>Ga0335074_10005553_pt1 | contig 17461 bp, 13 predicted proteins | sample Lox_Sample_23_FD_206715 | JGI IMG/M metagenome (GOLD analysis project Ga0335074, IMG submission 206715) | Soil microbial communities from Loxahatchee National Wildlife Refuge, Florida, United States - Lox_Sample_2.3 | ecosystem: Environmental > Terrestrial > Soil > Wetlands | place: USA... | reverse complement strand
GAGTTGCACCTGGCCGACCGGGTGGTGATCGCCGTCGGGCGGGATGACTCGGCCGTCCTGATCGCGCTGACCGCGCGTCAGCTTAGTAGCTCAGTCGTGATCGTCGCGTCAGTCCGCGAGAGCGAGAACGAGCCATTGCTGCGGCAGTGCGGAGCCACCGAGGTTGTCGTCTCGGCGGCGACTGCGGGCAGGCTGCTCGGGATGGCCACAGTCGAGCCAGCCGCCGGCCGCGTCATGTCCGAGCTACTGGATCGCGGCACCGGCCTGGACCTGACCGAGCGGCCGGCCTCGCTGGCTGAAGTGGGGCGCCCGGTCAGCGAGTCGCAGGCCGGAGTCGTCGCGCTGCTGCGAGCGGGCGAGCTGCTCGCGCCGGATGACCCTCGGGCAGGCATCATCCAGGACAGCGACCGGCTGGTCGTGGTTTCCGCTGCGCCAGGTCCGCCCCGCTAACGGCGGGCACCAGCAGTGGCCTCCGGGCTAGCCGGCTACCGGTAGGAGTACTCCGGAGTGGGGAACGCGCCGGCCACAACCTCGGAGGCGAACGCCTCGGCCGCGTCCCTGAGCACCGAACCCACGTCGGCGTAGCGCTTGACGAACTTCGCGGTGCGCGGCGAGAGGCCGGCCATGTCCTGCCAGACCAGCACCTGCGCGTCACAGTGCGGGCCAGCACCGATCCCGACGGTCGGAATGTCGAGGCTGGCAGTCACTCGCTCGGCGAGCTCGGCCGGGACGCACTCCAGCACGACCGCGAATGCGCCGGCGGTCTGCAGCGCCTTCGCGTCGCGCAGCACCTGCTCGCCGTCCTCGCCGCGGCCCTGGACCCGGTACCCGCCGAACGCGTTGACGGACTGCGGGGTCAGGCCCAGGTGCGCCATCACCGGGATACCAGCGGCAACAAGCTCCTCGACCTGCCTTACCACCCGGTAGCCGCCCTCGAGCTTGACTGCCTGTGCACCGGTCTCCTTCAGGAACCTGGTCGCCGCTTCCAGCGCCGCTGTGGGCGAGGCCTGATAGGAACCGAATGGCAGGTCCGCCACGACCAGAGCGCGCCGGGAGCCGCGCACGACTGCCGCGGTCAGCGGAATGAGCTCATCGACCGTGACCGGAATGGTGGAATCGTACCCGTAAACGACCATCGCGGCCGAGTCGCCCACGAGCAGGACCGGGATCCCGGCCGCGTCGAACACCCTCGCGGTCAGCGCGTCATAGGCGGTCAGCATGGGCCACTTCTCGCCCCTGGCCTTCGCCGCGGCAATGTCCCGGACAGTAAGACGCCGGGCCGCCTGACCGCCGTAGAGCGGCTCTGGCGTCCCGGCCGCTGGTGCCTGGGCAGCTGAAGTCATGTCATCCTCCGTGTCTCGTTGCGCCCTTGTGGCGTCCCCGGACCATCCGATGATCGCATGCCAGGCGACTGCTGGCCAGAGCCAAGGCCCGTCAAGGCCCACTGGCCAGCCTGCCCGGCTGACGCCCGGCCGCCCTGGCCGGGCCGACTTTCCACCACGGGCCGGCCGGTTACGCACCACTGAGCCGCACCGAGTTGCGATACGATAATGTCTCGTATCGATTGCGGGCCACTAATCACAGCACCCCGCGCGAGCCCGCGCCTCCCCGAAGGCAGGCCTTGGCACGGTGGCCGAGAGCACAGTGACCAGTAGCAGAGCGGTCGGCGCCACAGGTCCAGGCCGCCGGCCGGGCCGGCCCCGGAGCGAGAGGGCTGACCAGGCCATCCTCGCTGCGGCCCTTGACCTGCTCTCCGAGGTCGGCCCGGCCGCGCTTGGTGTCGAAGAGGTCGCAGCGCGGGCGGGCGTAGGGAAGGCGACGATCTACCGCCGGTGGCCCGGCAAAGAAGAGATGCTGCTCGACGCCCTCGGCGGGCTGGCCATGAAACTGCCTGAGCCGCAGGGCAGGTCAGTGCGTGCCGACCTGACCGCCCTCCTGACAGCCATCTGCCGCGAAGGCGCAGACCCGGGTCGGGCGCGGCTGTTCGCGCTGCTACTGGGCGAGGGCGTGCACTACCCGCGGCTGGTGGCGAGGTACGTAGAGACAGTGCTGCAGCCGCGCCGCGAGATGGTCAGGTCGGTGCTGCGGCGCGGCATGGGAACCGGTGAGCTGCGCGAGACCGCGGACATCGAAGCGGCAGCGTTTCTGCTCGAAGGAGCCGTGCTGGCGAGCATGTACAGCTCGCAGCCGCCAGAGCCCCGCTACGCCAGGCGGGTGGTCGAGGAACTCTTGCGCGGGCTCGCTGCTCGCTGATGTCGCCTGCTAGCGCGCCACTGGCAGGATGACCGCGGACTGGTGCGCGGGATCGTGGTACACCTGCTGCTCCGCGATGACCAGCGTGGTGGCCGTGGCGATCGGCTCGCCGGTTCCGGTGTTGCGGGCGAACCGCGGATGGGCACCGCTTGACACCTGCAGCCGCAGGCGGCTTCGAGCGGCAAAACGGTGCGCGATCGGCCATAGCTCGAACCTGACACGCCGGATGCCGCCCGAATCGGCCGGGGGCTCGCCAGGAGCGAGGCGCAGCAGGCCGTCGCAGATGTTCACCGACTGGCCGGCCGGGTTCACCTCGCACAGCCGCGCGAAGAAGTCCGTGTGCTCGCGGTTTGAGGCGACGTACAGGTCGACGGTCGGCGCGCCGAGTACCTCCAGATCGGCGGCAAGAGCGGCACTCGTGAAGGTGATGACATCCGGCCTGGCTTCCAGCATCCGGTTGTCAACCCTTGCCTGGCCCTGGCTGCCGACCGGGCCGCCGAGACTCGGCGTGGGATCGGCGGGGTTATAGGTGAACCTCTCTGGCTCGCTGAGAGGCGGTGGGGTACCCGCCAGCACACCGTCGGGCTGCAGGTACCAGTGCTGCGAGTCGGAGGCCGGCGGCCACCCGGTCAGATCGCGCCACTCGTCAGCACCAGTGACGAAGATCCGTACCGCGCAGGCCTGGCCGTTCTCCTGAGCCGTCAGCACATCCCGCAGGAACTCCTGGCCGTCGCGTACCCAGACGGCCACGGCGCCCTGATCGGCATGCCGCCACGGACCGATCGTGAGTCGCACGTCGCGCCCGGCCGCGCGCAGCGCGTGGTAGTCCCGGAGCTGAGCCGGCAGGAAGATGTCGTGCCACCCGCCGATCATCGCGATCGTGGCGGTGACCTCGGCTGGTCCGCTGCCGTACTGGTGCTCGTCCCAGAAGCCGGCGTCCTCGTTCAGCCAGGACTGCCAGTACGGCGCGGTCGCGCCAGTGGCGAGCCGGTCGAGGTCACGCAGTGGCAAGTGGTCGGCCAGCCTGCGCACCGCCCCAGCGCGCAGCGGCTGCAGGAAGAAGGCTCCTGGCCGCTCCTGCCTGGCGACCTGGTCGATCCACTCCAGCATGGTCTCCAGCCCGAAGGAGCCGTTCGGCCGGACCAGGTCGCGCGGTCGCGTGCTGGCGACCTGAACGGCCATCGCCTTGTGATCGGGCAGCGCGAGCGTCGCCAGCGCCCACTGAGTGAGGCCGAGGTAGCTCGGTCCCCAGGTGCCGAACGAGCCCGGATACCACGGCTGCGATCGCAGCCACTCGACCGTGGCCAGCCCGTCTGCCGTCTCGGTAACTCCGAACGGGTCGAGCTGACCACCGGAGCCGAACGTGCCGCGGCAGCTCTGCACGACGCTCTGGAAGCCGCGCTCGGCGAACAGGTGGCCGGCCAGCGTGCCAAAGATGCCGCGGCGACCGTAGGGGCAGCGCACCAGGATCAGCGGCGGACGCTCAGCGCCCGCCGCGACATACCGGTCCGCCAGCAGAGTCACCCCGTCCGCCATCTGTGCCGGCAGGTCGCGCTCCACCCGGATGCCGTGAGTCTGCGCGGGCGGAAGTTTCATGGCCCGCTCGAGGAAACGGCTCAGTGCCGTCATGCCGGGTCACCCATCCATCCCGGTCAGCCAGCCCGCGGCTCGCGCCAGCGGCTGGTAATGGGCAGCCGGCGATCGCGGCCGAAGTTCTTCGCGCTGATCTTTGGTCCCGGCGGGTACTGCCGCCGCTTGTACTCAGCCCGGTCCACCATCCGGATCACCCGCTCGACCAGGGCCGCATCCTGACCCGCCGCGACCAGCGCGGCCGAGCCCATGTCCTTTTCTACGTAGTCGTCAAGCAGCGGGTCGAGGATCGCGTAGTCCGGCAGCGAGTCGGTGTCGAGCTGGCCGGGCGCCAGCTCAGCGCTCGGCGGTTTGCTGATCGAGTTCTCCGGGATCGGCGGAGTCTCGCCGCGCTCGGCTGCCTGCTGGTTCCGCCATCTGGACAGGTCCCAGACCAGTGTCTTGGGCACGTCCTTAATGGGTGCGTAGCCGCCGGCCGAGTCGCCATACAGGGTGGAGTACCCGACAGCGAGCTCGCTTTTGTTCCCGGTCGTCAGCACCAGGTGGCCCTCTGAGTTGGACAGTGACATCGAGATCACGCCGCGGATCCGCGACTGCAGGTTCTCAGCCGCCAGGCCTTGCACGTCGATGCTGGCCTCAAAGGCATCGAATACCGGCTTGATCGGAACCGTCCTGGCATGCAGGCTCTGCCGGCTGACCAGGTCCTCCGCATCGGTGACCGAGTGGTCGGAGGAGTACTGGCTGGGCATCAGCACGACGTGCACACGGTCCGGGCCGATGGCGTCCGCCGCGATCGTCGCCGTCAGCGCTGAGTCGATGCCGCCTGACAAGGCCAGGATGACCGAGCCGAACCCGTTCTTGCGCACGTAATCCCTGGTGCCGAGCACGAGCGCGCCATACACCTCGGCCAGGTCGGCCAGCCTTGGCCAGACCATCGGCGCGGCAAGCGGAGCATCCGGCTCAGGTGCCGGCAGCGGCGCGAGCTCGATGCGCTCAATGGTCATCGTCGTTCCGTCGCCAGCGTTGGCCCGCTGCTGCCCGGCCGGAAGACCCGGGTCAGCGGCCGGCAGATCCAGGTCGGCGAGGACGAGGGCTTCGGAGAACTGCGGGCCGCGCGCAAGCAGGTCTCCGGCCGGGGACACGATGATCGAGTCGCCGTCAAAGACCAGCTCGTCCTGTCCGCCAACCAGGTTCGCGTACGCGAGCACCGTGCCAGCCTCACGCGCCCGGCGCTGGCAGAGTTCGAGCCGCACGTCACCTTTGCCCCGCTCATACGGCGAGGCGTTCGGCACGACCAGCAGGCTGGCGCCGGCCGTGCGGGTGACAGCTACCGGTCCTCCCTCTTGCCACAAGTCCTCGCAGATCGCGACTGCGACGTCGACGGGCTGGCCGTCCTCTGCAGTCAGCCGGAAGACCGGCAGCGTGTCACCGGGCACGAAGTACCGGTACTCATCGAACACGCCGTAGTTCGGCAGGTGGTGCTTCGCCGAGGTGATGGCCACCCGTCCGCCATGAAGGACGGCCGCGGCATCCTGCGGGGCTCCGGCCGGCGTCCCCAGCCGGGGCTCCACCCCGCTGCGCCGATCCAGGTATCCGGTCACGACAGCGATGCCGTCGAGGCCCTCGGCCGCGAGCTCGCCAGCTAGCTGCCGCAGACCCGCGATGGACGCGTCAACGAACGACTTCCGCAGCGCCAGGTCCTCAACCGGGTAGCCGGTCAGCATCATCTCCGGGAAGACCACGACCCGCGCGCCCTGCTCGGCCGCGCGCATCGTCCACTCGACTACCTTCTCGCGGTTGCCATCCAGGTCGCCCACCGTCGCATTGACCTGAGCGAGTCCGATCCGAAGCTGAGCCACAGGTCTCAGCCTAATGGCGTGGCGGGCCAGCACCGGCAGTTCATCCTGGGACCGAACTGCGTCGGCGGTGCAGTCTGGGCCGAACTGCGTCGGCGGGCCCAGTAACAAGCCGGAAACATGCGCCGGGCAGACTGAGTCGGTGGACAGGCAGGAAGAGTTCGTGCTGCGCACGCTCGAAGAGCGTGATATCCGGTTCGTCCGGTTGTGGTTTACCGATGTGCTGGGCTACCTCAAGTCCGTCGCGGTAGCACCCGCCGAACTGGAGGGCGCCTTCGCCGAGGGCATCGGCTTCGACGGCTCAGCGGTCGAGGGCTTCGCCCGGGTCTACGAGGCGGACATGATCGCCAAGCCGGACCCGTCGACCTTCCAGCTCATGCCAGCTGGCGGGGAGTCCGCCGGGACCGGCCGGATGTTCTGCGACATCTTGCTGCCGAACGGGTCGCCGTCCTATGCCGACCCGAGGCACGTGCTCAAGCGGGCGCTCGGCCGCGCGGCGCGGCTCGGTTTCACCTTCTACACGCATCCGGAGATCGAGTTCTTCCTGCTGATGGAGAAGCCAGAACCGGGCTCCCGGCCGCGGCCCATCGACTCGGGCGGGTACTTCGACCACACCCCGCACGGCATCGCGCATGACTTCCGCCGCGAGGCGATCAGCATGCTGGAGGGGCTCGGCATCTCGGTCGAGTTCAGCCACCACGAGGGCGCGCCCGGCCAGCAGGAGATCGACCTGCGCTACGCGGATGCGCTGAGCACCGCTGACAACATCATGACCTTCCGGCTGGCCATGAAGGAGGTGGCGTTGCAGCAGGGCGTCTATGCCTCGTTCATGCCCAAGCCGTTCACCGAGCACCCGGGCTCGGGCATGCACACCCACATGTCGCTGTTCGAGGGCGACCGTAATGTCTTCTACGAGCCGGGGGGCGAGTACCAGCTGTCCAAGGTAGGCAAGGCCTTCATCGCGGGCCTGCTCCGGCACGCTGCTGAGATCACCGCCGTCTGCAATCAGTGGGTGAACTCCTACAAGCGGCTCTGGGGCGGCGCCGAGGCGATCGCCGGCGCGGGCGGCGAGGCGCCGGCCTACATCTGCTGGGGCCACAACAACCGGTCGGCGCTGATCCGGGTGCCGATGTACAAGCCGAACAAGGGCAACGCGACCAGGATCGAGTTCCGGTCGATCGACTCGGCCTGCAACCCTTACCTGGCCTACGCGGTCATTCTCGCGGCCGGCCTCAAGGGGATCGAGGACGACTACGAGCTGCCGCCGGGCGCCGAGGACGACGTCTGGGCACTGACGCCTACCGAGCGCCGCGCCCTCGGCATTGCCCCGCTGCCCCGGGATTTGTCCGAGGCAATCACGGTCATGCAGAGCAGCGAGCTGGTGGCCGAGACGCTAGGAGAGCAGGTCTTCGACTTCTTCCTGCGCAACAAGCGGGAGGAGTGGCAGGAGTACCGGCGCCAGGTGAGCCAGTTCGAGCTGGACCGCTATCTCGGCGTGCTCTGAGTGCGTACTCGGGCTCGGCGCGGCCGCCAAAAGGGCGGAGGGGGTCACACCCGCGAGCCGGACGCAGTCACGGTCCAGGTGGGCCTGGTCGAAATACCCGCACTCGGCAGCCGCCCAGCCGAGTGAGCGGCGCCGCTGCCCGCCTGCCGCGAGCCATGCGCGGAAACGCTGGACCGCGGTCAGAACGGCTGCGCGGGGACCACCCGAGTCGGCGAGGCGGCGGCCGACCGCGCTGGTGAGGATCATCCGGCACTGGGCCGGGGTCGCAGCCGCGGCCAGCGCCTCTTCAAGGCGCCGGGCAGGCGCTGAACCCCACGCGTCGCCGTTGTCGGCGACACCGGCAAGCTCAGGCACGGGCACTCCCAGGATCGCGGCCGCCCAGCCCGGACGGATTCGCATTCCTGTCACCTGGGCGGTTTCGCCTATCGCGCGGCGAACCGGACGTGCTGCCGGCCGCACGGCGCGGGCGTGCTGCCCGTCCCAGACCAGGTCCAGGCACCCGTCTGGCAGCAGCCGCATGCGGTGCGGCCACCCCGCAACGCCGTGCCAGGTGCAGGCCACGGCCGAGGCGACTGCCGGCGCTGGCGGGTACTCGCGGTATGCCGAGACCTCTGGCGCCAGGCCGGGCCGGGACAGGATTGCCCGGCTTGAGCGGGACGGCCATGAGTCCAGTATCGGCCCGCTACGCACAGGGGTAGACGGCCGGTTTGTCCAAGACGACCGAGGCTGCCCCGGCACATGCTGCTACTCGTGGCAGCGGACCGGTTCCTGGCTGCCAGCGGTCACGCAGCCCGAGGACCGGCGGGCACCGCCCCCGGCTTGTGATGCGCCCATGGCCGCCGAACTGGACTCGGTACGCATGTTCCTGCTGAGGTGCGGGGCCAACGGGCGGCAGCATCCGGGCGGCACGCTGTATCAGCACGTCAGCCGGGTCGCCGACTTGCTCGCGGACTGGGGCGCCAGCGATGAGTTGCAGGCGGCGGGCCTGTGCCACGCGTGCTGCGGCACCGACGGCTACGCTCCCGCGCTGCTGAGTGTGGCGGAACGGCCGGCTCTTGCAAATTTGATCGGAACGCGTTCCGAGTCGCTGGTGTACCTGTATGCCAGCTGCGACCGGGCCGTCGTGTACCCGGCTCTGATCCAGGACGGACCAGTGCCGTTCCGGAACCGGTTCACCGGCGCCACCCGTACCCCGCCCGAACGGGACATCCGCGCGTTCCTCGACCTGACCGCCGCCAATGCGCTTGACGTGATCCGGCACAGCCCTGAGCTGGCCGCCGAGCACGGGCCGGCCTGCTATGGCTGGTCGCCGCAGCCCGCGAGCGGCTGTCGGCCGCCGCCTGGCTGGCCTGGAGCGACCAACCAGGGCGCGGGTGCTAGCGCTAGTCCGGCAGCCGGCTGCGGAAGATCAGCAGAGCGATGTCATCCTGAGCAGGCTCGCTGCCGACCATGGCCTGCATCACCTCGGCGGCCACGGAGTCGGCCGGCTCTGCCCGCAGCGACTGACACAGCTGGGCCAGGCTGTCGTCGAGCGGCTTGGTCCGCCGCTCGACCAGGCCATCGGTGAAGAAAGCCAGCACCGTACCCGCGAGCAGCTTGATGGTGGTGGTGCGGCGCCGGACCGACGGCAGAACGCCGATCATCACGTCGGACGGGATCTCAGCCAGCTGCGTTTGCTGGCCGGGTACCGCCACGGCTGGCGGCAGGTGCCCGGCGGACGAAAGGTGGGCGCGGTCGAGGCCCGGCTCGATGACGGCATACAGCACCGTCGCGAGCGCCTCCGGCTCGAAGTGCTGCATCTTGCGGTCGAGCATCTGCAGCACCCAGGCGGGGTCGGCCGACTCAAGCGCGTAGGCGCGCAGCGCGCTCCGCATCCGGCCCATGATGACGGCAGCCTGCAGTCCCGATCCGGCTACGTCGCCGATCACCAGGCCCAGCTCGCCCGACGGCAGGGTGAACACGTCGTACCAGTCGCCGCCGATGACTCCGCGGCCCGGGATGAGCCGAGCGGCGATCTCGGCGCCCTCGACGGCCGGCAGCGCCGACGGCAGCAGGCCGCGCTGCATCGCGACCGCAGCGGTCCGGTCGGTGCGCGCGGTCATCGACTGAACCGCCGCCGCAGCCCGGTCGGCAGCCAGCTGCAGCAACTCGGTGTCCTTGGTGGTGAACTGCCGCCTCGTCAGCGAGCCGACGTGCAGCACGCCGAGGACTCGGCCGCCCGCTATGAGCGGCACGCCCATCAGTGACTTGATGCCCTTGGCATAGAGGATCGGGTTGAGCACGGTCGTATGGTCGACACGGTCGAGGATCACCGGCCGCTGCTCGGCTGCGATCCGCCCGGCGAAGCCGCGGCCGACCGGGATCCGCACGCCCTGCCGGACCTCTTCTTCCAGCCCTGTCGAGGCGGTGGCGATCAGGTAGCCGGACGAGTAGTCGAGCAGCAGCACGGCGGCCGTATCGGCCTGCAGTATCTCCCTGGTCCGGGCAAGCAGCTCGGTGAGCAGCTCCTCGTCGTCAAGACGGTGCAACTCTGCGTCCGTTATGGCCCGAATATCACGGAGTCTGCTCTCCGCCGCCGAGGCTAGATGATCTGCGCTCATGCCTGATGTCTCCCGCCAGACACGGAGACCGCCAGCCTACCGGGAGCCTGCATATGAAACCGGACCGTCGTGCGTCCCGGCCTGGTCCTGAGCTGGACCAGGTCGCAGACCTGGTTGGCGACCCAGAGGCCGTGCCCTCTGGCGTCGGCGGCCGACCGGCGGCGCCCGGCCAGCGGGTCGACCACGGTGCCGGAGTCGCTGATGTCGCAGACAAGCTCGCCGGCTGCCTGCCAGGTGTGCAGAACACCTTTGCCGTCGGCATGCCGGAGTGAGTTGGACGCGGCTTCATGTACGGCGAGAACAAGGTCGCTAGCGCGATCGCCAGGCACGCCGGCGATCGCGGCCGCTGCCGCGACGGCGTCCCGTACCGGCTGCAGAGCCCAGCCGTAACTGATGCAGTCAGCGTCCGGCGGGGGCGGCTCAAGCGGCAGGTCAGCGCCAGCCGGAATTGCGCCGGCTGCCGTGTAGCCGGGCATCGCGCCGGCGCGTCCGTCCCGCCACAGGCTCGGATGGGTCGACTCGCCGAACTGCAGTTCCGGCGCGCTCAGCAGCTGCTGGCTGTAGATGCAGACCACCTGGACTGACGTCCCGCGGAACGCAAGGTTGACCAGTGCCTCGTGCCGGGCAACCTCGGCGACCTCAGCCGGAGAGCGTCCCGGCCACATCGGCTCCTCGACCCACCAGACCCGGTCGCTTGCCGATGCGGCCAGGTCGGAGATCGCCGAGATGAGCCTGGCCGGGTTCTGCCCGAGCGTGGTGATGTCGATGTACTCGACCGCTACGCCGGACCCGGCCACCGCCTCTCTGACGCAGGCCGCGACCGGCTGCGTCACGGCGACGGTCAGCGTCTCGGACGGCCGCAGCTCGTCGCGGAACAGGCCGAGCAGTGCACTGGCGCACTGCCGCGGGGTGTCGTAGGGCAGCATCAGGTGACCAGGGACGGCGGTGGCTGCGCCGCCGTCCGTGCCGGTCGCCTGGTTCGTGTTCATGGGCTCCATCCGCTGGTGGCCGTTGCTCTTCCCGAAATATGCGCTCGCAATGCCTCCAGCTTCCCGCCGCCGCGCCGGCTCGCTACCGTGCAGTGGTGAACATGCCGCGCGGGACGCTGGCCGGCCAGCTCGCGGCCATGGGCTTCGCGGACACAGCGCGGGCAGCGCAGCTGCTGACCGAGCTGGGCCTGGCGGATGGATCCGCCGCGGCGCGCTCGCTGGCGGCTGGCCGGCCTGGCGGGCAGATACTGTCAGCGCTGGCTGTCGCCGCCAGCCCCGATCTCGCGCTCGCGGGCCTTGCCGCGATGGCCCCCGGTGGTGAGCTGAGGCAGGCGCTGCAGGAAGACCCTGAGCTGCGCGACCGGCTGCTCAGCGTCCTCGGCGCGAGCGCCGCGCTTGGCGCTCACCTGGGCCGGCATCCGGCTGACTGGCGGCTGCTAGCCCGGACGGCCACGTTTCCCGACAAAACCTCACCCAGTGAGCTGAGTGCAGAACTGCTGGCAGCGGTCGGGGCGGCGGCCGGGTCCGAGCCGGTCGCGGACCTGAGCGCGACGACCGCGACGAGCGCTGCGACCTGCCTGCGAGTCGCCTACCGGCGCCGGCTGCTGCAGCTGGCCGCGCTCGACCTGACCGGCGCCCTGGCGCTTGAGGAAGTGATGGCCGGCCTGGCCGACCTTGCCACCGCGGCGCTCGAGGCCGCGCTGGCGATCGCCAGGGCCGAGGTGCCTCCTGGCGCGGCGCCGGCGCGGGTCGCCGTGATCGCGATGGGCAAGACCGGGGCGCGGGAGCTGAACTACGCCAGCGACGTCGACGTGATCTTCGTGGCCGCTGCCGCCGGCGATCCCGCTGGCGGCGATGCAAACGGCGGGGGAGACGTGGCCGCGCTGCGGACGGCGACGGCGCTGGCCAGCGGGATGATCCGGGTCTGCTCGGCGAGTACGCCGGAGGGGGCGCTGTTCCCGGTTGACCCGAACCTGCGACCGGAAGGCCGGGACGGCCCGCTGGTCCGCACGGTCGCCAGCCACAAGGCCTACTACGAGCGCTGGGCTAGCACCTGGGAGTTCCAGGCGCTGCTCAAGGCCCGGTTCGTGGCCGGCGATGCCGAGCTGGGCGAGGAGTACCTCGGCACGATGCGGCCGCTGGTCTGGCATGCCGCGCAGCGGGATGGCTTCGTCTCCGACGTGCAGGCGATGCGGCGCCGGGTGGTGCAGAGCCTGCCAGCCGACGAGGCGGGCCGCGAGCTGAAGCTCGGTCCAGGCGGCCTGCGGGATATCGAGTTCGCGGTCCAGCTCCTCCAGCTCGTGCATGGCCGGGGGGACGAGTCGCTGCGCGAGCCTGCCACGCTGCCGGCTCTGACGGCACTGGCAGCCGGCGGTTACGTCGGGCGAGCCGACGCGGCGGCCATGGCGGCGGCCTACCGCTTCCTGCGCGGGGTGGAGCATCTGCTGCAGCTTCGCCAGCTGCGCCGGACACACCAGCTGCCGGAGGACCCGGCGGTGCTGCGGCAGATCGGCCGCGCGCTGCGCCGGATGCGCCTCGGCACGCCTCCGCTGCCAGCGGGCGGCGACCCGGCAGCCGCCCTCGAGTCCGAGTGGCGCCTGCATGCCAGCCAGGCGCGGCAGCTGCACGAGAAGCTGTTCTACCGCCCGCTGCTCGAGGCGGTGGCGCGGCTGCCAGGCGAAGCGACCAGGCTGAGCCCGGCGGCCGCGCGGGACAGGCTGGAAGCGCTCGGCTACGCCGATCCGGCCGGCGCGCTGCGCCACATCGAGGCGCTGACCGCTGGCGTGTCCAGGAAAGCCGCGATGCAGCGGACACTGCTGCCCGTGCTCCTCGGCTGGCTCGCGGACGCACCTGAGCCGGATGCAGGACTGCTGGCGTTCCGTCAGGTCAGCGAGGCACTGGGCGGGTCGCCCTGGTACCTGCGGCTGCTCCGCGACAACGCGGTCGTGGCGCAGCGGATGGCCAGGCTGCTGGCCTCCAGCCGGTACGCCACCGACCTGCTGCTGCGCGCGCCCGAAGCGGTGGCGATGCTGGGCGATGACGCCGAGCTGGCGCCGCGCCCGCCCGCCGAGCTGCTCGCCGAGGCTGAGGCCGCGGCCGGCCGGCAGGACAGCCCGGTCGCCGTCGGACGGACCCTGCTCGCGATCCGGCGCCGTGAGCTGCTCCGCACCGCGGCTGCGGATGTGCTCGGCCTGGCCGGCATCGACGAGGCCGGCGAGCGGCTCACGACGGTCGCCGCGGTCAGCATCAGCGCCGCCCTGCAGGCAGCTGTCACGCGGGCCGGCTACGGACGTGGCGGGGCGCCGCTGCCGACCAGGCTGGCAGTGATCGCGATGGGCCGGTTCGGCGGGCACGAGATGGGCTATGCGAGCGACGCGGACGTCCTGTTCGTGCATGACCCGCTGCGGGGCGCGGACGACGAGACCGCGACCAGGGCAGCCCACGCCGTGGCGGAGAGCCTCCGCGCGCTGCTGTCCATCCCCGGACCTGACCCTGCACTGCCGGTCGACGCGGGCCTGCGGCCTGAAGGGCGGCAGGGGCCGCTGGTGCGCACGCTCGCCTCCTACCGCGCGTACTACCAGCGCTGGTCGGTCGCCTGGGAGTCGCAGGCGCTGCTGCGAGCCGAGTTCGTGGCCGGGGACCCTCAGGTCGGCGCTGCGTTCCTCGCCATGGCTGACGAGATCAGGTACCCGGAGGGCGGTATCGACCCGGCCGAGGTCCGCGAGATCCGGCGCATCAAGGCGCGGATGGAGGCCGAGAGGATGCCCCGCGGCGTTGAGCCGGCGCTCCACCTGAAGCTCGGTCCTGGCGGCCTGGCCGACGTCGAGTGGGTCGCCCAGCTGCTGCAGCTCCGGCACGCTGCCGCGGTGCCAGGGCTGCGCACAACCCGGACGCATGCCACCCTCGCGGCCGCGTCGGCCGCAGGCCTGATCTCGGCCGCGGACGCGGCGACGCTGACCAGCGCCTGGCTGCTCGCCAGCCGGATCCGGGATGCCGTCGTGCTGGCCCGCGGGCGGCCGTCCGATACCCTGCCGTCGCTGCCCGGTGAGCTGGCAGTCACCGCGCGGATCCTCGGCTACGCAGGGTCGCAGGACCTGGTCCAGGACTGGCGGCGATCCGCCCGGCAGGCTCGGGCCGTCATGGAGCGCCTGTTCTATGGCTAACCATTTTTGCGGGTAACGCAGTCGCCTCGGCGCGCTGCCGCCCCGGAAGGGCTTGGTGCGCGTGCCTGATGACCTGGGGCCGACGATGGACGCTGAACCGTCGGCCGGGGAAGTCGTCGCAGCCGCGTCGGCGGCGCTGGGCAGGGTCCTGACCGGGTCGGCGCTCGTCTCCGGCGGCAGCGGCCGGTCCATGGTGCTGCGCTGCGCCGATCAGGTCGGCGGCACGGTGATCGTCAAGAGCTACCCGCTGACCGGCGAGGGTCCGGAGAGCTTCGCGGCCGAGGCCGCTGGCCTGGCACTGGCGACCGGCAGCGGTCTGTCGCCTGACCTGCTGGCCGCCGATGCGGACGAGCTGGTCGTGGTGATGGCCGACCTGGGATCGGGCCGCAGCATGGCCGACGCGCTGCTCGGCCAGTCCGCGGCCGACGCGAGCGCGGCGGTGCTGAGCTGGGCTGGCGTGTGCGGTGAGCTGTCAGCGGTGACCAGCGGCCGCCTGGACGAGCTGCCGGGCCTGGTCTCCCGGTATTCGGCCGGGCCGCCGGGCACGCCGTTTGCTGAGGTTCTCGCGGGAAGTGTGCTGCGCGCTCCGGACCGGGCCGCGCTGCTCGGCGTGACCACTCCGGCAGGTCTCGCCGACGAGCTCGCCACCGTCGCCGGGTTCGTGCAGCGGCCTGACCGGTTCGCCGTGTTCACGCCCGGCGACCTGTGCCCCGACAACAATCTGCTCACGCCGGCCGGCGTGCGGCTGCTGGACTTCGAAGCGGCCGGCATTTATCCGGTATTTCTGGACGCCGCTTATATCCGGATGCCGTTCAGCACCTGCTGGTGCGTGTTCAGGCTGCCGGCCGAGCTGAGTCAGGCTGCCGAGGCGCGGTACCGCGCAGCGGTCTGCACGGCATGGCCTGAGCTCGCCGACGACGCAGTGTGGCAGCCGGGCATCCGGCGCGGCATCGCGGCGTGGACGATGAACTCAATGGGCTGGCTGCTGGGGCGGGCACTCGGCGGAGATCCGCCGCTCGACGACGAGCGGACGTCGCCGCGAGCGCGACAGCTGATCAGGCATCGCTGGCAGGTCCTGGCCGGCGAACTCGAGGCGGCGGACGACCTGCCGAGCCTGGCCGCGTTCGCCCGGTCGCTGCTGGCCGCGACTGCCGACTGGCACGCGGAGGAGCTGCCGCTCTACCCGGCGTTCCGGTAGGCGGCCAGCAGCGCGTCTCGCTGCACCGGCGGCAGCCATTTGACCGCCTCGCGGACAGTGACGCCAGAGGCGCGGTCCAGGCGGGGTGCCAGCCACTCGGCGACAAGGTCAGGCTGCCGCTTGCCGGTCTCGCGCAGCACCCAGCCGATGGCCTTGCGGATGAAGAACTCACGCTCGGTCAGCATGGTGTCGGCGTAGCCGGCGAACCGCTCGAAGTTGGCCGGATCGCCTCGCCGGAGTGGCACCAGCAGTGCGAGCAACGCTGACCGGCGCAGCCAGAAATCGTCGTCGGCAGCCCAGCGGTCCAGGATCGGGTGCAGATCGGCGGGGAAGCGCTCGACCAGGCTGCCGGCGACGTCGGCAGCCAGGCTGTCGACCAGCGCCCAGGTGCCGGAGCGGCGCAGCAGGCGCTCGATCAGTTCGGCGTCCGCTGCCGCCAGCAGCAGCCGCCGGTCGGCGAGCAGGAGGACTGCCGCGAGCCTGCACTCGAAGAACTCGCCATCCCACAGCGCGGCGGCCACCGTGACGAGGCGATCGCGGGTCAGGTCGGGATGCGCGCGGCGCCAGCCGGTGACGATAGTGCGAGCGGCCGGAACGGTGGTTCCGCTGAACGGCATTCTGCTCTTCAGGTAGTTCTGGCTGCCGGCCGCGCGTTCAGCAGACCCGGCCGACCGCAACTGGCCGGCGATCAGCGCGGCGTCCTGATCTGTCGTGATGGACACCGACGCCAGGACGTTCTGCGGGGGCATAGGCACCTTCCGTCGCTGTGCCGGAACGGCAGGAGACCGCCGCCGGAGGAACTCCGGCGGCGGTCAGCCGGTCTGCGCGTTAACCGATGTCAATCGGTCGCGTTTGCCTCAGCCGAGGTAGCGGATCTTGGCGCTGATCTTCTTGTCGCCGCAGCCGTGGCGGCCCGGCAGGCCAACGCCGTCCTTGGACTCGGTGTCCTTCGAGCACCAGGCGAACTTCCAGCGAGCGCCGTCGTCGCCGATCCGGAAGGAGAACGTGATCGTGCGCTTGAACGCGGTGGCCGAGACCTTCGTGGCCTTGCTGATGGTGGCCTTCGTCAGTTCGAGCGTCTTCGGGTATCCGGGTATCCCGGTTGCGCTTAGCTTGAGGCCGAGATAGAAGTACAGCTTCTTGGCCGCCTCTGCCCGGCGGGCGCTGGCCGGAACCTCGGTCGTGAGGTGGATTGTCTCGTGGCAGGACGGCCGCGGGCACTTGAACTTGTCGGTGAAAGTATAGTTTGTCACTACGTACACGATCTTCGCCGCTGACGTAGCCACGGCGGTAGTGCTCGTGCTGCTCGGAAAGACCTTGACCGTGTACTTGGTCGCCACAGACGGCGTCGCGGTGAAGCTGTAGGTCTGCGACGCAGCGCCGGTCAGGGTGGTCGTCTCGCCCGATACCGGCGCCGACTTTGACTTGAACGGCTGGGCGTAAAGCTCGGCCACCTCGCCGGATGTGGCGCCGGACACGCTTCCGCCGATGGTGGCCACCGAGTACTTGCCGTCCTCGAATGCGACCAGGACGTCATTCGTGATCTTGCCGATCGGCGAGCTCACCTTGATGCTGACGCTCGGCGCGGCTTGCGTGGCCAGCGCCGGTCCGGCGGTCGCGGCCGTGGCAGCGGCGAGCCCGCATACCGAGACCGCAATGGCGGCGAACCGCCAGGGTTTGGGCATGTGCACAGATACCTCTCAACCTGAGAAGCCCCCGTAAGGGCACATGGAGGGAACGTCAAGTTATCTATCAGTAAATACATGATCAAGTCACCACTGATCGGCATACGATTTGCGGCCGCGTCGCGACTCGGCGCGCCCCACGCCGTTCAACGGCACCGTCTTTCTTCGCCTAGCGCCTGAAGCGTCTGTCGGCAGCACACAGGACCGCGACTGCCACGGCTGTGGTTGGCCCGGCTGTGGTTGCCGCAGCAGGCACTTTTCATTCGATCGGTGGCGATATCCGCCCGGATGATGCCGTTTTGTGCTCACCGACCGAATGAAAGGTCAGTCCGCGGGACGAAATCATGACGACCCTCTGGCGGTTTCGCGCGGAGAATGGCGACTTCCTAGCGGTTTCCTGCAGATAACCGGTACAAAACGACCGTCAAACCGCAGGGAACCGCTAGGGAGTCGCGGACCTGCACCTCCGCGGGGTGTCGGGAGGCCGACAGTCGGCCCGTCGGCGGCGTGACAGCTTGCGGGCGCGGGATTGGCGAGGCTGACGGCAGCTGGTTCCGACGGCTAGTGAGCCGAAGAGGCGGAACCGGGCAGACCTGGAGGCTTCGATGTCGTGGATGTGGAT
>Ga0335074_10005552_pt1 | contig 17461 bp, 15 predicted proteins | sample Lox_Sample_23_FD_206715 | JGI IMG/M metagenome (GOLD analysis project Ga0335074, IMG submission 206715) | Soil microbial communities from Loxahatchee National Wildlife Refuge, Florida, United States - Lox_Sample_2.3 | ecosystem: Environmental > Terrestrial > Soil > Wetlands | place: USA... | reverse complement strand
GATCGTGGCCAGTTTGGGGCAAATAGCGCCCCTTTCTGGCCACGATCATGAAACGACCTGCTCGTCGGCAGCGGTCGGCGCGCGGTCGGCGGTCAGCTCAGGTCGCCGCGTTCGCGCAGGGCCCGGATGTCTTCTGCCACCCGGAAGGTGACCATGAAGAACTCCAGGAATATGCGGTAAATAGCCAGGACGATGAGGACGAACAGCGGGTCGGCCAAGACCAGCATCAAGATCCCCAAGCCCGCGCTGGCCTTGAAGGCGACGATGGTGACCACCAGGGCGCTGACCACGGTGCCGATCACGATCAGCAGGTAGAGCACCTTGATGACCTTGGGCGTCACGAACGAGGTGAAACCGAAATCGAACAGGGCACCCACGAAGCCCCGGGCGTCCGCCGCCCGGCCCGCCACCGGGTCACCGATCGCGGTCTCCGGGCGCCCGGCCCCCGGGCGCTCGGTCCCCGGGCGCGCCGTCCCGGCGTCGGCCGGCACCGCGGCGAAGGCGGCGGTCGCCGCCGGCCCGAACGGGTCGCCGGTCACCGACCCGAAGGGATCAGCGTCACCGAACGGGTCCGCCGATCCCGCGCCGTACGTGCCGGCCGCGCCGTACGTGCCGGCCGCGCCGTACGTGCCGGCCGCGCCGTACGTGCCGGCCGCGCCGGCCGCGCCGTAGGTATCGGTGGGCCCGGTACCGTACCCGTCTGCCGTTCTGGCCCGGTGCGAGCCTGTCGCCCCCGCGCCGTAACCGTCGGATGCCCCGGCCGCGGAGTACTGTCCGCGGGCGGCCTGGCTGCCGTGATTCCACTCCTCCGGCAGGCCCTGATGTGACGACCGATCTGGCATCGACCTCTCCCAGGGAACGAACTGATCGGTGCGCGCTACCTGCGGTGATGCCTGGCAGCCGCGCTTACCTCGAGGCCAGATTACTTTCCGGGAAGCCGCGGAATACGCGCTTTCCGGAAGATGACAGATAATGGTAATCCATTATGCCAATGGCGTTTTGCGGCTTATGGGGGACTATTTTCAGCCAGGCTTATCCGGCCCGCAGCCGCAGGCCGCGCGGGGTGGGACGAAAGCCGGCCGCCTCCAGCGCCTGCGCGAGCGGGGAGCCGTGGATGCCGGACCCGACGGTCAGGCCGTCGGCTCGCTCCACGCTCATCCGGCCCAGCGCGCCGTCACGGACTGCTGCGGCCAGCGCCGCCGCGGCCGGGCCCAGCAGGTCCGGATCATCGGTCCAGGACAGCAACGTCCGCCCGCCCCGCTCCACGTACAGCACGAGCGACCCGTCGATCAGCACGACCAGCGCGCCTGCCTTCCGGCCCGGCCGGTGCGAGGAGGGTGCCTCGCCGGGACGATCCGGCCACGGCAGCGCCGCCCCGTACGGCTGCGCCGGATCGGCGGCCGCCAGAACCACGGCCCGTTCGGCAGAAATTGACGCCCGGGCGGCCGGGTCAGCCGCGCGCGGCCGGTCAGCCATCGCCCGCATCCGGTCTACCGCGCCGGGCAGGGCGAACTGGGCCGCGCCGAGGCCCTCCACGAAGTAGCCGCGCCGGCACTGGCCGGCCTCCTCCATGGCCCGCAGCACCGGGTACACCGCGGCGAAACCGCCGTCGATCCGCTCGGAGGCGACCGCGCCCCTGGTCAGCACGCCGTGCCGCTCCAGCAGGGTCAGGGCCAGCGCGTGCGCACGTACCGTAGCAGTGCTGCCGCCACCCGCAGGCTCCAGCCGGTCCGGCAGCAGCGACCAGCGGCCGCTGACCGTGGGCGGGCCGGTGCGGGTCGGCATCGCCGGCCGGCCGAAACCGGACCGGCGCCCGGAGCCGCCCGGCCGGGGCCGCGGCACCGCCACCCGGGCCGGCGCGGCGGGCCGGCGTTGCTGGCCGCCGAGCGCCACCCGCAGCGGGGCCAGGGTGTCGTTGGTCAGCAGCCCGGCCCAGACCAGGTCCCAGATCGCCGCCGCCACCTCGCGGTCGTCCGGGACCGAGTCGAGCAGGCCCGCGACCCGGTCGCTGAGCATCCGGAAGAACAGCGCGCCCCCGCCGCTGAGCACCTCGAGCACCGCCTCGTGCAGCGGGGTCATGCTCACCTCGCCGGGCTCGGGCAGCATGAGCGGGGCGCCGTCGGCGGGCGCCAGCACCAGCCAGCCGTCGCCGCCCGGCAGCCCGCCCGCGCCGGACCAGACGACCTCACCCGCCGAGGTGAGCTCGTCGAGCAGGGCGGGGGAGTAGCCGGGCACCCGGCCGGGCAGGACCAGCGTCTCCAGCGCGGACGCGGGCACCGGCGCCCCGGCCAGGCGTTCCACTACCTCCAGGACCGCCCCCGCGTCGGCTCGCCGCCGACCGCGAGGACCGGCACCCGGGCGGGCGCCCGCCCCGCCGATCCCGTGCCACACGGGCAGGAACCTGGCCAGGACCTCCGGCGGAACCGGCTCGGCTTCCTTGCGCAGCCGGGCCAGGCAGCGCCTGCGCAGCAGGCGCAGGACCTCGGCATCACACCACTCGGTCCCGCCCGCCGCCGGCCCAGCCAACACGGGGCCAGCGCCGGTCGGCAGGAACTCGCCCTCGACCACCCGGCCGTCGGCCGCGAGCCGCCGCAGCGTCATCGTCACCACCGCCGCGCCCAGCCCGTACCGCTCGGCCAGCGCGGCGGTGGCGAACGGGCCGTGCGTCCGCGCGTACCTGGCCACCAGGTCGCCGAGCGGGTCGGCCACCGGCTCGGTGAACGCCTCGGGCACGCCCAGCGGCAGCGGCACCCCGAGGGCGTCCCGCAGCCGTCCCGCGTCCTCGATCGCCGCCCACATCGGCTGCCCGGCGATCCGCACCTGGATCACCCGCCGGGCCGCGGCCAGCTCAGCCAGCCACCCGGCCGAGCCCGCCGGATCAGTGCACCGGGCCGCCACCTCGGCTGCCGTCAGCGGCCCAGCCGTCCGGAGCAGGTCGTAGCCACCCTCCAGGTCCCGGCACTGCCGAGCCGAAGACAGATGCTGCAGGTCACGCTCGGTCTCCGCGACCACCGCGGGATCGAGCAGCTCGCGCAGCCCGTCCTGGCCGAGCAGTTCGGCCAGCAGCGCCGGGTCCAGCGACAGGGCCTGCGCGCGCCGCTCGGCCAGCGGCGCGTCGCCCTCGTACATGAACGCCCCGACGTACCGGAACAGCAGCGACTTGCCGAACGGGCTCGGCGTCGCCGTCTCCACCTCCACGATCCGGATCCGGCGGGCGGCGATGTCGCGCAGCAGCGCGGTCAGCGCCGGCACGTCGAACACGTCCCGCAGGACCTCGCGGACCGTCTCAAGCACGATCGGGAATGCCGGGTACCGGCTGGCGATCTCGAGTAGCTGCGCGGACCGCTGCCGCTGCTGCCACAGCGGGGTGCGGCGGCCCGGCTGGCGGCGCGGCAGCAGCAGCGCCCGGCTGGCGCACTCCCGGAACCGGGACGCGAACAGCGCGCTGGCCCCCACCTCGGCTGTGACCAGGTCGCCGATCTCGTCCGGATCGATCAGCGCGAGACCGCTGGGCGGCGGCTCGTCGGAGTCCGGCACCCGGATCAAGATCCCGTCGTCGGTGTGCAGCGCCTGCACGTCCATCCCGCCGTACCGCTCCCGCAGCCGGGCCGCGATGGCCAGCGCCCACGGCGCGTGCACCCGGTCGCCGTACGGGCTGTGCAGCACCACCCGCCAGTCGCCGAGCTCGTCGCGGAACCGCTCCACCACCAGCGTCCGGTCATCGGGCACGTACCCGGTGGCCGCGCGCTGGTCGGCCAGGTACCGCAGCAGGTTCCGGGCCGCCAGCTCGTCCAGCCCGGCCGCGGCCAGCGACGCCATCGCCGACGGCTCCGAGGACGCGGCGGCCAGCGACCGGACCGCCGCCCCGATGGCCCGCCCCAGCTCGGCGGGCCGCCCGGGGGTGTCGCCGTGCCAGAACGGCAGCCGCCCCGGCTGCCCCGGCGCGGGCGTGACCAGCACCCGGTCCGGGGTGATGTCCTCGATCCGCCACGAGCTGGCGCCCAGCACGAACACGTCGCCGACCCGCGACTCGTACACCATCTCCTCGTCCAGCTCGCCGACCCGCCGCGGCTGTCGATCGCCCGCCGAGGCCAGGAACACCCCGAACAACCCCCGGTCCGGGATCGTCCCGCCGCTGGTCACGGCCAGCCGCTGCGCGCCCGGCCGGGCCCGGATGATCCCGGCCACCCGGTCCCAGACGATGCGCGGCCGCAGCCCGGCGAAGTCCTCGCCCGGGTAGCGCCCGGCCAGCATGTCGAGCACCGCCTCCAGGACCGGCCGGGTCAGCCCGCCGAACGGCGCGGCCTTGCGCACCAACCGTTCCAGCTCGTCCACCGGCCAGTCGTCCACCGCGGTCATCGCCACCACCTGCTGGGCCAGCACGTCCAGCGGGTTGTGCGGGATCTTCAGCTCCTCGATCTGCCCGTCCCGCATCCGGTCGGCCACCACGGCCGACTGGACCAGGTCGCCCTGGTACTTGGGGAAGATGATGCCGCGGGACACGTCGCCCACGTTGTGCCCGGCCCGGCCCACCCGCTGCAGGCCGCTGGCCACCGAGGGCGGCGCCTCCACCTGCACCACCAGGTCCACCGCGCCCATGTCGATGCCCAGCTCCAGGCTCGAGGTGGCCACCACCGCGGGCAGCCGCCCGGCCTTGAGCGCCTCCTCGATCTCGGCCCGCTCCTGCCGCGACACCGACCCGTGATGCGCCCGGGCCACCTCGGCCGGAAAGCCCGCCACAGCGCCCGCCTGGCCCATGATCTCGGCCGGCATCCGCTCGTTCGCGTGGGCTTCGAACGCCGCCTCGGCCCGTTCCGCGGCCAGCTCGTTCAGCCGCCCGCACAGCCGCTCCGCCAGCCGCCGCGAGTTGGCGAACACGATCGTGGACTTGTGCTGCTCGATCAGGTCAAGCACCCGCTCCTCGACGTGCGGCCAGATCGACCGCGAGGGCGCGGGCCCGCCGCCGGAATCGTCCGCACCCCGGCTCGGCACGGTGTCCAGCTCGGTCATGTCCTCGACCGGCACCACCACGCTCAGCTCGATGCGCTTGGGGCTGGGCGGCTGCACCACCGTCACCGGCCGGGCGCCGCCCAGGAACGTGGCCACCTCAGTAACCGGCCGCACGGTCGCGGACAGCCCGACCCGCTGGGCGGGGCGCGCATCCGAGGAACCGCGCAGCGCGTCCAGTCGCTCCAGCGACAGCGCCAGGTGCGCGCCGCGCTTGTTCCCGGCGACCGCGTGCACCTCGTCCACGATGACCGTGTCCACCCCGCGCAGGGTCTCCCGGGCCTGCGACGTGAGCAGCAGGAACAGTGACTCCGGCGTGGTGATGAGGATGTCCGGCGGCTTGCTGACCAGCTTCCTGCGGTCCTCGGCCGCGGTGTCGCCGGTGCGCACCGCCACCTGGACGTCCGGCTCGGCCAGCCCCAGCCGGTGCGCGGCGTGCCGGATTCCGGTCAGCGGGGCCCGCAGGTTCCGCTCGATGTCCACCGCCAGCGCCTTGAGCGGCGAGACGTACAGCACCCGGGTGCGCCACTTGGAATCCTGCGGCGGCGGCGCGGCCGCGAGCTTGTCGATCGCCCACAAGAACGCGGCCAGCGTCTTACCCGACCCGGTCGGCGCGACGACCAGCGTGTCCTCACCCCGGCCGATGGCCCGCCAGGCTCCCGCCTGGGCCTGCGTCGGCGCGGCGAACGCCCCGTCGAACCAGGCCCGCGTCGCCGGCGAGAACCCGTCCAGCGCATCCGCGGTACTGCTCAGCGGAGAGTCTTCTGTCATGCTCCCATACTGCCCTGCCCCACCGACATTCTCGGCCGCGCCGCCGTACGGATCCGGGACCGTCCCAGGCCTTTTCATTTTCTGCCGAACGGGCCGTGGTTCGAGGAAAAGCCCGGCCGCGATCGTGCGCCGCGCGGTCATGAGCGGACGCGCGAGCGTCCGGCGCGGCGACCGCCGCCGGCCGTCCGGGTCTGCCTCTGCCGTCTGCGGCTCGGGGGTCGTGTCTCTATCCTGGGAACGTCTGGCGGCGGAGCAGGGGCCGGAGGCGGGCATGCGGGTGGTGGTGGCCGGGGCGGGCTTCGCCGGGCTGATGGCGGCCTGGCGGCTCAGCCAGTACGGCTGCGAGGTCGTGGTGCTGGAGGCACGCGACCGGGTGGGTGGCCGCGTCTGGTCGCAGGAGCTGGTCCCCGGTGACCCGCGGACCGTGATCGAGCGGGGGGCGGAGTTCGTGCTGGACGGCTACGACGTGCTGCGCGAGGTAGCGGCCGAGCTCGGCCTGGAACTCGCGGACACGGTGATGTCGTACTTCCAGCGGGAGCCGCGCGGCGGCGGGCCGGTCAGCGCGGCAGAGGTGGGCGAGTGTGCTGCCTGGGCGGCCGGGGCGGCGGCGGTCGCCGCCCCGGGTGCCTCCCTGACCCAGGTGGCCGCGGGCTGGGCCGGCCAGCCCGCGGCCCTGGCGGCCTACCTGGCCCGGATGGAGACCACGGCCGGGATGAGCGCTGACCAGCTGTCTGCCGCGGTGGCCCAGGACACGACCGCCGGATTCGGCTGGCGGCCAAGCTGGCGGGTAGCGGGCGGCAACCAGCAGGTGGCGGCCGGCCTGGCCCGGCGGCTCGGCCTGGCGGTGCGGCTGGCCAGCCCCGTCCGGACCGTGGCGCATGACCAGCACGGCGTGCACCTGAGCACCGCGGACGGAACCGTCACCGGGGACGCGGCGGTCATCGCGGTGCCGATGGCGGTGCTGCGCCGGCTGCCGATCCTGCCGCCGGTTCCCGGCCGTCAGCGGGCCGCCTGGCAGCGTAGCGGGCTCGCGCACAACGCCAAGTTGCATATGCCGCTGAACCGGGCCGCCCCGGCCTCTGCGGTGCAGAGCGTGCCGGGCCGGTTCTGGACCTGGACCGCGGCCGACCTGACCGGGCAGATCCAGCCGGTCCTGCACGCGTTCGCCGGGACCGAGCAGGCCCTGTCCGCGCTGGCCGTCGCCGACGGGCCGGCCACCTGGGCGGCACGGGCCGCGGCGCTGCGCCCAGAACTGGACACCGATCCCGGCCGAGCGGTCCTGACGACCTGGAACGATGACCCATGGGCGGGTGAGTCGTACTCGGCAGACACGGTGACGGCAGCGCCGGGCGATCCGGAGATCCTGGCCGCCCCGGCCGGCCGGCTCCATTTCGCCGGCGAGCACACCGCGGGTCTCTGGGCCGGCCTGATGGAAGGCGCCCTGCGATCCGGACAGCACGCTGCCCGCGAAGTACTCGCCGGGCCTGTATAGGGCCTGTGCTGCCCGGTCCCGATCTGGAGGCGACCATGAACTTGCTGGCGGGGAAGTGCGTGCTGGTCACCGGCGGCACCACGGGCCTGGGCCTGGCCATAGCGGAACGGTTCCGGCGTGAGGGTGCCCGGGTGGTAATCACCGGCCGGGACCGTGACCTCGGTGAACGCGCTGAACGGGCGCTCGGTCCTGGCGCGCGGTTCGTGGTCGCGGATGCCGCCGACCCCGATGCCGTCGCGTCGTCAGTGCGCATCGCCGCAGACCATCTCGGCGGCCTGGATGTGCTGGTGAATAACGCGGGCGTGGGGGTGACCGCCCGGCTGATCGACACGCCGCTGGCCGACTACGACCGGGTGATGAACATCAATGTGCGGGGTTACCTGCTGTATGCGCAATGCGCCTACCCATATCTGGCTTCGCGTCGCGGCTGCATGATCCACATTGCCTCCGATGCGGGAGTCTGGGGCGAGCAGGCTACCGGCCTGTACTCGGTGACCAAGGCCGCCGTGATCATGCTGGGCAAGATGATCGCGCTGGATGGCGGCCCGGACGGCGTTCGCTCGAATGTGCTGTGCCCGGGTGACATCTGGCCCGGCATGCGGCACATGGCTTCACCGGGGGAGCAGGACAGGGACGAAAGCCCCGCTGACTGGCCGCTGCCGCCAGCCGGCCGGATCGGCCAGGCCAGCGACGTGGCCGCTGCTGCGGTGTTTTATGCCAGCGGCGACGCTGAGTTCGTCACCGGGACCACGTTGCTGGTCGACGGCGGAATGACAGCCGGCTACCTGCAGCGCGAACGAGAGCCGCAGCGATCCTCTCTTCCCGGCCCGGGCAAATAATGGCCGGCGTGCAGGAGGTCATGGTCGTGGTCGCCCATCACGATTGCGCGACCCTGCGCGTCGGCGACGTGTTCCTGAAGATCGACGCTGATCAGGCGCGCACCGACGTCGAGGTCGAGGCGATGGCGATGGCGCCGGTCCCGACTCTGCCTTGACGCTCGGACACGAGGAACACCTCGGCGACGTCGTCGCCGGCTACGGCACCGACGTCGACCTCGAGGTGATCCGCGCGTGGTGGTCGTTGCGAAGCCTGCGGGCGGTCCGCTGGCTGGTCGAGCACGGCTTCGACCCGTCCTCGCCAGGCTGCGAGGTCGACGTGCTGAGATCCCGGCAGTGAGGCTGCTCGGCTGGCTTATCGCCAGCCGAGCGCGGGCGCCACGTGGGTGAGGATGGTGTCGATGACGTGAGCGTTGTAGTCGACGCCGAGCTGGTTGGGCACGGTGAGCAGCAGCGTGTCGGCGGCTGCGATCGCTTCGTCCTCCTTGAGCTGGCCGATCAGGTCATCCGGCTCGGCGGCGTAGGTACGGCCGAAGATCGCCTGGGTCGTCGCGTCGATGAACCCGATCTCGTCGGTGTCCTGGTTCCGGCGGCCGAAGTAGGCCCGGTCCCGGTCATCGACGAGGGCGAAGATGCTCCGGCTGACCGACACCCGCGGCTCCCGCTCGTGGCCGGCCTTCTGCCATGCGTCGCGGAAGGCCTGGATCTGCTCAGCCTGCTGCCGGTGAAAGGGCTTGTCCGACTCGTTCGTGATCAGCGTGGAACTCTGCAGGTTCATGCCCAGCTCGGCCGCCCACACCGCGGTCCGCTGTGACGCCGCGCCCCACCAGATACGCTCCCGCAGGCCTTCGGAGTACGGCTCCACGCGCAGCAGGCCGGGCGGGTTCGGGAACATCGGACGCGGATTGGGCTGCGCGAAGCCCTCGCCGCCCAGCACCTCGAGTAGCACCTGGGCGTGCCCGCGGGCCATGTCGGCGTCCGTCTGGCCCTCTTGCGGCTGATAGCCGAAATACCGCCAGCCGTCGATCACCTGCTCCGGCGAGCCGCGGCTGATCCCCAGCTGGAGGCGGCCGCCGGAGATGAGGTCGGCCGCGCCGGCGTCCTCCGCCATGTACAGCGGGTTCTCATAGCGCATGTCGATGACCGCCGTGCCGATCTCGATCCGGCTGGTGCGCGCGCCGACCGCCGCCAGCAGCGGGAAGGGAGATCCCAGCTGCCGCGCGAAGTGGTGCACGCGGAAGTACGCGCCATCGGCGCCCAGCTCTTCGGCGGCCACAGCCAGCTCGATCGACTGCAGCAACGCCTCCGACGCCGACCGCGTCCGCGAGCCGGGTGACGACGACCAGTGCCCGAACGACAAGAACCCAATCTTCTTCACCCGCCCGTCAACGCGAACCGCCCGGGCAGCATTCCTCGCCGGCCAAGCTGGCACAACCTGGACCGGCGGCCGGGCCGCCTCCTCGCCGTTCCATGATCTCCGGCACCTGACCGCACCCGCATCCCCTCAGGCCAGGCCTCGCACGACGTCCGGTATTGCATGCCGATGAGCGGACGTATCGGCAACCGATCGATGTCCTAAAGATCTGCGGGCCGGGATTTACGAAGCTCGGGCTCAACATCGAGCCAGACGCCATCCGCGACGCATGCTCAGCCGAGCTCATGCAGCTCTACCAGCAAGGCGCCGCTGGCCTCTGCGACAGGTGCCAGGCCTGTCCCATGGTGGCCGTCTGCGGCTCATGACACACATCCGTAACCGGGTCCTGGCGACCATCCCCGACGCGATCCAGCAGAAGCTCATGATGCGCCGGCTTTCCTATGAGAACGCGTTGAGCCGCCTGATACCCGAGTCGGGCCGCGTTTTGGCTCCGAGTGCTTTCGCAAGCCGCGGGCCTGGGTTTTCGTGGTTCGTGACGGCTGAAGTTGCGCGCTGAATCGGTGGCCGTAGGCTGGCCCGGTGGCGCGGCGCGACTGGGCGGGATGGCACCAGGACTACGACGACCCAGGTTCCCTGCTCTCGCGGCGGCTGGAACTCGTGCAGGGGCACCTGCGCGCTGAGCTCGATCATGCCCCCGCCGGGAGATCCGGCTGATCAGCTTGTGCGCCGGGCAGGGCCGGGACGTGATCGGCGTCCTGGCCGGGCATCCGCGCCGGGCCGGCGTGCGCGCCCGGCTGGTCGAGCTGGACGAGCGCAACTTTCTGACCTTGCACGCCCGCCCGTGCACCGGATCGCTCCGCTGCGGGGTTTACAGGCCCTACCGGGGGGCTTGCGGGTCCAACATTGGCACCATAGTGCGGCGCGGGCTGGCTGTCGGCCGGCTGGGGCGGGCAGCGGCGCCGGGCAGTTGCCGGCCGGCGCTGGCACGGTCATAGTGGAAGTCCGCGGGACTGCCGGGGCCTGGGAGCCTTGGGGGGAGGGCCGGGATCATGACCATGGCGCGGGCTGAGGACTGGCGGGGTCGTGGTGGCTATTTCTCCTGGCGGCCGGCGGCGCAGGACGCCGTGCCGGTGGAGATTTTCCACGTGGAACTCGGCGACCCTGGCGCCGCGGTGCTGCTGCTCATCCACGGCTGGCCCACCAGCAGCATCGACTGGTCTGGCGTGGCCGGGCCGCTGAGCGGCCGGTTCCGGGTCTGCGCGCTGGACTTCCCGGGCTACGGGTTCTCCGGCAAGCCGCCCGGGTGGGGTTACAGCCTGCGCCGCGATGCGGAGCTCATCGAGTTCTACCTCGCCGAGGTGATCGGCGCGAAGTCTGCCGTGATCGTGGCGCACGATCGCGGTGACAGCGTGGCGCTGGCGTACGCGGCCCGCTGCGCTGACGGCCGGCCGGCGACACGGCTGGAGCACCTGGTCCTGTCCAACGGCAACATCTTCTTGCCGCTGTCGAACCTGACCCAGGCCCAGCGGCTGATCCTCGGCGCGGGCTCCGGGCCTCAGATCGCGGCCGCCCTGACTCCGGCGGCCCTGGCCGCAGGCCTGGGCGCCGCCACGTTCACCCCGCCGCGCCGGCCCGCTGATCCCGAGGTCGAGGCCCTGACGGCCACCTTCGCCCACGGCAACGGCATGACGGTCCTGCACGAGACGATCCAGTACCTGGCCGAACGGGCCACCGGCGAGCAAGACTGGCTGACGGCGCTGGCCGGCGCCCCGTTTTCCGTGACCGTGGTCTGGGGCCTGAACGACACGGTCTCACCGCCGCGGGTGGCGAGCTACGTGTGGAACCAGTACCTGATGCTCAAGCCCGGCGGCAACCGCCTGTACTTCATCCCGGACGCTAATCACTACCTGCAGGCCGACCGGCCAGAGGCATTCGTCCAGGTGCTCCTGCACGCGCTCGGACCCGCCGGCGGCCACGGACCCGGCGCCCTCGGACCCGGACCCGGCGCTCCCCTGCTGGTCGACACCTCCCGCGAACGGCTGCCAGCCGCCGCAGACCTGCTCCGCGCCGAAGATCCCGCCCGCACGAACTGAAGACACACACCCCCGGCCCACGCGACCCGAAGGCAGTCCCTGGGAAGGTCCCCGTCGCCCGGCCGCAGCGCTCGAACCCACGCCGAACAGCGCGCCCCTCGAATGCATATTTATTCGTCGGTCGGCATATAGAAATCAGGCTTTCCTGGCGTCTCGGTCGGGCGGACCATGATCGTGGACAGTTCGAGCCAGATAATGACCAAAACTGTCCACGATCATGAAAGCACCGATATACAGGCTTGCATATTTATCCAGCGTGCCGCCGCGGCGAGAAAAGGCACATTCAAGGTCGCGCCGCGTGCTGCCAGATGTCGATAACACCCCGGACAAGTCGCAATCACGCCCGTCCCGTCGCTACGGCCTTGAAGCCAGCGGAATGAATCCCAGCACTGCCGAGAAGAACGTCTCCGCCTCCGCGGCCCGTTCCAGGGCTGCCCGCCACGCGGCTGCCTCGCTCGCGCTGACCTGGCCCGCTTGCACGGCCGGTCAATCGTTCTCCGGTTGAGCCGCTGGTAGACGGCGAACCCGGCCGCGTCTGCGGGCCCGGGCGGCGGGCGTGCGGGTGAGTGCCCGGGCGGATAGCACTGTGAGCCAGCCGAAGCCGGTCACGATGCTGGCCCGCTGGAACAATCCGGCCCGATTGACCAGCCGGGGTGATTGGTTAAAGCCCGCACCAGCAAGCGCGGCGGTTGCCAGCATGGTGGTCGCGGTGGCCGCGCTGTACAGGCCGAATCTGTGTTGACCGGCCCGGAAGGACTGCCAGCTGCAGGTGAGCGCGGCGGCCGGCAGGCCGGCGAACACCGGGACCGCCGCCAGCGTGTGCGCCATGCCGGTGCGGCTGGGCCGGGCAAGCGCATCCGGCGTTCCTGGCGGGTAGCCGCTGACCGGGTCCGTGGTGAAGACGGCGGCGCCGATGAGGCCGGCGCCCGCTGCGCCGATCAGGGCCTGCCCCGCCCGCGCGCTGCACGCGCGGTCACCGGCCTGCCGCAAACCCGCGGCCCCGGCGAGAAAGAGTGTCCCGGTCACGGCGAAGTTCGCGGCCTGAATCCAGCCTCGCGGCCCGAGCGCCAGCGAACTGACCGGATGGCGCGAAGGCCGGTACCCCTCCCGGATGGCACCCTCGAGGAGGAATACGGTGACGAATACCGGACCTGCGGCCAGACCGCAGGACAGCAGCCTGCGGGTCCATCGCGCCGATGCGCCGGGCGCGTTGGCGGCCTCCATGCGCCCATGCTAGTGCTCATCAGGCAACTGAGGTCTCGGCCGTCACACACGATCGCGTGGGCGGCCACCCGGCCGGTGAGTTAGCGTGTCGGCATGGTCTCCGGCGCAGCCCGCTACGACGGGCATTCCGAGTGGTACGACCAGCACTTCGGGTCCGGTCATCGGCCCGCGGAAGAGCTGGCCTTCCTTCGCCAGGCGCTGGGCGCCGGTCGCGGCCAGGTGTGCGTCGAACTAGCCTGCGGTACCGGCCTGTGGGCTGAGCCCATCGCGGCGGCCGGTTACCGCGCCGCCGGCTTTGACATCTCGGCTGACCAGCTCCGCTTCGCCCGCCGCCGGCACCGCGCGGTGGCCCGAGCGGACATCTGCCTGCTGCCGGTGCGCGACGAGTCCGTGCCCGTGGTGGTCGGCATGTTCTTCCACACCGACCTGGAGGACTTCGCCGCCGTGGTCCGGCAGGTGGCGCGGTGCCTGCGTCCGGGCGGACGCTTCATCTACGCCGGACTGCACCCGTGCTTCATCGGCCCGTTCGTCAACCGGATGAGCGAGTCCGACGACAACCAGCTGCAGTTCCTGCCTGGCTACGGCAGCGTCGGCTGGGCCAACCGCGCCTCGGGCGATGGCACCGGCCTGGGCGGCCGCGTCGGCTTCCACCACAAGAGCTTGGCCAGCTTCCTCGGCGCCATCGTGAGCTCCGGGCTGCGGATCTGCGACGTGCGGGAGTTCGCCAGCACCGGCGTCGTGCTGCCCCGGAACATCGGCCTGGTCGCCGAGAAACGAGAAGCCAGAAGCGAGACCCGAGACCAAGACCCGAGAAGCAAGCCTGACCGGCCATTGAGCTGATACGCGCCTGGCCGCGCTGCTACCGTGCTCCTGCCGGATGAGCGGGAAAGCTCCGTGGCCGGGATGATCTTCTTCACAGACAACTACCGGGACCGCAGCACCAACGACGGATACCAGTTCGAGTTCTACTGCCGCCGCTGCGGTAACGGTTACACCTCATCGTTCCAGCACTCGGCCACCGGGTTCGCCGGCCGCATGCTCCGGCTCGGCGGGGACCTGGTCGGCGGCAGCATCGGCGAGAAGGCGTCCCAGCTCGGCTGGGACGCCGAGTGGATGCGCGACGGGCCGGCGGCTCGACCAGAGACACGGCGCTATCCAAGGCCGTCGACGAGATGCAGCCGTACTTCCACCAGTGTCACCGCTGGACCCGGGACATCAACTACCGCGACCAGGCCACCGGCCTGTGCCCGTCCTGCGGCCAGGAGAGCGGCGGCGGGAAATTCTGCCAGGTTGCGGTCACCCGCTGGCCGCCGCGCAGTCGGCCCAGCAGTTCTGTGGCGACTGCGGCACCCGCTGACCGGCGCCCGATTCTGCGCCGAGTGCGGCACCCCCGCCGGGTAACCCCGCCTTGACCGCCACCCAATACCGGATCACCGACCCGGCCGGCCGGGAACGCGAGGAGGGCCAGGCCGACGTCGAGGTGGCCGGCGGAGCGCTGGTGCTGGCGCCGTCGGCGGGCAGCGTGCTGCGCGTGCCGTTCGGCCAGATCTCCTCGGTCACCGAGCCCGAGCCGTTCACGGTCCGGGTCACGCTGGCCGACCCGAACGCGGTCGAGCTCAGCCGGCTCGGGGTGATGCGGACCCAGCTGCGCGACGGCCGTGGCGACTACGCGGCGTCGGCCGCCGGTGCGGTGGGCGACGCGGAGGTCTTCTCCGGCCTGGGTGACGGCCAGCCGGCCGAGATCCGGGTCTACGACGACGCGCTGCTGATCATCGGGCCCGAGGGCGGCGAGCGGATCAGCTTCTCCTTCGTGGGCGCGCTCCAGGCGCGCGATTACGCGATCACCGTCGAGGTGACCGGGCGGGCCCCGGCGACCGTGTCCCGGCTCGGCCGCCGCACCGAGGAACTAGCCGCCCTGCGTACCGAACGCCTCCAGCAGGCGCGCACCCGCACGGCGGCCTTCCTCGGCCGTGCTGCCCTCGCCGCCCGGACCGACCGGCCCTCGGTTTCAAGCAGCTGACCTCCGTGCGCAGGCCCGCCGTCGGCGTGACGCCCTGGCGGGATCACGCCGCCGCTCCGCACATCGGCGGGCACGACAGCCCCGGCGGTTCGTTCCGGCCCGGGCTGACCGGCTTGCTGGCCGCCAGCGTCCTGTCCGACGGCCCGCCGATCGGCCCCGGCGACTACTGGGCCTTCCGCGCGCTCGGCGCCGGGATGAACGCCCGTGAGCAGCAGCCGATGGCGTCCCGACCCGACCTCACCCGCGGGCGCCTGACCCCTGCGACCGAGGACATGTCCGCCCTGACCGCGAGCGGCGCGGACCCCACCGTGCTCGCCTTCGCCCTCGGCGCTCGCCCCGGCCGGGTGGTCTACGAGGTCCTCAACCAGCCCGAGCCGATGACCCTACGTCTACGGTCCCTGGCTCACCCTGCCGCAACCGGGCGGTAATTACGGCGCGACCAGCGCGTCGGTGAGCGGGTCGATGGCGGCCAGCTTGGCCGTCAGGTCGGCGTTCAGGTCGTAGCGCGCCGAGAGCGCGGCCGGGCCGTAGTAAGTGACCTTCGTCTGTCCGGCGTCATCCCAGATCAGCACCTTGAGCGGCAGGTCCAGGGCAGCCAGCGGCGCCGCCACCATCACCGGCGTGCCCGCGGCCGGGTTGCCGAACAGCACCAGCACGGTCTCGCGCAGGTCCATGCCGACCCGGCTCGCCTCGGCGCTCTGGTCGATCACGGCGAAGACCTTCAGGCCCTTCGCGTCCAGGATGCCGGTCAGGCGGGAGACGGTCTCCTTGACCGGCCTCGGGCTGACCTTGGTGGTGATCTGAGTCTCGATCGAGTCGGCCATGGCCGTTCTCCTCATCTCTGCGCATCGCGTAGCAAACTGTCCGCTCTATAGTCTCGGGCCTGGGCCCGCGGGTGGCATCTGTCATCTGACCACGCCGTGCCGCGGCTGCGCGGCACCTGCCCCGGCGGGTCGTTCGTGCTGACCCAGGGCTAACCGCCCGGACCGTTCCGGCATGATGCTGAGATGGCCACCTTCGCTGCCGGACTCCGGACGCCGCTGGCCCTGGCGGTCCTCGCTGCGGCCCTGCTAGCAGGCTGCGGCGGGGCCTCATCCCCGGCGGCGGCCCAGGCCAGCACGGCCCAGGCCAGCACGGCCCAGGCCAGCACGGCCCAGGCCAGCACGGCCCAGGCCAGCCTGCGGCCGTCCTCGAACCCGCCCCGCGTCAGCCTCGCCCCGGCCCCGGCCCCGTCCTCGCCCCGGCCCAGCGGCCCCCCGACCGCCCTGCCGGTGGCGCCGGGCGCGGGCACCCGGCCACAGACCCGTGCCTTGCCCAGCACGGACTCGGCCGCGTTCCGCGCCGCGATGCAGGACCTGTGGCTGGCCGTGACCACCGGCAACCCACGTCTCGCGCTGCCCGCCTTCTTCCCCCTGGCCGCCTACCAGCAGGTCAAGGCCATCGCCGATCCCGCCACCGACTGGGACGACCGGCTGTGGTACGACTTCACCCTCGACGTCGGCGCGGCCCACCGCGTCGTGGATCCGGACGCGCGGCTGGTCCGGGTGATCGTGCCGGTGTCCGACGCGGCCTGGGTCGACCCCGGCGCCTGCTACAACTCGATCGGCTACTGGCACGTCCCCGGGGCCCGGGTGATCTACCAGCAGGGCGGCCAGGAACGCTCGTTCGGCATCGCCTCCCTGATCTCCTGGCGCGGCGTGTGGTACGTGGTCCACTTCGGCGCCGTGCTGCGCAGCGCGCCGACCGGGATCGTCGACCAGCCCGCCTTGGGCCCGGGCGTCCCCGGCCCTCCAGGCGGCTGCTGACCGGCTGGCCTCCGGGCCACGCCGCCGCGCAGCATCGCGCAGTCGGCGTGCGCATAAGGCGGTAAACTGCGCACAACTGAGCAGGGAGTTGGCCACGTGTCCAGGTACCAGCGGTGGAACGCGCTGCTCGACCTGCTGCCCGGCGACGGGCAGCTCACCGTGGCCGAGGCCGCGCAGGCCCTCGGCGTGTCGCAGGCCACCATCCGCCGCGACATGGACCAGCTGGCCCGGCAGCAGCTGATGACGCGGACCCGCGGCGGCGTCGTCGCCGGGCACGTCTCCTATGACCTGCCGCTGCGGTACAAGACCGCCCGGTACGCCCCGCAGAAGGAGCGCATCGGCCGCGCCGCCGCCGCCCTGGTCACGGCGGGCGCCACGGTGGCCCTGAACGGCGGCACCACCACCAGCGAGGTCGCGCGTGCCCTGGCCACCCGGCCGGATCTGCAGGACGGCGCCGGCCACCCGGTCATCACCGTGGTGACGAACGCGATGAACATCGCCAACGAGCTCGCGGTGCGCCCGCACCTCAAGATCGTGGTGACCGGTGGCGTCACCCGCAGCCAGTCCTACGAGCTGATCGGGCCGTACGCCACGCTGGTGCTCGAGCAGCTGACCCTGGACTGGGCCATCCTGGGCGTGGACGCGCTGGACCCGGTCGCGGGCGCGACCGCCCATCACGAGGGCGAGGCCAGCATCAACCACCTGATGGCCACCCGCGCGGCCCAGGTGATGATCGTCGCCGACGGGTCCAAGCTGGGTCAGCGCGCGTTCGCCCGGGTGTGCGCGCCCGACGAGATCGACGTCGTCGTCACCGACCAGGACGCCCCGCCAGCCGCGC
>Ga0335074_10005550_pt1 | contig 17465 bp, 18 predicted proteins | sample Lox_Sample_23_FD_206715 | JGI IMG/M metagenome (GOLD analysis project Ga0335074, IMG submission 206715) | Soil microbial communities from Loxahatchee National Wildlife Refuge, Florida, United States - Lox_Sample_2.3 | ecosystem: Environmental > Terrestrial > Soil > Wetlands | place: USA... | reverse complement strand
AAAAAAGGCCCCGATCTCTCGGGGCCGTCTGCATGAACCCTAAACTAACTGCGAGCCCTCTCGGGGCGCCAAGCTCTTACTTCTTTTTCTTGGCGGGCGCTTTCTTTGCGGCCTTCTTCGCAGCCTTCTTGGTTGCGTTCTTCATCGATTGATTCTCCCTAACATCAAATTTGCGATCTGAGATCGCAGTGTGATTCATATATAAGGTTCTTTGAGTCGAAAGTCAAGAAAAAAATGCGGATCGGCCCTCGCGCAGCCCTCCTCCGCAGCGCCCCAACCCGCAAAACCATTTCTTCCATGAATTGTTCTTCACGCTTCTTTACCTTTCCGCTCCGCAATCGCGCCTTTTTGTTCTTGCCCGCGCCGCGCCGCGCGCGCTACGATCGGACCAAGTGCTCTTCCCCCGATTTCACGGGCCTTCCGGCGCGCTGTCTGCTCCGGCGTTGGCGTGCTGCGCGCTCGCGGTTTCCCTCGCCCTCAGTGCCTGCGCCAGGAAGCATCACACGGCCGCGGCGCCCGCTCCGCCGCGCGGTCCCGTCCAGATCCAATCCGGCGAAACCGGACTCGCCAGTTGGTACGGCCATCCCTACCACGGCCGCCCCGCCGCCGACGGCGAGATCTACGACATGGAACAACTCACCGCCGCGCACCGCACCTTGCCCTTCGGAACCTGGGTCCGCGTGGTCAACGTCTCGAACGGCAAGACCGTCGACGTCCGCATCATCGATCGCGGACCGTTCGTCGAAAACCGCATCATCGATCTCTCGCACGCCGCCGCCCAGGCCATCGACCTCATCGGACCCGGCGTCGCCCCCGTTCGCCTCGACATTCTTTCCGTCCCCGCCGCCGCCTCCGTCAACAACTGGTACGCCGTCCAGGCCGGCGCCTTCCTCGAACGCGACCGCGCCGAGCGCCTCTGCGCCTCGCTCGAACGCGACTTCGGTCCCGCGCATTTGGTCCAGCGCGCCGACACGCCGTCGCTGTGGCGCGTGGTGGTCGGACGCGTCGCCTCCCAGCAGGACGCCGCCGCCCTCGCCGCAAGAGTCCGCGCCCAGACCGGTACCGCCTTCGTGGTACGGCTCGATTCGCCTCCGCCCGCACCAGTTGCCGTCGGCCCCGCACGTTAGCGGCTGGTACTAAGGCGCTCCCCCCAAATGAGGTTCCGCCTCCACCCCAAATGATTCCCCGATTCAATACCCCGGGGTGTTGTCGAAATCCTAAAGTCCCCTTAGAGTTTATGAAGGACTCAGGCACTATCTTCTCTGACAATTTAGATTCGGGGTTGACGAATGGTCTCGCAAGCTGAAGAATCTGCTCCTCTCCTGGTCGGCCAGTCGCCGCGCATCCGCAACGTCCTGCGGATGGTGGACAAGCTCGGACGCTGCCGCTGGCCCGTCCTGCTGCTCGGCGAAACTGGTACTGGCAAAGAAGTAGTTGCGCGTTCCATCCATCAGGTTCAGCCCGTCGGGCCGTTCGTTACCATCGATTGCTCTTCCCTCGTCGGCCCGCTCATGGAAAGCGAGCTGTTCGGCCACGCCAAGGGAGCCTTCACCGGCGCGGTCGCTCCCAAGACCGGCCTGATCGAAGTCGCCAACGGCGGCACCGCCTTTTTCGACGAGATCGGCGAGCTTCCGCTCGACCTGCAGGCCAAGCTCCTGCGCGTCCTCCAGGAAAAAGAGTTCCGCCCGGTCGGCTCGCTCAACCAGCGCCGATCGGATTTTCGCGTCATCGCCGCCACCAATCGCGACCTGGCCAAGGAAGTGGAGAAGGGCACCTTCCGCCGCGATCTGTTCTACCGGCTCAACGTCGTGAATCTGCGGCTCGCCCCGCTGCGCGATCGCAAGGAAGACATCCCCGCCCTGATCGCCCATTTCCTCGCGCGCCACGGGAGAGGGCACACGCTGACCCAGGAGACGCTGGAGGCCATGCTCTCTTACGACTGGCCGGGCAACGTTCGCGAGCTTGAGAACTGCGTTCAGCACATGGTCGCGATCAACACCGGCCCTCTGCTGCATGCCGCCGAGCTGCCCTCCATGCTGCAAAACCACCTGATGGCGAAGAAAGCCCAGTCGCTCTCCGTCGCCGTCGGATTTCAGCCCATGCCGAAGCCTCCCGGCGAGGCGCCCGCTCATGAGCATCGCGGTGCTCCCGAAGGCATTCGCCCGCCCGTCATTCCTTTAACCCAAATGGAACGCCAGGCCATCCTCGATGCGCTGGCTTACACCAAAGGCGATCGCGCCATCGCGGCCAATCTCCTGGGCATCGGACGGACCACCCTCTATCGCAAACTCAAGGAATACCAACTCGCCGTTTGAAGCGCCGCACAAATCCTGATACAAAACGCCGGCGCCGCGCACTATCCCGAGTGCCGGATCCGAAAATCATCAAGCTCCTGATCGTCGAGGACGATCTCGAAGACGAACAGATTCTGTGCGAAGCCCTGCTCGAAATCGAAGAGAACCGCCTGTGGTCCAATTGGCGCTCTTCCACCATCGTCGCCGTCGATCAGCTCTCCGGCGGCGCAGCCTGCCTGCAGGGTCAAACCTTCGACGCCGTCCTTCTCAACCTCAGCCTGCCCGATAGTCCCTCTTTGCTCGATTCATTCCTGAGCATCCGCTCGCTGGCCGGCGCCACGCCCATCCTGGTCCTAGCCGATGAGCCGGATGATTATCTTGCGAACCATCTGCTGCGGGAGGGCGCGCAGGACGTTCTCGTCAAATCGGAGCTCGACTGCGTTCCCCTGGCCCGCGCCATCCGCTACGCCATCGAGCGCCAGCGCAGGCTCGGCGTTGCCCGGATCCCCGCGCCCAGCCCGGCTTGCGAACCCGCTATGCTGGCGGATTGAGAGCCGGCGGATCGAAAAGTGGCGGAGCGACAATCGCTCTCGATGCCACCTACTCCCTCGGGCCGAATCTCTCGGGCGTCGGGGTCTACTCGCGGGAGATCCTGTTCGGCCTCGCTCGCGCTCATCCGGAATCGCGCTTTCTCTTCTGCTACCGCCAGCACCGCTTTCTTCGTGCGTTGACGGAACGCCGTCCTCCCAACGCCTCGGTCGCCCTGCTCACCGAGCGCCGGGCCCCCGATGCGGACCTCTTTCACGGTCTCAACCAGCGTCTCAACGGCGCCCGCCATCGCCGCTCGGTCACTACGTTCCACGACCTTTTCGTCATCTCCGGCGACTACTCGACGCCCGAGTTCCGTGCCCGCTTCACCGCTCAGGCCCGCGAGGCCGCCGAGCGGTCGGACCTGATCATCGCCGTCTCCGCCTTCACCGCCCGCCAGGTGGAACAACTCCTGAAGATCGAGCCGTCGCGGATTCGCGTCATCCACCACGGGACGCATCCTCCGCCGCCGCGGCCGGCCATCCCACGCGAAAACATCGTCCTCACCGTGGGCGCCATCCAGCGCCGCAAGAACATCGTCCGCTTGATTGAGGCCTTCGAACACGTCCCGCCGCGGTGGAAACTGGTGTTCGCAGGTTCCAGCGGCTTCGATTCCGCCGAAGCCGCTCAGCGCGCGGCCCGCAGCCCGCGTCAACCAGACATCCAGTTTCTCGGTTATGTCTCCGGTTCCGAGCTGGAGGCTCTTTACCAACGCGCATCCGTCTTCGCTTTTCCCTCGCTCGATGAAGGCTTCGGCATGCCGATTCTCGATGCCATGGCGCGCGGCCTGCCCGTGCTCACTTCCAATGCCTCGGCCATGCCGGAGGTCGCGGGCGACGCCGCCCTTCTGGTCGATCCCTTGAGCGTCGAATCCATCGCCGACGGCCTCTCGCGCCTCACCACCGACGCCGCTCTTCGCGACACACTGGTCCAGGCAGGGATCAAGCGTGCAAAACGATTTACTTGGGAAAATTCGGTTGCGGAAACCTGGCGGGTCTACGAAGAGCTAATCGCCAAAGGCTAATCGCCAATAGCCAACAGCTAACTCTTGTCTTCGTCGATTGCGATCTTGAGGGCTTTCAAAAACTTCTGATCTTGCGAGGTCAGCTTGATTTTGCCGGTGGATTCGAACTTTCGCTTGGGGCGCGATTCGGGCTCGGCAGTCTCGCCTTCCGTCTCCGATTCATACTCGCCGTTCTCCTCGCGTTTGTTGAATCCGATGGTCGCCTCGAGAACAAGAAAAACGTCGTACCCGGCGCGCTTGATCTCGCCGATGGCAGCCGCAATGCGATCAGAGTCCGACAGCGATTCATTGATCGCGTTGCCAAGCTCTTGCATCAGCTCTTTGAGTTTCTCTTCCACGCATTGCCCCTTTCTGTTCTAGCGGGCTCCCTACTAGAATAACACCCTACCTTGTTGATGTCCCGAACCTTTCGACAGTTTCAAACAAAAGCTAAGTGTATCAGGTACCGGTTTCCCTCTCCAATATTCTCTATCGGCCCCATTCCAGAAAGTCAGTAGCAATACTTCTCCTGTCCGCTACACTGGTACTAGGCCATGTTCGCAGTGGCAAAGAAGTTCGTCGAGCACGTGATTCCGGCCATCGTCCGGCCGGTCCATATTGTATGGAACCAGGCTATAGGCTTTGTCTTCATTGTTTTGGCTATCGTGTTCGGCTTTCGCGTGGTGCGCGGCAAAGAACCCCTGGGAATTCAGGTGGTCGCCGGCCTTTTTGTTCTCCTCATCGCGTGGTTCGGCATCTCCTCCTTTTGGAAAGCTCGTAAGATCTCGAAGTCATGAATACCGAGCCTCCCGGGCAGTATCCTTTTACTCGCGGCATCTATCCGGACATGTATCGCTCCCGCCTCTGGACCATGCGCCAGTACGCCGGATTCGGCACCGCTGAAGAAAGCAACCGCCGCTACCGCTATCTGCTCTCGCAAGGCATCACCGGCCTCTCGGTGGCGTTCGATCTTCCCACCCAAATGGGGCTCGATTCCGATCATCCGCTCGCGGCCGGCGAAGTGGGACGCGTGGGCGTGGCCATCGGCTCCCTCGCCGACATGCAGCGGCTCTTTGAAGGTATTGAACTGGCGGCCATCACCACCTCGATGACCATCAACGCCACCGCCGCCATCCTGCTCAGCTTCTACGTGCTGGTCGCGCGGTCCCAGGGCGCCGATCTCCGCAAAATCTCCGGCACCATCCAGAACGACATTCTGAAGGAATACATCGCGCGCGGCACCTATATCTATCCTCCGCGCCCGGCCATGCGCATCATCACGGACCTGTTCGCATGGGCCTCCCGCGAGCTGCCCGAATGGAACACCATTTCGATCAGCGGCTATCACATTCGCGAGGCCGGATCCACCGCCATCCAGGAAGTGGCTTTCACCCTGGCCGACGCCATCGCCTACGTCAGCGCCGCTATCCAAGCGGGTCTCGATGTCGACACCTTCGCCCCCCGCCTGTCGTTCTTCTTCAACTCGCACAACAATTTTCTGGAAGAGATCGCCAAATTTCGGGCAGCTCGAAGGCTCTACGCGAAAATTATGCGCGAGCGCTTCGGCGCCCGCAATCCCCGCTCCATGATGCTGCGCTTTCACGTGCAGACCGCCGGCTCTTCGCTCACCGCCCAGCAGCCGGACGTGAACATCGTGCGCGTCTCTCTGCAGGCCCTCGCGGCCGTCCTCGGCGGCGCGCAGTCGCTCCACACCAACGCCAAGGACGAAGCGCTCGGCCTTCCCACCGAAGACGCCGCGCGCCTGGCGCTGCGCACCCAGCAGATCATCGCGCATGAAACCGGCGTGACCAATACCGCCGATCCGTTTGGAGGCAGCCATCACATCGAGCGCCTGACGGATGAAATCGAGCGCGGCGCAGCCGATTATATCCAGCGTATCGACGCCCTGGGCGGCACGCTCGCCGCCATCGAAAAAGGCTTCATCCAGAACGAAATTCAGAACGCCGCTTACGCCTACCAGCAATCCATCGAGCGCGGCGAAGCGATTGTGGTCGGCGTGAACAAATTCCAGCAGGCCGAAGCCGAGCCGCCCGCCACCTTCCGCATCGATCCGGAGCTCGAAAAACAGCAGATCGCCCGCCTTCGCGATTTGCGCGCCTCACGCGATTCCAGCGCCGTCAACACCCGCCTTTCCGCTCTCGAATCGGCCGCCCGCTCCAGCGACAACCTCCTGCCGCATATTCTTGGATGCGCCGAAGCTTATGCCACCGTGGGCGAAATCTCCGATCGCCTGCGCGCGGTCTTCGGCGAGTACCACGAATCCTGAAGGATTAGGGGCTAAATCAACCTGATTATTAAGTAATAACCCTACTTGTTAGACATTGTTACATCCATGATTCTGGAGAAGCACCAGACATCGGAGGGGACCAATGTCGATCCAGCGAAATGCGCGTGTGCTCGTTCTCGGCCTTATTTCGGCCGGCTTCGCCGCCGCTCAAACCGGCCTGATTCAGACTTATGCGGGCACCGGTACGTTCGGCTTCTCCGGCGACGGCGGACCCGCCACCAGCGCCACTTTCGCCACGCCCTTTGGACTGGTCTTAGACGCCAACGGTAACCTCTATATCGCAGCCGCCGGTAATGGCCGCGTCCAGGAAGTGAGCGCGGCGTCGGGAATCATCACCACCTTCGCGGGCGGCGGGAGCGGAGGCTCCGGCAGTCTGGCCACCGGCGCTCTGCTGCAAGGACCCTGCGGCGTCGCGGTGGATTCCGCGGGCGATTTATTCCTGTCCGACACCTGTGTGACTGCATCGGGCGGCCTCGGCGGAGGGAGCGGCAGCGGTGGAGGCGTGGGCAACGGCCGGATCTGGGAGGTGAGCGCCGCCACCGGCATCATCACCACCATCGCGGGCGGCGGAACAACGCTCGGCGACGGCGGACCGGCCACCAGCGGCGCGGTGAACCTGCCCGCCGGACTCGCCATCGATGCCTCGAACGACATCTTTGTTGCCGATTCCGGCAATAACCGCATCCGCCGGATCGATGGCACTACCGGTATCATCACAACGGTCGCCGGCAACGGAAGCGCCGCGTTCGCGGGTGACGGTGGATTGGCGACCTCCGCCAGCCTCAACTCGCCCATAGGCGTCGCGGTGGATGCCTCGGGCAACCTCTACATCGCCGATTCCAGCAACAATTGCATTCGCTTCGTCGCCGCCGCCACCGGAATCATCAGCACGATTGCCGGCACGGGCGCCACCGGTTTCAATGGCGACGGGATCGCCGCCACCAGCGCAAACCTCTCCTCGCCCTTCGACGTAGTGCTCAATTCTTCCGGCAACCTGCTGATCGCCGACGCGGCGGACTACCGCGTTCGTATGGTTGATATGGCGTCCGGCCTGATCTGGACCGTCGCCGGCAACGGGTCTGCTCCGCCCAACGGCAGTTCTGTTCCCAACGGCCAACCGGCCACCGAGGCATCGCTCGATGTCCCAGCCGGCCTCGCCGTTTCGCCGTCCGGCACTCTGTTCCTTTCCGAATTGTTGGGCAATCGCGTTCGCGAGGTCTCGCTTCCCAGCCCCTACGCCGACACCGCCGTCACCATCACCGCGAACGGCTCCGCGGCTGGCAGTCCCGTCATCCTCACCGCGACTCTTTCCGCCATCAACGGCCTCGCCGCGAATGCCACCGGCTCGGTCGCCTTCTTCAACGGCACATCGGCGCTCCTCGGCCAGGCGCCCGTCTCGAACGGCACGGCCACTTTTACTACCTCGTCTCTGACCCAGGGTGCCCACACCATCAATGCCATCTATTCCGGAGATCCGAACTTTGCTTACGCCGTCGCGCCACCCTTCAGCCTGACCATCACCTCGGCGCAGGCCACGGTCGCTTTGTCCGCTAATCCGAATCCGGCCACTGCGAACCAACCCATCGCGCTAACCGCAACCGTAACGCCGTCCACCGCAACCGGCACCGCCACGTTCCTGAACGGCAGTTCGACGCTAGGAGTCGCCACTATCGCGAACGGCTCGGCGACGCTGTCCGGGGTCACCCTCGCCGCCGGCACTTACTCCTTGACCGCGCAATACAGCGGAAACAGCACCTTCCCCGCCGCCACGTCCCCAGCCGTCAGCCTGACCGTGAAAGCCAATTCGTCGGTCGCCGTCACTTCGAGCGCGAATCCATCCAACACCAAGCAGTCCGTCACCTTCACCGCCGCTGTAACGCCATCCACCGCCACCGGCACGGTCCAATTTCTGGATGGAACCACCGTCCTCGGCTCGTCGACGCTCTCCGGCGGTTCGGCCTCCTTCACACCCGCCTCGCTCACACCAGGCACGCATTCCATCACCGCGTCTTATTCGGGAGATGCGAGCGACACCGCCGCCACATCGGCCGTTCTCACGCAAACCGTCCAGGCCGCCTCGACGGTCACCGTGACTTCTTCGGCCAATCCCGCTGTCGTCGGGGCTTCGGTTACCTTTACGGCATCGGTCACGCCTCCCACCGCCACCGGCAACGTCCAGTTCCTGGATGGAACCACCGTACTTGCGGCCGTCGCGCTTTCGAGCGGCTCGGCAACCTTCACCACCTCCACGCTCGCCCAAGGTTCGCATTCCATCACTGCCTCTTATGCCGGCGACGCGAACGATACCTCCGCCACGTCCACCGTGCTCACCGAAAACATCCAGAATCAAGCTTCGATAACGCTGACTTCGTCGCTCAATCCCGCCCCCGTCGGCGCCGCGGTGAACCTGATCGCGAACGTCTCGCCCACCGGCGCCACCGGCACCGTCCAATTCCTCGATGGCGCCACCGCGCTTGGCACCGCCACGCTCGGAAGCAACGGCATCGCCTACATCACCACTTCCTCGCTCGCCCAAGGAACGCATTCCATCACCGCCGTCTACAGCGGCGACGCGAACGACACCTCGGCTACCTCCGCGGTTCTCTCCGAGTCCGTCAAGCAGTCCGTCGGGATGACGATCGGTGCTCAGTCGCCCATCGTGGCCGGCACCACCGAAACCATTACGGTCAACCTGACCTCCACCTCAGCCACCGGCACCGTCGCCTTTACCGACGGCGGCACTCTGCTTGCCACTGTTCCCGTGTCGTCGGGCGTAGCTGTCTACTCAAGCTCCACGCTCGCGCAAGGCACCCACAGCATGACCATCAGCTACAGTGGCGATGCCAACTATCTCGCGATCTCGAGCCCTTTGACCGTCGTTGTCCTGGGATCCACCACCATCTCCGTCGTCTCTAGCCTGAACCCCGCAACCTCCGGCCAAGCCGTCACCTTCACCGCTACGGTTACCCCAGCTGCCGCCACTGGCACCGTCTCCTTCTACGACGGATCCACGCTCCTTGGCTCAGCCACCCTAACGAACGGCGTCGCCACCTACTCCAGTTCATCGCTCGCTCTCGGAACCCACTCCATCACCGCCGACTACTCGGGCAGCTCCACCTACGGCGCCAGCTATTCGAGCACACTTTCGGAAGTGATCAAAGGATCCACGTCCGTTACTCTCGCGTCCTCGCTGAATCCATCGACGGCCGGTTCGGCGGTCACTTTCACGGCCTCGGTAACGCCATCCGCCGCCACCGGCAACGTCCAGTTCCTCGACGGTTCCACTGTGCTCGGCACGGTCACGCTCTCGAACGGCGCCGCGTCGTTCACGACTTCTTCCTTGGCCGCGGGCACCCACTCCATCACCGCCGCCTACACCGGCAGCACCACGTACAACGCCGCCAATTCGAGCGTGCTCTCCGAAATCGTCAAGGCAAACTCATCGGTCGCTCTGTCTTCTTCGCTGAATCCGGCGACGGCCGGCTCGGCGGTTACGTTCACCGCTCTAGTCACTCCTTCCAGCGCCACTGGCACCGTGCAGTTCCTGGATGGAACCACACTGCTCGGAACCGTCACGCTCGCGAGCGGCTCAGCAGCGTTCACCACCTCGTCTTTGAGCCAAGGCTCCAACTCCATCACTGCCTCGTACTCTGGCGATTCCAACGACACCGCGGCGGTTTCCGCGGCGCTCACCGAAACCATCAACCCGGCCGCCCCCTCTGCGCCCTCGAATCTCACGGCCGCGGCCGCCAGCTCCAGCCAGATCAACCTCGCCTGGACCGCAAGCAGCACCTCCGGCGTCACCTACAACATTTACGAGAGCACCACGTCGGGCTTTACGCCTTCCGCTTCCACTCGCGTCGCAACCGGGGTCACGGCAACTTCGTATTCCGCGACTGGATTGAGCGCGTCCACCACCTACTATTTCCGCGTCACAGCCGCCAACGCGGGCGGGGAATCGGCGCCCACCAGTCAAGCCAGCGCCACCACATCGGGCGGCTTCGCCTGCCATGTCAGCTACAGCGTAAGCAGCCAGTGGAACGACGGCTTCAACGGCGCTATCTCGGTTGAGAACACCGGCAGCACGAAGATTACTTCCTGGACCCTGACCTGGACCTGGGCCGGAAATCAGGACGTCACTTCCGCCTGGAACGCCAACTCGACCCAGAGCGGAAAGAACGTGACGTTCACCAGCGAAAGCTACAACGGCACCATCTCTCCGGGTGGAACCGCCAGCGGCATCGGTTTCGGGGCAAGCTACAGCGGAACGAACACCTCGCCCTCAACCTTCTACGTGAACGGCACGCTCTGTCACTAGATTATTTGCGAGATCGTTTGGCCGGCTTACGCTTCACGGAGGCCGCTAGCTTACATGCGCCGCCCAGCAGATCCCGCATCGCATCGGGATCCACGCGTGCCAGCTTCACCAGAATATAAGGGTATTCGCGGTAATGATCTATGACGAAGTACGTCTCGGGGGCTTCGGCGATCAGCGCGTCGCGATCCTCGATACGCATGTGAACCACCAGCGCGCCGAGTTCCGGCCGCAATCGCGCGATCATCTGTCCGTTCAGCTTGAACGCCGGTGTGCCATAGGATGTAGTCTCCTCTACGCCTTCCATCCCCACCGCGATCTTTCGGACTCCTTCAAATGTCATGCAATGTGCCAGCCCCGCCAACCGCCAACCCCCAATAGCAGCCCGGCCGCAGACGTGCGCTAATGGTATCAGTGATCGCCGCTCTTCTATTCCTCATCTTCGGCTTCGGCCATCCCTCGCGCGAACCCCTCGACCCCGCCCAAGGCGTCCAACTCCACAGCCGCCTGCCTTGCAACGGCGACAGCGCGCCCGAGGATCTGCTGCGCATCCAAACCACTTTCTCCGCCGGCGGCGCAGCGCGCGAATTCCTGATCAACCGCTACGAGGTCGACAAGTGCGCCGTCGAAACCATGCTTCAGTGCTGGCACAAGGAACGCATCGCCTGGCGCCGGGTTTGGTCCGCCGAGAGTTCAACGCCCCCCGCCAAAGCGCTCGTCCCCATCGGCTCCTGCTACGAGTGGGGCCGTACCGATCCCGCGCAATACGTCCTCAGCGGTTGGTATAACCAAGGCACCGAAGCGAAGCCCAACTGGCAGCAGGTTCCGGTAAAGCAGGTCTCCTCGCAGCCCGAAACCTACGAATTTACCGACCCCATGGGCGGCTCCGCGCATCTCGAAATCACGCGCTGACCCCGCTCGCCCCGAGCATCTCCTCCACTTCCGCCCTCGAAGGCGCCGACGTCTGCGCACCCGGCCGTGTCACCGAAATCGCCGCCGCGGCGTTTGCGAATCGCATCGCAGCGCGCATTTCGCGGCCTTCCACCAGCGCCACCGCCAGCGCCGCGTTGAACGTATCGCCCGCCGCTGTCGAATCCACAGCTTTAACCGGAAACGCGGGCACGGCAAATGTGCCCTCCGCCCCGCAGTACACGCACCCCTGCTCGCCCAGCTTCACGATCACCGCCTTCGCGCCCGATTCCCGAATCCGCTGCCCGATCGCTGCCGCCTCGGATGGATTCAATCGACTGGGCGCCACACCGGCAAGCAGGCACGCCTCGGTCTCATTCGGCGTCGCGATTTCCACCAGCTCCAGAACCTCGTGAGTGAGCGCCCGCGCTGGCGCCGGATCCAGGATCCCGATCGCGCCGGCCTTCCGCGCTCTATTCAAGCCCTCCAGCATGGTCTCGATCGGCACTTCGAGCTGTGTCAGCACGCACCGCGCGTCATCGAATGCGCCGATGTCGCCCGGCATCAAAGCCCCGTTCGCTCCCGCCGCCACCGTGATCGAGTTCTGCCCCGCCGCATCCACCTGAATGCACGCCACTCCCGTCGCCTCGCCCTCGGTTACATGCACGCCTCGCACATCCACGCCCGCGCCCGCGAGATTCGACTTGAGCGCACCCCCAAACGAATCGGCGCCCACGCGTCCCACCATCCTCACCGTCGCGCCTCCGCCTGCCAGCTTCGCCGCCGCATAAGCCTGATTGGCGCCCTTACCGCCCGGAATAGTTCGAAAATTTCGCCCGAGAATCGTTTCACCAGGCATCGGCAGGCGATCCACCTCGATCACGAAATCCATATTCAAACTGCCGATCACGACAATCGAAGACATCTCGATCGTCGACATCAGAGGCTCGCCACTCCGATCACCACCAGACCGATCACATACCCGGCGAACATCAGCCCCACCAGCGTCCACGTGCTCCGCGCCGCGCCCGCGAACTCGCGCCAGATCAGCACGCCCCAGATCGCCGCCACCAGCGTCGCGCCCTGTCCCAAGGCATAAGAAATGGCCGGCCCCGCCACGCCCGACGCGATCACGTTCAGGCACAGCGCCAGCATCCAGATGCATCCGCCCAAAAACCCTAGCGAGTGCAATCGCATGCTCCCGCGAAAGTAATCCGAGTAAAAGTGCCGCCCCGCGCGCATGAAGATGCTATTCACCACCACGTTGCTCGCCAGCACACCCACGGCGAACAGCACCAGCGCGGTGTATGGCGTGAGCATACCCGGCGTTATAGCGCGTGAGTTGAAATCGGGCGAGACGGCGGCGATGAGCTGCGGATAAAAGAAACCCATCAGGCACCCGGCGATCACCGAAAACGCGAGTCCCTTCATCGTCTTCTTCCTGTTGACCTGGCCGTGCGTTCGGTGTGCTACCCCAGACATGATCATCGCGAACACAATCAGCGCCACGCCCGCAAACAGCAGCGCCGCATTGCCCTGGGGCGCGAGCACGTAGCTCTTCACCGTCCCGATCACCAGCGCCAGCCCCACGCCCACCGGAAAAGCCACCGACATGCCCGCCGCGTCGATCGCCACCACCAGCAAAATGTTCGAAATGTTGAACAGGACCCCGCTCGAGATCGCGGTCCATGTTGCGGCGCTGGATGCCCCGTTCATGTTGGCGGCGAACGGCGCTCCCGCCCCGCCCACGCTGCCTAGCGTAAACGCGAACACCAGCGAGAACGCGAACACCCCGATCGCGTAGTCCCAATAGAACAACTCAAACGGCCACTTGTCCTTGCCCGCAAGCTTCTGCGTGTTGGCCCACGATCCCCACCCCAGCATCGTGACTACGCAAAACAACACCGCGACCCCGAGGTCGTGAACGATGAACACGGATCGTTAGTATACCAGCCCTGTTACCCCGGCTTCTGGTAGGCGTACTGGTACTTTTGCCGCGTTGGGCCGACAAAAACTTGTCTCTGAGTAAGTGTGATCACAGTACAATTTTTGAAGCGAGTCTAACGACAGTCTATAGTCTAATGACAGTCTATGGTCTAGCGAAAGTCTAACAGGAACCTCCATACGTCGAATGTTTATCTAACGACGAATCTGAAGATCTGGAGAAAGGAAAAACGATGAAGAAGTTTGTTCTTGCCTTTCTGGGAGCGACGTTGGCACTGGCGTCGACCGCGTTCGCCGACAATATAGATTTTTACCTGACGGTACCGGAAGATAACGATTACGCTTTGCCATTGCCGGATTCCGTCCTGGTGGACGTGGATCTCAACAACACCACGGGAGTTGCCACGGTGACCTTTGACGCCGAAAATGTCAGCCCCTACACCACGTCACTTTACAGCGTGCTGTTCAACGTGAACGGACCTTTCACCCTCGCAAGTGTCACCGCCACCGGCGACGGTAACCCCAGTACATTGCCGGCCGACAACTCCGCGCCTAGCGGGGGCTCTCTGGATTCACTGGGCACATTTTCCGAAGATCTGGGAGTTCACGAGGCCACTCAAGTCATCTTTACCCTCGACCCGACTGACGGTGTCTCCGAGTGGACAAGCGCAAGTTCGGTCTTGGCGCCCACCACCGGCTACGGATCCGACTACACCGGGATCGGCGGTTTCCTGGCGGCCTCCCAAGTACAACTGGAGGACAATGGCAGCCTGGTCACCTACGATGGCAAGACTGACCTGGACATCGCCGGCAACGGCAAAGTTCCGGGACCTTCACCGGTGCCCGAACCCGGTCGTCTGGCCCTTCTGTTGACAGCGGGCTTGGGTTGCTTGTTGCTGAAGCGTCGGCAGCAAGCCTGATAGCCGCTGCATTTCTGAATTCTCAACGCCGGAGAGCCTCGGCGGCACCCGAGGTTCTTCGGTGACGATGAACGCTACTCTTCATCTCTGCACACATCGTCCGTCACTTCGGTGTCCAGCTTCTTGTAATAGCGCGTGTAGGTCGCGGGCTTCGCGAGCGCCCTGGGATCCTCGGCCGTCATCTTGTATTCGAGATACTCGCCCTTGAGCACGGGCCGGATGCGCTCCACCAGGTGCAGCGCGTCGCTGTGCTCGGCGCCCGTGTCGCTGAACCACGTCTCGCCGTTGAAGCCGGCGGTGTCCACTACCAGCGTCTCGCCTTCCCAGTGCCCCACCGAATCGCCCAGCCAGGTCGCCTCCAGTTTCTGGGGATGCCCGCGCTTCAAATAAATCGTCCGCATCATGCCGTGCGAAAGGTCTTCGAACAGCATCACGATCATCGTGCTTACCGGCGCCAACTCGATCTTCGTGCCCGCGGCCGCCATCATGCGAAACGGGCCCACCGGCTGGCACATCTTCCACGGGTCCTTCGATTGCGCCGCGTGCGGCGCCGTGGGCAGCAACTGGATTCCACCCGGCGATCCCGAGTTCCTGAGCCCGCCCGCCAGCACCGCCTTATCGGGAATCGATTGATACACGCCCTGCAAATTCGGCTGCCCCAGCGCGCCCAAAGCCCCCAACACTAACAGCGCCAGAGTCTTCATTTGACGATATGCGACCGGTCCAGTTGCTTCTTCAGCGCTTCATTCCGCCAGTGCTTCCACGGCGCCGGATCTTCGTTGCACACCGATTCCGGCATCTCCGCCCCGGCCGGCTGGCGCTTGTAGTAGCGGTTATAGCTGTAGGCCGACGTGAGCGCCTGCCGGTCCTCCACCGTGATGTTGATTTCGAGAAACCCTCCGTTGCCTGCCAGCCGCATGCGCTCGATCAGGTGCGCCTCTTCGGTGTGCGGCTCCATGCCGCCGAACAGCCAGGATTTGTCGTTGAACCCCACGGTGTCCACCGCCAGCGTGTCCCCCTCCCATCGCCCGATCGAGTGTCCGTTCCAGCTCGGAACCGGGTCCTTGGGATGCGACGCGTTGAGGTAGATGCGCCGCACGCCCGCCGTGTTGACCTCCTGGAAAGCGATGATGATCCGGTCGCGCTCTTCGAGCCAGATGAAGCGTCCGGCCATGCTCGGATAGCGGAAGATGCCGTCCGGCAGGCAGACGCCCCCGGTATCGTCGGCCACGCCGTCCGTCGCCTCCATGCGCGCCTTGGCCCAGGGCTGGAGATGCGGCACGATCAGGTCGTTCAGCTTCTCGCCCGGCGAGTCCTGCTTCAGTCCCGTTCCCGCCAGGTCCCGCGCGCTCGCGAGCGTGTAGTAGCCGGTCCAATTGGTGTGCTGCGCGAACCCGCTCACGGCTCCGAGAGCGAGCAGCAGCCCCATCGCACCGGCCATCCGAACCGAGGTCGCCATTGTGACTGCCCGCCAGTATACAACGGGCGTCTCGGGCGTAGAATTCAGGTTCTGGGAGCCGGAATCTCGATCTCCGTGAAGGTTCCTGGTGCCATCTGGGAAATTCGGTCAACAACCACCGATTTCCATTTTCGGATCTCCGTCCAATCGTTCGTGCTGAGCACTGCGAATGCGAGCTTGCAGTCGGCGACATTCTGCTGATAACGGATGCTCTTGTCGCTGGTAATCAGAAGGTCGAATCCAGCGCCCTCCGCCATTCTTAGCAGTTCGCCGTTTCTCAATTCTGCCCAACCCAGCTCATAGGTGGTTTCGACTTGATGCTCCGTGAGCCAGTATCGCATCGGCGCTGGGACGTTATGGTCGAGAAGGATGCGCATTCGGCGGCATCATGCTGGAACCGAATCTTCAAGACTCCTCGACGCGTGTTCCAAAACGGCCTTCACCTGCTCGCGCGATACTCCCGGAAACCATTCCAGAAACTCGTCGACTGTCGCGCCCCCCTCCAAGTTCGCGAAAAGTGCCGCAACCGGTACGCGGGTCCCCCGAAACGCCCAAGCTCCACTTAAAAGATCGGCGTGCCGTTCCACGGCCGGACATGTCGCCCAATCAATCATTGCAACCATTATCCCGCGACCGCACCCAGCCCCAAACAGCCCATAGCAAATTGCTAAAGGCCAGCCACCTGTATACAATCATGGAAACGCTCTTTTACCGCTCGGCTCCAAGGGGCCCGAGCCCCAATTACTAGGCGGATTTAATTAGGAAGGTGCAATGCATAAACTTCTCCGAACAGTCAGCCCTGCCTGTCTGTTCCCCGCGCTGCTCGCGCTCGGCCACGTCCCGGCCAGCGCCCAGGTCAACCTGGCCGGCGTCTGGAATAACCTCCAGATTCTTCATGAAGATGAACCCGAACGCCTGCCCGGCCCCGAACTCGGCGATTACCTGGGCGTCCCCATCAACTCCGCCGCCCGCTACCGCGCCGACGCCTGGGACGCGTCCCTCATCACCCTCCCCGAATACCAGTGCCGCGTCCACCCGTCCGATTACGTCCCCAGCTTCGCCGGCATGCGCATCTGGGAGGAATTCGATAAAGATACCCAGCAATTGATCGCCATCCATACACACCATTTCGCCTGGGGCACCGAGCGCACCATCTGGATGGATGGCCGCCCGCACCCGCCCGACTACGCTTTGCATACATCCCAGGGCTTCTCCACCGGCAAGTGGGAAGGCGACACTCTGGCCGTCACCACCACGCACCTCAAAGAAGGCTGGATCCGCCGCAACGGACTCCCTCGTAGCGACCGCGCAGTCGTCACCGAGCACTTCATCCGCCACGGCGACAACCTCACGATCATGACCGTCATCCGCGACCCCCCCTATCTCACCGAGCCGTTCATCCGCACCCGCGATTACCTTTATGAAATCGGCGGCCAGATTGCACCCTATCCTTGCGAAAGCGTGGAAGAGGTCATCCGGCCCAAGGGCGTGATCCCGCATCATCTGCCCGGCACCAATAAGTTCCTGGACGAGTTCCCGGCCGCTCATGGCATCCCGCCCGAAGCCGCGCGCGGGGGCGCCGATACCATGTATCCCGAATACCAGGACAAGATCCGGAGCGCCAAATGAGCCTCCGAACTCTGCTCCCAATCCTCCTGGCAGGCGCCGGCCTCGCATTCGCGCAAGGGCAGAACGGCGACGTCCACGTCTGGCCCGTGCAGGCCA
>Ga0335074_10005549_pt1 | contig 17465 bp, 14 predicted proteins | sample Lox_Sample_23_FD_206715 | JGI IMG/M metagenome (GOLD analysis project Ga0335074, IMG submission 206715) | Soil microbial communities from Loxahatchee National Wildlife Refuge, Florida, United States - Lox_Sample_2.3 | ecosystem: Environmental > Terrestrial > Soil > Wetlands | place: USA... | reverse complement strand
GATCAGTCTAACCTGATCAGTTTGTCCTGAGCAACTCGGCCCCGCGCCCCGCAGCAGCATCAAGTAGCCACCGATGCCGTAACCCGGCTCCGGCGGACAGCATCGGTGGCTCCGCGATGCTGCGGGAACAACATCAACTAGCCACCGATGTCCCCGGCCCCGGCCCGCGAACGACAACAGGAAGCCAGCGATGCGGTAAGCCACGGCGGGATGGGATGCCCCGAACGCGCCGGCTGGCCCGCTGCGAGCGAACGCCGGCGCGTGGTAGCCGGTCATCCGGGACGATGCCGGATATGCTCGGCGAGATGCCCGGCGACCGACGAGGGTGGTGAGGCGTGCTGGAGATCAAGCGGCTGCGGCTGGCGAGGCTGACCGTGGTCGACGGGGCCGAGTGGCCGGTGCACGGGTTCGTGGTGTCGCATCCTGGCGGCGCGGTGCTTGTCGACACCGGCGTGGGCGGGCCGCCCGACGTGCTCAGCGACTGGCGGGTCGTGAACCGTACGGTCGCCGACGCACTCGCCGACTACGACATGATCCCCGATGACATCGACCTGGTGATCAACACGCACCTGCACTTCGATCACTGCGGTCAGAACTCGGTGTTCAGCCACGCGGCCTGCTGGGTGCAGCGGACCGAACTGGCTCGGTGCCAGGCCGAGGAGCCTGAACTTTACGACTGGTTCGACTTCATGAACGGCCGGTTCGAGTTGCTCGACGGCGACACCGAGGTCGTGCCTGGCCTGTCGGTCATCACGACGCCAGGACATACCTCCGGTCATCAGTCCGTGGTCGTCAGTACCGGCGAAGGCCGCGCGGAGGTGCTGATCGGCGACGCGGCGTATACCTCGGTCCAGTACGAAGGACCGGTCGGCAGCGAACTTCCTCCAGGGCAGGCCGCCGATAAGGTGGCGTGGCGCGGGTCGCTGTCCCGCGTTCGGGGTCTGGCGCCTTCTCGCGTGCACTTTTGTCATGACACGGCGGTCATTCACGGTTAGGGCAGTCACAGATGCGGAGCAGGCAGTACGGGTCAGACGTGCTCTCCGGCCGCCGGCGCGGACAGCCGCGCGAGCTTACCGAGGTGCCCTTGGAGCTTGGCCTGGTGGTCGAGGACGTATCCGGCGAGTTCTGCGGTGCGGTCGTCGGATGGGAAAAAGACGCGATCGCGCTTGAGGACCGGCATGGCAAGCGGCGGCTTTTCCCTTACGGTCCGGCACCGTTCCTGCTCGAAGGCCAGCCGGTAAGGCTGGTCAGGCCGGCCACGTCCGCTGCGAGCGCGGCGCCGAGGCGAACCGCTTCAGGGTCAGTCGCGGCGCCGGCGAGCCGGGCCAAGGTGGCCAGGCAAAGCCGCATCTACGTCGAAGGCAGGCATGACGCCGAGCTTGTCGAGCGGATCTGGGGCGATGACCTGCGCGACGTCGGGGTAGTCGTCGAATTCCTCTGCGGCATAGATGATCTGCCCGCGATCGTCGATGAGTTCTCGCCAGGACCGGCACGGCGGCTCGGCGTGCTGGTTGACCACCTGGTCGCGGGGTCGAAGGAGTCCCTGATCGCTGCGCGCGTGACCTCGCCGCACGTGCTCATCGTCGGGCACCCGTTCATTGACGTGTGGGCCGCGGTCAAGCCGGCCAGGCTGGGGATCGAGCGGTGGCCGGACGTGCCGCGAGGAACACCGTGGAAAGAGGGCGTGCTCGCGGCGCTCGGCTGGCCGCCGGACACGGCCGCCGGGTGGCAGCGCATCTTGCGTTCAGTGCGCGGCTTCGCCGACCTCGACCCGGCCTTTCTCGGCCGGGTCGAGGAACTGATCGACTTCGTTACGGCTGCTGACTGAAGCGTTCCATCAGGATCGAGTCGCCGCGGAACGTCGGGTTTCTTCGAACGTTGCGCTCGATCGAGGACGCCGCGAGCGTGTAGCCGAGGAACAGCAGCAGCGAGAGTGCCTGGACGAAAACGGCGACCCAGACCGAGCTGAAGATCGTCAGCGTCCAGTCGTTCAGCGCGTGCAAGACGGCGGGAATGCTGACGCCGAGCAGGAGGATGGGGATGCGCAGCTTGCGGTAGTTGACCGCGACTCCGACGAAGAAGCCGGAGATCCCGGCCCAGACCGCGTGCTGGAAGCCGTCAACGAACACGCGGAACGCGAACAGCAGCGCGCCGCCGTCTGCCTGGCTGACGCCGTTGGCGCTGTGGATGGCCACGATCGCCGCTGGCGTGTAGAGCGACTGCTCAACGAGCCCGAAGGTCAGTCCGGTGACGGTCCCCATGAGCATCCAGGTTCTCGGATCGAGCTTGATCTTCCGCCCGTACAGCAAGATCAGGGCGGCCACAAGGACAGGCAGCGCCTTGGTGGTCTCCTCGTTGTAGCCGACGACGAGAGCCTTGGGCAGGTTAAGCGTCCCGCCGAGCATGTCGTTGATCTTGATGGTGACCACGTACAACCAGATATACGTCCAGATGATGCAGCCGACCGCGACTCCGATCTCGAGCCTGGTGATCTTTGGCGGCCTGATCAGGTACCAGAAGGCCATCAGCCACAGGGGCGCTACGTAGAGGCTGTAGGCCCAGCCGGGTGTCTTCAGGCTGTCCGAGTGCTCGAATAGCTGCAGGAAGATCAGCGGCAGCAGTGCGTAGGGAATGATCAGCAGCCTGATGCCCTGCCGCCAGCCCCGGTCGTGCAGCCAGCTCCTGATCGGGACCAGGGTCTCGAAGAACGAGCCGGTGGTGAGCTGGCTTGGGTCAAGGCCGGCAACACCCCCCTGGAAGCCGGGCATTCCCGGAACGCCGAACGGCACGCCGGCCTGGGGCACGCCAGGCTGGAAGCCTGGTCCCTGCGGACCTGCCTGACCGCCTGGTGGCGGGCCGAACCCAGGTGCGGGCGGCGCGCCCTGGCCACCGAACGCCGGCGGTGGCACGCCAGGCCCGCCGAAGCCTGGTCCGCCTGGTCCGGCGAAGTTCTGCCCGCCGAACCCGGCGCCGGCGTCGGCGGTGAAGGCCGGCGGGCGGTTCTGATTGGTTACAGGGGAGTCGCCGAAACTCGCCACCTCCGTCGGCTGGGGTCCGCCGCGAGCGGAATCGGCGACCTGAAGGCGGATCACCGGTCCCTGGGGCGAGGCGAGGAACACCTCGGTAGCCGGGCCTACGTTGAACCTGGAGACCGGTTGCCCGGCGAGGAAGGTCGGTGCCTGCCCGGCGTTCTGCCAGACCCACCCGGTCGACTCCCAGGAGAGTTGCGCGTGGCGCCTGGAGACCGTCGGATCGCTGACAACGATGTCGTTGTCCGAGCTCCGGCCGATCCTGACTATGGCCCCTGGTGCGAAGGAATGTTGACGGCCATCGTAGCTAAGCTGCAGTTCGCTCATCGGCGGTGCTCTTTCCGTACCTCTCTAGCTGATGATCTTGCCTTGCGCCGTTCCGAAGTCAATTGACATCGGGCGGATGCCAAGCCGGCGGTCCGGCTCGACGGTTTTAGCCGGCTCGCCTTCTGGAGTCATGGTCCACGCCTTCTTGCTGACGTTGCGGAGCACGACCTCGCCTGGCCGGGCCGGGTGGGGTTCGACCGTGGCCACGACGGTGTCGTAGTCGCGGTTACGGCTCAGGTGATGAGCGGTGAGAGTGGCTCCTTCTGAAAGGACGACGGTGGCGCCTGGCAGTTCGAGCAGCGGCGGCCTTGGCGGTACCTGGTTGCAGTTCCAGCAGCGCAGCCCAGGGTCATCGGGGTCGTAGAACACAGACGCGTTGCACCGGCAGACAGAAACGCAGTCGCTGAGCCTGACCAGTGCGCGGCGCCATACTCCCTCGGTCACCCGGCCGAGCCCGGTGGGGTCACGCAGCCCAGAGGTGAAGGCCCGCTCGAAGACCGCGCGGAAGAATCTGGGGTAGAGCCGCCACCAGATCGCCACCGGGTCACCAGGGCGCGGCGGATTGGAATGGTCCTCAGGGTCGAAGATGAACACGGGCTCGGTGCCGAAGTGCCGCAGCGCCAGGTCCGTCTCTGAGTGGTGACCGGAAGGCGACCAGGAGTAGGACGAGTCCGTGCGCACGCCTTCAAGCGGATGCCCGTGCATGAACAGGTAAAACATGAAGACGGCCAGCGAGTGCAGGTCGGTCAGGCTGGAGGGAGCCGCCTCTCGCCGCACCACCTCAGGTGCCATGAACCGCAGGGTGCCCCAGACGAAGACCTCGCCGCTGTCGAGCCCGACGTTGTCGTTGTCGATGATGGCGACGTCCGCCTGGTCAGCGTCCACCCACAGGTTGCCGAAGCTGATGTCGCGGTAGCAGAGGCCGGCGGCGTGGAGCGCCTCGAAGGCGGTGACCAGGTGCCTGCCAATGCTGATCACCACGCGGAACGGCGGCTGCTCTGACTTCGACACGAGCTGAGCGAAGGAAGAAAATCTCGGTTCGAGCCTTGGCATCACGTAACCGAAGCCGCTGATCTCGTCGCTGACCACGAGGTCGATCGGCCAGATGAAAGCGCGGTGCGGTCGTCCCCGCTCGACCAGTGCCGCGATCGAGCGGCGCAGTTCCCCTGACGGTGCGTACCTGTACCACTTGGCCGCGTAAGGGGCACCGCCTATCGTGACCGCGTGGACGACGCCCTGCCCGCCTTCGCCGAGACGCTCGCCGACTAGCACCGCCGTACCGGCCCGCACCATGCGGAGTGTCCGGCCCTGAAGGGAGACCTGGCTGCTCACCTGACCCCCGGCCCGGCATCGTCGGCGGCCGCGTCGGCCGGAATCGTGATCTCGTCCTCGGCATCGGCTTCAGGCGAAACGGCGGTGGTGTCCGACGGCGCTTGCGTGCCCATCGCCTGCCCGGCGGGCGAAATCAGCAGTGCCACGGTCGTGTCGTCCGCGCTGCCGTCTGCTGAGGCGCAGCGGGCGGCCCAGGAAGGAAGCTGGCTGGCCAGCCACCGCGTGTCCCGCTGGCCGAGCAGCCAGGTGAGGTCCTTGCTGAACGAACTCGGCCAGTCCTCTGCGAGCTGGGCGTTACCGTAGCCGTCGGTGGCCAGCAGGACCGCGAGCAACGGGATCGCGCGGGTGTCGAGGACCGCGATCCTGAAGTCGCCGGCCGGGTCGGGCCCGCACAGGCTGGTCGTGACCTGCCCGTCGAGCTGCGGGTCGCGGGGAACGGGTAGCTCCGCGCTGCCGTCGGCTCGCACGCACACCACGTCGCCGTCACCGATCTGGGCCAGGATCAGCCAGTTGCCGAGTACCAGGCAAAGCAGCATGGTCGAGCCGTAAGCGATGACCGGGTCATCGCCAGGGCGGCGCTTTTCCTCCTCCGCCTCGGTGAAAGGGTCGGCGGTCACGTCGGTGATGACCGCTTCGCGCCAGCTCTTGACCAGCTCGGGCACCAGCGACAGGTTGACGAGTTCGGCGATACGCCCGGCCGGGCTGTCCAGCGTGTCCGCGTCCTCCCCTTCGGCGCCTGCGGCGGGCTCGGCTATCTCGCTGGCCTCGATCAGGTCGGCGAGTTCCTGCGCGGCACGGCAGCCAAGGCTGACCGCCAGCCGCGAACCCCTGGCGCTGCGCAAGTGACGAGAATGCCCGTGACCGTCGGCGACGACGGCGACGACCCCTGCAGAGCCTGCCCGTTCTGAGCCGACAAAGTCCTGGTTGGGCAGTTGCATGACAATGTGCGCGGCACCGCGTTCTGAGGCAGTGAGTACTGTCCAGCCGCCCTGACCATCACCTGGGTCCGCTGGCTGTCCAGCGGTTGGCATGATCATCACAGGATCGAATCATCGAGTCGGACCTGGCCGGGCTCTGGCGGCAGGACCGGGTGGGCTCCGCGTTGCTGCCCAGGCTGAAGCAGGCGCTCGGCCAGTGCCTCGCGGTTGACTCCGACCTCAGACATCCTTGACACCGCGATCGAGGCCGTGACCAGGCGGTCGGCGATCTCGTCCGTGCCATCGGCGACCAGCACTGGCACGTCCTGGCTGCGGAAGCGGTCGAGGGGCTCGGAGCTTGCGTCGCGGCCGATCGCGACCGCCAGGCGCAGCGCGGATCGTCCGGCAGGAACGTCGAGCAGGGCAGCGAGCCCTTGCTCGAACCCGCCAGGCGGGTCGGTGGGCAGCCCGTCGGTGATCAGCAAGATGGCCGGGCGAAGCGCACGCCGTTCCAGCCGTTCAGGGCTGAGCGCCTCGGCGACCATGCGGAAGGCGGGACCCATGTTGGTACGTCCCATGGGGACGTACTCGAGGTTGCGCCAGTGCGCGCTCAACTCGGAGACAGGAAGCGGATCGGGCACGTACCAGTTCGGTGCGGACGCGAACGCGAGGATCCTGATCAGGAGCTGAGCCTGAAGCTGGTCGCGCTCCCAGTCCACCAGGTGAGGCAGCATCGACCGCAGGGCGTAGTTCAGGGCCTGCATCTTCTCGCCCTTCATCGACCCTGAGCAGTCCGCCATCACGATGAAGTGCAGCGGTCGTCTCGCGACACCGCCCCCCGGCATCAGTGTCTCTGTCATCAGCAGCGACCAATCGGGGAAGCTCCGTTAGCCATAAAGCAGAGTGTCCCACCAGTCGAGCACGGTCTTGATCGTCGTCTGCTTGACGCGATCTTCGCCGATGAAGAACACGTGCATGGTCGGCATCGTCCAGATCAGCACCGGCTGCTGACCGTCAACGAAACATTCCAGAATCTGGCCAGGGTGGTCGACGTACTTAGGATTGTGGTTGGCGTGCCAGGTCGCCGTGCCCGCGGTGCTGCTTCCCTTCGGCGGGCAACTTGTCGAGGTGGACTTGAAACCGGTGTAGGCGTTGATGTGCGCGAGACCCGCCGTGTATCCGGCCTTGGTGAAGAACTGGTAGCCCCACACCTGGATGTTCTTGGCCGTCGTCTTCGGGCAGAAGATCCGGCTCGAGATGCTCGAGGCGTTGAGCTTGAACAGCACGGCCTTCACGCAGTTGGTGCCTACCGGCGTCTCGCCCTTCGGGTTCATGATCGTGGTCAGCGGTTCGACGCCAGCGACTGGCTGACTGGTGGGGCCGGGCGTCGTCGGGCTCGGAGCCGCCGTGGTGACGTGGGTGGTCGGCGCTGGAGTTGGCTTAGGCTTCGGCGTCGGGTTGCTTGAAAAGGCGAACACGGCGATGACCACGATGATGACGACCGCGACGACGCCGCCGCCGATGAACAGGCCGCGGCGCGACTTAGCTGGCTGGATCGGGGTACCGCCGTACCCGGCAGGCCCGCCGTAGCCGCCTCCAGGCCAGCCAGGGCTTCCGCCGCCCTGCGCGGGCTGGACGTAACCTTGCTGGCCGGGGAAGCCTGATCCCTGCGCCGGTCCCTGCGCGTACCCCTGCTGGCCCGGATAGGCAGGTCCTACGTTAGGCGCGGTCGGGAAGCCCTGCTGGCCCGGATATCCCTGGCCGGGGGCGCCGGCTCCGGTTCCCTGGGCGCCGCCGCCCTGCTGCGGTCCGTACCCTGGCTGGTAGCCGATCGCGGTCGGCTGGTCCTGCGGACCAGGAGACGCGGGCGACTGACCGAAGCCCTGCGCGGGGTACCCGGAGCCACCCTGGCCTCCTGGGGTCGGCGAATTGGCCACCCGTGTCGGCATGGCCTCGCCGCCGATCGGCGGGGACCCAGGAGGGTTGCCGCCGTACCCGCCGCTGCCCGGCCGGCTGATGCCGAGGGCGAGCGCGAGTTCGTCGGTGACCCAGTTACAGGCATCTGGCGTGAACGGCGTGCTCGAGGAGAACGACGAGGCGGTCAGCCGGATCGCGGTGCCCGCGTCCATTCCCTGTGAGACATGTTCCCGCAGCGTGTCGGCGAGCCCTGCCTCGGCGGCGGCGATGAGGATGCTCTTTTCCCTCGGCGCGTCAGGCAGGTAGTCCTTCAGCAGGTTAGACATCGTCGTCGGGCTGGAAAGGGCAGCAACACCATGTTCGGGATCGGAGACGATGGCATTCAGCGCGGCCCGTGCCTCGGACGCGTGCTCCCATGACATTTCCGACATCAGGTCCCCCTCCTGTGCGGCCTATACCGCGCCCAGGCGTTGACGTCAGAAGAACGGCAAGCGCCGCTGACGTCCGGTACACGGAATGCCACATATCGCATTCGGCTGTGACGGCATGCTAACCGGACTAGTGCATCTATGTCACGCGGTCCCGTAGCCAAGTGGTCACACGAAGATAACGACGTACCAAGATCGTGAGCCGGCGTCAATCGGATAACCATGCAGCAAGGCCGCGAGCGGCTGGGCGCGCGATCCCGTCAAACTGTGATTTGGTGTTGGCCGGGGGCTGCAACTAGGCGGGTCAGGGCCTCTGTGAGGACTTCCTTGCGCTTGCAGAAGGCGAAGCGAACCAGGTACCGGCCGGCTTCCGCGTCGTCGTAGAAGACCCGCATCGGGATGGCCACCACGCCGGCCGCGCCAGGCAGCCAGCGGCAGAACTCCACGCCGGTGACGTCGCCTGTCATGCGGCGGAGCGGGCGGATGTCGGTGGAGATGAAGAACGTGCCTGCCGGGCGGAACACCTCGAAGCCGGCCGCGGCGAGGCCGTCGCACATCAGGTCGCGCTTGGGCTCGAGGTCGGCGGCGACCGAACGGTAGTACTCGTCAGGCAGGGCAAGCGCCCCGGCGATCGCATACTGGAAAGGCCCGCCACTCACGTACGTCAGGAACTGCTTGGTCGTCCGTACCGCGGACACCATGGCAGGCGTGCCTGTTACCCAGCCGATCTTCCAGCCGGTGAACGAGAACGTCTTGGCGGCCGAGCTGATCGTTGCCGTGCGCCCGGCCATGCCAGGCAGCGTGCAGACCGGCACGTGCTCGCCGTCGAACACCATGTGCTCGTAGACCTCATCTGAGATCACGAGCAGGTCGCGTTCGCAGGCGAGCTCGGCGATCGAGGCCAGTTCTGCGCGGGTAAAGACGGTTCCTGTCGGGTTGTGCGGCGTATTCAGCAAAATTAGCCTGGTCCTGCTGGTGACGGCCGCTCGGAGCGCGTCGAGGTCGGGACGGAACGAGGGCGCGCGCAGGGTGACGGGTACCCGCACGCCGCCTGCCATCGCTATGCAGGCGGCGTACGAGTCGTAGTACGGCTCGAACGCGATCACCTCGTCGCCCGGCTCAACCAGCGCTAGCAGCGCGGCGGCAACCGCCTCGGTCGCGCCCGTCGTGACCAGCACCTGCGAGTCAGGGTCCAGGTCAAGCCCGTAGAAGCGCCGCTGGTGCGCGGTCACGGCCTGGCGAAGCTCGGGTATCCCCGCTCCTGGCGGGTACTGGTTACCGCGCCCGGCCAGGATCGCGTCGGCCGCGGCCTGCGCGACCTCGCGCGGCCCGTCGGTATCGGGGAAGCCCTGGCCTAGATTGACCGAGCCCGTAGCCACCGCGAGCTCGGACATCTCGGAGAAAATCGTCGTGCCTAGACCGCTCAGATCGCGGTTGAGCAAGGGGCGCCCAGGTTCAGGCCGCGGAGCTTCCATCCGGCTATCAGATCACGCGTCTTCATCTGGTATCCACATCGCCCTCACGGCCACTGCAAACCCGGTGGGTTATCTAATTCGTGTGGCTGGCGGCTGGCGCCTGGCTAGCTGGCATGTCACCAGCAGGACCGCCAACAGAAAATCGGCCGAGGGGTTCGAGGGTTCCGGGTTCTCTGATGGGTAGTGCTGACCGCAGCGCCAAAGTTCGGGGGGGCGCTGCGAGCAGCGGACCGGTTCATAGCCGGCGTACTCAGGGGGGTACATGAGATCGGGCCGGAGCATAACTCGCTGGCTGATCATTGGGTCGCTCGCGGCGGGGACAGTGGGGGCTGTCCTCGCCATCGCGGGCGCTAACACTCCGCTCAGGCTGCCTTTGGCGCTCTTGTTCCTTGCCTTGGCACCCGCGTTCGCGGCCGGTACCTGGCTGGAGGGCTTTGACCTGGCCGCACGGGTCGTCATCGCCGGTACTTCGGCCGTCATGGTCAACTTCGGCGTCGCCGAGACCATGATCGTCATTGGCTCCTGGTCACCGCGGGCCGGAGTGGCCGCAGTGGCCGTGCTCAGCGGGCTAATCGCCGCAACTCATTTTATTTTCCGCCAGAACGCACCGGCCGAGACGGCCAGGCCGGGCTGAGCCGGCCCAGCACGCGATGGAGTTCGCCGCTGCGCGGTTCTTGGTCATGCGCGCCCGGATGAGGGAGGTAGCAGATGCATAACTTCGAGCATGGATCAGAGGACCTGACCCAGGCTCTCGGCCGGGCGCAGCGCCGTCCGAGCGACCAGCCGGCCAGCACCAGGGATCTGCCAGGACTGATGCGGCATCGCACGGGCGGGCGTGCCGAGCACCCCAGGCTGCCAGCGCAGCGGCGCCCGGGCTCCATGCGCAAGCTGTCGCCGATGCGGGTGCCGCTGCCGAGGTCACCACTCGAAGACCTGGCCGGTCATGAGGACGGGGCCGGCCAGGTCGTCGTGATGAACGGTCATCACGTCAACGGCAAGAAGCTCGGGCAGGCGGACGGTGCCCTTGACGGCGCACTGGACAAGACGGGCTTTCGTGAGATCGCCGACGGCATGGCGATCGCGCCGAGGATCACTGTCGTGCTGCCGGTCATGAACGAGGCCGCCAACCTGCCTGGCGTCTTCGCCTCGATGCCACGCTGGGTCGATGAGGTCGTGCTCGTCGACGGCCGCTCAAGCGACGACAGCATCGGCGTGGCCAGGCGTCTTTGGCCCGAGGTCAAGGTCGTCCTGCAGGGCGGCGTGGGCAAGGGCGACGCGCTGGCCGCGGGGTTCGCCGCCGCGACCGGTGACATCATCGTGGCGATCGACGCCGACGGCTCAACCGACGGCAACGAGATCTCGAGGTTCGTCAGCGCGCTCCTTTCCGGCGCCGACTTCGCCAAGGGGTCAAGGTTCAGCAGCGCGGGCAGCAGCGACGACATCACCATGTTCAGGCGCTGCGGCAACAAGGTGCTCAACGTCGCCGTCAACCGGCTGTTCGGCACCAGCTTCACCGACCTCTGCTACGGCTACAACGCCTTCTGGGCGCGTCACCTCGACAAGCTTGAGGTCGACGCGCCCGGCTTCGAGGTCGAGACGCTGCTGAGCATCAGGGCCGCGGAAGCGGGCCTTCTGATCCACGAGGTACCCAGTCACGAACGGCTGCGCCAGCACGGCGTAAGCAACCTGTCGGCTCTCAGGGACGGCTGGCGGGTGCTGCGGCTGATCGCATCTGAGAAGCGGGTCGCCAGGCGGCGCAAGGCCGCGCGGCCCAAGCCGTTCATGGCGCCGGGGCGGCTGGCGGGGGAAGGCGAGTACCCCGTGATCGAGTCGGGTGCGGAAGGCCATGGGGAGCGTCAGCTACTTGACGGAATCATTTACCGCTCGTCCAGGGAGGCAGGGCGATGACGAGGCCAGAGGCCATGCGGGTTTCCGTGGTGATCTGCGTGTTCACGGCCGGGCGCTGGGACGACATCCTCGCCGCGATCGACTCCGTGCGTGGCCAGAGCCTGCCCGCGCACGAGCTCATCGTCGTGGTTGATCACAACGGCGAACTGTTCGACCGGCTGGCGGTCGAGCTCACCAGGCAAGGCAGCGACCGGCTGCCGGTCACTCTGGTGCCGAACCTCGGCCCGCGCGGCCTGTCAGGCGGCAAGAACACCGCGATCTCGATCGCTACAGGTGACGTGGTGGCGTTCCTCGACGACGACGCGGCCGCGGAGCCAGGCTGGCTCAAGTACCTGGCAGACAGCTACACCACCGATCAGGTCCTGGGCGTCGGAGGGCTGACGCTGGCGAACTGGGACTCCGTGCGGCCTCGCTGGTTCCCGCCCGAGTTCGACTGGGTCGTTGGCTGCAACTACGCGGGCATGCCGCAGCCCGGCCAGCCGGTGCGCAATCTGCTCGGCGGCAATGCCTCGTTCAGGCGCGAGGTGTTCGACCTGGTCGGCGGCTTCGCTACCGGGGTCGGGCGGTCGGGCGAGCGGCTGCCGCTCGGCTGCGAGGAAACCGAGTTCTGCATCAGGATCGGCCAGTGCGAGCCCGGTGCCGTCCTGCTCATCGACGAACGGGCCGTCATCTGGCACCGGGTCAAGCACGACCGTGCCACCCCGCGTTACTTCCTGCGGCGCTGCTACGCCGAAGGCATTTCCAAGGCGGCCGTGAGCAGGCGGGTCGGCTCGGCCGACGGGCTCGCCGCCGAGCGGCGCCATGCGTTCGCCACGTTGCCGGCCGGCGTAGTCCGCGGCCTGGCAGGCCCGCTTCGCGGTGACCGGGCAGGGCCGGGCCGGGCTGCGGCGATCACGGCCGGCCTCACCGCCGCCGTCGCCGGCTACGCGATCGGCAGGCTGACCAGGAGGTGACATGACAGATCTTGTCGACTCCTCCGGTCAGCGAGCCAGGCAGGCCGGGCTGCGCGTGCCCGTGCTCATGTACCACGAGATCAGCACGGAACCCGCCGTGTCTTCCTGGCTGGCGGCGGCGCCAGGCCGCTTCGCGCAGCAGCTTGAGTACCTGCGCGGAAGCGGCTACCACGCGCTGACCGCCGGCGAACTGGCTTCGGCGCTCAAATCAGGCACTACGCTGCCCGCGAAGCCCGTCGTGCTGACGTTCGACGACGGCACCGCCGACTTCTATGAGATAGCGCTACCGCTGCTCGCCGAGCACGGGTTCACCGCGACCCTGTTCGCCACCAGCGGGTGGATGACGGGAAAGGACGGTCGTGCGTGCTGCCGCAAGAACCCGCCTGGCATGCTGAGCTGGGATCAGCTCCGTACCATCGCCGGCGCGGGGATCGAGATCGGCGCGCATTCCGTTACGCATCCGCCGCTAGACCAGCTCCCGCCTGACCCGCTGCGAAGGGAACTCGCTGACAGCAAGGCTGAGCTGGAAAGCCAGCTCGGCAGGCAGGTACCCGGTGTCGCCTACCCGTTCGGCTACTCAAGCCGGCTAGTCAGGGCCTGCGCGTCAGGCGCGGGCTATGAGTACGGCTGCGTCGTCGGCAACCGCCTGGCCACGGCGGACGCTGACCCGTACGCGCTGCCGAGGCTGACGATCGCCAGGACCACGCGGCTGCCTGGCTTCGCGAGGACCGTGACCGCTCAGCGGCTGCCGGTCGAGTTCGCCGGTTACCGGCTGCTGACTCTCGGGTGGTCGGCGGTCAGGAAAGCCAGGAACCGGACGGCCAGGTGAACCGGGTTGTTCCCCCGCGAGCTAGTTCACCCCTTCTGCGCAACGGGTACGCCCTCATGGCCAACGCGGCCGTCACCGGGGTGCTCGGGCTGGCTTTCTGGCTGCTCGCCGCCCGTCACTACCACCCGGCCGACGTCGGGCGGGCGTCGGCGGGCTATTCGGCACTTAACCTGATCGCCGGGATCACGGCGCTCAGCCTCATGGGCGCGATGGCCAGGTTCATTCCGAGGGCCGGGCGCCATACAGGGAAGCTGATCAGGATCGGCTACGGCGCCAGCGTTCTGTCCGCGGTCGCGGGCTCGGCCGTGTTCCTGCTGATCGCCGGGCGGCCGCATGGCTCGTATTCGGAGCTGACCAGCATCTGGGCTGGCCTGATCTTCACCGCGTGCGTCGTCGTCTGGTCGCTGTTCACGCTTCAGGACGGCGTGCTGATCGGCATGCGCAACGCGAACTGGGTCACGCTGGAAAACGGCGTGTTCGGGGTCGCCAAGATCGCGATGCTGCTGCCGCTGGCTGCCGTGATCCCGCATGTCGGCCTTTACGTGTCGTGGATGGTGCCGGCCGCGCTCGCCGTGCCGCTTGTCAACCTGCTGATCTTCCGTCGCCTGCTGCCCAGGCACGCCGAGGCGCAAGGCGATCGCGAGCCGCCGGGCCGCGAGGAGGTAGGCCGGTTCCTGGCCGGAGACGTACCAGGAGCCCTGATGCTGCTGGCGACGATCAGCCTGGTACCCGTGCTTGTGGCGCTTTTCGTGCCCCCTGGCCTGAACGCGTACTTCTACATGGCGTGGGCCATCGGTGCCACCATCGACCTGCTCGCCACGAACATGGCGCTCTCGCTGACCGTGGAAGGCGCGTTCGACCCGGTCAAGCTGGCCGTGCACGCGCGGGCGGCGCTGCGGAGGATCTTGCTGATCCTGGTGCCAGTCGCCGGGGGCGCGGCGCTGCTTGCGCCCTGGATCCTCGGCCTGTTCGGCACGGGCTATGGCCATTACGGCGCGCCGATCCTGGTCTTGCTCGCCGCGGCGACCTTGCCGAAGGCGGCGACGGAGATTTACCTCGGCGCGCTGCGCGCGGCCAACCGCACGTCGTTCGTGGCACTGATCCAGGGAGTGCGGGCCGTGCTCGTGCTCGGTCTCACGGTCGGCCTGGTCAAGGTCATGGGCATCGTCGGCGCGGGAATTGCCGTAGTGATTACGCAGAGCGTCATCGCGGTCGCGGTAATGCCCGGCCTTCTCGGGGTACTCCGAGCCGATAAGCACAGCTCAGCTCCATCATCGCGTGATGTACCACGACGCCGGCGCGAAACCGCCGGCCTGTTCCGCGGAGGCGCCGCGTGACGGTGGCATCGGCCAGGACCTCGCTGCTCAGGCGGGCTCCGGCGGAGCCCGCTCAGGTCAGGCCGGCCGGAGGCCGGCCCGACCGCGCACTGCTAGCCGCGGCTATCACGGCGTTCATCGCCGGGCTGCTGCTTTTCCTGCTTCCGCTGCGCGGCGTCAGCCTGGAGAGGATCAACGGTCTCGGGCTGATCTCCGTGCTTCCTGTGGCGAGCCTGGCCGGGCTGGGCCTGATCGTCGCCTCGTTCGCGGCGATGCTGGCGCGGCGGCGGCCAGCCGCCCCGTTCCTCGTCGCGATGCTGATCGGGGTCGTGTTCTGCCTCGACGGCGTGACCGCACTCGTCGAGCCGCTGCCCAGGTTCCCCACGACGTACCAGATCGCCGGGTTCGTGAACTACATCAGCCAGACCGGCCACGTGCAGCCGGGGCTCGAGGCGTACTTTAGCTGGCCTGGCTTCTTCGCGCTGATCGCGTTCGTGACAGGCGCGGCGGGCGTGCACAGCCTGCTCCCGCTGATGACCTGGTGGCCGGTACTGATCGACGTCCTGCTGCTCGTGCCCTTCCTGCTTCTGACGCGGGCGCTGCGGCTGAGCTGGCGGGCACGCTGGCTGGCGGCGCTGCTGTTCTGCATTGGCAACTGGGTCGGCCAGGACTACTTCTCACCGCAGAGCTTCAACTTCCTGCTTTACCTGGTCCTGATCGCGATCGTGCTGATGTGGTTCGGCGGCGGGCGGCTGCGGTCGGGACGGCGTACTCCAGGGGAACTGCCGGCTCACTCCGTCGGCGTGCCGCAGCGCGGGTTCCTTTTGCTGATGATGATCTTGATTTTCGTAGTTTCGACCCTGAGTCATCAGCTCACCCCGTTCCTGATGATCGTCTCGGTAGCCGGTCTTGTGCTGGTCAGGCGCTGCTCGGCACGCGGGCTGCCGGTGCTGTTCGCGGTGATCCTGGTCGGCTGGATCAGCTACGGCACCGTCGCGTACTGGTCAGGGCACGAGCAGGCGATCTTCGGTAATGTCGGGCAGCTCTTCGGCACTTTCCAGTCGAGCGTGAACGACCGGGTGACCGGGACGCCTGTGCACCAGCTCGCTGACGACAGCCGGATCGTGCTGGCGGGCTTGATGGCCGTGATGGCGCTGCTCGGGCTGGCAAGGCGGTGGCGCGGCGGAATGAGTGACCGGGCGCTGATCGTGCTGTTCGCGGCGCCGCTTACGATGGCCGGCCTGCAGAACTATGGCGGGGAGATCGCGCTGCGCGTCTACATGTTCGCGCTGCCCGCGATCGCGGTACTTGCCGCCTGCCTGTTTTTTCCTGGCACAGGGAGCGGGCGGGCACGGGTGAGCAGGCCGGGTCGTCGGCGGTCCGCCGCCGGCGGGCTCGGCGTCGGCGAGGCGCGAGGCTCGGTAAGCCGGTTCCCCAGCCGGCCAGCAGCGGTTGTCGCGCTTGGCATGGCGGGGGTGGTGACGGTGGGCATGGCCGTGCTGTTCATCGTGGCCAGGTACGGTAACGAGGCGTTCGAGCGGACGCCGCCGAGTGAGTACTCGGCCATGAACTACATCTACGACCATGACGGCCAGGGCACCGCGGTGCTTTGGGTAAGCCAGCCGTTCGGCGTCAACGCCACGCCGCAGATGCCATGGGAGTTCAAGGACATCGGGCGGGTACAGTTCGTCTCCGGCGAAGCGCCGCCCGACCCGGCGCGCATCGAGCCAGTCGTCGCCGCCTTGCGAGGTCTCGGCCGGGGCGCGTTCCTGATCACCACCCACACCGAGGCGGCGTTCACCGAGCAGACCGCCGGATACCGTCCGGGCTGGGATGCGAGCTTCCGGTCTGCCTTGTCGGCCGATCCGCGGCTCAAGCTCGTCTACTCGGGCCAGGACGCCGCCGTCTACCAGGCGAAGCTGCCCGCCGGCGCGCCGCACGCGGCGGCGGGGTCGCTGACGACGGTACCTAACCGGTCGACCCCGTGGAGCCCGGTCGGCATCGCCGCGTTCGTACTCGCGTTGCTGCTGCTCGGGTCGAGAGAGTTCATCAGGGAGTGCGTGCCTTCGCGGCGCTGGCTGCTCACGCCGCTTTGGGTCGCGTCTTTGCCAGTGCTCGCGTTGCTGCTTGGCGCGGTCGCGGAAAGGTTCGTGGTGCTCGGCTGAATCGAAGGGAGTGACCATGCGGGTTTCCGTGGTGCGTCCGGCCGAACTCGGTGTCTCAGAGGTCAGCGCCTGGCACGCGATGCAGGACAAAACTGGTGAACTTCGCAATCCGTTCCTTAGTCCCGAGTTCGCGGTCGCGGTCGGCCAGGCTCGCGCCGAGCACGGACTCGATGACGTGCGGGTGGCCTTGCTGTCCGACGGGTCAGGGCTGGCGGGATTCTTCCCGTTCCAGCGTGGCCGGCTTGGTGCCGGGCAGCCGGTCGGCGCCGGGCTGAGCGACTGCCAGGGACTCGTCTACGCTCCAGGCGCAACCTGGGACGCCAGCGAACTTCTCAAGAGCTGCGGTATCTCGGTCTGGCATTTCGATCACCTGGTCAGCGGGCAGGAGCCGTTCAGCCGCTACCAGGTCGCGACCGCGCCGTCGCCGGTGATCGACCTGAAAGACGGATACGCCGCGTACGAGGACAAGGTCCTTTCCGCAAAGACACACTTCCGCAAGGAACTTAGCCGCAAGAGCCGCAAGCTTGACCGCGAGGTCGGCCAGGTCAAGTTCGTGCTCGACTCGCCAGACCCAGCTGACCTCCGCGCGCTGATCAACTGGAAGTCCGGCCAGTACCAGCGGACCGGGCGGGCGGACACGTTCGATGAACCGTGGGTTATCACGGCCGTGGAGAGGCTGCTTGCCTGCCGCGAGAACGGGTTCCGTGCGCTGCTTTCCATGCTCTATGCCGGAGCCCGGCCGGTCGCCTCGATCATCGGCCTGGAGAACGCGGGCGTGATCGCCGGCTGGTTCACCTCTTACGACCCCGAGCTTTCCAGGTACTCGCCCGGCCTGGTGCACTTGCTGGCGATGGTCAAGGACGTCGCCG
>Ga0335074_10005548_pt1 | contig 17465 bp, 25 predicted proteins | sample Lox_Sample_23_FD_206715 | JGI IMG/M metagenome (GOLD analysis project Ga0335074, IMG submission 206715) | Soil microbial communities from Loxahatchee National Wildlife Refuge, Florida, United States - Lox_Sample_2.3 | ecosystem: Environmental > Terrestrial > Soil > Wetlands | place: USA... | reverse complement strand
GGGCCGTGACTCCCGGCATGGCCGAGGCGCTTGTGGCTGGACCGCCTGCGGGGTCGTGACCGTCACGATGTGCGGAGAGGGAGGGATTCGAACCCCCGAAGCCCTTGCGGGCTTGCCGGTTTTCAAGTTTTGCCACTCCCCAATTAGCGTATCATTGGCACCCGTAAACGCATGATTCTCGCGGGGTTGCGAATCGCACTGCCCACGGCAATTTCAGGCCTGAGCGCCCGACTGCAACACGAACTGCAACACGCTTTCACGGGGCGATCACACCGGGCAGTTTTACCGGCGCCCGCGGGTGCATACGAGGTACGGCAGCGTGTTACCCAGCACGGAAGAGATCACCGCTGCGCGCCCGAAAGCGCGCGCGAACATCGAGGCGGGGCGATTGCCGAGCACCGATGTCGCCTGTGAACGGCGTACCGATTCCGGGCACCGCAGCTATTGCATTAACTGCGGCGAGGTGATCAAGCGAGACGAGATATGGTTTCGGCTCCTCGGTACGGTCAAGAATTCTCCGGCCCTCGGGGCCCCTCCCGTGGAGCCTGAGCTGCACGCAGCTTGTTATGCCGCGTGGCGTGCCGAAGTGGTAGCCGCCACAGCAACACGAGTCGGTCTGCGCCTGCTACCAGCGCCCGACGATCCGCCGATCAACAGTCCAGAGTTTCAGCGAACGCTCGGTGAATTCACCGATACCCTCTCCTCGACGGGGATCACGTTTCAGCAGCGCTCCGCAGTCTTCGATTCAGCGACGGCCGACGGCTACCACCTGGCCGAGTACGCCCTCCAAGTGTCCCGCGTCGCGATTCCGACCCTTGGCGCGGTCCTGATCGCTTGGATAAGAAGTCGGGCTCGGCGATCAGTGACCGTGAAACTTGCCGATATATTTATCACGGCGAGAACGGCCGAAGAGGTGGGCGACCTCCTGCAATCGATTGAGGAATCCAGGCGGTCCGAACGCGATCCGTGAGGGCAACGGGAAGGCGTCTTGCTGCTTCGCCATCCCCCGGCCTCTCGTACTCCGCGAACAGCAGCTCGTGCGCAGAAGGTGGCCGCCATGGACCTGAAAGACTTTGTCATTGAGACTCTGACGCAGATAGCCGAAGGCGTTGCAAAGGCCTCCGAAAACGTGGCCGCCGTCGGGGGCATTGTGAATCCAGAGATGTTCGGCGACGTTAAGGGGATGCGATATGAGGGCCACGGGGAAATCCTATACGTCGAGTTCACTGTCGCCTTGTCAGTGAATGAAGGAACCGCGACCAAGGGAGGCATCGGCGTTGTGACTGGATTCCTCGCGGCAGGCTCTCAGGGACAATCGAGCGAAGCGCGCGCCTCCACAACGCACATCACCTTCAAGGTTCCGATCGTACTGCCCGCATCTAAGAAATCCTGACGCAAAATCCTTGCCGCCGCAGTTCCTCTGGCAGGGCGAACAGGTCTGGGACGCGGTATCACTAGCCCTCCGGAATCAGCAGGTCGTCGCGGATGAGCTTAATGAGGTGAACACCTAAGGGGTGAGTTCCTGTGTCCGTTTCAGTCTTTCTTCGCGCTGGCGTTCCTTCTCCTGCTTTTGCTCCCTCAATCCGATCAGCAGCGCGTCGATGTATTCGTTAACGTATCCCTGATCGATTCCGGGCAGATCATCAAACGAAAATGCGGTCCGAAGTACAAGGTGATTCAACCGATCCACCGCCTTCGTGCACGCGTCGATGTAATCATCGAGTTGCGCATACGTCAGATTCGTGTCGCGGTTAACGACCCATATTTTCCAGTCGGTACCGTCGTGCTCCACAGCAGCGTGAGCCACCACTTTATCGCGAACGTCCTTAATGGTGCGGGCTACTGGTGTAGCGAACACCGTCGTATCGATTTCCTCCAACTGCGCGGGCAGGTCGTTAAACACCGTGTCAAACGCGTTACGGTGGATCCGCGCTAGTGCGGCGTGAATTTCCGCGTTCGCACGTCCTACGAGTTGCATCTCCGGGTCCGGGTAGACTTGCGCTCGCAACTGCTTGACGACGGCTGACTTGCGGAGCGAGGCGACCGCGTGCCACAGGCTCGCTGAGCGGCGACGATGGTCCAGGATAAGAGCGCCGACCGCTCGCACCAGATCGAACGACATAGCTCCGTGCATGGCGTTGAAGACGTGCCCGGCGTAGGTTTTTTCGAGCGCTGATCGGAGCGCTTCGCTCCGAGCCATCGCGCGAAGAAAGTGACGGCGCTGCAAGACTGTCGGCCATGCAGCCGACAAGTGCCTGACCGTGACCCGCAGCCGTGCCAGCTCGCCACTACCGTCCGGCGTCTTTTGCTTTGGTCCGCTCATCGGTAGAGTTCTATCCTCCATTCGCCAGCTACCGGCACGGCACATCGCCCTCACCTTGATGCGATCGACGTAACGACGCACCGGACGAAACTACGGCAGGCCCTTGCCTAGCAGAATTACGTAGTGAAGCTGCCCACCTACGCCGATCACACCGACAACGAAGCTCCCCGTCAGTAGTGTGGCAGTGCCGCCCCCGCGTGCGAACGTCGTAGGTCTATCCTTTCAAACATTGTGTTTGATGCGAAGGCTATATCAACTTGCCAGATTTCGCCCCGGCGCGTAATTGCCCATTACCGTGTCCCCGAGCCAGTAGAGTCGGTGGCAAAACTCGGTGCGATGCTCTTCGTCGAAAATGTCCTTGTACTTCAAAAGCCCCCAAACGTACAGCGCTCGCGGAGTACCCTGCTTTATGCTGGCGACTTGATCGTCCGGCACCATTTCATCAACGACAGCAAACATGATTCGATCTTCGCGGGGCCCGATCACCGCACCCACTGCCGGCACGTCGCCCTCCGGCAGCTGAAGATCTCCGGGCAGCGGGTATGGAAGAATCGCGGCCTTCGCCGTATACGACACACCGTTCGCGGGCGTGTTTCCTGAATTGTGAATTACCGGTCTCGCCTCGAAGCGCAATTGTTTGGCGCTTTCTTGGTAGATCGCACCGCCTATTACGACCGAGAGATAGGCTCTCATCTGCAGGGCTGTGCGTTCCTTGAGCAGCGCGACGTTCTCAGCGGCCATGGCCGCGCTCTTTTCCATGCTCGCGCTGAGCGTTTCCATGGCGGCCGCCGCTCTCGCGGCTTGTGCTATCGACTCTTTCATGTCTGCGGATTGGCGGTCTGCCGCCACGACGGTCAGACGTAGCTTCTGTGCCTGGTATCCGAACACCACGAGCTGAAGAATGAAGACGACAACTTGTGCGACCCCGATTCGCACCACCCACTGATTCGTACCGGCCGCGTCTCTGTCCGCCTTCAGCCGTTCCGTGCGGTCAGCTGCCTCCGCGGCCAGCACGTCGCGGCTCTTCGGAGGCGACTGCACGGTTACGATAATTGGCGGGGGCGCCGAAGGTTCGGGGTTAACTGATGCCGAGCGGGGCGCGGCCCCCGCTGGCCCGACGCAGAGCAGTCCGAGGACTACGAACGCAGCTATCCATTTCATATTCAATTGATACAAAAAGGGGGCCGGGTAACCGGCCCATACTCCTTGTTGCTCTACGCCACCAACTTGCAAGTGCCGTCGCACTCGCGCTGCGCCAACAGGTTGTCGTTCCACTTCCCGTCGCCGTGGGTCTTCAGATACGGGGCCTTCCCCGGCTCGCGGCGGTCAATCACTTGCGCGCCCGATCGTTCGCTCGATGATCCGCGCGAAGAGATGCGCAAGGAGCGTTTCGGCGGCCTTGGCGTCGCTGAGCGCAGCGCCGGCCGCTCAACCGCTGTAGGCAGAGGTTCGCAAGCGTGGAGCCGTGCTTGCGCGTCGCTTATCCGTGCCGCTGCGTCATATCGCGGAACGCCTCGGCCCACATACTCAACGAGGTATGCGGCGATAGCGTCACCACTGCCGCACTGCCATCCGTGAGCGACCCTGACCATGAATCGCACCATTCTGCCAACGCAAGGAGGCTCTCAGGTATCCCAATCTCGAACTCGTCGCCTTGAACCTTGCCGTGAGCGTTCTGCCTCAGACCAGGGAACTCGGATCCGTCAGCCTCAATCTCTCTCGCAAGTTTGAAACGCAACTTGCGCTCGATCAGTGCACGTGGATCCGGGTTTTCACGATGAACGTGCATCACAACGCGTTCTCCCCGGCTCAGCGGATCTTCAGTGAAGAGCAGATGGCCGAGTGTCAGGCGCGCAAGGACGGAGGCTATTCCCTTGCTGCGCGCTTGTGTCGAAACCATTAGGCCGCCAACCTCCCATGCCCCTTGATCGAGAAGGAAGTAGGCCAGTGCCGCAAACTCGCGGCCGTCACGAGCGCACCAAACTTGTCCATCAGCAGCGAGGCGTTCGTAGACCTCCCACGTCCGCGGAAAGAGGTGGTTATTGGCTGCGGCGAAACCGCGGTGCCACTGGTAGGCTCCCAAGCCGTTCTCTGGCTCGACCAGGCAGAATTCCACCGCGCCCCCAATCGTGGCCCGCGCCGATCCCTGCGGGTACGCTGGACTAGCCTACAACTTCTGCGAGGCTCCGGGCAGACGTTTGATGGCGCTTCAACTTCTGCATCGCGAGGTCTGCGAGCGTCTGGATAACCGCGGACTGACCCAACGGATGCGGGGCCGATTGCCCCCGCACCCACCGCCCAATTGTCGGCCGGCTAACACGGAGTCTTCCGGAAAGCTCGGCGTCATCCAATTCGAGCAGACTCTGCGCATACCGCACGAATTCCGAGAACGGCGCTCGATCGTCGTTCGATCGGAAACTCCGAAGCGCATCGATCATCTGGCGCAGAGCAGTTACCCGCTCGCTCTCATGTGCATCGAACACCTCGAACTCGCGAATCTTTCGTACTGTCGCATTCATGGGTCGTGTCCGCGATTCCGGATTCCGACGTGCATGATGCACTTATATCGGTGGCGCGTCAAGCTGACTAAACATGCGTAACATGTTGTTCTGACAAGCCTTGGGTCTGTAGAAGGCTGTACATGATGCACACAAAGCGCCATTGTAGCCGAGCGGGCGCATTACCCGAACCGGGTGATTCCTATCCCCACTTCGGCCGCAATGCGTCTCCCTTAGCTCCGCGCTCGACTGCAGGGGGGCTGAATTCGGAGCCCGTGAACCACCTTGGGCGGCCGACGCCAGCGCTGCCCGGCAGCAGAATGCTGCACCAGGCGGTGCCCTTAAGGCGCCGCCTATCAATGCCCACGGAGGCAAGAGTAGGAGTGCCCTGCCCCGATAGTAGGGCACTTGTACCGATGGCCATTGCTCCAGTGTTGAGCCCCACCGTGCGCTTCTGCTCGGCGATCAGCTCAGCTCTACCGGTACCTTCTGCGCACCGGTAGCCTGACACGGCTGACCGCGAAGGTGAGCCCCTACAGCCCGAGCCGTTCGTACATCGTGCGGCTTGGGAACCGCGCCGCGTTGCGCCACAAGTCCTCGCGGCCGGTCGCGACGAACGAGGAGAACGCCGCGCATGCGAGCCGCTCACGAGCGCATTGCACGCGCCACCTGCACTCGTCGCACGGGCTCGGACCCTGGATCTCTGACGGGCTGCTCTCCCAGTCGGCCATGCGTCATTTGCGGGCGAATTTGAGCCGCAGCGCCCGAGACCCGTCTCGCGCGCGCAACCAGCGCGCCGCAACTCGAAATAGCTCGCCTTCGAGGGCGATCGTCCCGGTCAAATCGGCGTCGCCCGCGCGACGGCGTGCGCTGTTCAGGTAGAGAATCCCGCCGCGAGTCTCCGAGGCATCCGCGACGCCCTCCTCATCCTTCTGCACCGCCGCACCGCGCGCGAATCTCGTCACGCGAATCTGCCGAGCATCATGGCGATCGTGCACACCACGCGCAGCGCGCGGCGAAACAAGCATCGCAGCCCGTTGTAGCGTGTCACTCGCAAGCGGGCACCGAGTACGCGAGGCCGGAGAGGCCCAGCGAGCGCAACAGCGAGGCCGGCACCGGCGGCCAAAGGCCGCCGAGCCGCAACACCAGCGCGCCGGCGAGCGGCAAGTTGTTCTCGGCAACAAACAACTGGGCATCGTGCTCGCTGAGATCCACGGCCACCGAGCCCGCTGACGGCACATCAAACCAGCGCGCGCCCCCAGGCATGCGCAGGGCAGCGCGGGCGTGTTGAGTCGAGATGTTGTGCAGGAAGAGTTCCACGCGACGCTCCTATTCAAACAGAAGCGAGCGCGGCGCCGTGACGCTTGCAGGGACGCCACGACGCCGCAGCACGCCGCCCGATCAGGCCCGGGCGTCGCCCTCGGCGCGGCGCGGGAGGAGTAGGATCGCAGAGCTTGCGCGCTGCGCCGAGGCCCGCGCTCGCCGAGCGCTGGGGGTTATTCATGGCCGCGCGACCGACCAGCTGCGCGCGCCCGCCGTGAGCGCGGCGAGATCTTGCCGAAGCATCTAGACGTCAATATCGCCCTCCGGCCGCGCGAGGAGCCGCTCGCTCACCTCGGCCCAACGCTCGGCCTCAACTTCCACCAACGCCGCGCTCGGCGGCTGCGCCACGAGCTGCGCGAGATCGGCAGCGACGCGCGGGCCAACGCCAGCCGCCGTAAATCTGCCGTAGGGATGCGCCGGGCCCCACTTGGAGGTCAGGTACCGCAGTCCTTCAAGTGCAAGCTGCGCCTCGGCGACCTGCGGCAGCAGCCGCGCGAGCAGCGCACGGTGCCGCTCGCCGAGCGCGTAGAGCAACTCGGTGAGCGCGACATTGACCGTAAGGCGCGCGTGCGAGAGCGCGCCGGCCGCGAGGCTCTCGCGCTCGCGCAACTCATGCATCGCCGCAGCGGCCCCGGCAGCACGCAACCGTGCGTCCTCAGCGGCCCGGCGGGCGACCGCGGCGGCATCGAATACAGCGCGATCCGCGGGCTGCTGCTCACGCGCGCCGGCCGCAGCCCACGCCCGAGCAGCCTCTGACGCACGAGCCTCGGCTGCCGCTAACTCGCGTTCGGCATCGGCAGCGGCGTCAATAACCGCTTGCGCACGGGCAACAGCGGCCCGCGCCTCCTCGTGTGCCGCCTGCGCTGGCGCAATGGTTCCCAAAGCCTCGCGCAGCGCAGCGCGCGCGGCCTCGGCATCCGCGGGCACCCGCTCAACTACCGCAGAGGGCTCCCGCGGCGGAATGAGTGCGGTCAAGACTGCGCCCCAGCGGATGCTCATCGCTGCGCGCCTCCGAACCCGCTCACGAGTTTGCTCGGATAGGAGAACGGCCCAAGCCAAGCCGCTGGGTCGCCCAGAAAGTATGAAATGCGGCGTCCACTGCGATCGATGCGAACGATCTCCTTCAGCTCGCCGGAGTTGTAGAGACGGTCTTGCTCCCGCTGCGCGTCGCTCTTTCGCGGCTGGGGCGTTTCAAAGAACGCATCCGGCGCCACCACCGCGCTCGTCGCCGCGCTCATCGCAGCCCTCGGTGCGAGATTTCGTCGTCGCGCCCGTGCGTATCAAACGCCGACTTGGGACTCTCCCCGCCCTTGGGCGAGGTGGCGGCGACGGCGTTGTCGCCCGCGGGCGGCGTCGGCTGGACGCCGTATATGCGCTCCGCCCCCACGGGCGGGATGTTCGCGAGCGTGCTGTCCGGCGCGTGGCCCTCCTTCGCATCGCGCAACGCGGGATCGCCGGGCTGCACGCGGTGGTCGCCGGGCTGTCCGACAATCATCGAGGGTTCGTGGCGTGGCATTCGTGTGCTCCTAGAGTTGAAAGCGGGCGCGATCAGGTTGCTGTTGCAAGTGGCGTCGGCTTACCCTGCTCGGCGTGCTCGCCAGTTTCCGTTTGCCGCTGCGGCTCGGCTTCATCGCCGCGGGCTACGGGGCAAGGAGCGCCGGGCAGCCCGCTCAAGCGCGCGTGCCGCGCGAGGTGGTCAGCGCGCGCTACGACACTCGCCTTGGGGGTGTTCATCGGCGGGGGCTCCTTCGTGTTGAGCGGTGAGCTGCGCGCGTGTGTCGCGCGCAAGGCCCGAGGTATCACCGGCCTCAAGCCAGCGCTCGAGCACCGCGCGAACGAGATTGGAGCGGCTGCGCAGGTAGCGCTCCGCGGCGTCATCAAGCCGGTCGACGGTCTCCTCGGGCATCGATAGCGAGATGTTCTTCATACGAGTTATTGAAACCTATTGAGGGCGGTTTGTTCGGCGCGTTTTGCGCCACAGCGCCGCCGAGCGCGCCAGAGGCGATCAGCTCCTCGCGCAGCCGCACCAGCGTGCGCCGCGAGACGCCATAGCGCACCGACAGCGCCTTCATCGTGAGCCGCTCACGGAGCGCGAGGTCGGCGAGGATCTGCTCGCGCTGCTCGGGTGTGAGCCTTCGGCTCATCGCCGCGTGAACGCTCGCGGGTCGATCTCGATGCCAAGCGGCGCGACGATCGACACCTTACCGTCGATCACGTGCCTTCCGGGCCGCAGCGGCCAGCTCACGAGGAAGCAGCCGGGGTTGTCCTCGGGCACCGTGACATCAACACCAACGCCGTCGATCTCATGCGGCCCGGGCGCGAGGAGAACGCTCGGGAAGCGCCGCGGCGCGGGCGCACTTGGGGCCGAAGCGGGCTTCGCTCCACGCACCGGGCGCGGCGGCACGGTGGCTGCAGGCAGCACCATCTCGCCGTCGGGCCCGCAATAGACCAACAGCACCGCAGTCGCGAGCGCCTGCGCGAGCGGACTTTCAGAGTTTGGCGCCTCGGCGCTCAACAACTCGCGGAGGAAGTTCCGCGTGTTCCCGCGGTACTCGACCACACGCTCCGCCGCGGGCCGGCAGAGCGGCGCGAGCCCGAGGCGAACTAACGGCTGCGCGAGCCCGAGCCGCTCGGGCGGCGGCGGCAGGTGCTCCGCGAGCGGAGAGACCAGGAAGCCGCTCGCACCGAACAGGGCCGCATAGCCCGACCGCGGATCGTCGGCAAAGAGCCGCGCGAGGCATCCCGGCTGCGCGCACACCTCGGCCAACTCCACCAAACGCTCCGCGACGCTGCGCGGCCACTCGACGCTTCCACGGTTGAAGGCCTGCAAGTCGTAGTCGAGCACATGCAACCGCGGCCCGCGTGTCCCATCATCGCCCATGAGGATCGTCCCACAGAAGACCACCGCCGCCGCATCGCCAACACCGGCAACTACGCCGAACACCATATCGCGCCGCTGCGGCAACTCCAGCACCTGCGCCGCGGGCGCGGAAGGCGCGCTCACGGCAACCGCACCGCCAAAGTATGAGATCGAGCGCGGGCCGAAGGCGATCATCAGCGCGTCGGCCAAGTTTGGGCTCATCGCTCCGTCGGGCGTCTTGTCGATGAGGATCTTGCCGGCGCTGTTGAGCGAGTATGTGGGCTGCGACAATTCCACCGTAAGCGCAATCAGCTGGGGCAGGTCGGGCGACAGCGAGATGATCGCGTCGGCCTCGAACGGCAAGTGCTCGACCACTGCGCGGTAGGTCGCCTGGAACCGGAGCCGCAGCGCCCACCACGCCTGCGCTTTCAAATTTGCGAAGTAATCGCGATTCAAACGCCCCTCGACGAGCGAGCCCTCGGGATCGGACACCGCACCGCTGCCGCGGAAGGGCTCCGCAGCGATCTCGCCCTTACCGGCCTCGCGGCGCTCGCCATTGATCTGCACGGCATCGCCACGGACACCTGCACCAAGGCCGTCGGCGTCGTAATCAAATGCGGCGTAACCGTGCTGCTCACACAAGCCCATTGCGCGCACCGTGGTGCGGTAAATGTCCGAGCCCTTGCCGCTCCACGACTCGGCGTGCTCAACGAGGATGCCGTGGCGACCGATAAGTGCGTTGCGATCCTTGCCCTCATCGGCTACGTCCAACGCCGCGCGCCGCTCACCGCTCGGCGTGATGCCGAGTTTCATGTGCGCACCGACTGACGCCTGCACCCACTCGGCGGGGATGAGAATTCCTTCAACGCTTGCGTCGTAGCGCAAATCGATCTCTTGCGCGCGCGTCACCGCATCGAGCAACCGGCACTGCCGCTCGTACCACACCTCGCCCTTGCGCGGATCAGAACGCCAGCCAAAAGTGAACACCTGCACCCGCCCGCTCCAGCGCTTCACCGCAAATGCATTCGCGCGCCCGTTCGGCGTGCTGACATCAATGCGGCAGTCCGTGTTCGAGGCCAAGCTCGCCTCAATGAGTTGCGGACGCTCAAGGAACGCCGCCTCGTCGATGACGTAAAGCGTAGAACGCCCACCGCGCCCGATCGCATCTCCCGCCTCACCGACAATTGCTGAGCCGGTCGCGGGGAACACGCACCGCATGTGTGCGCTGTGGTGGCTCTCGTCCCAGCCGCCACGGAACTCGGGCGGCAAGTGCGCGAGGAAGAAACGCAGCTTCCAAAACAAACAGTCAGGGTCGCCCGAACGATCCACCTTGTCCTCGGTGCGCGAGCCAATGCCGATCACAACGTTGCGGTGGAACAGGCACAGCGTGCCCGCCAAGCAAGCAACCAGCCACGAGGCCCCGCAGTCGCGGCTTTTCTCGATCAGCCCCGGCTCACGCCCCGCCATGCGGTCGAGGATGAACTGCACCATCTCGCGCTGCCGCTCAAAGAGCACGAAGGGCACCTCGACCGGGAGCCCGCGGTTCTTATTTCGCGGGTCAAACGTGAGGCCCCAGTCTGCGATGAACTCCGCCGGGTGCTCGGCATAGAACGCCCGCAGCGCCTCGACCGCCCCGGGCGTCTCACGCAGCCGCCGCAGCTTCTCAGCACGCTCGGCGATCACCCGTGCGTAATCGGGGTTGGCAAAGTCGAACTCCGTCATACACCGCCCTCCATCAACACCCGCACGGCACGCTCGCTGAGGCCGAGAGCCTCGCCAATATCGCGAGCCGTGAGCCCGCGAGCACGCAACTCCACCGCCGCAGCACGCAAGGTCTCGCGATCACGCGGCCGGTGCTCAGCGCCCGCAAGCAACCCGAGCGCGCGCATATCAAGCCGGCCACCGACGGTGCGGCTCATGCCACGGCCCCCCGCTCGCGCCCCAGCGCCCAGCGAGCGAGCAGCAGCGCCTCGGCCCGGTTGTGATCCCGCGCGCGATCGAGGTCGGCGGCCGGGTAGAGCAAGCGAGCGCGGTTGAGGCTCGCGGCCTTGTCGGGCCCGAGCCCGGCGCCACGCTTCCAGGCGGCAGCCGACGCAAGCTCGATCGAGCAGCCCGCTACCTGGAGCACCGCGAGCAGCGAGCCGAGCCCCATGCCGATCGTGAGGCAGGAGCTGCGCCCTTGCGCCGGCATCGCTTGCTGCCGCTCCACCACCGCATGCACGGGCCGCCCCGCCTTCAGCTCGATCAGTCGCGACAAGAACACCGAGGCGTCCACCCATCGCAACGCGCCGTCGGCGATGGTCGGCAGGTCCTCCACCGCGAGCAGCTCGCCCGCGCGATCGAGCAGGGCAATCGCGCCAGTGGTGCCCGGATCAACGCCGAGGATGTAGCTCATGCAACCGCCTCGGCTCGCACCCGAGGAGCGCGCGTGGCGCACGGACAGGCGATTACGGCGGGGTTGTAGCGACCAGCGGCGAAGGCACACCCGAGAGACGCAGCACGGCATGGTGTGCACGTCGGGGCGGCCCGCAGCGGGTTGTGCTCGCCGCGGTACCTCATTTGTGCGCTCGGGCAGCTAACACACGCCGCACGGAGGTGCGGTGCAGCCCCAGCTCGGTCGCGATCGCGCGTTTGCTCACGCCGCGCTCGGCGAGCGCGACGATCTCCGCCTCCCGCGCCTGCGCCGGCCAGCCTGCATCGGTGGGCGCGGGGCGACCGAACTTTGTGCCCGCCTTGCGTGCCCGCTCAAGCCCCGAGCGCACGCGGTCGCGGATGAGGTCGCGCTCGAACGAGGCGAACACGCTGAGCATGCCCGCAAAGGCTCGGCCGCTCGCCGTGCTCATGTCGATCGCATCGGAGAGGCTCACGAACGCGACCCCGATCTCGGTCAGCTCCTGCAACGTCGTCACGAGATCCGCCAGCGAGCGGCCCCAGCGATCGAGCTTGTACACGAGCACCGCATCAGCCTCGCGCCGCCTGAGAGCCGCCAGGAGCGCCTCGCGCTTGCGGCGGAGCTTGGCACCGGAGCCGAACTCGGCGACCTCCTCCACCACGTCCCAACCGCGCCGGCTGGCGTACTCGCGCATGGCCTCAAGTTGCGCAGCGTTGGTTTTCTGATCGGCCGTTGAGACCCTCGCGTAGAGCACAACGCGCCGGACTTCAATCTTTGGACCCATGGCACATAACCCCTCAGAAATCGTGCCTTCGGATTCCCCGCGAATCAGGGAGTTACCTGGCACGTTCTGACTATGGCACATAGCTATAACTTTGTGCCAAGGGGGCGGGGTTGCCCCGGTGCCGATCACGAGCGCGCCTCGCTCGGCGCCACGGACTGCGCCTCGATCACCTCGCCGGTGCGCGGGATGCCGCCGCCACGGATGTACTCGACGAGCCGGCGCTCCTCCTCCGGCGGTAACCGTGCCTCGCGCTGGAACGCATGCAGCTCTGCGGGGCTCAAGCCCGCGAGGCCCGCGACGTTGAGGATGTTGACCGCGGTGCTCGGTGCAACCGGCGCAAGCGCCTTGCCGTGGCCGCGCTCGATGATCAGTTCGGCGCAGAGCACGCGGATGCGGTACGGCACCGCCGCGTTGCGCATGGTGGCGAGGATGAACTCCAGCGCCTCGGCGCTGTGGAGCTTCGCCATCTCGCGCACGTCCACCGGGATCGCTGGGCGCCCCGCATTGCGGCCGGTTGGGTTGCCCGAGGCGCCGCGCACGTAGCGCCCCAGCGCATCGCGCCGAGTCGCAGGGCGCGCAGATTTTTTCGCGGCCTCCGCGCGCGCGTGCTCATGCTCTACCTCAGCGCTCACTGTCCCTGAAATCCGCCTGATTGCCGAACTCTGGCCAATCATGCGGCGGCTGTTGGGCGTATGCATTCGCGCGTTCGCGCGGATTCGCGCGGACTCGAACTCCGCTTGAATCGCGACGGGTAGAGGGGAGGGGCCGCTCGCGATTCGAGCGGACCCCCCCCGTCCTATACCCGCCGCGCGAATCGTTGCAGTGCCGCAGATCGGTCACTCGGTGCCCTCTTTTTGCGTTTCGCGCGGACTCGCGCGGCCTGCTAACACGCGCCCCGAGGGGGTAACGCTGAGCGTGCGGTCCCGTGTGGTGCCGCTTGCCTCCAAGTGGCCGTTCTCGAGCAGCAGCCGCACGGCGTCGCGTACGTCATCGCGGCTGCCGAGCTGGCGCACGAGCGTCGGGTCCTTCTGCAGCGTGGTGGCCGAGACCTTCATGCCCTCGCCTCGCAGCGCCTCGATCGCCTCAACGATCGGCGCTGCCGCCGTGCGCATGAACTGCGGTGCGCTCTGCGCCTTCGTCTCCCGCGGCCTGAGGCGGATGAGGACACCGTCGCGCATGACGAAGTACGACGGCTCGCGCTCGGTGCCGTGAGAGTTGCGGCCGTGCGTTAGCTTCGCGACGAGCTGCCTGGCGGCCTCCTTCTCGGTCACGTCGCCGGGATCGAAGGTCTCCTTGATCTCGGCTGCCCGCATGCGCCCCATGTGGAAGTTCGAGCGCGCGTGCTGCGAGTAGAGGGCCGAGCCGCTCGTCGCGTAGGCTGCGCCGATGTAGTCCGAGACGCCCTCCGCCGCGAGGGACTTGTTGGTGTGCGAGGCCACGATGAGCGCCGAGCCGGGAAGGGCGGCGGCGATGCGGTTGAGCGCGTGCACGGCCACGTCAGCCCCGTCGTCGTCGTTCTGGCTCCCGACGATCGCGAGCCGCAGCGGGTCGAGCCCGATGAGCGCGCCCCCCGGGGCAAACGCTCGCAGCTCGGCGAGCAGCCGCTCGATCAGCGCCTCGTTCGGGACGATCGCATCCCGGGCACGCACCACGATGCCGCGGCCGGCCTGGCCAGTGAGCGTGATGCGGCGGAGGTTCTCGCTCACCCGCTCGATGAACTCCGCGCCCGCGCGCGCGCCATAACGTTCGGTGATGCGCTGGTGGCCGCGCTGGATCACGCGTTGCAGCCGGCGGAACACCCGCCGGTCATGGTCCTCGTACGTGAGCAAGATGCACCGGCCGGTCTCAACTCCCCCGCCTCCCTCATCGAGCCCGAGCAAGTCCCAGCCGCTCGCCTTCCAGACGAGCAGATTGATGAGCAGCGTGGTCTTGTACGAGTTCAACGCTCCGGCGATCAGCGAATACGCTTCCGCCGGGATACCGGGGAGTGAGAAGACCTCGGGCTCGATCGTGGCGAGGATCTCTCCGGCGCTGAACGCGCGCAGCTCAAGCCGGAGCCCCCGCTCCGGGTCGCTTTGCTCGCGCCACCGCTCCAGCGTGCCGAGGAGCGCGGTGCCGATCGCGTGGGAGCCCTCGCCCTCGGCGATCGCCCGCTCGATGTCGACTCCGAGGCGCTGCAAGCGCCGCAGCCGCGCGCGCTCGCGCACGACCCCGGCGTACGAGGCGATGTTTATGGCCGTGGGAGTGTCGCGCGCGAGGGTGCCGAGGTACGCGAGGCCGCCGGCCTCTTGCAGATGCCCGAGGCGGTCAAGGTGCTCGGAGACGAGCAGCATGTCGAACGGGCTCCCGGCGCGCGCAAGCGCACCGATGCTCGCAAAGATGATGCGGTGGTCCGGGCGGTAGAAGTCCCCCGCGTCGAGCAGCTCGGCCACGTTGCCCCAAGCGGTGGGCTCGATCAGGAGGCCGCCGAGTACGGCCTGCTCGGCCTCGACCGAGTGCGGTACCACCGGCAGAGCTACGCCGTTTGCCTGCGTCCTGCGTTGAGTGCTTGCGCTCACGCGGGCGCCTCCACGCTCACGCAGAGCCGGACGTCGATCGCCTCGGCGGATACGCTCACCGTCGGCCCTCAATGATTTCGCGACACTCGGCGACCGAGCGTTTCACGATCGAGGACACTTGCTCCGGCGTCAGCGAGCGCGCGAGCTGGCGAATGCGCTCGCGCTGATGTCGCTCCGGCATCCGCCAGAACAAACCGCTGAGTCCGTCATGGGCGCAGTTGCGGTGGTGGAAATTTGCGAAACGTGCCTTCTGCACTACAATGACCATTGCTGTTTGTGCTCATGTAGAACCTCCCGTTGATGCTTATGGCGCCCGCGCGGTGTGATGGCCTCGCGGGCGTCCCTCGTTTTGAGACAGGAAAACTCATTCGGCGACCGCCTCGCGCGAACGCGCGGCGCCGATGTCGAACGCAGCGACGCGCGCCTTTTTGCGCGCGAGCCATGCGCAATACGCCCTGCCGAAAACGATGATTTCCCTGCCGGGCCGGGCGAGCACACCGGCGTTGAACAGCTCGCGTTTGTGAGCACGAATTAGCCATCGCGCGCGGGCGACAGAGTTTGGGTACACGTGCTCTGGCCACGAGCTGATCGCCCAAGAGTGGGGAGCCTCGACGGCCGGAATTTTGGCGGGCATGGCGCATCCTCTTTACGGATGCGCTGTTTGTAGTGTTTACGCGCGGCTACGCATAGACCACAAATTGCCGCGATTTTGCCGTTATTTTGTTGCGGATCTCCGGGCCCGTTCTCTGCGCCGGGTCAATGTTGCCGCGCTCAATTTCGGCAGTCCGTGAGTCTCGCTGATCGCCGCGAGCAGCGCGCTGATCTCGTACTCGCTGCACTCAGCGAGACGGCAGAGCGATCGCAATCTGCGCGAGAGTTCTACTCCGAACCGCCTCGGTGCGCCCCGCCGTGCTCGCCAGAGCCGCTCCCACCGCTGCAACGCCTGGGCCGCACCGGCGGCCACCGTGTAGAGGTTCGCGGCAGGAGGGCCGCTCAGCGGAGCCGGTGACTCGATCCCAAGCGCCCGAAGTCTCTCGATCGCACTCTCAAACTCCCTGTCCGCACCAAGCTCGCGCAGCTCCCGAGCCGCCCGTTCGTGAGCTTTGAGCAACCGCTCGGCGATCTCCGCGAGCTGCCTGAGCTTGTCCCGATGCGGCCCGATAAGCGGCTCGCCCACGCGCCACTGCTCGATCTCTGCGAGGATCGCGTTGACGAGCGCCGCGCGGCTTACGTGTAGCGCGCGCCGCGGGCACCGCGTCTCGATCAGCTCGCGCAGGGTGCGCGGATTACGCGCTCTCACTTCGGTACGCCTCGCAACTTACTGTCGAGCACCGCATGAGACGGGAGCGCCGCGCCTTGAACCAAATGCGCGTAGCGCTGAACCATTTGCAGAGATTTATGGCCGAGCTGCTCGGCAATCTGAAGAAGTGTCGCGCCGTTCTGCGCCAGGAACGATGCGCACGAGTGCCGCAAGTCGTGCCAGTGGAAATCGGCGAGCGGCACGCGGTCGCGGATCGTGCGCCATCGAGCCTCAAGCGTTGACTTCCTCAGCCGCATGCCGTCCTCCATCGCGAACACGGCCGCGAGCGAGCGCACCTTCTCGGCTTTCAGTGCCTTGAGCGCCTCGCAAGCGCTCTCCGGCAAGTGTACGGTGCGCGGCTCGTCGTTCTTTGTGATGTGAACCCGCAGAGTTTGCTTGGTAAGGTCAATGTCTGGCCAGTCGAGCCGCAGCAACTCGCCTTGCCGTATGCCCGTCGCGATGCTCACGACGATCGCGGCGTACATCTGCACCGAGTGTTCGCGCGCGACGTTGAGCAGCGATGCAAGCTCGTCGTCCGACAGGAACCGCATACGTCCCCGCGGCTCGGTGAGCAGCAGCCGCTCCGGCCACCGGCGCTCCGTTGGAATCAACCCAGCCGTGCGGCCCCAGTTCCAGGCGGAGCGCATCGCAGACAGGTATCTGTTGACGGTGCCGTCGGAGCGCCCACGGCGCAGCTCCTCGCGCGCCTTACGTAGTTCGAGCACGTTAAGTTCGAGCGCGCGCAGGGTGCCATGCCGTTGCAGCCACCACGAACAGAGGCGGTGCGTGTCATCAAACGTGCGCAGCTTCTGCGTCTCGGGGTCGGCGAGGAACTCGATGAGAAGATCCCCGACCGTGAGGACGGCAACGTCGCGCCGAACACCCGCGCCGCGCTTCTTTTGGTCGCGCAGCATCTCCTCGGTGGCCTCGGCCCAGTCGGCCGCAGCCCGTTTCGTCGGGAACGTCTTGGCGGCCGCCGCGTAGCCGCAAATGCGGACGGTCGCCGTGAATGTGATAGAGCCGTCGCGGCTCTTGTGTTTGCGGAAGGTGGGCACGGCGCTCTCCCCATGCCGCGAGGTCGCTACACTCTCGCTCAGATCACTCGCGGCATCTATTCTGCTGTGGGTGGTTTAGGTCTCGGTCGGCGTTACCAGCGCCGGCCGGGGCCGTCTCTCGCGTGCCGTTCCGGCTCGCGTAAACACGATATTGCGCCCTTTTCGGAGCCAAGTGCAACACGTGCTGCAACATGGGGTGCTTCGTTGTAATACTGCAGTGAGGAAGTTGTGCGAAATGCCTATATTTCGGCGGAGAGGGAGGGATTCGAACCCCCGAAGCCCTTGCGGGCTTGCCGGTTTTCAAGACCGGTGCAATCAACCGCTCTGCCACCTCTCCGGGCTCGCGGGCCGCAATTATCCGTGAATGCCGCG
>Ga0335074_10005547_pt1 | contig 17466 bp, 13 predicted proteins | sample Lox_Sample_23_FD_206715 | JGI IMG/M metagenome (GOLD analysis project Ga0335074, IMG submission 206715) | Soil microbial communities from Loxahatchee National Wildlife Refuge, Florida, United States - Lox_Sample_2.3 | ecosystem: Environmental > Terrestrial > Soil > Wetlands | place: USA... | reverse complement strand
CGAGGGTGGCTTGCTCAACCTTCTTGGGCGGCAAGGACGGCGCCCCGGCGAATAAGCATCCAGCGTGTACTCGTTCTCGATAGTGTAAGGATGAAAACCCCAGACCCCGAGGATGTTGCAAAAATCGTCGATGGTCTTACCAGCTGCTAGAAGCGATTCCGGCGAAACCTCAACCATGATCTCCAGGTCGTGACGGCATGACGCGATCAGCGGCTTCAGACCACACAGAGCATGCCACTCCGCCCCTTCTACGTCGATCTTGATAAGACGCGCTGAGCTGACCTCGGCAGGCTGGAGCATTGTCGACAAGGGAGCGGCCGGTACCAGCAACTCACTTTCGAGGCGAAACCTCGCAGCCCAGCCTGGCATTACGGTTGTCTGACCGGGTAGCACCTCCGGGTCGGTATAGATGGTGAGTAGTTCTTCTGCGTCCCAAGCGGCACAGTTCACCGCGCGCACGTTTTCGGACCGGTTGAGTCGCAGGTTGTTTTGCAGCGCGGCGAAGATGGCAGGCAAGGCTTCGACCGCGACCACCTTGCCGGACTCACCCACCAGCCTGGAAGCCAACAGCGTGAAATAGCCGACGTTTGCGCCCACATCGATGAAGCCGTCGCCGGGAACGAGCCGACTCCGAATCCAGTAGGTGAGGTTAGGTTCCCACACTCCGAAATAGAAAATGTGTTTGGGAATGACATCGCGCGTGTTACCCGAAATCCGACTGCCGAAGATCGTTCGCGCGGTGAAGTTCCACACCGGCGGTTCCAGTCCGAGATAGTGCATCAGGACAACATTCCACAGCCGCTTTCTGCCCAGCTTCCACGGAGCATATCGAAGGTAGCCTCGAACCCCCGGAATCATTCCGCTTCGTACCAGTCGATGCACCAAGGGTGATTCCTTGATGGCGCGCTTTAGTTCGCTGCGGTTCAGGTAGCGTGCTCCGATGGCGTCGCAAAGACTTTGATCGTGGGAGCGGTTATTCTGTCCTTCTCCCTGGTCCTCGCTCCGAGACTCATCAAGCCAGCACAAGTCCAACTCCACAGGCAGCGCGCTCCGAGAGCGAACATTCTCAGCCGGTCGCGCAAGCGCCAGGGAGCGCGTACTGACAAGGCAACCGCATGCTTTCCCCAGCACCAGTTCAGCTGCCGCCGATGCTCAGCTATGGCCGGCCGCGAGAAGCCATGGGCTCGGTAGAAGTTTCTCTGTAGCTCGCGAATGAACTCGAGTCCCAAAATAACCTGTTGCGCAGGCAAACTCGGAAGCTCTCCGGCAGGCATCAAAGCAAAGGCCTTAAGACCCTCGACGCGAAGATCAAGGTTGCCGTCTCGAAATGTGGCAAGCTCGCACATGTTACGCTTCGAAATTGCAATCCCCGAGCGTATCTGTTCCTGCTCGTGCTGCAAAGATGTCGCACGACGATGACGGCGCCAGAGGACCAGTCTTTCGGGGACGTTGGCAACGTGGTACCGCATCGCCAAACGCGAGAACGGATCGTACGCCTCGGCGAAACGAAATGCCGGATTCTCGCCATACCCGCCAATCTCCAAAAGCGCATCACGCCGCACCATGATGCTGGTGTAGTGAAAGGCATCACCAAAGAACAGTAGTCGCCATTTGATGTCGATTTCGCCGCACGGTAGCGGAAACTCGCCGTAGGCATAGCCGCTCTCATCGATCAGCGTCGCGGCGGAGCCGACCAGCGCGATGTCAGGATGGGAGCGCAGGAAGTCCAACTCCTTCTGAAAGCGGTGCGGCAAGGAGATGTCGTCGTGGTCTTGCAGCGCGACGTACTCGCCGCGGGCGGCGGCCAAGCCACGGTTGGTGGCCGCCGCGATCCCTAGGTTGTGCAAATTGGTGAGCACGATGATCCGGCCGTCCCTGGCTGCGAACTCGCGCAGGATATCGGGCGTCCGGTCGGTCGACCCGTCGTCCATGACAAGCAGTTCGAAGTCGCGGAAGCTTTGACTGAGAATGCTCTCGATAGCTGGCTGCAGGAAGCGCTCGCCGTTGTATGTCGGCATCACCACGGAGATGAGCGGGGTGGTTCCGGGCGCCCGGACTTGGTCGCTGCCTACGAAATCCGCCATTCAACAGGCCTCAACTTGTGCCATGAACCTCGCCATTCTACAGCCTGAATGAAACATCCGGATGTCCCGCCTGGCAGCGCCCGCCGCGATTGTGCCGAACAAGCTGCGTAACCTACCAGTGAATAATGCCGATGCCGAAGCCATCTTGCCCAGGGTCCTCGATCAATTCGGAGGTCTTGTACTGCGTCTTGATCTCCTGCCAAAAACGGGGAACACCTCCGGCATGGTGGCCGGTCGGTGTTCCGTATCGGCTATCAAAATCGGGCACGATATCGTGAAAGGCGATCAAACCGCCCGAACGCACCAGCGGGCGGTAATTCAAGAAATCGGCTATGACCGCTTCGTAGGCGTGATCGCCGTCGATAAACAGGAAATCCAGAGACTGGCCATTCAGCGCGGAGCGCACCTGTTGGAACGTCGCCGGCGATCGCGAATCCCCACAAATAGAGATAACCCTCTGGTTGCGCGTAGCGAGCCGGGCGTGCACGGTCCGCCGTTCCCAGGGCAGATTGATGTCGACACTGACGAGCAGCGCCTCCGGATGGGCGATGCGGGCCAGCAGAAACAGTGTGCCGCCTGAGCAGGCGCCAATTTCGCAGATGTAACGCGAAGGGTTTTGCGCTAGCAGACTCAGGAGTTCGGCAAGCTCTTTATGCTGTTGTATGGCGCCAAGGCTTTTGTGGTTGCGTACCAGCTCTACTTTTTCATCCCAAGTTGTGCAGGCGGAATAATCGACGCACAACTGTCGCAGCTGGGCATCCAAAGCGCGATAACGGCGGTATGCAGTGACCGTGCGCGACAGTCGATCGCTGGCGCTTCGCGGCAGGACGGCTTTCAAGACGTTGGCGACGGCGGTCATGCAACTATTCCAATCCGGAGGCTGAGACGTGCCGGTTTTAAGCAGAGGTGAAACGGTCGCGGTTTTCCAAACCTCGACTACTGGTAGCGACACCATTCCCCGACCATTTCCACCTTCCGCTGAAACAGTCTCTTCCCGGGCAATCCAGTGTGCTTCTGCAATGCCATCATAGCGGATTGCGACTTGATATCCCGACGAAATTCTCGTTTCGCGATGAACTGGCGTCGCCTCCGGGTAGAAGATCCCTTGAAGTATCTGGATTCAAATTCCCCTTCAGGATCCTATTTAGATAGCATTTCCGAGGTCGTTCGATTAGACTGCGCTGTAAATTTGCTTGGCATGAGTACGGCGGTGCCGCGGAGCCTGACCCTGTGTGACTGCGGCTCAGATGTCCGACCTAGCCCAGTCCATCACCTGCGCGGAGGAGTTTGTTGGGCGGTCCTCGCCGTGGACCTTGCACGACGCCGGCATTTGGTCCGTTGGCAGTGGTGAGTGTGCACCGAACGAAGGTTAAGAGCAATGGGTTCTATCAAGCTACTGGAAGGCACGACCGAACTTGGGCCACCGGATTGGACGCGAGCGACGGCCATTCAGGACACGTATGGCTTTCCTACCCGGGTGCGAACGCTAGGTGACTATTGGAGCATCCTGCGCAAACGCAAGTGGACGGTTATCGCATGCGTGGTGGTTGTGGTCACCACGACGGCGTTGATTTCATTTGCCATGACGCCTATCTACGACGCGGTAGCGCGCATCTCAACAGCGAGCTATGCGCCTAGCGGCATCCTCGATTTCAAAGACAACCAACAATATGCCGATGCCACCAGCAACCCTGATTTGCTGACCGCCACCGACGTAAACATCCTCCAGTCAGACGCTTTGGCCTTGCAGGTGATCTATGGCCTAGGCCTGAACAATCGGCCAGAGTTTGCCGGCAAGAAGCGGCCTAGCACGGTAAGTGGAGAAGCAGTTTCGAAATCCTCAGATCAGGATCTGGAGCAGGAAGATCGCGAAGATCAAATGATCAGCGTCTTTCATTCCAATTTGAGCGTGGCGCCGATTCCGAACACCGCGCTTATTGAGATTAAGTATTCCAGCCCAGACCGGCGGTTGGCAGCCCAGGTTGCCAATACGATCGCTGATACGTTCATCGAACAGAACATCAAGACGAGATTCAATACCGCCATGCAGGCCGCGGATTGGCTCTCTAAGCAGTTAGACGATCTGCACATCAAGGTGGAAACGTCCCAAGCCCGGTTGGTTGAGTATCAAAAGCAACATGGAATCGTTGGCATTGATGACAAGCAGAATCTGACAATCGAGAAACTGGACGATCTAGGCAAGCAGTTGACACAGGCTGAAGCCGACCGCATCCAAAAGGAGTCGTTGTACCAGATGACCAAGAGCGGCAACCCCGATGCCTTGGCCAGCGTTTTGCAAGACCCAGTCCTTTCCAACCTAGCTCAGCAACAGGCGCAACTGCGAATTCAGTATGCGCAGATGACAACTCAGTTCGGGCCAACGTATCCAAAGGTGACGGAGCTTCAAAATCAGCTCCGGGAGATCAATCAGGATTATCTGCAAGAGCTGCAGAAGGGCGTATTGCGAATCCAGAACGATTACTATGCCGCACTAAAACGCGAGCAGATGTTGAAAGCGGCCGTTCAGGAGCAAACGGCGGAAGCCAATAAGCTCAACGAGAATGCTATTGAATACCGGATTCTAAAGCAGGAAGCGGATTCCAACCGCCAACTGTACGACGGGCTGCTGGAAAAATTGAAAGAAGCCAGTCTGGCGGCTGGCCTTAACTCCAGCAATATTCGCGTCGTGGACAAGGCTCGCGTTCCGCGCTTTCCCGCCCGGCCGAAGATACGCCGCAATCTGCTTCTGGCCCTCATGGCAGGGTTAATATTCGGAGTCGCCATTGCCCTCGTGTTGGAGGTCGCGGACAACACGGTGCGCACGCCCGAGCAGGTGCAGCTCTTGGGCCTGCCAGTTATGGCAGCGATTCCGCTGAGAGGCGACGTTGGCTTTGCGAAAACCCCAGTCAAACGCCTGTTGGGTGCATCACGAACAGATGGCAAAACCACTCCCGTGCTTGTAACTGCGCTTCAACCACACTCGGGCATTTCGGAAGCCTACCGCACGCTGCGCACGTCCATCCTGCTGTCAAGCGCCGGACAAGCCCCGCAAGTTGTCGTCTTCACGAGCGCACTGCCCGACGACGGGAAGACCATAACTTGTGTCAATACCGCGGTGGTCATGGCAAAGCAGGGCAAGCGTGTACTGTTGATCGACGCTGATCTGCGCAAAGCTATCGTACATAAGATCTTCGAATTGCAGCCCGAGTTAGGTCTCTCCAATGTCCTGAGTGGCGGGGCCACCTGGCGGGATGCCATCTGTTCCACCGCCGAGGACAATCTTTTTGTTCTGCCTTCGGGACCCCTGCCACCGCATCCATCGGAGTTGCTCGCCTCCGTCGGCATGCAAAATGTCATTCGTGAAGCACGTAACGCCTACGACCACATCCTTATCGACACGCCTCCGATCTTGTCAGTTACGGATGCTGTGTTGTTAGCCGTGCGGGCGGACATGGTGGCCCTTGTAGTTCGTTCCGGCCGGACAACCCAGGGTGCTATTCGCAGTGCTCGTGACTTGCTGCTCGACGTGAAAGCGCCATTACGAGGCGTCGTGCTCAACGCAGTCGATATCCGGTCGCCTGATTATCGGCGCTATTACTGCGCCGGATCGAACTACCGCGGATACTACGGCGACCAGGATGCTTCCGAGCTGAAGTCCGGTCGCAACGGCGCTGGCCCGAGCACGCATGAAGAGCCTCAGCAGGAAGCATCGAAGGCGGCACGAACTTGATAATCGTGCGAGAACGCCAAGGGCTAGCGGGTGTTATCGCCGCACTACTCCGCTTAGCACCTGCCACTGTGATTTCACCAGCACCGCTCCTAACTCCTGCGGGGGCATGCGTCCACTCCCAAAGTAGTCGGAAGCATGCACATCGAAGCTGGCGGCGTTGACGACCAGGTCCATCGACCAGTCGTAAGGATTACCCACGCAAACGGAGAGTGAGTATCTTCCCGGAAGAAGGCAAAGATCGGGAATAACACAGACTGCGGTGAGCGGCCGGTCGAAGGCGGGAAACTCGGACCGTGAATATTGGCTGCTGACGGTGAAGATGCGGCGGCCGATGTTATCGTCGATCCCCACGAAGAGTATCGGATCCGACACTGTGAATGGAGGATCGATGTCGAACTCTAACACCATGTCGTCGCCACATAGATAGGCCGTGGTTGGTGCCCCGCCAGCGTTCTTCAGGCGCAGCTCCGCTAAAATTCGTCCTTTACCAGTTCGCGCGACCGAGTCTGAACGCAGGTCAATGACGCTGCTATCGGTTTGGTTCTCTAATCCGTCAAGATAACAGCGAGTGGTTTCGACTGGATTGCCGTCCTTAACGGCGCGGCCATGCTGCAGGAGAATGGCTCGCGAACAGAGCGCATGAATCGCTGCCATGTTGTGGCTGACCAGTAGAACGGTGCGGCCCTGGCGCGCAACCTCGCCCATCTTCCCCAGGCATTTCTTCTGAAATTGCGTGTCGCCGACGGCGAGCACTTCGTCCACGATCAATATCTCTGACTCCATATGTGCAGCGACCGCAAACGCCAACCGCACGTACATGCCACTGGAGTATCGCTTGACGGGAGTGTCTATGAAACTTTCTATTTCGGAGAAGGCGACAATCGCGTCGAACTTTCGGGTAATCTCCTCCTTCTTCATTCCCAGAATTGCGCCATTGAGATAAATGTTGTCCCGGCCCGTGAGCTCGGGATGGAAGCCAGTCCCGATTTCAAGCAGAGAGCCGACGCGTCCCCAAATTTCGGCTTGGCCACGGGTAGGTTGGGTGATGCGAGAAAGGACCTTGAGCAGCGTGCTCTTGCCCGCGCCGTTCTGGCCGATGATGCCGACAATCTCGCCCCGCTGGACCTGAAACGAAACGTCCTGCAACGCCCAGATCCAAGACTCTTGCCGCCTGCCAATCGGCGCAGCGCCGCTCAGGACCGACCGCATGCGCCGAAATGGCACAGCCATGGCGTGGGTGAGCACGTCGCGCAAGGCCTTGTACTTTTCCCGCTCGCCGAGGCGATATTGCTTGGCAATACCGTCACAGCGAATAGCTAGATTGCTCATGGTTCAGACCACATCTGCGAAAGTTCTCTCCATGCGCCGGAAGTAAAAAAGTCCGCCGATCAGAAGCAAAGCTGTGACGAAACCTGAGACCGCGATCATTGGTCCCGGGAATGGGGTCTTTCGCAACAAGGCCCAGCGAAATCCTTCGATCACGCCTGCCATGGGATTCAATCCGTAAAACGGCCGCCACCGCGCCGGCACCAGCGAACTGGGGTAAGCGACGGGCGAAGCCAACAACCAGAACTGCACGATGAAGGTTAACGTGTGGCGCACGTCGCGATACTGAACATTGAGCGCACCAAGCCACAGTCCCGCAGCCAGGGCCGTAGCCGCCGTGAAGATGACGAAGACGGGCAATGTCAGGACAGCCCATGTGAGCGTGATGCGATACCAGATCATCATGCCGATTACCAGAGGAAAGGCAATCGTGAAATCGACCAATCCCGCCAGCGCACTTGCAAGAGGGATTACTAATCTGGGGAAATAAACCTTGGTGATAAGGCGCTCGTTTACAACGACGCTGTTGCTGGATTCCGTAAGCGCGTAAGCGAAAAGCTGCCAGGGCAACAGGGCGCTGTAGGCAAATAGTGGATAGGGAATGCCATTGGACGGAACCTTGGCCAAACGCCCGAAGAACAATGTCAACACCAGCATGCTCACCAGAGGCTGAACAACTGCCCAGGCAGCTCCGAGTGCAGTTTGCTGGTAGCGGACTTTAATATCTCGCCAGGCGAGAAAAAACAGCAGCTCGCGGGAATGCCAGAGCTCTCTTAGATTCAAACTTACCCAGCCGGAAGAGGGACGAAGCACGGTGTGCGGCGGCTCGGTAGCGAACCTCATTGCCCGCTCCATTTGGTCCAACTCCCCATGAGAACCACGCGTCCCCCGCCCAAGTCTTAGCTTTTGTGAGTTGTATTGCAAAGTATATGCCAGGAACCCTGACCTACGACCGATAACACGCTCACGATTGAAGTCCTATTGTTCTCCGTCTAGGGTCCAACCAGTCCGTTGGCCTCGCGCTGCGCGTCGACGAAGCCGGGCAGACGTCGCGCAGTCTGTATTGCCACCTCTGCTTCCTGGGCACGGCCGCTGCGGTCCAGAGCGCGCGCTAGCAATACATATCCCAGGCTCGAGGGCCGAGTCTCATTGGCACGCTTGTAGAACTGAACCGCGGAAGCGAGGTCACCCGAGTTTTGCGCGGACGCTCCCAATCCCTGCCACGACCGTTCCAGGTCAGGAGAAAGCCGTACGGCGCGCTGGAAGCTGTCACGCGCATCGGCTTGGTCTCCCGCATACAGGTACACGTAGCCGAGATTGTTGTACGCCCGCGCCAGCGTGCCAACTTCACTTACTTCGCTGATACCCTGCTTGTAGGCCGCAATCGCTTCTGGCCAGCGGTGTTTCTGTTGGGCGTATCCCGCCAGGGCGAGATGGCCGAGTCCGTTGTGCGGGTCGATCGCCAGAGCGCGGCGAAAGTGCACGATCGCCTGTTCCATATCCGGGCCATGCATTAGCGCCACGCCTAGATTATCCTCAGCGACGTAGTTGCCGGTCGTAATCTCCGCCGCATGGGACCACAGAGCGACATCGTTTTGCCAATACGTAAGTTGATGTCGCGTGGCTGCCGCAAGAATCAAGAGCAAAGCAACGCTGATGCCTTTCGCCCACGCCGGCGAAAGGCGACGCCTCGCCGCGACTTCTGCCACGCCCCACGAAAACATCACGAACAATCCGATGAACGACAAATAGGCATAACGGTCGGCCATGGCTTGCTCCCCGACTTGCACCAACCCGATCATCGGCACCAGCGTTCCCAAAAACCATAGCCACCCTACCGTCAGATACCGATGCTTGCGGCCCACAAGAACCAGACCAGTGGCCAGCAGCAACACGGCCGTAGCAATCAGCAACTGCCATGCCAGCGGTGCGCTCCGCGGGAAGGGATAAAACACAGCCAGCGATGACGGCCACACCGCCTTTGCCAGATAGCGGGCGTAGGAGATGATGGCATTCTCCAGCCGCAGCGAGAGCGGGTACCTCATCAACGACTGCACCGCATGACCAGCCCGCTGCGCCTTGAGCGTGACAACCGCACTGGCGGCGACGATTGCCAACAGAGGGAGCTTCTCGACCACGAGCTCCGTGAAGGTGCGCGGCGGGTAGAGTGCGGGCGCACGAACTCGGTCACCTTGCACTGACGGTGACATGCGCCGCAAAGGCCAATAATCCCAAAGCAGCAGGAGGAACGGGAGGGTAATGACTTGCGGCTTGGACATCAGGCCCAAAACAAACAGCAAGGCAACCAGCACGTAACGTCCGACGCGCGGCTGTGCGGCATACCAGCGGTAGGCCGCCAGCGCCAGCAGCAGAAACAGCATACTCAGCAGGTTTTTGCGCTCGGCGACCCAGGCTACCGTCTCGACGTTAATGGGATGCAAGGCAAACAGTCCTGCCGCCAAAGCACTTCTGCCGGCCATGCCGGTTGCCCGCAGTAACAGCCAGAACAGCACGAACACGTTGGCGAGATGCAGCAGAATATTGATCACGTGCGGACCGGCCGGATCGAGCCCGAACAGATCGCAATCCAGCGCGTGCGATAGCCAGGTTAGCGGGTGCCAGTTAGAAGCGTAATCGGTGGTAAATGCCCATTCCACCGTGGCCCAGCTGAGGCCGTCTTGCACCTGCGAATTTCCCGTGACGTACGTGTCGTCGTCGAAGTTAGTGAAGGGGTGATTTCTGGCAGGATAGTAGGTGATGAAAGTAGCGAGAATCAGCGGCAGGAGCCAGATCACATACAACCGCGTCGGCCGCGAAGGAGGGCTGGCGACGGTGGAACTTGACGCTTTGGTCGCCCTCCGTGTTCTCCTGCTCAACCTTGTCCCCTACAGACTGGAATGTTGTGCATTATAGCGGGAGACTCCAAGCTAGCTACGCAGGCTGGCGATGTAAAGCGTAGGAAGTTTTGGACAACGTAATGACCGTCGAGGATCACTTGTCTGTCGGTTGAATCTGCACGAACTGCCACCCGAACCGTCCCTTGATGCAAAGATTGCCACGAGTAACGCTATGGTCGAGCGGGGAGGTCACGCGAACGATCTGGCCATCCTGCTGGTGGACGGTGAGGTCGCAGCCTACTCCGCAGTAGGGGCAGATGGTGTCAGTCTTTGTTTGCCGGCTTTCGTTCCACGTGCCGGCCTGGCGCATATCGTATTCGCTCTTGAACATCAGCGCGCCGGTGGGGCAGACTCCAATGCAGTTGCCGCAATAGACACAGGCCGAGTCAGGCAGAGGTACGTCAAATTCCGTGGCAATGTGAGCCGAGAAGCCGCGACCAGCCACAGCAATCGCGAAGCTATTTTGCGCGTCTACGCCACAGGCTTCCACGCACTTGTAACACAGAACGCACTTGGAGTAGTCGCGGACATAAAGCTCGTTGTCGATCTTCGCCGGCTGGGCGACTGTGGCCCGGGTTGGGCCGAAGCGCTCGGGATCCGCGTTGTACCGTTCCATGTAAGCCTTCATCGGCGGCGCGGTGGAAAGATCCACCGATGAGGCCAGGAGCTCCAATACCAGGCGCCGGCTCAACCGCACGCGCTCGGAATCCGTCCTGATCGACATGTTGGGTTCCACCTTGCGTGAGCAGGCGGGTACGAGTACACGCGATCCTTCCAACTCCACCACGCACACGCGGCAGGCATTGATCGGCGTAAGACTCTCCAGAAAGCAGAGCGTTGGGGTGTCGATGCCCAGTTTTCTGGCCGCATCCAGGATGGTCGAGCCCACGGGAACGGATACCGCTTGGCCATCGATCTTGATTTCGATAAAGCGAGGCTCGCACTCAGGCGGCATCTGCGGCACTGGGCCCCGCGGTACCGGAATGGTCGACACGGGCGCGTCGAGCGCCGGCAAAGTCTCTCCGGTTGATCGGCTCATGCGAATAGACTCCATCGTTGCAAAGCGGACTGCAGCGCACTGGAGGCCGTCTGCCCGAGGCCGCAGATCGAGGCGTCACGCATGGCCTGCGATATCTGGTGCAACATCGTGATCTCCTGCGTTACCGAGCCCAGCGGCTGGCCATTGACCAGACGCTGCAGCGCTTCCTGCTGGCGCACAACGCCCACGCGGCAAGGAACACATTGACCACAGGTTTCATGACGAAAGAAACTGGCGATGCGCAGCAGGATGCGTCGCAGATCGACCGTGTCATCAAACAGCATGACCACGCCGGAGCCAAGGCTGGCGCCAATCGCGCGGATGTTTTCAAACGTGAGAGGATGATCCAGTTCGTGAGGTTCGACAAAGGTCCCGGCCGCGCCGCCGAGAAGAACCGCTTGCAACTTGCCTCCGCCGGCCACTCCTCCGGCAAGGTCGATGAGCTGGCGCAACGTCGTCCCCATCGGGACTTCATAGATACCTGGGCGCGTCACATGTCCGGAGAGACAAAAGAGCCGGGTGCCGGTTGAGTTGTTCGTACCTAATGTCGCGTACACTATGCCGCCGTCGAAGATAATGCCGGGTACGTTGACCAGCGTCTCGACGTTGTTCACCGCGGTCGGTTGGCGGAAGAGTCCAGACTGCGTGGGGAACGGCGGTTTATTGCGCGGCTCGCCACGATAGCCTTCGATCGAGTTAAACAGCGCAGTCTCTTCGCCGCAAATGTACGCGCCGGCGCCGCGGCGGATCTCAACCGTAAACTGCAAGCCGGAGCCAAGAATGTTGTCCCCGAGAAAACCGTTTTCGGCGGCCGATTCGATGGCTTGTTGCATCCGTTGAGCGGCCAGAGGATATTCGCCACGCAAGTAGATGTAGCCGTGACGGGCGCCGGTGACAAATCCGCCAATCGTGAGACCCTCGAGCACGGCGAAGGGATCGCCTTCCATCAAAATGCGATCTTTGAAGGTTCCGGGCTCGGACTCATCAGCATTGCAGATCACATAATGCCGGCGGCCGCGCTCCTGCTGCAACCTGGGTCTCTGAAGAAAAAGCGCCTGCCATTTTGTGGCAGCGGGGAAGGCCGCGCCGCCCCGGCCCAGCAGCTTCGAGTCGGACAACTCACGCAGTGTTTCCTCGGGCCCTAGCTCAAGAGCTTTGCGCAAGCCCCTGTATCCGCCGAGCCTCTGATAAGCCTCGAGGGTTGTAGCGCCGCCTTGTCCAATGCGATGAAGAAGTCGCAACCGAAACGATTGCTTGGACTGAGTTCGCTGGGGCAGGCTAACCTGCGGGTCCAATCCATCCGGCTCGTGGGGCAGGCGCTGTTGCACGGCATCGTTCACCAGAGCCAGCACGGCTTGGGCTGACGCTGGGGCCAGCACTCGTTCTTTAGGCCGTTCGCCAGCCGCGGTGACGAGCACTGCCGGCGCGCGCTCGCACAAACCCAGGCACTGGCTGCGAAGCCAGATTACACCTCCTCCGGCACAAGGCGAGCCCGCCGCACCAAGCCCGCTTTCCAGGTCGGCACAGAGCTTGTCGGCGCCCCGCGTCACACACGCAATGTCATCGCAAATGTGAGCCACGACGGGCGGGCGGGGTTGCAGAGAAAACATGCCATAGAACGATGCCACGCCGTAGATTTCTGCCGGGGCAACGTCTAACCGAGAGGCAATGTAATTGAGAGCGCCCGGACTGATCCAGCCCATGCGCTTCTGGACCGCATGGAGCACCGGCAAAAGAAGATGTCGAGTCTTATGTACACCGACTTCGCAAGCGACGCGCGTGTCGCCGGTCTGCTGCCGGCAGTCTTGCGACCCTGAAAGGGATATGCCCAGCTCCGCGTCCACCGCAGCGCGCTCCTCAGCGGTAGCTTGCGCGTCGGTTATATGGAGATCCAATCAAATCCTCTCATACTTTCTCAATCCGAACCGCGGTAGCCTTAAACTCCGAAGTCCCCGATTTTGGATCAAAAGCGTCAATCGTCAGCTCGTTGGTTGCTACCTGATCATGCGCATGAATTGACAGGAACGCGAGGCCCGGACGCAATCCGGCATCAAAGCGCACCGGTGCGATGAGCGAGCCGCGGCGCGAAGACACGCGGACGGTTTCACCTTCCTGCAACTGGTAGTGCTGGCCGTCTTCCGGTGAAAGCCGTAGCGATTCTTGACGCCGCAGCGGCGACGAGTAGTGCCTGCTTTGAACGCCGGTATTGTAGTCGTCGAGCCGGCGTCCGGTGGTCAGGCGAATGGGATACTGCTCGTCCAGTTGGTCCACCGGCGGCTCAAATTCTACCAGGCTGAATGGCGCCCGCGGGCCAATCAGCGGCTCACTCCACAGCCTGCTGTGAAGGAACATTTCTCCGGGATGCGACTCGTCATAGCACGGCCACTGAATGCCACCCATCTCTTCCAGACGACGATAACTCATGCCCCCATGCATCGGGCTCAGGGTGCGTAGCTCGTTCCAGATACTTTCCGCATTCGGCGGGCCCCAGTCGTGACCAAGTCGGCGCGCCAAATCGAAAATGATCTCCAGGTCGTCGCGAACTCCGGCCGGTGGTGGAACTGCGGGACGAACGCGCTGCACGCGACGTTCGCTGGAGGTCACGGTCCCATTGCTTTCAAGCGCACCGGCGGCAGCGGGCAAGATGACATCCGCGAGCTCCGCAGTATGGGTGTAGAAAAGATCCTGCACCACCAGAAATTCCAGACCGCCGAGCCGCTTCAGGGCACGGTGCCGGTCGGCTTCAGAGTCGGCGGGATTTTCGCCCACCACATATAGCACGGTGAGCTCGCCGCGCTCCATGGCCTCAAACATACCGCTCAGGTGCCAGCCGCGTTTGGGGGGAATTGTTACGCCCCAGGCTTTCTCAAAGTTGGCGCGCAATTCGTCGTTCTCAACATGTTGAAAGCCGGGAAAGCGATCAGGAATCGCGCCCATGTCGCCGCCGCCCTGGACGTTGTTCTGCCCGCGCACGGGATTGACGCCGCTGCCGTAGCGGCCCACGTGTCCAGTAAGCAGTGCCAGGTTGATGAGCCCGACCACGTTGTCCATGGCGTTGTGATGCTCGGTGATACCCAGCGTCCAACACAACTGCGCACGCGGTGCACTGGCGTAGGCGCGGGCTAGCTTGCGGATTGATTCTGCAGGTACGCCGGTCTCACCCTCAGCCCGTTCCAGGGTGTATTGCTCGACGTGGGCTTTATAGGCTTCGAATCCGCTGGTGGCGTGTCGGATGAATTTTTCGTTGGCCAGACCGGCGGCGATGATCTCACGGCCCATGGCGTTGGCCAGCGAAATGTCGGAACCGACGTCGACCCCCAGCCACAGGTGGGCCCACCGCGCAGAACTCGTACGCCGCGGGTCGACTACATACAGTTCAGCGCCGTTCCGCACTCCTCGCAGCACATGATGGAAAAAAATCGGGTGCGTTTCCCGGGCGTTCGATCCCCACAGCACGATCACGTTGGTGTCTTCGAGTTCGCGATAGGAACTCGTCCCGCCGCCCGCTCCGAACACTGCCGCCAGACCGGCGACACTGGGCGCGTGTCAAGTCCGGTTGCAGCTATCGATGTTGTTCGCGCCCATTACGCTGCGGGCAAACTTCTGCGCCACATAGTTCAGTTCGTTGGTGGCCTTTGAGCAACTGAACATGCCGAAGTTGCGCGGGTCGTTCTTGGCAATCGACTTGCGTAATGCCGCGGCAACGCGTTCCATGGCTTCGTCCCAGGTCGCTGGGCGATGTGAGCCGTTCTCGCGCACCAGCGGTTGGGTCAAGCGACCTTGCTTCACCTTGGACATAGACCGGAGAAATACCCCCACAGCAAAATCGTAACACTACTGACCCGGAATTTACCTTGCTGCAATTCTGGGCACCGGTGAATTTGAGGTGCCTTCGAGGGGCCGATCTTGGGCTCGCGCGCTTAGCGGCATCATTTCCGGGTACGGCGTTTCAGTGTCGTCTTGTGCTTGTGTTTGTGTTTTGATGGGGGCGGAGTCGGGGTCGGAGTGGGAGTAGGCGTGGGCGGCGGAGTCGGCACGGGACCAGAACCTGAAGCCGCTCCCGACAATGCCTGCAATAAATTCGCGCCCTCAGGACTGCCCCACCCGGTACAGGCGTCCCATCCCGGTCCCGCGCTGAAGTCGCCGTTGTTGCCTACGGTGATGTCGTGAAAGGCTCCTTCATTCTCCTCGACATTCTGGTACAGCGTCGGATTCAGATATCCAACCGACTTCCCCAGCGACTGGTTGATCAGGGCAATCAATCCCGCCCACAGGGGAGCAACTGCGCTAGTCCCTCCAACAACGAAACTCGAACCGTCAACTTGCACGTTGTAGCCGGTATTTGGATCGGCATCGCCTGCAACATCGGGGACTCCGCGCCCAGCATAGCCGCTGGGATTCGTGCCCGACGGCACGCCTACATTCGCTTGCCACGTGGGAATGGGAAAGGTTCCGCTGACCCCGCCCCCGGTCGCACCCTCGCCCGTCGAGAGATCGTTCCACACAACCTCGCTCGAAATCGAGCTATCGCTGAGCTCCAGCGTGGTTCCGCCGCACGCCAGCGAGTAGGGACTTGAAGCGGGAAAGTCCACGTGGTCGAGGCCGTCGTTCACGCCATCGGACGAGCCGTTATCGCCGGCGGCGACGCACACCGTAACGCCCATTGCAGCCGCCGATTGCAAAGCGCTGTTGTAGGACTGCAGCGATTGCGCCGTCCAAGTCGACTCCGGCCCTCCCCAGCTGATCGATAGCACCGACGGCTTGTTGACCGTGTCCGTCACAGCCTGATTGATCGCATCCAAAAAACCTGCATCGGTGTTGGGCGCAAAGTAGACCGCGATGGCCGCGCCGGGTGCGATTGCACCGGCAACTTCGATATCGAGCCCGACCTCAGTATCCGGACCGTTGGTGTCTCCGGTCGGCTGATTCTGTGCTCCATCGACCGACACCGCGACGACCGTCGGCTCCGGTGAGATGTTGAGGTTTTGAAAGTACGTGTCGAGATCGGATTGGTTGTACCCACCACCCAACTCGATGATCCCGATAGTCTCGCCGCTTCCATTTACGTTCGTCGGGTAGCTGTATGCCTGCCCAACCTGCAGTGCTGTGTATGAGACCGCGGCAGCGGCCGCAGCTTTGGAACGCCGCTTCGGCAGCGGCCTAAAATGCGGCTGCGCCTGCGGACGATTGTCCAGTCCGTGCACGCTGACGATGATTGCGCTAAGCTCCTGCGGCACATTGACCGCGCCGGTGCGTCCGCGATACGAGCCACCCTGGTACGTGTAATTCGCGAGTTCTATCTGAAAGGCCTTCGCGAATGCCGCGCATGTGCCGCTCAGCTGTACGGTCCGCGCTGGAAGACTGACGTTGGCCATCGTCAGCCCGAACTCGCCGGCGAAGGCGGCGACCTTCTGCACATCAGCCGGATCGGCGCCGTAGCGCGCGGCGTACTCTTCGCGCGAGATGCGCTTCCCGCGCGCAACCAACTCCGCCAACGGAGTCGCTTTCTGCGCGGTCGATCGTGGCCGCAGCACCACCGTCACCTGCATTACTTCGCTGGGATCAGCCGATCCCGTGCGCGTCGCACCCTGCATCGGCTGGCGTTCACTGCCCGCAACCTTCACATATTTTCTCGAAGCCATATCTGCTCCTCGCAATTAGTTGCCGGTTGACAGTTCCCGAGTTGTCGGCTTGGCGACAACCGACCGCCGACAACTGGGTTCTCACGGCCCTTTCATCTTCTCCTTGACGCTCTTGGCCAGCTTTTCGATCTCATCCGCCTTCTTGATCACATCCAGCGACAGCGTATTCGCCGTCGACTTGTCTACCGATTGCTTAAGCTCAGTCGCCAATTTCAGAAGTTTGTCCGTATCCTTCTTGATCTCCTGCTGGCGCTGAAAGTTGAGCTTCTCCGCCATCTCTCTCTGCTGCTGCGTGCTCCACGTATCGTCAGGATTGGCAGGTTGTGGAATGCTGGGAAGCTGCGTCTGCAGCTGTAGGGGCGCTGGTAAAGCCATTCCCAAACTAAGGAGAAGTAGAGTAGTACCGCCCACGCGAATCGCGGCGGAAGCACGTGCCTTGTAGCTCATGACGTCGCCGATTATATTCCGCGCGCGGCAGGAGCCATAGAGCGCCGACTGGCATTCATCTCATTTGTCTTGGCCTTGGCGGATGACATGGGTTGTGCTTGGCGGCATGTGCGGGCTGAGACCCGTTTCAATTGCTATAATCCGCCACGATGCTACCTGTGATTTCTCAACGACTAGCAGCCATCCTGCTCGGCCCGCAACACGCCAGGGACAATCTCCTGCAGATGCTCAACAACTGGAGCGACGATACCTTCGACTTCGTTCGTCACCAAGTGCCGCGCATCTTCGGCGTTCTGATCAT
>Ga0335074_10005546_pt1 | contig 17467 bp, 10 predicted proteins | sample Lox_Sample_23_FD_206715 | JGI IMG/M metagenome (GOLD analysis project Ga0335074, IMG submission 206715) | Soil microbial communities from Loxahatchee National Wildlife Refuge, Florida, United States - Lox_Sample_2.3 | ecosystem: Environmental > Terrestrial > Soil > Wetlands | place: USA... | reverse complement strand
TCGACAGCACGACTATCTTGCTCTTGATTTGATCCGGCCGCTGATCTGGGACGATGCGCAAATCCCCGCCTGGTATCGCCAAAACATTCTGCTGTTCGTTCGTGCCGGCTCCGCTGGTCTGAAACGACTGGAAGCCGAGGGCGCGGGGGCGCCCATCCCTCTGGGTCGCGCGCACCCGGAGATTCTCCGCTGGTTCTCCGATGAGGCGGCTGTGGCGACTCGGAGAACGGCCGAGCTGCAAGAGCAACTGCGTTTGGCGGAAGTCGAGGCCGGCCGCGAACGAAGGGACCTCGCGGCGCGGCTGAGCCGAGCTCACGCCGAGCTCAAGGCCGTCGCGCAGGACCGGCACGCTCTGACCGCGGCGCACAGCCGAGCGGAGGCGCTGATCGCGACGCTGCGGGAGGAACAGAGGATCATCCTCGAATCGACGATCTGGCGCCTGACTGCGCCGTTGCGACGGGTCGGACAGGTGATCCCGGCCCCAATTCGGCGGCTCGGGCGGACAGCGGTGAATGCTGCACCGGGGCTGCGCCGATCGCTGCGCCTGCGGCCAACGGTCGCACGACCGGCGGAAGCCGCGGAACTTCCGCCGCCACGCTCGGCTCTCCGCCTGGTCTATGTTTCAGGAGAGGCTCACACGCCCGGTCACCAATACCGCGTCGCCCGTTACGTGGAGGCGGCCAAGGCGGCGGGGGCGAAAGCTTGGTGGCTGCGGGTGGAGGACCTCGCGCCGCGAATCGACGAAGTCGCCGCCGAGGATGTCGTAGTCATGTGGCGTACCCCCCACACCCCGGAGATCGAGCGGTTAATCAGGACCGCGCGCGCCCGGCGCGCGCGGATCGTGTTCGATATCGACGATCTGATGTTCCGTCCGGAGCTCGCGACCATCGACTTCATCGACGGCATCCGCTCGCAAGGCTTCCTGCCGGAGGATGTTGCGGCTCATTACGACGACATCCGTCGGGTGTTGGCGGTGGCGGATGTCTGCACCTGCACGACGACCGAGCTGGCGCAGCAGATCCGAAGGTTCCAGAAGGCGGCATACGTGCTGCCCAATGGCTTCGACGAGGCGTTCCATCGGGCATCGCGGCTCGCGGTCCGACGCCGCCGGAGTGCGGTTGGGGACGGCCTAGTGCGGATCGGCTACGCCTCGGGCTCGCGAACGCACCAGCGGGACTTCGCCGAGGCCGCCGGGGCGATCGCCCAGGTACTGGCGGAACGGCCGCAGTGCCGGTTGGTGTTGTTCCACGCGTCGGACAGCTTTGAGCCGGTACTCAACATCGACGAGTTCCCCGTTTTCGATGCTCTGAGCGGGCAGATCGAGTGGCGAGAGATGGTGCCGCTCCCGGTTTTGCCGGAGGAGCTGGCGCGGTTCGACATCAACGCAGTCCCGCTGGAGCTCGGCAATCCGTTCTGTGAGGCGAAGAGCGAGCTGAAATATTTCGAGGCGGCGCTCGCGGAGGTATGCACGGTGGCCTCACCGACCGGGCCGATGCAGCGAGCGATCCGGGACGGCGAGACGGGGCTGCTCGCCGGTACCGAGGAAGAATGGTACCGCGCACTGACCCGGCTGGTGGACGAGCCGGCATTGCGGCAACGAATGGCGCACGCGGCCTATCTCGATGTGCTTTGGCCGTATTCCGCCGGCCGGCGCGCCGAGCTGGTGCGGGCGTTGCTGGCGCAGACGACCGGCGGCGCCGAAGCAGCGCGCGCATTCGAGCTCGAGCTGCGGCGCGGCCGGGCCGGCGGCCAGGCGGTGAAGCTGCCGCTGAGCGATGCGGTGTTCGTCGCCGACCGGTTGGGCCAGGCGGACGCCACAGTGGTGATTCCACTCTATAATTACGAAGAGTACGTGACGGAGGCGCTGGAGTCGGTGCTGGCCCAGACCATCGCGGCGCTCGATCTCGTGGTGGTGGATGATGCCTCGACCGACGGCTCGCTCGACGTGGCGGCGGAGTGGGTACGGGGCCGGGCGGAGCGGTTCAACCGCGTGGCAGTGTTGCGCAACCGGGTGAATGCCGGCCTTGCCTTGACCCGCAACGCCGGGTTCGACGCCGCCGAGACGCCCTATGTGCTGCCGCTGGACGCCGACAATCGGCTGTTGCCGCGTTGCGTGGAAGCGTGCCTGGGGGTGGTGCGGCAATCTGGAGCCGCCTTCGCCTATCCGGCAATTCGCTGCTTCGGTGCCGCCGAGAAGGTGATCGACGCCATACCGTTCGAGCCGATGCGGCTGGCCGGCGGCAACTACATCGATGCTATGGCCCTGGTTTCCAAATTGGCCTGGGCCGCGGTGGGCGGCTTCGAACATATCGAGCACGGCTGGGAGGACTACGACTTCTGGTGCCGCTGCGCCGAGCACGGCTTCTGGGGCGCTCCGGCGCCGGAGGTCCTGGCCGAGTATCGGGTCCACGAGGCGTCGATGCTGCACCGCTCGACCGACCTCGCGACCAACAAGCCGGCGGTGATCCGCGCGCTCGAGCAGCGCCATTCCTGGCTGGCGATCCCGGCCCCCGACTAGGCCGGGGTCCACCTCTCCCGCTCTGCGGGAGAGGTCGGTTCGCGAAGCGAACCGGATGAGGGTGCCCGACGCAAGGCCTTGTCCCGTTGCTCACCCGCGTTTCTGGCGTTGGGCGTGGGCGCCGTCTGTGCGGGGCGGGCTCGCCTTCTGGTTGTGGCGGAAAATCGGTCATAGGCGCTCAGATTTCTTAGCGAAGCGTTAAAATCAGCTTGCATCAGTGGGCGGGACGACCTTATGGTTTTGTGTCCGCCGTGTAAGGCGGCGCGTTGGGCCATAAGGTGGGAAGGCGGAGGGCGGCATGGCGGTAACAGTGCCTGGCGTGTCGGGGACGACGATCAGCTTTACGTACAGCGGTCCCGGAAAAGTCGCACTCGGTGACGCTATCTCGGACGCCCTCCAGGCGGCTTTGAGCGCCAGCACCCTGAATGTGGTGGCCTACAACGGCACCTCGACGCCGGCGGCTATCGCTGGCGATACGAACGAGCTGGTTATCCCCGCGTCCGCAGACGGAACGACCATCACCGTGCCAACGGGTTACCAGTATGTGGTGGACAGCACGGGGGGTGGCAGCTTCACGGTCCTCGGCGGCCAGAATTTCATTGGCGGTGACGGAAATATTACGGTCTACCCAAATTCGGTGGCGGGAGCCACCGACACGGTTGTTGCCGGCAACGGCAACGACCTGTTCGGGCTCAGTCCCGGTACGACCTATACGGTTTCCGCAGGGACCGGCAACGACACGTTCTTCGCCAACGGCAGTGGCGCAATGTCCACCGACGACCCCAACAACCTGGTGTTCGTAGGCTCGCCCGGCAGCACGAACCTGGTGCTCTCGTACGGGACCGATACCATTATCGCCGGCGCGGGGGCTGCCACGGTCGCGACGTACGGAACCGACCCGCTGATTTTCGGCGGCACGGGCAGCCTGGAGGTATTCGGCAACACCGCGACCGACGAGACGGTAGTCGGCGGCTCGGGCCCGGAGACGCTGTTCGGTGCGACGTCCGGGCTCTATTTCCTCGGGTCCTCCACGTCTCTCTTCATCGGCGATCCTTCCACATCCAGCACGATCGTCGGGGGCACTGGGTCGGAGACGGTGTTTGGCGGGACGTCGTCGAGCGAGGTTATCTTCGGCGGCGGCTCCAGCCTGACCTTCGTGGCCGGCACGAACGACTCCAGTACGATCGTCGGCGGTTCTACCCCCAGCACCCTGTTCGGCTCGGCCGGGTCTTCGATCAATTATTTCTCGACCGCCAGCACCGGTGGGGCGCTGTACGCGGCTGGCACCGGAAACGAAACACTGAACGCGTCCGGTTCGACCGCGAACATGACGATGTTCGGTGGTGCCGACTCGACGGCCGGTAATTCGCTGGTCGGAGGGTCCGGAGACGACGCGTATATTGCGGGCAGCGGCAGCGACACCTTCGTCGGCGGCGGCGGCGCGAACCAGTTCGCTTTCATACATGGAACGGCGGGCGGCAACGACTTCATTGTCAATAATACCTCGAGCGATACGACGGAACTGTTCGGCTATGGCAGTGCCGCGGCCTCTGCCGCGATAGCGGCTGCGACGGTGTCCGGTGGCAATACCACCATCGCCCTGTCCGATAACACGAAGATTACGTTCGAGGGCATCTCGACGCCGAGCTCGATCAAGATCGCCTCGACCTGATAATCTAGGGCGGACTGCGTCCGCCCCAGATTTATGCGGTCCCCGCCCGAGGCCCAGCCACGGGGGAGTGAGGGCACCCAATCGGTCATTTAAGTGGCCGCCGGTGGCGGTGCGCGATCGCCGACCGCGACAGCTACAACCTGATCCTCGTTGGCGAGGTCGCCATCCCTCAGCAATATACTGCGAGCGACACCGTTGGGCTGTTGGCACCGGTTACCGCCACCGTCGCTGGAGGCTCCACCATGGTCGTCGGCGGATCCGGTGACAATGCGTTCGTCATCATCGGATGCCAGGTGCGTGCGGAAGCAACTTCATTGGAAATTGTACGGCAAAGACACAAAGGAACTGCTCGGTTACAGTAGTGCCACACAAGCAGCCGCGCTGGCGATGGTCACGATGGTTGACGGAAATACCAGCATCACTACGTCGAGCTCAATCGACTGTCCCTCGGATTGATTTCTGTCAAGAGTGATGTGCTTGCCTCAATCGTTGCTATCTGGCTAACAGGAATGACGTCGACCGTCATTTCTACTCCGGCGGTGATCCAACTCCGGCGCCGGCATGGCCAAAGATTTCCAGAACCTTACCCGCGCGGCCGCCGCATTCAGCCCTCGTTGCAATCCGGCCGGACGAGAATGTTTCGTGGTTCCGCATAAACCTTTCAGATAGACTCTTATGGTTTGTTCCCCGCCGCGACAGGGCAGCGCGCGCTTCGCAAAGGCAGGGAGAGCAGCATGGCGGCGGTTACAGTTCCAGGCGTGGATGGGTCGGCGATCAGCTATACGAATGTCTTTACCACGCTGCAGAACCAGACGCTTGCGCAGGACATCGCGAATGCGCTCGCGTTTTATTTGAACGGCGATCCGCTGAACACTCAATCGTATGTGCCTGGGTCGACGCCGGCGGCTGTGCCCGGCGACGCCAACCAGTTGCTGGTCACCGCTTCCTCGGACAACGGGACGGTCTTCACGCCGGCCGGCTACACGTTCGTGACGGATAACACGGGGGGCGGCAGCTTTACTGTCATCGGCGCGCAGAATTTCATCGGCGGCAACGGAAATCTGACAGTTTGGGATACCGTCGGTGCGACCTCTATCGGCGGCGGTATCGACACTATCGCGGCCGGCAACGGCAACGACCTGTTTGGGCTGAGCGCGGGCTCGACCTATGCGGTCGCCGCCGGCAACGGCAATGACACATTCTATGCCAACGGCACCGGCACGGTCGCCGATGGTAGCGGGCGCGACCTGATATTTGTGGGCTCTGCCAGCGGGACCAATCTGGTTCTGTCCCACGGTACCGACACCGTGATCGCCGGCCAGGGAGCGAACACGGTTGCGACGTACGGGACCGACCCGCTTGTCTTTGGTGGCACAGGGAGCCTGGAAGTATTCGGTAATAACGCCGTCAACGAGACGGTGGTTGGCGGCTCGGGTTCGGAGACGATCTTCGGCGCCCAATCCGGGGTCTATTTCCTTGGTTCCTCGAACTCGCTGTTCATTGACAACTCGTCGGCCAGCAGCACGATCGTCGGGACTACCGGGCGCGAGACAGCGTTCGGCGGGACATCGTCGCACGAGGTGATCTTCGGCAACAGCTCGTCGTTGCTGTTCGTCAGCGGCTCCAGCGACTCCAGCACCATCGTCGGTGGCGCGACCCCCAGCACTTTGTTCGGGTCCGCAGGTTCCGCGATCACCTATTTCTCGACTTCATCTGCCGGTGGTGCGCTCTACGCGGCTGGCAATGGGAACGAGACGCTAAACGCAGCCGGCTCGACCACCAACAATACGATGTTCGGCGGTGTTGATGCGACGGCGGGCAATTCGCTGGTCGGCGGGTCGGGGAACGATACATACGTCGTTGGCACCGGAAGCGACACCATGGTCGGAGGCTCCGGCGCCAATGTGTTTGCCTTCGACAACGGGCACGCGGGCGGCAACGACTTCATCACCGGCTATAACGCGCGGGATGTAGTTGGACTGTTCGGCTATGGCGGTGGCGCGGGTGCGACAGCACTGGCGACTGCAACGGTAGCCGGAGGCAACACCACCATCGCGCTAGCGGACCACACCAAGATTACGTTCGAGAACGTCTCCAGCCCGAGTGCGATTCACATCATATCGACCTGATAGCGACCGGGACCCTGCGCGAGCGGCCGGCCCAGGTCGCCGTCAGGCCGAGCGTGCCGCGCCAGCGGGGCGCGCGGAATCGGGGCGAGGTCGAGGTTGCGGGCGCCAGCTGCCGATCGGCGGGCCGTCAGGGCGGAGGCGGCCGGGTCAACGCCGGCCGAGCAGGCGGGCGGCGGCGCGCATCGGCGCGGTGGCACGCCATGACGTCGATGCGCGCAGCAATGCCACCTCCTGCCGCAGCGCGGCATTGGCGGCCTCCAGGGTCGCGACCCGGTCCCCCCCCGGTCGCGGCAGGTCCGCCCGGCGCAGCACCACGTCGCAGAACATGTTCGGCTGCAACGCCAGATAATGCATCGCCCAGCCATGTTCGCGCATGAACGCATGGGTGGCGTAGATCACGCCATACGGTTCGCATGCCCCGAGTTGATCGACGAGGATGTAGTCGTTGACCACCAGCCAGCCGTCCGGGCGGATCTTGCGCCCCGCCACTGCAAGGTCGCGTGCCACCGCCGGGAGCGAGTGGTCGGCGTCGATGTAGAACACATCCACGCTCACATCGGGTAGCATTTCTATCTGTGTCGCGCTGTTGCCCTCCAGCAGATGCATGCGCTCGGCCGCAATCTCGGCGGCGAACTGTGCCTCGTACCACTCCCGATGCGTCCGACTGCCAAAATATTCGACCGGTGGTTTGCCCCAGAATTCCGGCAGGTCGTGCAGCCGGAATGTGTCCACCGCAACGAAGCGCGAGGGGTGGCAGGCGTCGAGCAGCGCGCGCGAGAAAGTCCCCAACGCCACGCCGACTTCGACCACACAGCCACCTTGCGGGAGCAGCGGCAGGATCGCCGCCCGGTTCGGCAGCAGCAGCGCACCGTGGACGAGGTCCGGTGGCAAGTCGGGCACAGGCGACGGCAGGGCCGGCGGGCGGGCTCCGGATTGCCGGTTAACGCCGATTTTAACCTCTTCGAGCGCACAGATGCGCTCCCGCGTCACGCGTTGCTGTGCCTGAGCGGGTTCTGAGGACCCGGCCGCTTCCGCTGGCGTAACGGCCGCCAGGGCGGGGACCGATGTTGGGGCTGATGGCGCACCGTTCGGGGTCCAGTCCATGCGGAACAGGCTGGCGTCGCCGGTGATCAGGTGCCCTTTGGGGCGATACTCCCCCACTTCCAGCACCACGATGCTGTCGTAGAAGTGGATCGACGTGGTGCGGTCGCCAAGCGCGCTGCGCGCCAATGCTTCCTCGGTGTATTCCGCGTGCATCTCGTCGACGAAGTGCTTGGTACGCTCGATAAACGAACCCTCCGCGCGTAGCCCGCCCCCGTGGTTGGGCCAGTAGGCGGCGTGCAGATCCTCGACGAGATAGATGCCGTTCTTGGTGACGCACGGGAACAGAAAATCGAATGTCGCGTTGATATGCGCCATCAGATGGCTGCCGTCGTCGATCACGATGTCCGGGTTGCCGAACTCAGCCACGACCTTGGCGAGGAACGACGCGTCGGCCTGGCTGCCGATACGGATGTGAATCTGATCCTCCTCGATCTGCCGGCACATCGGTTCCACGTCGATGCCGACAATGCGCACGAACGGGCCGAGATGGCGCTTCCACAGCTGCACCGACCCACCCTCACCGACACCAATCTCGAACAGCGTGATATGCTGGTTGCGGAATCGCGCGAAATGCCTCTCATAGACCGGAAAATACTGATACCATTTGTGCGTGCGACGGTGGCCGTGGGCCAGGAAGTCACCAAACTGCATGTCGCGCCCTTCTCCCTCCGCACTGTCCCGGCCGGACTGTCAAACCCTAAACGAAAGATCGGAATAGGGGGAGCCGCGCGGTCGGAGGCGCGGCCATCGACGGTGCGCTCGGCAGGGGAAGAGACGGCGATCGGACTGGCCGGGCGGCTCTCCACCAGGATCTCCTGCTCCAGTCATGCACGATGCCGCCCCGGCCCGCCGCTGCCTGGCGGCACCCTCTTGTGATGAAACCGCAGCGGAGCCGCGTGCTGGCCGATCTCGATGCTGGTCGACGCCAGTTTCGCCGGCCACGACAGGCAGCTCTGCCCATCCCGTCCCGCACTCGCGCCCGTGCCGCCGGTGAAGAAGAACATGTTGGGCATGGGGCTTCCCGTCATCGCGAAGGTCTAGCAGAGCGCACGGTTGATCGTCCGATCCACCTGCGGGGTCGGTACCCGGCGGGCCACTCCCATGCCGACAGGCCTGAGCTCACCATTCCTGGCGACGATGGTAGAAATCGAGCACGTGTTGTCGGAGCCTGCGAGCGATTCGGTTTGATACCGCCGAGAGGTGCTTACATGATGCTTGTCGGGTGTCAGGTCCGCCGAGGGATCAGGGGCTCCAGTTCGTCAATCCTCGCTATCACATGGTCGATGTCGATATTGGCCGTCCAGGCGCTTGTATGATCGCCGCCGGCAACCCCTGTCGGGAACACGTCAGCCCAATATTCTAGGCTGCCCTGCAGCGCCAGGGCCAAAAAACACGAGTTCGCATGATGATCCGGGACCAGCTCGTAAAGGACGCTACCTGTTTGGCAAAAGGCGATGTTCGCCAGCCCGGCACCGAGTTGCCCGACCACCAAGGCAGCACCTTTAAATAGCGCAATCTGTTCTTCCAGACCGAGTTGTTCTGGTCGGACCGCATGGAAGCCTCGCTGTCGCAGGCGGGTCAGCAAGGCTGGCTCATTCAGCAGGCGACGATTAGTCTGACCGCCGCGGTCGATATAGATCCGCCAGTGCCGTGGTGCGGCGGTCCGCACGTCGGCATTCATCCGGGCGTAGGCAGCCTGCGATAATGGAGAGACGGCGAAATCCGCCCGACCGGCCACAAAATCGTAATATTCTGCCACGGGAATCAGATACTGGGCTCCGGGTTCTGTGACGATTGAAGGCAAGTTGGATGCGCCCAGCAGCTCGAGCGACTTTCGTTGCCACGAGTGCAACGCCGGCAGCGCCAGCCTGATGTCGCCGGCGGGGTGACGGCGCAAGATGGCGTGAACGGTCGGCACGGTATGCGCCATCCAATGATAGTAATTTGTATGCCAGTGGTCGAAACAGGGCGCGACGGTGTAGCCGCTGTCGAGCCGGACAAGGCGGCCCGGATGAATCTGTGCTGTGGCGATGACGGTTTCAGGATGCAAGTAGTTCGTCTCGGCAATGACGCGCCCGTCCTTCAGCAGGACCATCAGCGAGCGGTCGAGCACGACATCGCGTAGCCGGTACACGCGCAAGCTGGCGGGTGGGGTCTGCCAGCCGAGGAACGGATTCATCCCGCGGTTGCGCAGGATGCCGCCAGGATCGCCGGCGAAACGCGAAGGAACGGAGAGGCACGTCTCGATGGTGGCGATCTCCTCGGCCACATCGACCATGCTGACAGTGTTTGGCAGGGGCTCGCTCATTGCAGCTCCTGCGGCGGCCGCACCGTAAGTTCGCGTTTTCCGTAGAACAGCATGATCCCGCGCGCCAACCAGGGGGTGTTGTCGCCAAGCGTGAACTTGCCGGGCGGGATGTTGGTGCCGTGGCAAATGCGCCCGACCGGTGCGTTCCGAAACACCATCGCGTCGGTGTCGCGCCGCATGCCCTCGGCCCAGTTCGACGACCGGGTTGCAACCGCCGTCCGATACAACCGATAGTCGTGCCGCAGCCACCCTACTCCTGTGTTCGCGAACGGGATCAGCGCCGCAAAGACCAACGCCAGCGGTGCGATCGAGTTCGGCACGCGCCTCCGGCCGTTCGCCGACCCGACCGCGAGCGCCGCCACGGCCAGCGCGTAGAAGCACTGCCGAAGGGCGATGTGTCGTTCGCAGCAAAGCAGGCCGAACTGGTAGTCGGTCGCCACTAGCACGGCATACGCGGCGGCGACGCACGCCAGAGCGAAGCCGAACGCACCTTCCACCGGCTCGTCGCCGCGGTTGGCTGCCCGCCAGGTCCAGCGCACGCCGAGAAAGAACAACAACCGGACGAGCAGCCCGGTAGCCGCGCCGCCGAGGCTGATCGCACCGGCCTGCTCGCCGGTGAGCACCGCCACTCCGCGCAGGGTCTGCGCTGCGGCCGCCAGCAGACTCGCGACCGGCCGGTGCAGATAGGGGGTCTTGGCCGCGGGCAACTCGTGGACCCCGGCCCGGACGGACAACAGCACTGCCACGACCACAAACGACAGGGCGACCGGTACCGCCCAGTGCAGCCATGCGCCTATACGTCCCTTACGCCGCGTAAGCAGCGCCGGGAACCTTGCGGCGCTCAGGCAAAGGACGAACAGCATGCCGACTTCCGAGCTCCCCGCCGCGACAAGCAACACCGCAGTGTCGGCAAGTGCCCGCCCTGGCGTGGCCTGCCGCCGGTCGATCAGCAGGAAGAAGGCGACCACGATCGCCGCGAGTGTCGGCAGGTAGGCCGCCGACCCGTCCGGCCAGTAGAACAGCTCCGAGATCGGATGCCCGACCAGGAACATCGCCAGCAGCGCGAGCGACAGGAGCAGTCGGTAACGCAGCACCCCGCGATAGGACGATGGCCGGATCGTTACGATCGTGGCAAGCCCGACGATGGCCCAGAGCACCGCCAGGAACGGGATGATGTGTGGACGATGGTCGTGCTCAACCGCCTCGGCGTAAAGCCAGACCACCAGCTCGGACACCGGTCGCGGGCTCCAGCCGAAGATACGGTCGATGTATTCATGGAACCCGAGCTGCCGATACAGCGGGATCTGGACGTATTCGTCGCCCTGCCACTGCCCCATGCCGATCAGGCCGGCGTAACTGATGACGATGCAGGCAAGAACGACGCCGGCGACAGCAGCGACCGGCCCGCGGCCAGGGCAAGGGCGGAAGCCCGACACCGCTTGGGCCGACGCAACGGATTCCTCTCTGCGCCCGAATGACACGATGGGGCTGCCCGCGCCGGAGGAGGTCTGCAAAGTGAACCGGCCTATGGCTATTCGTGGGCGACTGCGGTGACGTAGCCCTGAGCCAGGTCGTCTGCCACTGCCGCCGGGTCGCGGCTCCATGCATCGCCATGCCCGCCGCCGCCCGGCGTCGCCAGCAGCACCGTGTCGCCGCACTGAAGAATGTGCTGCCGCTTCGGATCGACGCGCGCCCCGTTGATCCGAAGCTCGCCAGCCGCGCCGGCGCCGCCCCCCGCAATTCCAAAGGCCGGCACGACCGTGCGTTCGGCAAGGAAAGAGACGGCGATCGGCCTCTCCGAACGGCTCTCTACCAGGATCTCCTGCCCCAGCCCGCCGCGATGCCGCCCCGGCCCGCTGCTGTCCGGCCGCAGCCTCTTGTAACGGAACCGCAGCGGAGCCGCGTGCTCGCTGATCTCGATGCTGGTCGAGGCCAGATTCGATGGCCAGGACAGGCAGCTCTGGCCATCGCGCCCAGCACTCGCGCCCATGCCGCCGTTGAAGAAGAACATGTTGGCATAGGGCTTCCCGTCACGCCCCACGCCCGACTGGTTCATCCCCCACATCGGCGAGCCACAGGCGGCGATCACCCGCTCCGGCACCACCTGGCCGAGGCAGCCCAGCACCAGCATCGGCAGGTAGTGCCCGATCAGCATGCGCGAGCCGCCGGCGGCCGGAAATTGCGGATTGACGATACACCCCGGCGGGGCGGACAGGCTGATCGGGCGCCAGGCGCCCTCGTTGTTCGGTAGGGCAGGGCTGAGGCAGACCTTCACCCCGTACATCGTCATCGCAAAGGTGTAGCAGAGCGCACAGTTGACCGCCCGATCCACCTGCGGATCGGTGCCGGCGTAATCCGCCTCGATCGCATCGCCGGCGACGCGGATCGCCATGCGGAGCGCGATCGGCCGGTCCAGCAACCCATCAGTCTGCAACTCGCTGCGATAGGTCCCGTCCGGCAGACGGGCGATCGCCGCCCGCATCGCCGCTTCGCACCGACCCTGGATCTCCCCGGCGAGGTCCGACAGATCATCCAGCCCAGCCGCCTGCATCAGTGCCGCCAGCCGGTCTTCCATAAGGTCGAGCGCGACTACCTGCGCGCGGAGGTCGCCCACCGTCTGCTCCGGCGTGCGCACGTTCCGGCGCAGGATGGCGAGCAGCGTCTCGTCTGTTTCGCCGCCCCGCATCAGCTTCATCGGCGGGATCTGCAGCCCTTCCTCGAATACTTCGCGTGGCTCGGGGCTGCGGATCTTGCCGCCGATATCCGGCGCGTGCGCGGTCGATGCGCTGAACGCGACCAGCCGGCCGTGGCGGAAGATGGGCCGCGCCACGGTGATGTCGTTCAGGTGGCCAGTGCCGAGCCAAAGATCGTTGGTAACCAGCACGTCGCCAGGGGCAAGCCGGTCCGGCGGGAACAGCCGGAGAAAATGCTTCACCGTTGCCGGCAACGTGCCGATGAAGCTGGGGATGCTGTCGGTCGCCTGCACCAGCGACTGCCCGGCCGCGTCGGTCAGTACGCAACTGAAGTCGTAGCTTTCGCGCACCAGGGTAGAGAAGCTGGTGCGCACCAGCGCCGCGGCCGCCTCATCGACAATCGAGATCAGCCGGCGCCACAGCAGTTCCAGCTCGACCGGGTCGAAGCGGCGGGAGGTCAAAGCGTCATTCCCGCACAGAAACCGTCATTCCTGCACAAGCAGGAATCCATCGCGCCACCACGGTGACTGCGGCGTCTCCCAATGGATGCCTGCCTGGGCAGACGTGACGGGTAGGCTCGCCAGTTCCTGAAGCTCGATGCATGATCATGGTGGAAGCTCCACGACGATTTCGCCATCGGGTAGGACGCGGGCCGTGCCGCCCGGTCCCACAAGAAGTGTGCTCTCGTCCTCTTCGATGACAACCGGGCCATCAATATGTGTGCCGGGGCGAAGAGTGTATCGATCAAGCACAGCGGCGTCGCACTCGCCTTCGGGAAAGCGCACACAGCGTTGTCGCGGCGTAGTCTCGGCGGTGCGGCGTTGCAACCCGATCGCGCGGTCGGCCGCCTGCATGGGTGCCGCCACCGACAGGCGCAAAGCGATGATCTCTACAGCAGCACCAGGCGGGGTGCGAGTGAACAAGGCACGATAGCGCGTCTCGAACGCCTGAAGGACCGTTTCGTATGACAGCTTTTCGGGCAGGACCACGGTAACCTCGGAGCCCTGCCCGATATAGCGGAGGTCCGCCATCCGCCGTGCCGCAAGGCGGCTCATGTCGGCACCGGCTTCGGCGATGATCGCCAGCGCCTCGTGATGAAGCCGCGCGAACGTGGCGGCGACCGCGCCCCAGTCCACAGCCTCCAGCGCCTGGTTCAGTGCGGCGGCGCGATCGACGCGGGCCGGCGCCATCAGCATCCCCAGCGCACTGCCGACGCCGGCCGCGGGCGGGCACACGATCTGCCGCACGCCGAGCTTGCGCGCCACCTCCCAGGCGTGCACCGGCCCGGCACCCCCGGTGGCGAGCAGCGCGTAGTTCCGTGGGATACCACCTCGCTCGGCGATGGCGACACGCGCCGCGCCAGCCATCGTCTCGTTGACGATGTCGTGGATGCCCGCCGCGAGACGAGTCGGCGCAAGTCCGATCGACCGGGCCAGCCGCATCAGGGCGGCCTCCGCGGCGGTTGTGTCGATCCGCATGGCGCCGCCGAGAAACGAGCCGGCGTCGAGGCACCCCAGCGCAAGGTCGGCATCCGTCACCGTGGGCTCTGTCCCGCCGTTGCCGTAGCAGGCCGGTCCGGGCACCGCGCCGGCGCTGTCCGGCCCGACCTGCAAAGTCCCCAGCTCGCTGGCTCGCGCGATGGAGCCGCCGCCGGCGCCGATCTCGATCAGCTCGACGGCGGCGATGCGGATCGGCAGGCCGCTGCCGCGCAGAAAGCGCTTCTGCCGCGCCGCTTCGAAGCCCCAGCCGACCAGCGGCTCGCCGTTCTCCACGATGGCGAGCTTGGCGGTGGTCCCGCCCATGTCGAAGGCCAGCACGCGGTCGAGCCCCGCGCTGCGGCCGAACACCGCACCGGCCAGCGCACCCGCGGCCGGCCCGCTTTCCAGCAGGTGCACGGGCGAGCGCTTCGCTTCCGCAAGCGGCGTCAGCCCCCCGCTGGACAGCATCAACGACAGCCTGCCCGGGATGCCGAGCCCCCGCAGCGCCGAGTCCAGCCGGTCGAGATAGGCCTCGGCCAGCGGCCGGATGTACGCGTTGGCGACCGTCGTGCTGGCGCGCGGGTATTCGCGGATCTCCGGCGCCACATCGGACGACAGCGATACCGGGAGACGCGGGAACCGTTCGGTGATCGCAGCCGCCGCGGCGCGTTCGTGGACGGGATTGGCGTAAGCGTGCAGGAAGACGATGGCCAAGCTTTGCACGCCAGCTTGCAGCAGACCTTCGGTCTCACGCAGCACGCCGGCAATGTCGAGCGGCGTTTCGACGCTGCCGTCCGGCGCCAGTCGCTCGGTCGCCTCGCGCCGCCACGGGCGTGGAACGAGCGGCCGAGGCATCTCGATGGCGAGGTCGTAGAGCTCGTATTTGCGTTCGAGTCCGATTTCCAGGATATCGGCAAAACCCGTTGTCGTGATCAGACCTGTAGGTGCCCCCTTGCGCTCGATCAGGGCGTTGGTGAACAGCGTGGTGGCATGCACGACGCGCCTGATTGCGGCGGGATCGATACCTGACCTCGCAAACAACTGCCGTAGCCCGGCGAAGGCGCCGCGGGCTGGATCGTCCGGGGTCGTGGCTTCCTTCCAGATGGCGGCACTACCGGAGCGATGATCCAGCGCGACAAGATCGGTGAAGGTGCCGCCGATATCGATGCCGAGCGAGATCGGAAAGCGGAGTTCGCTAGTGGTCTCCGATAATATTGCGCCCACGTTCATATCGGACATACGATACCCCAAGTCGGCCCGTGGCAACCGTCCCGCGGTCGCTATGCTAGAGGGGATCGATGGACAGAATTGTCAATGTTCGCATGTTCTCTGTTGAGGCAAAGGAGGATGGCGGAATGGCGTTTTCCCAAGCGCTCCGCCACATCGCTGACTTGCAGCCGCTCGCGCGGCGCGAGCATGAGACGGAGCCAGATGTGATCATTCGGCTGGAGGACTTAAACCCTACCGGACGCATTTGGTTCGGCGAGATGGTGCGCGTTCAAGAGGTGAATCTGCCGCCCAAAGCGCTGCGTGGGCAACGGCGTGAACGGCTGGGCATCCGCTCCATCGGTCATACCTCGGTGTTCGCTTTCGACACTCGCCTTTCTGTCTTGGCCTTGCAACTTTCCAGAAACGGCATAACGGCCGCCCGGAAGGTGCCATGCCTGAACCCTGATACCGCTGCGATCGGCCTTTGCCAAGGTTGCCTCCCAATTCCTTTAAGGGAAGATATACTGCCGTCGCTACCTTGGCGAGCCCCCCGCAGCCGACCGGAGACTTGCTACCCGATCCGGACAGGTTTGTTATTCGTTCCGCGTACTTTGCCCCACCGTCCCCTGCCCAGCTTTGGAACCGGCCGCCGGCCCATGCCTTCTTGACGTCCCTGCCGTTGTGGTTTCGTAATCCATGGTGATAGGGACGGAGCGGCGATGATCCTGACCGTTGGCGCGATCCGGCAGCTTCGCGTGGTGGGTTCCTATCTGGCTTGTGCGGCAGCGCGGGCGCTCGAAGCTGACTCGGTCGCCTTCGTGGCCGAAGCAACCGCCAAGAGCGTTGAGGGCGCGGGGGAGTTCCTTGGTGGTGCAACGCCAAAAGAGATCGCCCTCATTCAGCGTATCACCCGGCGATACCTCAAGCACATCGAGCGCCATTGCGAAAGCTGGCTGGCCGGCGACCTGGGGGCGAATTGGCGGACAAAGGAGCCGGACGCCGCGGCAGCGCTCGCGGCGCTGGGACACGTGCTGCCGACGTGCATGCCAGGAGGGGATGGATTTGCACAGGAGGATCTGAGCTCTAGCCGCATCGTGCAGGCCGCGCTGGCACGCGCGACGGCGCTGGAGCTGAGAGACAGAACCTTCGCACCTGGCGGCATCGGCTATATCGTGCTGGGTTGCCTCCTGACGCACAGCGTGGCAGCGCTTGAAGAAGACCCGGAGTTCCGCGGACTGCTGCAGCTTTCCGGCCTGCGTGAACTGCTGCGCCGCAGTCGGGAGCACGGTGATGCGCTGACCGATCTTCGCGCGAACATTTCGAAACTTCCAGATGAAATCGTGTCGCGACTGATCGCGGCCCTCGATGCGCGTGGCGAGACGCGAAGGGCCGAAGAGGCCGGTCTCGAACGGCAAGCCATCATCAGGATCGCTCGACGTCTGACGCTAGATGAGACACTCAATTTCGATCAGGCGATCATCGAGCTGGAAAAGGCGGTTGCCGTCGCGCTGGACGTGATCGCAAGAGGCGAGCGGGACTCCAACCTGGATGAGTTTGTCGGTCATGTGCTCGCGCGTGTCGCTGAGAAGACGAGGGTCGGTGATTTTGACGGCGCAGCGCAGACTGTTGATGACGCGCTGGTCGACCTCGACCAAAGGGAAGCGGAGCAACGCGATTCGTTCCGGCGTTCTCGCGTTGCTCTGCTGGAAGCCGGCGTGGAGCAAGACATCCTGCGACGCGACCCAGTCGCCGTTGCTCGTCGTGTCGAGGCGATCGTAGCTGCGGAGGAGACCACCGTACGGCCGGCTTGGTCGCCTCGGTTCCGTTGTCGATATGACGAATATTATGACGAAGGGGATAGTCGCGGCCTCAACCTGTCCCTTGCGATCGCGGTCGAGATGGCCCGGCGAATGGCGGCCACCGCCTGGGACAGCGAGCAGCGCGGAACGGCCGCAATCCTTCTCGGCACCGCGCTTCGGACGCTTGGGGAGCGCGAAAGCGGGACGACGCGGCTGGAAGAGGCGGTGGCCGCATATCGCGCGGCGCTGGAGGAATCCACGCGGGAGGGTGCACCACTCGACTGGGCGATAACGCAGAGCAAGCTCGGCAACGCGCTCTTGACGCTCGGGCAGCGCGAGCGCGGGACGGCGCGACTGGAGGAGGCGGTCGCTGCCTACCGCTCGGCGCTGGAGGAATGGACGCGCGAGCGCGTGCCGCTCGACTGGGCAATGACTCAGAGCAATCTGGGTGAGGCCCTTTTAGGCGCTTAAGGGCGAAGCCCGACAAAAAATTTGTCGATATCAGGCTGCGATCCCGAGTTCATGGAAGACGCCCTGCATGGCGCGTCGCAGGTCCA
>Ga0335074_10005545_pt1 | contig 17469 bp, 18 predicted proteins | sample Lox_Sample_23_FD_206715 | JGI IMG/M metagenome (GOLD analysis project Ga0335074, IMG submission 206715) | Soil microbial communities from Loxahatchee National Wildlife Refuge, Florida, United States - Lox_Sample_2.3 | ecosystem: Environmental > Terrestrial > Soil > Wetlands | place: USA... | reverse complement strand
TGAAGTGGTTGTCCGCGTATTCCTTCCTCACCTGGGCCAAGAAGTCCTCGCAGCGGTCAACGATCTCCTCGTACTCGTCGTTCCTGGCCGCCTGGAACGCGGCGCGCACCTCAGACTCGCCGACCAGCACCTCGCACGACAGCAGGATCGCCGTCCCGGACATGTCGATGATCTCCCTGCGGAGCTTGCGCAGGGCGCGCTCGGTGGCGGCGCTGGCCGGCAGAGCCGCCGCCGAGTTCTGCAGGTAGACGGCGCCCAGGCTCTTGATACGCCGCCAAACCGTGGAGCGCAGCCTGGTTGGCTCCGGCGGCACGCGGTAGATAAGAAGCAGCCAGCCCGTGCTGCCCGGCTTGTCGGCAGCCTTATCGGCCGTTTTCTCGGTCACGCGACTATTGTCACTCGTCTAGTGGAGGCCCCGTGCTAAAGGAGACCAGTTGACTGCCGCGCTTCCCCTCGTCCTCACGGTCTTCGTCGCCTGCACGGTCGAGGCCATCGAGGCGCTCACGATCGTGCTGGCGGCGGGCCTGACCCGGCAATGGCGTTCCACCTTCCAGGGAATGGCGGCGGCCCTGGTCGTGCTGGCCGCCATCGTGGCCGTGCTCGGGCCGACCATCACGCTGCTACCGCTGACCGCGCTGCGCCTTGTCGTGGGCGCGCTGCTGGCCATCTTCGGGCTGCAATGGCTGCGCAAGGCCATCCTGCGCGCCGCCGGGTACAAGGCCCTGCACGACGAGGCCAGCGCCTACCTGCGCGAGGTCGCCGCGGCGAAGGCCGCGCCCGAGGTCTCAAGGCGCGGGGTCAGCGATTGGTACGCGTTCACCCTGTCGTTCAAGGGGGTCCTGCTCGAAGGACTCGAAGTCGTGTTCATCGTGATCACGTTCGGGGACAACCAGCGCAACCTCGGCGCCGCCGTGATCGGCGCGGCGATCGCCATTGTCGTGGTCACCGCGACCGGGATCGCGGTCCGGGCACCGCTGGCCAAGGTGCCGGAAAACTGGATGAAGTTCGCGGTCGGGATCATGCTGACCTCGTTCGGCACGTTCTGGGGAGCCGAGGGGGCCGGGGTGACCTGGCCGGGCAACGACGCGGCGCTGCTGGTGCTGGCCCCGGTGGTGGCCCTGGTGTCGCTCGGCTACGCCGTCTGGCTGCGGCGCGCCCACGGGCTCAGCGGGCCGGCCGGCCCGCCATCGGCGGCCGCGGTCTCACACACGCAGGGAGCCGCCGGGTGAAACGAGCGCTTAAGTCCTTCGGGGCGTTCTGGTACGACTTCGTGATCGGCGACGACTGGCACGTCGCCGCGATCATGGTGGTCGCCCTGGCCCTCGCCGCGCTGCTGGCGCACGTGGCCGGGGTCAGTGCCTGGTGGCTGGTCCCGCTGGCCGCCTTCGCCGCCCTGGCCTGGTCACTGCGCCGCGCCACGGCCGGAAAGTCTTAGTCCTCTTAGTCCCGCGTCACCAGGTCGTGATCGAAGGCGAACACCACGGCCGCGGCACGGTCCCGCAGCCGCAGCTTGGTGAACACGTGGTTGATATGCGTCTTGACCGTGCCCTCGCTGACAAACAGTTCCGCGGCGATCTCGCCGTTGGTCTTGCCGCGGCCGATGAGCGCGAGCACCTCCCGCTCGCGGCCGGTCAGCGTATCCAGGCCCGCCGCGTCACCCGCGCTCGCCGCGGGCGGCATGGCTGACCGGTAGATGGCCAGCACCCGGCCGGTGACCGCCGGGTCCAGCCAGGACCCGCCCCCGGCCACCACGCGCACCGCCCGCTGCAGATCCTCCGCGGGTACGCCCTTGAGCACGAAGCCTGCCGCGCCGGCCCGCAGCATGCCCGCGAGTATCTCCTCGTCGTCGAACGTGGTCAGGGCCAGCACCGGCGGGCTGCCCTCGCGGCGCCGCAGTTCACGGGTCGCCTGCACGCCGTCGACAAAGGGCATCCGCGCGTCCATCAGGACCACGTCCGGGGCCACGGCCGCCACGGCGGCGGGGACCTCACCGCCGTCGGCGCACTCGCCCGCCACCTCGAAGCCGAACGGCTCGCGCAGGATGCCCCGCAGCCCGGTCCGCACCAGTTCCTGGTCGTCGACCAGCAGGACCCGGATCACGGGGCAACTCCCCTGGTGACATCAAGGGGGAGGGCGGCCCGCACCAGCCAGCCGTGTCCGCCCGGGCCCGCCTCACAGGTCCCGCCGAGCGACTCCGCGCGCTCGCGCATGCTGACCATGCCCAGCCCGGTGCCTGTACCCGGCTCGCCCTGGCTGTCTGCGGTCAGCGTCACCCGTCCGGCCTCGACCGTCAGCCGCACGGCAACCGGCGCTCCCGGCGCGTGCTTGGCCGCGTTGGTCAGCGCCTCCTGCGCGATGCGGTACAGGGCCAGGCCCGTGGTAGCGGGCAGGCCGCCGGTGTCACCCTCAACCGTGAGGGCGACGTCCGCGCCAGCGGACTGGAACCGCCCGACCAGCGCGGGCAGCCCGTCGACACCGGGCAGGGGCGCGCTGATCCCGTCAGTAACCCCGTCGGCGCGGCCGCCGCTGTCGTCCTCGCGGAGCATCCCGACCGTCGTGCGGATCTCGGCCAGGCACTCCCGGCCCAGCCGCTCAGCCTCGGCCAGGGCGCGCGCCGCGTCGGCGGTGTCGTGCTCCACCGCCAGCCGCGCGCTCTGTACGTGCAGCAAGGACACCACCAGCGTGTGCCCGATCACGTCGTGCAGCTCACGTGCGACGCGGTTGCGTTCCTCCACCCTGGTTTTCGCGGCCAGACCGGCTTGCGCCTCCCTAAGCTGACCGACCAGGTCGATCTGGTGCCGGATCAGCAACGCGGCCAGGACGCTGAGCGTGCTGCCCGCCATCCACGCGGCCCAGCCCGGGTCGGGCCTGGTCAACAGCCATTCGGCCGCGAACAGCGCCACGACGCTGGCCAGGTACACCAGGCCGTCGCGGCGTCCCCCGACCAGCGCGGTCCACAAGGCGAGCAGGCACACCGCGAACCAGATGACGTTGTAGGCCCGGCCGTCCCCTACCACCGCGATCCCGGCCGTGGCCACCGCGACGTAGGCCAGGAGCGGCTGCCACGAACGTACGAGCAGCACGCCCGCGCCGATCGCCACCACGGCGCCGACCACGGCTAGGGCCGCGGGGTTGTGATCCGGATAGATCCGGCCGAGCGCGAAGCCGAGGACCACCAAGACGGCGAACACCGTGACGGCCACCCACGCCGCCCGCCCGGCCAGGTTCATGCCGCGGATTCTACGAGGCCGCGGCCCGCGGTTGGCAACCGTCCGCGTCACAGCACCGCCCTGCGGGCGGCCACTGCGGTGAACACCACCGTCAGGCCTGCCAGGCCGAGCAGTGACCCGGTAGCGGGACCCAGGCCCAGCCACGGTCCGCGCACCGCGTTGGTGAGCAGGGTCAGCGGGAGCGGGCTCGCGATGTGCCGAATCGCCGCGCCCATCACGTGCGGCGGCGGTCCGCCCGCCCCGAGCAGGAAGGAAGGGAAGAACAGCAGCAGCCCGACCGCCTGAGCGGACCTGGCCGATGGCAGCAGCGTTCCCAGCAGCACGCCCAGGCTCACGAAGCCCACCGCGCCCAGGGCGAGCGCGAGCCCGACCCGCCACGCATCGTGCAGGGCGGGTATGCCGTACACCGGCGCGGCCACGGCGAGCAGAAGGGCGCACGCCACCGCCGTCGTGATCAACCCGACGGTGAGCTGAGCGATCCCGAACGACCAGCGCGGGAACCCGGCCGCCGCGAACCGGCGCAGCACCCCGCGCTCACGGTACGACGCCAGGTGCACCGGCAGCATGACCAGCCCCGTCGCGGCGATGACCACGGTGAGGTAGGACGCGACGTACCAGTGCGCCGGGTTGACGAAATCGAATCCCGAGTTCGGCCTGGTCCCGAACGCTCCGCCGATAATCAGCATGGTCACGATCGGGAACGCGAACACGAACGTCAGCACGAGCGGATCGCGCGTCATGAGTTTCAGTTCGGCCTTGATCAGCCGTCCGACCGCGGTATTCATCGCCGTCCTCCCGTCAGTTCTTCTTGATCCTCTTCTTGCTCCCGAATGACCGCGGACGGGCCCGCCGGACGAGTGTCGTCCAGCAGGCCGAGCAGGGCATCTTCCAGGCTCGGCACGTGCACGCTCAGGTCGGCGGGCACCGGACCCCACCGCACCAGGGCAGCCCCGACGTGCGCGATAACGGGCCGGGCGCCGCGCACGGTCACCCGCGCTCCGGCCCGCTCCACCTCGTGCACGCCGTCGAGCCGGCGGACCTGGTCCAGCAGCGGCGCCGGCGGATCCGGCATGCTGAAGCGGATCGTCGCCGTGCCGGCGTGCCGGTCCACCAGATCCGCCGGCGCCCCCGCGTCGAGCACGCGTCCCGCGCGCATCACGACGACACGGCCGCAAAGCGCCTCGGCCTCGTCCATCTCGTGGGTCACAAGCAGCACCGTGGTGCCCTCGTCATGCAATTGCCGGACGGCCGCCCACACGTTGCGCCGCGCCGCCGGGTCCAGCCCCTGGGTCAGCTCGTCGAGTATCACCAGCCGCGGCCGGTTGAGCAGGGCGAGCACAAGGAACAGCCGCTGCCGCTCCCCGCCGCTTAGCGAGCCGAACGCCGACCGGCGCCGCTCCGCTAGCCCGAACCGCTCAAGCAGCTCGCCGCCATCGCGGGCCTGGCGGGCCCGGGCGGTGCCGAATAGCTCGACCGCCTCGGCCACCCGCAACCGGTCAGGCAGCGCGGAGTCCTGGAGCTGGCTGCCGATCAGCGGGCGCAGCTCCTCGGCCTGGGTCACCGGGTCGTAGCCGAGGACGCGTAGCATCCCGGCGTCCGGCTTGCGCAGCCCCTGGATGCATTCCACCGTCGTGGTCTTCCCGGCGCCGTTGGCACCGATAAGCCCGACGATCTCTCCGGCGGGGACGTCGAGGTCCAGCCCGTCCACCACCAGCCTGTTGCCGTACGCCTTGCGCAGACCTCGCACGGTCACTACCTGTGGCTTATCCATGCCCCGATGGTGCCGAGCCCCACCCCACCCGCGCGTCAGCCCCCGGCTAGAACTTCCCCTCTACCCCAGGGTGGAGAGGCGCCGCAAAGGTCCGCAACGCGGTGAACCTCGGGGTCCACCGCACGCTGACGCAAGGTCAGCCGCTAACGGTCGGCTTTCGCCGGCCCGATGGAACATCGGGCCGGTGATATGCGGCCCAATGTTCCATAGGGTCGGAAGGGGCCGTGTCTGGTCAAGCCTCGAGCAACAGATGCTCCGGCTCAGGACTGCCCGTCCGTCTCCAGGTAGCGAACCTCGAGCGGGGTCTCAGTGACCCTTGAGTTCGGAGACGCGGCGACCCGGTACGCGCCCGAGGTGGGGCGGTCGGCGATCAGTTCGGACAGCGCGTCATCGGTGAAGTGCGCCGCCGCGCCGTCGTCGCAGGCGATCCCGCCGGGCAGCGCGCCCTCGGCGATCAGCCGGCGGTACAGCGGCCGCCGGCCGGGCTCGGAGTTGTAGTGCGGGCAATAGCTGCCGGGCAGCAGCCCGAGCCCGCCGGTGAAGGCCCGCAACTCGCGGCCGAACGAATCCGTGGTTCCCCCCTCAAACCAGCAGATCCCCCCGGCGCTCGACCCGGCCAGCACGACACCCGCCTGCCACGCCTTGCGCATGATCACGTCGAGACCGTGCACCCGCCACACGGCCAGCATGTTGGCCACGCTGCCGCCGCCGACGAAGATCGCGTCCATCGACAGCAGCAGGTCCTCGGGGTCACGGACGTTCGGCATCGGGAACAGGGCCAGGTGGCTGACCCGGACCGGGTATCCGGCCAGCCGGTCGTACATGGCCAGCGTCCACCGCGGGTCGTCGCCGGCCGCCGTGTTCAGCACACACAGCCGGGGCTCGCGCGCCCCGGTCAGCCTGATGGCGTTGGCCAGGTGCTCCGGTACCGTGCCGTCAGGTATGAGCATGCCGCCGCCGATCGCAATGATGTGCCGTCGCCCGTCCGCTGCCATGCCTGGCACGCTAGCCCCGTTACTGCCAGCTAGCAAAACCCGAGAAAGTGCCACACCGTAAGTAACTATCCGGCCGCGCCCCGGATTTTTTGGGCCGAACGGTCCGTGGTTCTCGCCCGCGCAGACGTATCAGCGGCCGCGTCCGCCGCTCCGCACGAATAAGCAGCACGAAGGGGGACATCATGTCTGTAACCGCCGAACTTCCGGTCTCACCAGCCGGCTCCTCGCTGGCTTCCTACACCGCACTCAACGGCGATGCCGTCCTGCCCGGCACCTACGGCGTCAGCCACGGCTCGGGCATCACCGGCGAACTGATCAGGCACGCAACCGAGTCGTGGGCCGGGCACGCATTCGTCTATGTGGGCAACGGCCAGATTATCGAGGCCATGCCGCCGGTGGCGCGGGTCTCCGCGGCCGACACCCATCCGGACGCGGTGTGGAACGTGCGTTATCCGCTCACCGACGTCCAGCGCGACGCGATCGTGGCCCGGGCGCACGCCCTGGTGGGCTGCCCATACGACTATCCCGCCTACGTCGGTTTCGCGCTTGAGGTGCTCAAGCTGCGTAACGGCCAGGAACTCGACCCCGTGTTCAGGGAGGATCGCTGGCGGGTGTGCTCCGCGCTGGTCGCCGACTGCTACACCTACGCCGGCCTCAACGTCGAGCAGGGCCTGCAGTACCCCAACCTGATCAGCCCGGCTGACCTCTACAACCGGATCGCGCAGCAGAGCTGAATGGGCCCGGCCTTACAGGGTGACCGCCCGGCCGGGCTTGATCATCGTGCCTGGCGCGCAATACCAGGTCATGACCTCGACGGCAAGGCGCCCGGCCCGGACCGCGGGGTCGGCCTCGGCCAAACCCCGCGCCTGCTCAAGCGACCCGACCCGGTAGAACGCAATCCCGCGCAGCGACGGGTCGGGCTGTTCCATCACAGGGCCGTTGGTCGCCACCTGGCCCGACTCGCGCAGCCCGGCATAAAAGGCCAGGTGCTCGGCCTGGATGCGCTCTACTTCGGCGTCTTGGAAGGCCGGAGGGTTCTCCGGCGTCCGCAACAACACCAGCTCGAAGGCCTCGAGGTCCATACGTCATCTTGACATCGCGGACAGGTCCTGGGCTCGGAAGCCGCACTGCGCAAAGCAGGCACCACGCGCGTTCGGGAAAGGTAAGGAATTCGACCTGAACCTTGTGGCGGTCGGCAGCCGTGATTGGAGTATCGGCGCGGAAGGAGCTGGGACGTGATGAGGAAACCGACACGGGGTGTGGCTCATCAGGGCTGGCTCTGCCGGGGATGCGGGCTCGGAACGCCGCGGAGGTCGCCTGCCGTCGGCCGCGGCCGGTGCGGTCGCTGGTGCAGGATGCGAAGTCGGCCACGACGCGGCTGGCGATCGCCGCCGAGGTGTAACACGACACGGAAGATCACCTGACCGCCAGCCTGATCCCGCCGTACCGGACGGTGCAAAGACGACGCAATAACGGTCACTGGGTGGCGGCTGACTTTCTGGTCCACGCCTGCTGTATACCGGTCGCCTCCTTGGCCGGCCAGACCTGAGGTCGCCGGTGGTTGGCGAGAAAACGCTTTGACCAAAAGCAACCGTATGGCCATAGTCGGGGCAACGGGACGCGCGGAGTGTGTCTTCTGGGACCGGCCTGACTACAAGTAGCGAGGATCCGTTCTCATTTAGCGATAGCATGCCAATGGACCCTAAATGCACGTGCATTTCGGTCAACGAGGGCAGTGTGCTGTGGGTCCGGGGATCTGCGCCCGGGACAAGGCTACCAGCCTGGGTCGATGTACGGCTAACGCACTATTGATGAGCCGGTGTCCGGATCGGAATGACGTCAAGCCGGTTTGGGCGGCACATTCTCAACATGGGGCCCGGTGTGTGCTTATCGGGCGTCTATCGTCTAATGTAGGGCGCAATTCAACGAAGAGAAACGGAGCACACGTGGCCCAGAAGATACAGACCCTGTTCATCGATGACATCGATGGCAGTGAGGCTGAGGGCACCGTCCGCTTTGGGCTGGATGGTGCCGAGTACGAGATCGACCTGAACGCGCGCCACGCTGAGGAACTTCGGAAGACATTGGCAAGATACGTGGACGCCGCGCGGCGGAGCACGGGCGCGGCCAGGCGGCCAACCAGGAGCGGGCGCAGGGCCTCGGCCAGCGGGGTCAACACGACCGAGGTTCGTGAATGGGCCAAGTCGCAGGGCATCGAGGTTAAGGACCGCGGGCGCGTGCCAGCCGAATTGGTGGTGAGGTTCCGGGCTGCAACCGGCAACTAGGAACGCTCGCCGTACTTGTCGCCTGGTCGTCAAGTCGCGATTTCGGGCGTGGCCCGGCTAAAGATAGCGGCGGTGTCGGTCCCGGCGGGGAGCGTGCCGAAGGCGTGCCCCCAGCCCGGGAACCCCGCGGCCTCGTCGCCCAGGCGTGACGCAGCGAACGCGTCCGCCACGGCAGGGTGGCCGTAGCGGACGAGCAGGGCTCCCTGGAGGGCCAGGGCCAGGGCCTCGGCCAGATGCCTGGCTGGTCGAGTTCGGCGAAGAACGCTTCCGCCGTGTCGGGTTGCCTGGTCAGGGCCCGGAGCGCGTCAAGCGCGGCCACGTTGCCCGAGCCCTCCCAGATGGACTGGAGCGGCGCTTCGCGGTACAGCCGCGGCATCCCCGATTCCTCTACGTACCCGTTACCGCCGAGGCACTCCAGTGCCTCGGCGGCGTGGGCCGGTGCCCGCTTGCACACCCAGTACTTCGTCGCCGCCAGCGCCAGCCGGCGGAACGCGGCCTCCTGCTCGTCACCCCTGGCCGCCCGGTCCGTCGCCCCGGCCAGCCGGAACGCCGACATCGTCGTGGCCTCCGACTCGATGGCCAGGTCCGCGAGCACGTTGGCCATCAGCGGCTGGTCCGCCAACTTGCGGCCGAACGCTGTCCGGTGCGCGGCATGGTGCGCGGCGAGCGTGACGCCGGCCCGCATCCCGGTCGCGGTGCCGAGCACGCAGTCCAGCCGCGTCATGTTCACCATTTCAATGATGGTGCGGACCCCGTGGCCCTCCTCGCCCACCAGCCATGCCGCCGCTTCCTCGTACTCGACCTCGGCCGACGCGTTCGAACGGTTGCCGAGCTTGTCCTTCAGGCGCTGCAGCCGCATGCCGTTCCGGCTGCCGTCCGGCAGCACCCGGGGCAGCAAGAAGCAGGAAAGCCCGCCCGGAGCCTGAGCGAGCACCATGAACAGGTCGCCCATCGGCGCCGACGTGAACCACTTGTGCCCGGTCAGCAGGTAGTTCCCGGCTGCGCTCACCGGGACGGCGCGGGTCGTATTGGCCCGGACGTCGGAGCCGCCTTGTTTCTCCGTCATCGACATGCCCGCGAGCAGCCCCCGCTTGGTGCCGGGCGGACGCAGGCCGAAGTCGTACTCCTGGGCGGCCAGGAGCGGCTCAAAACGCCCGGCCAGACCAGGCGCGTGCCGCAGCGCGGGAACGATGGCGTAGGTCATCGAGATCGGGCAGCAGTGCCCGGCATCCGCGGCGCCCCACACGTAGAAGCCCGCGGCCCGGGCCACATGCGCCCCGGGCCGCTGGTCCCGCCACGGTGCGGCGTGCAGCCCGTGCCCGACCGCGACGGTCATCAGCTCGTGCCAGGCCGGGTGGAAATCCACCTCGTCGATGCGGTTGCCGAACCGGTCGTGGGTCCGCAGTACGGGCGGATGCTCGTTCGCCTGACGACCCCACTCCTGCGCCTGGGCCGACCCGGCCAGGCGGCCGAGTTCGTGGATGGCCTCCTCGGCCCAGCCCGCGCCCTCGCGCCGCAGCGCGCCGAGCATCGCGGGGTCCTCGGCGACGTCGTACCCGGTCAGATCTGGCGGCTGGTTGAACACTTCATGCGTCGCTGGCATCGGCGCTTCCTGGTTCGGGGCCCTCTCGCAATTGAAACATAAGGCCGGCGGGCCCATTGTCGCCACGACGAGGGCGACGGTCGCCGCGACCTCGGCCAGCGCGCCGAGCACGTCGCCGGTGATCCCGCCCAGTCGGCGCACGGCGTGCCGCTGCACCCCGAACGCGGCGGCCAGGCCGGCGATGATCGCCAGCGGCAGGGTCCAGCCGAATGGCGGCCCGCCGCCCTCGGTCGCTGAGACCACCACTGCCCCGATGGCGCCTGCCACCGTGGCCAGCGTGATCGCCAGCGGGATCGCGGGACGCACAGTTCCCGCCACGAGCGCTCCCAGCCCGTCCGGCCTGGCCGCAGGCACGCCGCGGCGGCAGGCCCAGGTCAGCGCCAGCCTGCCGGTGACGACCGCGGCGATCAGCGCGGCTGCTCCGCGGCCCGCGCCGTCCGCTTCGGCGTGGCCGAGCGCGGCGACCTGGATAAGCAGCGAAAGGACCAGCGTCGCGGTGCCGAACGGCCCGATGTCGGAGCGGCGCATGATGTCGAGCGCCGCGGCCGCGGACTTGCCGCTGCCCAGTCCGTCCGCCAGGTCGGCCAGGCCGTCGAGATGCAATCCCCTGGTGAGCAGCGCGAGTGAGGCCACCGCGAGGCCAGCCGCGGTCAGCGGGCCGGCGCCGAGAGCATGATCGGCCAGCAGCAGGACCGCTGCCGCGACGCTCCCGAGCAGCAGTCCCACGGCAGGCGCCCACGCCATCGCCGCGCCCGCGGTGGCCGGACCCGGCCGGGCTTGCGCCGTCGGCGCGGCAACGGGACCATGCACCGGGATGGCGGTCAGCAGCGTCACCGACAGCCTCAGCCCGTCCCACCTCACGCCCAGTGAGCCTATCGGCAGTCCGCCAAAAGACGTACTATCTTAATAGTGTTCTCTATCTCAATAAGGCGCTGAGCGCGACGGGGTCTGACATAACCAGATGGCGGTGGGATAGGCGTGTCGGAGTGGTGGTCGATCGAGGTTTTCGACGCGAAGGCGCTACCCGCCCGCCGCTGGAAGGAGTCCTACCAGGACGAACTCATCGAGGCCGCGCTCACCAACGGGGCCGTCTACTGGGAGTGGCACGAGCACAGGTACGGCGTGGTGTTCGAGGTGCTGTTCGACTCCGATAGGCAATGGGAAGCGTTCCGCGCCCTTCCGGTGGTCCGTGCCGCCCTTGACGGGGCGCCAGATCCGGTGAACGGGCTGATTATCTATCGCGGCCGGGGTGGCGGGTCGGGGCCGAGAAAGCCGCGCAAGCCCAAGCCGGCCCCCGGGGCCAGCGCCATGGCGCTGCCGGAGCCAAAGGAACAGCCCCTGCTCGACCTGACTGGGATCGCCCCTCCGCGACCCCCGCAGCGCTGAGGCGCCGAGGCGCCGCAGATTCTCCTCCCACGGGCGAAGCATCAGCTCTGACGGTGCAGGATGGGGGCATGAGGGAAAGTCGAGTCATGACCGATGGACTGCGGGCCGCGATCGAGCGCAGCGGCTACTACCCGGGCCTGGTGTCCGATGCGGTGGCGTCGGCGCTCGGCTCGGAGCCCGTCACGGCATACGTCGTCCACCACGACGCGATCTTCGATCCCGGCATGGAAGTGCGCCGTCACATGACCGTGCTGGTGCTCACCCCGACCCGGCTGGTGTACTCGCATACCGACGAGCACCCGGCCGACGAGCCCGACGGCCGTCCGCGCGCCGAGACCAGCACCGAGGCGATCAGGTTCGGCCGTATCTCGTCCGTGGCGCTGACCCGCGTGGTCCCCGACCCGGCCGCTTACGTGCCCGGCGTGACGATCCCGTCGGAGGTGATGCTGAGCATAGGCTGGAACGTGCTCTCCCACCTGGAACTCGAGCCAGCACACTGCGGCGACGAGAATTGCGAGGCCGACCACGGCTATCTCGGCACGATTACGGCCGATGATTTCTCGCTGCGGGTCAGCCAGGACGCGGATGGGGAGGAGGCGGTGCTGCAGCTGCTGAGTTTCGTGCGTATGCTCTCCGACGCCACGGCCGCGGCCACATAACTGCAATCCCGGCTGCGGGATGGCTGTGCGTTCGGCTGTTATTTTGCCGCTGGCGCCCGGCCAGTGGCACGATGTTCCGGCACAGGTGGCCCCCACGAGTAGCAGATGAGGATCTCCGCATGACGCTCGAGCCGAGACATTCGCCAATCGTGCCGTCCTATGGAATCGCGACCCTGGCCGATTTGTCCGAGTCGATTCTCGCGTCCCTCGATCCGCAGGCACCTCCGGAGCAGAACGTCCTCGGCCTTCCCCCCACCCAGCGCGCGTGTCTGCTGATAGTGGACGGCCTCGGCTGGGAGCTGCTCCGCGATCATCCGGCGGCCGCTCCGTTCCTGTCCGAGCTGGCGCGCAACTCCAAGCCGATCACGTCCGGGTTCCCCGCCACCACCGTTACCAGCCTCGGCTCGATCTGCACCGGCCGCCCGCCGGGTCAGCACGGGATGCTCGGCTACAAGGTCCTGGTTCCCGGAGAGGACATCCTGCTCAACGCGCTGCGCTGGGACTCTCGAGTCGATCCGCGCCAGTGGCAGCCGCTGCCTACCATCTACGAGCGGGCGGTCGCGGCCGGCATCGTCGCCGTTCACGTGGCCCAGGGTGCATTCCGCGGCACCGGCCTGACGGTGGCGGCCATGCGCGGCGCGAGTTACCGTCCGGCCGACAGCATGGGCGCCCTAGCCGCGCAGGGCGCCGCCGCGGTTGCCGAGGCCGGGCGCGCGTTCGTGACCGTGTATCACGGCGACCTCGACAACACCGGGCACATGTTCGGGGTCGGCTCGGATGCCTGGTACAACCAGCTGGCCCATGTGGACAAGCTGGCCGAGCAGCTCGCCGGGGCGCTGCCCCCCGAGACCATCCTGTACGTGACGGCCGATCACGGCATGCTGGACGTCGGTCCCGAGGACCGGATAGACGTGGACGAGATGCCGGAATTGCGGGCAGGCCTGGCCGTGCTCGGCGGCGAGGCGCGAGCCAGGCACCTGTACGCGCGGCTTGGGGCGGCCGGGGATGTCCTGGCCACGTGGCGCGAGGTGCTAGCCGACCGGGCCTGGGTGATGGCCAGGGACGAGGCGATCAAGGAAGGCTGGTTCGGCCCGGTCGATCCGGCCATGGCCGACCGGATCGGTGACGTCGTGGTGGCTCCGGTCGGTTCCCTCGCCATAGTCGCCACCAAGGCCGAGCCGCGCGAGTCCGCGCTGCTCGGCATGCACGGTTCCCTCACCTCCGCCGACCAGCTCGTTCCCGCGCTGACCTCCAGCGTCGCATGACCGGCCCGGACGGCCTGCTGGTGCGTCCCGCGGCCCTGGCCGGTGAAACGGGCGTGGAGCCGGGACCTGTGCTGCTTGACATCCGGTGGCGGCTTGGCGGGCCCCCCGGCATCGACTTGTACCGTGAGGGTCACCTGCCGGGAGCGGTCTTCGTCGACTTGGACCGTGACCTGGCCGGACCGCCCGGTCCCGCCGGGCGCCACCCGTTGCCCGACCCGGCTGTTTTCGAGGCGGCGATGCGCGCGGCCGGGATAAGCCAGCACCGTCCCGTGGTCGTATACGACGACAGGGACGCCACGGCCGCCGCGCGCGGCTGGTGGCTGCTGCGATTCCACGGGCACGAGAACGTTCGAGTCCTCGACGGCGGCTACCAGGCCTGGCTGGCCGCCGGGTTGCCGGTAAGCGGGGCCGATCCCGCCAGAGAGCCGGGCGACTTTACCGCGCAGCCTGGTCAAATGCCGGTGCTGGATGCGGCGGGCGCCGAGTCGATGGCGCGGGACGGGCTGCTGCTCGACGCCCGGGCAGGGGAGCGGTACCGGGGAGAGCACGAGCCAGTCGACCCGGTGGCAGGGCACATCCCCGGCGCGGTCAGTGCGCCGACCGCCGGCAACGTGAACCCGGATGGCACTTTCCTGAGCGCCACCGAGCTCGCCGCCCGGTTCGGAGCTCTCGGCGCCGAACCCGGGGCCGGCCCGGTGGGCGCATACTGCGGTTCCGGTGTCACCGCGGCGCACGAGGTCCTGGCCCTAGCGCTGGCCGGCCTCCCGGCCGCCCTTTACGTCGGCTCCTGGTCCGACTGGATCACCGACCCCGCGCGCCCGGTCGCCACCGGCGGCGAGGCCTGATTCCGCGTGCCTTCATTCCGCGGCCTCATTCGGTGCGCAGCATTCGAGTCACGCCCGGGCGGCTCAGCCTGCGTGCCTCGGTGGCCAGCGCCGCTACGGCGATCACTAGTACGGTGAGGGCCAAGCGAGACCCAGTCCGGCCGCAGTGCGACGGACACGGCCGAGCCGGTGAACACGGACAGGTCAAGTGCCGCTCCCCACCAGCGGTGGCAGCGCCAGCGCGCAGGCCGCGCCCGCGGCTATCGCAAGCACCACGGCGGGCAGCGTCTCGAGCAGCACAAGTCCGGTGGCCCGAGCGTGGCCCATGACGTTCAGCCGGGCCAGGGTCAGGCCCGGTCGGCTGTCCCCATTGCCACTCCGAGCATGAGAATGAACAGGCCGAGCCCCGCGGCGGTCGCGGTCGTGAGCGGAAGGATCAGACCGGCGCCATGCTGTAGGGGAGAACTGGCCAGCGCGGCCGAGCGGAACACCACTCTCGCTCCCGGCCACCGGCGCCGCTCTCGCGGTCACCTCTGCGACCAGGCTCCTCAGCCTTAGCCGTTCCAGCCCAGCTCGGGCATGATAGAGGTGCTGGGCGGCAGGCCGGGCAGCGGGCCGGCCCAGCTAGCCAAGGTGGGCTTCGTCGCCCAGGAGTCCCCGCTCTACGCCGGATTCACCGTCACCGACCACCTCAGGTTCGGCGCCCACATGAACCCGGCCTGGGATGCCGCCCTGGCCCGCGACCGGATCGATGAGCTGGGACTGGATCCCCGGCAGCGGGCCGGCCAGCTGTCCGGCGGCCAGCGCGCCCAGCTCGCCCTCACCCTGGCCCTGGCCAAACGGCCCGAGCTGCTGATCCTGGACGAACCGATCGCCAGCCTCGATCCGCTCGCGCGCAGCGAGTTCCTGCGCAGCCTGGCCGGCTACACCGCCTCCCGCCAGGTCAGCGTGGTGATGTCGTCGCATCTGGTCAGCGACCTGGAGCGGATCTGCGACTACCTGGTCGTGCTGGTCGCCTCCCGGGTTCAGCTCGCCGGTCCCGTCACCGAGTTGCTCGCCTCACATCGTCAGGGCCTGGAGGACCTGGTCCTGGACTACATGAGCCGGGCCACCATTAACCGCCAGCCCACCCCGGAGGCATGACCATGATCTGGCTCACCTGGCGCCAGTTCCGCGCCCAGGCCATCGCCGCCGCCGCCGCGGCGGCCGTGCTCGCCCTGCTGCTGATCATCACCGGCCCGTACATCGTGCACCTTTATGACATCAACGGCATCGCGACCTGCACCCCCGGTCCCAACTGCCAGTCGGTTACCAATACCTTCTCCAACGAGCTGCCGTGGTTCGACCCGGTCCTGTTCCTGCTCGGCATCGGCATCATGTTCGCCGTGCCGGCCGTCGTCGGGGCGTTCTGGGGAGCGCCCCTGATCACCCGCGAGATCGAGGCCCGCACCCTGCCGCTGACCTGGAACCAGAGCGTCACCAAGTTCCGGTGGCTGGCCGTCAAGCTCGGCCTTCTCGGGCTGGCCGGCATGGCTGCAGCCGGGCTGTTCAGTCTCATGTTGACCTGGTGGTCAAGCCCGATGGACAGTGCGCTGGGGGTCCCCTATGGGCACAGGCTCACCTTCGAGCGGTTCGCGCCGGTATTGTTCGCCACGCGCGACGTCACGCCGCTCGGCTACGCCGCCTTCGCCTTCGCCCTCGGCGTCACGGCCGGGCTGCTGACCCGCCGCACGGTGTCCGCGGTGGCCACCACGCTGGGCGTCTTCGCCGCCGTCCAGTTCGCCTGGGCCGAATGGATCAGGGCGCACCTCATCCCGCCTGTCCAGACCGTCGTGCCGCTCAACCTCGCCGACGTCGCGTACACGCCCATAAGGAACGGCATCATGACCGTGCAGGCGGTACCCGTTCTGGGCCAGCAGGGCGCCTGGGTCCTATCTGGCCAGGTCATCGACACCGCCGGACGCCCGTTCCAGGCCGCGGCCACACCGTCCTGCGAGGGCACCAGCTTCCAGGCCTGCACGGCCTCGCTGGCCAAGTTCCGTCTGCGGGAGCTGATCAGCTACGAGCCCGCGAGCCGCTTCTGGACCTTCCAGTGGGTCGAGACCGGGATCTTCGTCGCCCTGGCCCTGGCGCTGGCCGGGCTGTGCCTGTGGTGGCTCGTCCGCCGTCTCGCCTGACGGGGCACTGGTCCCGCCGCTCACAGGCGGCGGGACCAGTTCTGCTCGACCAGGTCCTTCCCGAAGCTGTGGTGGGGCGCCTCGTCGTCAAGGGTGAAGCCGGCCCGCTGGTAGATCCGCCTGGCGTCGGCCAGCACGTCGTTGGTCCACAGCGTGATGTCGGAGTAGCCGGCCCGGCGCGCGAACCGCAGCACCTCCTCCACCAGCCGGGAGCCGATCCCCAGTCCCCGGGCCCACGATTCAACCAGCAGCAGCCGCAGCTGGGCCGTCCTGTCGTCCTTGCATACACAGAACACGCAGCCGGCCGGGGTGCCGTCCACCTCGGCAATCCAGGCCGCCTCGCGATCGGGATCCCTGTTGTCCACATAGTCGGCGGCGAGCCTGGCCACGAGCGCCTCGAACGTCTCGTCAAAGCCGTACTCCTCCGCGTACAGCGCCCCATGCCGCTGCACCGCCCAGCCCATGTCGCCCGCCTGCGGCGCCCGCAGCAGGTACCCGCGCGGCCGCGGGGAATCCGACAGCACGTCGGAGATGACCCGCATGGCATCAAGCAGCCTGCGCCGGTCATCGTCGTGCACCACGGCCAGCATCTCCCGGGTCTGCGCCGCCGACCTGGCGTCCAGGCCTCCCACCACCGAACGTCCGCCGCCTGTCAGCCGTATCACCTGGCGCCGCCCGTCGGCGGCCGAGCGCTGCCGGGTGATGAGCCCGTCGGACTCGAACCTGCCCAGGATGCGGCTCAGGTAGCCCGCGTCGATGTCCACCACCCGCCGCAAGTCGGCGACCTCGCTCGCGTCCCGCTGCCCCAGCTCGAACAGGATCCTGCCCTCGGTGAGCGAGTACGGCGTGTCCAGGTACTTGCCGCGCAGCAGCCCGATCATGTTCGTGTAGAACCGATTGAACCCCCGCACCGCCGCCACCATCGCGTCCCCCACCGCGTCCCGCGCCATCCCCTCTCTCGTCGTCCCGTCCGCCCCCGTCCCGTCCTTCGTCGTCCCGTCCGCCCCCGTCCCCTCTCGCGTCGTCCCGGCGTCCAGGGCTTCCTCGTCTCTCCTGCTCGCCAGCTCACTCGCCGCTAGTTCATTCATCTCATCCCCGCAATCTGTTGCTTAAGTCAAAGATATACCTGCCTTTGTCAACTATGGAAGACCCCACCGAAAACCTGACCATGGCCCCCGGCGACCCGATGTGATACCGATGGGCGCTCTGATACCTCAGTGCACCTTCGTGCGACGAGCCGCGACCGGGATCGTGCAGGATACGGCTCGTACGGA
>Ga0335074_10005544_pt1 | contig 17469 bp, 10 predicted proteins | sample Lox_Sample_23_FD_206715 | JGI IMG/M metagenome (GOLD analysis project Ga0335074, IMG submission 206715) | Soil microbial communities from Loxahatchee National Wildlife Refuge, Florida, United States - Lox_Sample_2.3 | ecosystem: Environmental > Terrestrial > Soil > Wetlands | place: USA... | reverse complement strand
CCAGGAGTTCGAGCTCTTCACGGAGTACTTTCCGGGCGACAGGTTCATCATCTACGATGAGTGCGCGCATTCGAGACACCACGCTACCTTTACACCGGTGATGGCCAAGCAGCTATTAGTTTTCGATATGTGGGTCGGTGTTAGGCAATAGGCGGGCGGAATCCGGCCATGAGCGGCGCGCCGCTATTGCGCGTTTTCCTGCGGGGACTTTTTCGAAGGTCCTTGATTGCCTCTCGAACGCGAATTCTTGATCTATGATTTCGCGCCTCCATAGTCAGTTCGTATGCGATTGCCGCCCAAACCGCGGCAGTAGACGTGTCGAGTTTAGAATAAACGTCAACCGAGAACAGGTTCCGCGACTCCGACGAGATTAGGACTGGGAAACGCCGATTCCGAACACCATCGGCCCCTACAGAAACCCTTTATTTGACGACGGCGGCGCGCGCCATTATTCGGTCTAAGCTCTTGCGGGAAGAGGAAGAGCTGGCAGAGGTTGGGAGTAATTTGGGAATTGGTTTTTGGAGGGATATGAAGGACACCGGATGGAACATGGTTCTTGCCTGCGCCTTTAGCGCCGCGCTCTTCGCCGCCTTGGCTCGAGGCAACGGAGCGAATTCAACTATGCGCGAACAAATGAGATTGGACTAGGAGGAACTTCCATGGGATCCTCGCCGCTTTTGCCTTCACTTGGGACCTACTTTACGCCCGGTGACAAGAACCGACACGCGATTGTCTCGACGATTGATGGAGAGATTCATGAGATCTTCTTCAACCCCGGCACGGGCGTAGGAAATGCGACGTTGGGATCGTTTTGCGGCTTGCTGTTTGTAACTGCTTTTTACGCCGGCGACGACAAATTACAACATCCGGTGGTTGCGACGTCTTCGGGAGACATCTTTGCGATCTCCTTTAAACCGGGGAAGTTTCAGATGACCGGATCGCTCACGAACATTCCGAACATGGTTGCGTTTTCCGGCTTTTATGCAGCCGACAACCATATGCGAACGCTAGTCGCGGGGACGGCGAGAGAGACGATTCAGGAGATCACGTTCAATTCCAAGAACAAGGTTTCCAATGTGCGCATGTTGCCCGGGACGTTTCCCGGACTGAACCGCTTATCGGGCTTTTACAGCGATGACGATCGTATGCGTCACGTAATTGTGGCGAACAGCCGCGGAGAGATTACGGACTTGCAGTACACCGGCAAGGCCAACGCCAAGCCCGTGAACGTGCCTCTGGGAATGTTTGTCGATGTCATCTCGATCGCAGGCTTTTATGCGGCGAACGATAAGACTCGCGTCGTTATTGTTGCGACCGCGAAGGGAGAGTTATTCGAGATCAAGTACACGTCGAAGGGATCTCCGAAAGTTGGGCAACAACCCTTGACGACGATTCCGAACCTTCGTGCGATCTCAGCGTTTTATTCGCCGGACGATAAGAACCGGCATGTGATTGTGGTCGATGTTGCGGGCAACGTGACCGAGGTTTGGTACGCGAAGCAGACGGCCGGCGTTTTTGTGACAGCACCTGCGTTGGCAAGCTTCTCGGCTCCCTCGCCGCAGGTTGAATATGTGGGGCCCGATGTTACAAACATCAATAAGATCGCGGCCTCGAACGCAGCTTACAGCTCCCCGTCAGGACGATGCGTGGCTATTGCGGGATCGACGAGCAAGCTTCACGCGCTTTCAGACACTGGTGGAGTATGGTCTTCAAGCAATGGAGGAACGTGGTCGCTGCAAGCGGGATCACCGGCTCCTTCAACGAACGAGAACGCCAGTGTGCGCGTTCTGGCGGTGTCGCCGTTTAATACGGACCGCGTTCTTGCGGCGAACGGGGAAGGATTATGGGAGACGACCGATGGAGGGGAATCGTGGTCGCTGTTGCTGGATCCTTCGCAAATTGGAGCGGCGTCACAACCAGTGAACGGAGTGGTCTTCGATGAAAGCGGGAGGGTCTTTGTCGCGTTGGATGGAGGCGTGGGGATTCAACAAGGACCGAACGCTGTGTTTACTTTTGTGAAGTTGGAGGACACCATCACTGCCGTGGTGGCGAGCGACTCGAAGGTTTGGGCGCGAAGTAACACATCATTGTTTGTGTCGCCTGCCGGGGGCGCCAATTGGAGCGCGGCGATTTCAATCAAGCTGTCGGCAAATGTCACCTTCAAGCAGAAGGACCGATTTATTTTGACGGCGACGGATGATTTTGCTTATCTGATAGCGGGAACGCCCGGCGACTACTCGGCGGCGCATCCTAATGGGGGCTGCGCGGTCAACAACGTTCTGGTGATCTTCGATGGAAACCAACAGACATGGACTACGCAGGTGGTGGCGTCGACCGACAAAAAGGCATGGCAGAAGGCGCGGCATGTGAAAGGGCCGGAGACGAATACGTGCGACGGTTCGGGAGGTGATACGGAAGTTCTAGGACGACGTTTTCTGAAGATCATAAACCTGGAGGAACCGACGCTCGAGGACAGCATCGGAGAACGGGTTCAACTGATCTTTGGCTCGGGGCAGGAGATATGGCGGGCTAGAGAACAGAATGCCGATGGCACGATCACAGATTGGAACTGGGCACTGGGTACATCGGGATCCGGGTTTTCGAACCATGATCCGGTCCATGCCGATATCTACGATTTCCTGCTGGACACATCGCCGGGGGGACGGACGGCCTGGGTTGCCTGCGACGGCGGGGTCTATTCAACGACGGTGGAAGAGGTGAACTATGAGTTCTCAAAGGTGAAGTGGAAGCCTGAGATGCAGGGCTTGCATACGCACCAGGTCCAGTCGATTAGCGTGTTGCGCGTGAACCAAATCAGTGAGCCGAGGATTGTGTATGTGATTGGCGATAACAGCGCGTTCTTTCGGGACACGTCGTCGACGGCACTGCCGTTTGAGCAGTGGCAATCGTATGACGGTTTCGGTGATGGAAGTTTTTGTGCGGGCGACTCCAGCGCGCCTACGTTCGCGTGGATGGCGCGTGACCTGACTTCAGAGGCGTTCCTGAAGTTTGGTTCGAACCCGAAGTCGAATTCGACTCCGAAGTCAGCGTGGCTGATCAATCCCAAGAAAAATGCGGTGTTCGTCGATCCGTCGGTGCCTACGCGGATTCGTTTTCTTCCGTCTCCTTGGCAGGAAGGGCAGTTTACGAGTGCGGATGTGGTGATGATGGTGGATCTTCCGCTGGTGGATGCGAATGCAAACTATAATCCGTTTCCGCAGCAACCGGCGCCGTCGTCGAACGGGCTGCCGGTGCTGATTCGGAACAAAACTTATAACAAGAATTCGGACATTAATGCGAGCAACGCCAAGGGAAAGGGCTGGGTGCTGGAACGCGGGACGCTTCCTTCGGGATGCATTGGCTTTGCGGTCTCCGGGGACCGAGGGAACCCCGTCTATTATGCATTTGACGGAACAACGTTGTTTGCGGAGAGGGATGGCGACTGGACTTCGATTGCGTCGAACCTGATCTCGTCTCAGACGTTTGGGCCGGTCTTTCCAAATCCATACGACCGCGATGTTGTGTATGTGCTGACTACCGATAAAGGAGTGCAGGTTTCCACTCAGGCCGGCGACAACTTTCAGCCGGATGCGCAGTTGAATACGCTTTTGACTCTAGGCGCAGGAGACGTAAACCAGATCGCGTTCAACTATGACTCCCCTTCGTCGGTTGTGGTAGGGACGGAGAGCGGAAGTCTTTTCTTCAGCAGCGGGGGCGGCGTGTGGAAGGATCTGACTGGCTTCTTGCCCACGGTTCCGATTCCCATTCGCTCGGTGGCAATTGATTGCGAAGCGATTTATGTGGGCACGTTTGGACGGGGAATGTTACGGGTTCGGCATTACTCGACGGCTTGAGGAGTTCGACGGGTTACGACGCTTTGCAGTCGTGGATCGAAGAGACATTAGAACTTCAGCTTCGCCCAGTCATCAATCTTGACAATAGTAACCTATGCGTTACCATAATGAATGATTGACGTTCGGGAGTATAACGACCGGGACGGCTGCAGCCCTTACGCAGTCTGGTTTAACCGCTTGAACGTGCAGGCCGCGGCCAAGGTGGCGACGGCACTAACGCGATTGGCGTTGGGAAATTTCTCGAACGTGAAAGGCGTCGGCTCCGGGGTGTTCGAGTGCCGCATCGATTTCGGGCCTGGGTACCGCGTGTACTTCGGCAAGGACGGGGATCGCCTTGTCATTTTGCTCGGCGGAGGAACGAAGAAGCGCCAGCAGCAGGACATCGAAACCGCCTTGGCGCGATGGCAGGATTATAAACGGAGAAAGTAAGAGGACAAGAATGGCCCTAACTCGCGATTTCAAGGAAACCATCCGCGCACGCGCGGAGCGGGACGCGAAGTTCCGCAAGGAGCTTCTACGCGAAGGTGTCGAATGCATGCTCGGGGGCGACATCGCGACCGCCAAGACCATTCTTCGCGACTACATTAACGCCACCGTCGGTTTCGCGGAAGTCGCCGAACACACGCGCATTCCGTCCAAGAGCCTGATGCGGATGCTTGGACCTGCGGGCAACCCGCGCGCCGATAATTTGTTCGAGGTCGTAAGCTTCCTGCAGCAGCGCGAAGGCGTGCGTTTTCGAATTAGAACCTCGCCGGTCTAGAAATTCTGAACCGCGCCACTCGGCCTAGTTTGACCGCAGCGCGATCATCGGATCGGTCTTTGAAGCTCTTCGCGCGGGCAGATAGCCAGCCAGCAGCGCAACAGATGCGAGCAGAATGACCATGCCAAGAAACGTAAGCGGATCACTGGGGGCAGTCCGAAATAAAAGAGAAGCGATCAGACGCGAGGCCGCCAATGAGGCGACAAGCCCAATAGCAATGCCAACCAGCGCGAGCCGCATCGTCCTCCAGATCACATCGAGCTGCACGCGGGCTTCCGTGGCTCCTAGAGCCATGCGTACGCCGATCTCCGGTCTTTGGCGCGTAACGGAATATGAGATGACGCCATAGATTCCGAGCGAGGCGAGAAGCAATCCCAGGCCCGCGAAGATTCCCACCAGCAGAACGAAAAAGCGTCTCGGAGATGTGGCGTGATCTACCAGCCGCTGAATTGGCTTGAATTCTGTTGCTGGTTGTTCGGGATCCAGCCGGCGAAGCGCGATCATCACACTCGGTGCCAGGGCGGCGGGAGGCAGCTTCGAACGCAGCACAAGATACGCGCCTTCCGGTCCGAATTGTTTTGTGGCGGGCAGGTACATTTGCGCTCCCGCGTTATCTTCCGCACTGCTTTCGCGAACATCAGCGATGACGCCGATCACCTCTGCCTCTGCTCCGCCTGCAAGAGCCGTGCGGCCGATGGGATTTCGCCCCGGCCAGAGTCTTCGTGCGACCGTCTCGTTGATAATGACTACCTTCCTGTTATCGGCGAGGTCGTGCCAACTGATATCGCGACCTTCCAGCAGGCGCATTCCCATTGCCTGCAAGTACCCCGGCGACACGATGTAGACAAAAACCGGAATGAACGCTTGAGCGCTGGGCTTCTCCTCGCCTTTTGCGGCGATGCCCCAACTCCGGTTGCGGCTCATGGGCAGGTTGTCGGATATGCCAGCGGTCTCGACACCAGGGATCGATGAAGTGCGCTCGATAATTTCCTGCCATTTCGCAGCACGCGCGGGCGCCTTTTCAGCGTCATCAAAGTCAAGACTAATAGCGGCTGCACGGCTTGCATCAAAGCCTAAGTCGACATCCAGGACGCGAAGGAAGCTGCGCAATAACAATCCGGCGCCGACCAGTAGAACACAAGCCAGCACAAGCTCTGTTACGACCAGCATCGAGCGTAGGCGGCCATGTCGTCTGCCGTCGCTGGCTCCATGTCCTCCACCGTCTTTCAGCAGCTCCTGTAGATTGCCGGTCGACATACGGAGTCCCGGCGCTACTCCGAAAAGAAGTGTGGCGGCTAGGGCCATCAACAGCGTCCACCCCAACACTGTTCCGTCAACGCGCACCATGCTGAGCAGTGGCAGGGCAATCGATCCCTGATGCGCGAGATAACGGATCGTGGACCACGCAAATCCCAACCCGAACGCGGTTCCCGCCGCGGCAAGTATCATGCTTTCGGTAAGCAGTTGACGCACGATTCGCCCTCGTCCCGCCCCCAAGGCGCTGCGCATTCCAAACTCTTTGCCGCGCGCTGCCAACCTGGCTAGCAGCAAGTTCGACAGATTCACGCAGACGATCAGCAGAATCAGCCCAACCGCACACCACAGCACAATCAACGATCGGCGCAGTTTGCCGCTGACGTAGTCTTTCAATCGGGTCAGTTGAGCGGTGTAGCCCTTTCCATATTCAGGGTGCTTATGCTCGAAATAGAGTTGCGGAAAGATTTGATCTGCCTCGCTCTGCGCTCGCTGTATGGTCACGCCATCTTTCAAGCGGCCAATCAATGCCAGATCATTTCCGTCATCACGGAAATCGTCCATGATATATGGCACGAAGAGATCGACCTTTGCGCCGGGTGAGAAGACAGAGCCAAAATCGAACGTTTCCGGCAGCACTCCTATAACTGTTACCGACGTGTTGCTCAGGTCAATTGCGCGGCCAACGATATGTCGATCGCCGCCAAACCGGCTCTTCCAAAACGGATAACTTAATAGCGCGACCGGTTTGGCGTGTTTTACAAATTCCTCAGACCGGAACAATCGTCCAACGGAAGGCTCTACGCCCAGTGTTTGAAAAAAACCCTCGGCGACAAGCAGGCCCGTGACAGGTACCGGCTGGGTGTTTCCGATGAGCCTGAAATTGTCGGGTCCGGTAAAGGCGAAATACCCGCTGACGGACCGAAAAGAGCGGTTCTGTTGCTGAAAATCTTGGGTAGCATCCGCGGTATAGGTTTTGCTAGATTCACCGGCTTTAGGATCCCTCTCCACGATTCGCACCAGGCGCTGTGAATCTGGAAACGGCAGCGGCCGGAGCAAAATCGTATTCACCACACTGAAGACAGTTATGTTCGCGCCTATTCCGAGGGCCAGAATCAGCACTGCCACGGTTGTGAAACCGTAATCGCGCTTCAATGTGCGGAAGGTGAAACGCAAGTCTTGCGTTAAAACATCGAGCCAGGGCAATCCGCTTGATGGTGACATTCGGACCTCAATCCTGCCGTAACGCCAGCATCGGATCCACCGTCGCTGCCCGATGCGCCGGCACAAACGAAGCAAGCAGTGCCGAGGCTAACAGCACTGCGCCGACCACGCCGAACACACGGTAATCGAGCGCCGTCACTCCATATAGCATCGATTGCATGGCGCGGCCCACCAGCCATGCGCCGACCAGGCCTACTGCCAGTCCTGTCAGGGCGAGTAGCATGCCTTCTGAAACCACCAACTTCAGCACGGCAACGCGACCTGCGCCAAGCGCCATACGAAGCCCGATTTCATGAGTTCTCTGTTCCACCAGAAACGCAATCACGCCATAAATTCCGAGCGCCGCCAGCAAGAGGGCGATCGCCGCAAAACTGCCGTATAGCAATGTATCGAATCGGTCTCCGGCCCTTGACTCCGTCACAATTCGGTCCATCGTTTCGGTGCCCGCAAGCGGCAATGTCGGCGCCATGATATGCACCGCAGCCGCAATGCTTTTCGTCATAGCCTCCGGGTCGCCGCCCGTTCGCACCGCGATCTGCACCTGTGGCCACGGGCTCTGCGCGAACGGCACATACATCGTAGTAGAGCCGTTTGGCCGGTCGCCATACTGAACCGAATGAAACACGCCGACAATCTGCCACGCCATCGCCGGTCCGAGCTTGGTTACGCCCGGCACAAGTTCCTCCACCATCAGTCTCTGCCGCAGCGGATCAACATTCTTGAAATGTTTCTGGACAAACAGTTCGTCCACCATCGCCACCCGGGGCGCCCCCGCGGTGTCACGGTCATTGAACGGCCGTCCCCTCACCACGCGCAAGCCGAAGGTATTGAAATAACCGGGCGTGACCATTTGAAACCCTGTGCCTGGACGATCTGCCGGATTGCCGAACGGTTTTCCCTCGATATAAAACGGCATGCCGAAGCCCGTTCCCTGAAGCGGCATTCCGGTCGTCACGGTTGCATTCGAAACTCCCGGGACCGCCTCAATGTTCGCCAGCATCTGCGTGTAGAAATTCCGGATCTGGTCTGCGCCGGTTAACCGTCCATCCGGCACAGGCAAGAAAAAGGTCAGGATGTGATCCGCTCGGATGCCCAAATCGATTTGCGTAATTTTCCAGAAACTGTGAATAGCCAGGCCGGCGCCCGCCAGCAACGTCAGGGCCAGCGCAAATTCACCCGCTACCAGCACTCTTCGCAACCAGTGCCGTCCACCGCTTACCGATCTTCCCGTCTGCTTCAGCGTCTGGTTTAAATCGAGCCGCGAGGCTTGGAATCCCGGCGCGCAACCGGCCAAAATTCCTGCCAGCAGCGTGGCGGCCAGGGTGAACAAGAGTACCGGAACATTTAAGCTTACGTCCGCTTCCGAGGGAAGCGTTTGGTCTGGCATGAACGCAACTACCGCCTTCAGAATTCCCCAACCGAGCCCCACGCCCACTACGCCGCCCACCAGCGCTAACGCCAGGCTTTCGGTCAGAAGCTGCCCGAACAAGCGCCGGCGCGACGCCCCGAGCGATGCGCGCACCGCAATTTCGCGTTGCCGCGCCGTTCCTCGCGCCAGCAGCAGATTCGCCACGTTCGCGCAGGCAATCAATAAGACGAAACAAACGCCACCCATCAGGAGCCACAATCCAGCGATCCGCTCCTTGGGCATAAAATCATTCCGCAGCGGCTCGACGCTCGCGCCCCATCCCTTGTCCTGCGGATAAACCTCGCCAATGTGTTTCGTCACTGCGTCCATGTCCGCCTGCGCCTGGCGTATCGTCACGCCCGGTTTCAATCGTCCCATCGCCAGCAGCCAGTGAAAATCGTGGTTAATCTGCTCCGGCTTGAAGGCGAGGGGAACCAGCAAATCGTTCGGCATTCGGTCTTGCTGCCCGGCCGGCATCACACCCACCACCGTGTACGACTGATCGTTAATGCGAATCTGCTGTCCGATAATGTCACGCCTGCTGCCAAACCGTCGCACCCACAGCTTATGCCGCAGAATCACCTCATGATCGTGCCCCGGCTGCCCCTCTTCAGGCAGGAAATCGCGCCCCATCATGAGCTTGATACCCATGCCATTCGTCATGCCCGGCATAGTCTGGCTTCCCGGCACCTGCTCGGGATTTTGCGTTCCGCCCAGGTTCGCGCTGAAACCCGTCCACGCCCACAAGCCTTGAAACGAGCGGCTCTGGTTCTTCCAATCCAGATAATCGCCTGCCGCTATGCCATTACGCTGGCCCTGGATTTTCGACCAAACCATGACCAACTGATCCGGTTGCGGATAAGGCATGGGGGCGAGCAGGGTCGCATAGATGATGCTGAAAATCGCCGTGTTCGGCCCGATTCCGAGGGCGAGCGCCAGCACCGCAATCGAAGCAAAGCCTTTGTTTTTTCCGAGCAGCCGGAAGCCAAACCGCAAATCTCGCCACCATTCGCTCATCTCATGTCCTTTCCACACCCGCAGGCCAGCTCTTTCTACGATGGGAGCTGCCTTCGGTTAGGTGAAGGATGCACTTTGCGTTCCACGGAGCGCGAATGCGGGCGCGCCGCCGTGTGCTGATGGCGGCCGCGGTCGAGCAGCCTGGCGGGAGACATTCTACTTCGGCGGTGTCTCCGACCACGGCGGCACGATGCCGTTCACCCGAGCATAGGCCACCAGTTGGCCCATATGCTCATCCGCGTGGACCAGAATGCGTAGATAGATCCCGGCGACGGTTGCGTCCCTTTTTGCAACGGTAACGTGCTTCTCAAGTTCCGCCGGAGTGAGCTCCGCATGCGCGGTTTTCACCGCGTCTAGTGATCGCTTCAGCCAATCGATCACCTGGGCCTTATTTGTTACCGACTTTTCACTACCCCTACCCAGATCCTTCGGGAACGGCTTTCCCGTTGCTGCCAAGAGCGCAAAATTCGTGATGGCAATGTGCATGAACACCTCGCTCGTCGAGCGCACCCCAGGTTCCGGCCGCCACGAATACTTTGCTTCGGGTATCGCTTGCGCCAACTCGATCAGTTGTCGCGAGCAATGCAGCCATTCCCCGTCATAGCCCTGCCACATTCCCTCCAGTGGATCGGGCTTCTGCGCCTGGACCGCCATGCTCGTGAATACCAGTGCAAGCAAGACCTTCTTCATAGCCCAAGTGTATGCGCATTAAAGTTACGTGGGCGCCCTCAGAGACCGGCTGAGTACTCTATTCTGTAAAGGTTGGGAGACGTATCATGATCCGTCTTGTGTTCTGCTTATGTGCAGCCCTATGTGTTCAGGGCGCAACGCCTCTTTTCCAGGAACAATCGAGCGCCGCGTGGACACCCCTGCACGGCTCGCTTGTATCCGACGATTCGGTCCGCCACAATAACCAGGCGTCGTTGCGCGTCGAAGCCAGTGCTGCTAATTCAGACGCCAGTGCGCGCTCCGCCGCGATTCATCTCACGATCGGGAAAACCTACGAAGTCAGCGGGTGGGTGCGAACGCAAGGCCTCATGGTGAAGGATCTCGACCGTTCTCCTATCGCCTCGGGCGCTGCGCTCACGATGGAGTCCATGCCGTTCGATGTGCACTCCGCCTCAATAGGCGGCACTGCGGACTGGATGCGGCTCTCGCTTCGTTTCGTAGCCACCCGGTCTGAGGATCACATCCTGATTACCGCTGGAAACGGCGGAGCGCTCCAGGGCAAGGCATGGTTCGAAGGTGTCACGCTCGATGAAGTCTCGGCCGCTGAAAACTGGCCGGCGCGCGAAGCGGTGCAAACGTTCGGCCCAGCATATCGCTATCCGGCGGCGGGATGGATCTATTTGCATATCGAAGGCAAACCGTACGATCGGGGATATCAGCACGGATATTTGATGGCGAAGGAGATTCCGGAATATCTGACTCGCTGCGCCATCCTGCTGGGGAGTAAAGCCGACGAGCAGACCTGGAACACGTATCGCACGACGGCCGACGCACTCTTCCTGCGTGGCTTCGATCGCGAGATTCTCGAGGAGATGCGCGGCATTGCGGATGGCGCGAATGCGCGCGGCGCAAAATTCCTGGGACGCAAACTCGATCTCGTGGATATCGTTCTCGCGAATACCACGGTCGAGATGGGCGAACTCGCTTCCGCCATGCACGTGACTCCGACGGGCATCGAAGGCACGCATTTCCATCTGCCGCCTTATGCCAGCAAGAACGGTGCGCCGGTCGATCACTGTAGCGCTTTCGCGGCCACCGGAGCCGCCACGCGCGACGGGAAAATGGTCATCGGCCATGTGACCTGGTGGCCGCAGACGCTCGCCGAGCAAACGAATGTGATGCTCGATATTAAGCCCGAGGCCGGACATCGCATGCTCATTCAAAGTTATCCCGGCGGGATTGAAAGCGGCACCGATTGGTATCAGAATGACGCCGGAATCGTGCTCACCGAAACCACTATCGATCAGACGGCCTTCAATGTGCAGGGCACGCCTGTTGCGTTCCGCGCGCGCATGGCCATTCAGTACTCGAGCAACATCGACGACGTGGTCAAGCAGCTCGGAACACACAATAACGGGCTTTACACCAACGAGTGGATCATCGGCGATGCGAAGAACAATGAGATCGCCATGTATGAGCTGGGAACCAATCGTACGAAGCTGTGGCGCAGTTCGAAGAACGAATGGTTCGGCAATACGCCGGGATTTTATTGGGGCGATAACAACGCCAAAGACCTGGCAGTGAATCTCGAATACATGCCCGATCCACAGGGCGCACCCGGATTTGTGCCTTATGTGCCAGGCCCGCGCGATCTTGCGTGGATGGATCTCTATCAAAAATACAAAGGGCAGATCGACGAGCAGTTTGGCTTCAAAGCATTCGACAGCGCTCCGCTTGTGGCCGCGAGCACCATGGACTCAAAAGTCATTACTTCGGATATGGCGAATCGGATGATGGTTTGGGCCGAGTTCGGCCGCCCTAATGAGAGCGTTGCGCCGCCGCGCGATACAAACTATGGGCTCTTTCCCGGCGGCTATTACGTGTTCGACGCCGAACCTTCCCAACCGCTCCGCGCCAGCATTGCCGCAAACGAAAAAGCGCGTGTCGAAGCGAAAGACAACCGGGCGGAGATTGGCAAGAGCGATCCTGTTTCCTGGCACGGTCGCAGCGACAAGCCATGGAAGGGCTGGGTACTGCCTGCCTCTGATGCCGATACCTGGTTCGTCGCGGGCTCGGCGGAATACTATCGCTTGTTGCAGTCGGACGATGTCGATGGGGCGATCAAGGCAGAGAAAATTCGCTATCGCGGATTGAAATTATCGTCCGATACACCTATAAATCGATTTCGGCTGCAAGAAACTGCCGGTGCTCTCTTTCTTGACTCTCTACGCCGCAAGATGGGCGACGACGCTTTCCTGAAGTTGATGAACGATTATTTCGCTGCGCATACAACACAGACTGTCACGGCACAGTCGTTCCTGGAGGCGGCCGGAACCACCTACAAAGCGCCCGATCCTGGCGAAGGTCCAGCCTATTTGCCCGGCGATATTGCGCGGAGACTCGCGTCGGCCGTTATTGTTTATGGGACTGCGGGCGAGGCGGGTACGAATCGTTATGTGGCCGAGCAGTTGCAACTCCGCTATCGCGAACGCTACCAACGCGAGGTTCCGATATTTAAGGATTTCGAGACGAGTGACGGCATGCTCGCCACCAAAGATGTGATATTCGTCGGCCGCCCCGAGACAAATTCGGCTCTCGCGGCATGGAGAGATCGCATCGGGCTCGACTATCAGGCCGCGACGTTCACAGTGGACGGCAAGACCTATGTGTCCGAACGGAATGCTCTGGTTTATGCAGCGAAGAATCCGCACGACGCGAGCCACATGGTTGTCGTTTACGCAGGCAATTCACCGCTTGAAACTGCCCGAGCCATCGGGGCGACCGGCGAAACGGCTGCCATCGTCCTCGAAGACGGCAAAGCGAACCCAACTGCTGCTGGCGATCAGGAAAACTAGGGCAACAACTTACTTGACAAATCGTCGGCTCGGAGTGAGGCTACTCTCGATACCGAGTGAAGTCACAACCAAAGTCCATCACTATCTCTCCTGAGCTCGCTGCATGCTGTGACGGCAACGATCAGGCCGAACGAATGGATGAGGCACTTCGCGTAGTGCTGAGCATGCCGCACTCAGTGGTTGTGAAGGATACGGCGAAGCGGAAAGGGGCGTGAGCGAAGAAGAAATCATAATTGTGATATATTCCTACGAAGCATTTGCGAGCTGCTTTTCTCCGGTTCGCGATTGGCATAGCGGAGGTCAAATTTGTGCCCTGGAGTACCTGGATAGAACTATCGTTCAGCACCGAAGGAATTCTCAACACCTCAGGCTTAATTCACGTACCCCGCAAGCCGGGAATCTACGCGATCGCGAGCAAGAAGAGCACCGGTCTGTATGTCACTCACTATGTAGGGAGATCAAAGAACATTCGAGAACGCTTGCAGCGGCATCTAACTGGATACGGCAACAGCATAGTAGCAAGTCAGCTTGCTCTTAAGAAGACAGTGCCAGTGGCACCATGCAGTATATGTATTGCGTATCTCGAAACTAATGAGCCTAAGATTGTAGAAGCGGTCTACATCGATACCCACGACCTGCCTATCTGTAATCTCATTAGAGCTCGCCTCCCAATTGGCATATCCGAGTATTTCGTTCGACAATCGAAGCTGGAGGATTAACTTCCTGGTCGCCGAAGAGAGCCACACCGGCCCTACTGTACGTGATTTGTCAAATAAGTTGTTGCCAAAACTAGCACCAACGTGGCGCGATGGTCACGAGGCCATGGCGGATGCATCACGAAGGATGTGGCTCGCCGAGGATGCAGCGAACGGTATCTCTGGCGATGAGTAACTCTTCGTCGGTTGGAATGCAGTAGGCGGCTAACTTACTCTCGTCAGTGCTGATCTGGCGTTCTTTATTGTCGGGATCGAAATTTCTCTCGCGATGAATGGTGAGACCGGCCCAGGCGAGGCCTTCGCAAATCCGGGCGCGGATCTCGGGCGAGTTTTCGCCGATACCTCCGGTGAAGATGACCGCGTCGGCGCCGCCCATGGCCGCCAGATACGAGCCGATATATTTGCGAGCCCGGTAACAAAACATCTCGACTGCGAGCCGCGCGCGTAGGTTATCGCGATGCTCGAGTAACTGCCGCATGTCGCTGCTTACGCCGGATACGCCAAGCATTCCGGATTCGGTGTTGAGAAGCTTTTCGACGGCATCGGTGGAAATATTTTGCTTGGAGGCGATGAGGCCGACTATCGCGGGATCGAGGTCACCCGAGCGCGTACCCATAACCAGCCCTTCGAGAGGTGTCATGCCCATGGAGGTGTCTATGGAGGCACCGCGCTGAATCGCCGCGGCGGAGCAACCGTTACCCAGATGCAGCGAGATGATGTTGGTTTGCTCACGAGTCAGTTTGCGCAGCGCGCGGTACCGGTGAGCGACGTAGCGATGAGAGGTGCCGTGGAATCCGTAGCGGCGCACGCGTTGCTTCTCATAAAACCCATAGGGCAGGGCGTAAAGATAGGCGTGTTCCGGAAGCGTGTGATGAAAGGCGGTATCGAAGACGGCAACTTGAGGCAGGGCCGGACCGAAGAATTTGCGGGCGGCACGAATGCCCTCGACGCTCGCTGGATTGTGGAGAGGGGCCAGCTCGACACACTGCTCGATGGCTTTCAGGACGGCGTCGTCGATCAGGGCCGATTGCTGAAACGATTCTCCGCCATGGACGACGCGGTGGCCGATGGCGTGGATTTCGACTGAAACCGATTTGAGGATGTGGTCGAACGCAGTTTCGCCGCCGTTTCCTTCGATTGTGCCGTTGGAGAGGCGTTCGTCGCGGTCTTGTTTAATGCAATCGAGATCCGTGGCGATGACCTGGAACTTCAGGCTGGAGCTTCCGGCGTTCAGGACGAGGACGTTCACCTGCGTATTTGGCCTGTTAGTAGGGCCACTTCCAATTGACGATCTCCGGCTTGTCTACACCGTTCAAATCCGCATACTCGCGGCATTGGATCTGCTGGTCCTTGAAGGATTCCTTGGCATGCGCGCCGGCGTTCTGCAGATGAGGCACGCGGTCGATCACGTCAATCGCGATGCTGAAGCGGTCCACCTGATTCAGGATCGCCAATTCGAGAGGCGTATTGATGTTGCCTTTTTCCTTGTAGCCCCGGACGTGCAGATTGTCGTGATTGTGGCGGCGGTAGGCCAGGCGATGGATCAGCCAGGGATAGGCATGGAAGTTGAAGATGATGGGCTTGCCGGTGGTGAACAGAGAATCGAAATCGCAATCGGACAATCCGTGCGGATGCTCGGTGTCGGGCATAAGGCGGAACAGGTCAACGACGTTGATGAAACGGATTTTCAGATCCGGGAATTGTTCGCGGAGCATCGCTACGGCGGCGAGAGCTTCCTGGGTCGGTATATCGCCGCAACCAACCACCACGGCGTCGGGTTCCACGCCTTTATCAGTGCTCGCCCAATCCCAGATGCCGAGGCCTTTGGTGCAGTGCGTGACGGCGGCCTCCATGTCGAGATATTGAAGATGCAACTGCTTGTCGGCGACGATGACGTTGACGTAATCGACGCTGCGCAGGCAATGGTCGGCGACCGAGAGCAAACAATTGGCATCGGGCGGGAGATAGATGCGCGTGATTGCAGGGCTCTTGTTGGCGACGACGTCAAGAAAACCTGGGTCCTGATGCGTGAATCCGTTGTGGTCCTGTCTCCACACGGTGGAGGTAATCAGCAGATTGAGCGATGAGATGGGCGCTCTCCACGCGAGACGCTTGCTGATCTCGAGCCACTTCGCGTGCTGATTGAACATGGAATCGATCACGTGAACGAAGGCTTCGTAGGTGGAGAAGAAGCCGTGGCGGCCGGTGAGCAAATAACCTTCGAGCCAGCCTTCCAGGGTGTGCTCACTCAGGATCTCCATGACGCGGCCGTCGAGCGACAGCTCCGCTCCGTCGGCGTCTTCCGGAAAATAGTCTGCGAGCCAGACTTTCTTGGTTGCCTCGTAGACAGCGCTGAGTTTGTTGGAGGCAGTTTCGTCGGGTCCGAAGACGCGGAAATTGTTCGGGTTCTGACGCAGAACGTCGCGCAGGAAGCGGCCCAGCGGAGGAGTATTTTCGACCTCGGTGCAGGCGGGCTTGTCGACTGGAACGCGGTAATCGCGGAAATCGGGTAGCAGGAGCGCACGGCGTAGCAGCCCGCCGTTAGCGATGGGATTGGCGCTCATGCGGCGAGTGCCGGTGGGAGGCAACGCTTTCAACTCTGGAATGAGCCGGCCGGCGGCGTCGAACAGCTCTTCAGACTTGTAGCTGCGCAGCCAACAATCGAGAATCTGAAGATGCGCGGGATTGTGGAGCACATCGGTCATGGGGACCTGGTGCGCGCGCCATGAGCCTTCCACCATGTGATGATCGATCTCGGCTGGTGCGGTCCAGCCCTTGGGCGTGCGGAGCACGATCATGGGCCAGCGCGGGCGCTTGGCGACACCTGACCGGCGTGCTTCTTCCTGGATGGCGTGGATTTGCTGGATGCAATGTTCGAGCGTGGCAGCGATGGCCTGATGCATGCTGTCGCGCTCCGAGCCCTCGACGAAGTAGGGTTCATAGCCGTAGCCGCGGAAGAGATGCTCCAGCTCCTCGTGGCTGATGCGCGCGAGTATAGTCGGGTTGTTGATTTTGTAGCCGTTGAGGTGAAGAATCGGGAGCACCGCGCCATCGCGAATCGGATTGAGAAATTTGTTGGAGTGCCAAGCGGTGGCGAGCGGACCGGTTTCGGCTTCGCCATCGCCAACCACGACGACGCTAATCAGGTCCGGATGGTCGAGCACGCTCCCATACGCATGCGAGAGGCTGTAGCCCAGTTCGCCGCCTTCGTGAATGGAGCCGGGGGTTTCGGGCGTGCAATGGCTGCCTATGCCACCGGGGAATGAGAACTGGCGGAAAAAGTGGCATAGACCCTGTTCGTCTTCGCTGTTCTCCGCGTAGATCTCCGAATAGGTTCCTTCCAGGTAGGCATTGGATAAGACTGCGGGCGCGCCATGGCCGGGGCCGGCCAGGAAGATCATGTTCAGTCCATATTTTCGAATGAGGCGATTCAGGTGAATGTAAATGAAGCTCATCCCCGGATCGGAACCCCAGTGGCCGAGCAGCCGAATCTTCACGTCTTCGGGTACAAGCGGCGTGCGCAGCAGAGGATTCTTGCGCAGGTAGATCATGCCGAGACAGAGATAGAGCGTGGCGCGGAAGTAGGCGTCGAGCAGGCGAAGCTCGTCGGGGGAAAGCGGCGAGCCCTGGATCGTCGATCGGGCCGGGCCGAACGCACTGAGGGTATGTGGAGTTTCAGGCACTAGATTAGGAGCATTTTATCGATCTTCTC
>Ga0335074_10005543_pt1 | contig 17471 bp, 13 predicted proteins | sample Lox_Sample_23_FD_206715 | JGI IMG/M metagenome (GOLD analysis project Ga0335074, IMG submission 206715) | Soil microbial communities from Loxahatchee National Wildlife Refuge, Florida, United States - Lox_Sample_2.3 | ecosystem: Environmental > Terrestrial > Soil > Wetlands | place: USA... | reverse complement strand
TCGGCCACGTCCAGGCGGTCGATCCGGCACTGCTGATCGTGGACTCTATCCAGACCATCAGCGCGGCCGGAGTCGACGGTGTTCCCGGCGGAGTCACCCAGGTTCGCGAGATCACTGCCGCGCTGACCGCACTGGCCAAGCAGCGGACGCTCACGACGGTGCTGGTCGGCCATGTAACGAAAGACGGCACTGTCGCCGGGCCGCGGACGCTCGAGCATCTGGTCGATGTGGTGCTCCACTTCGACGGCGACTCGCGGGGGCAGCTGCGGATGGTCCGGGCGCTGAAGAACCGCTTCGGCCCGACCGACGAGTTCGGCTGCTTCGAGCTGGGCGAGTTCGGGCTTACCGGCCTGCCGGACCCGAGCGGACTGTTCCTGTCCGAGCGGCACGATCCGGTGTCGGGCACATGCGTGACGGTGACGCTCGAGGGCCGGCGGCCGCTGCTCGCCGAGGTGCAGACGCTTGTCTGTGCGGCGATAGCTGACGTCCCGCCACGGCGAGTGGTCTCTGGGCTGGACTCCGCGCGAGTCGGGATGATGCTCGCCGTCTTGCAGCGGCGCGCTCGGCTGGACATCGGCCGGAGTGACGTGTTCGCCGCGACCGTCGGCGGGGTGCGGCTGACCGAGCCGTCGGTCGACCTCGCGGTGGGCCTGGCAGTGGCGAGCGCAAAGGCGGACATCGGCGTGCCGTCCGATCTCGTCGCCATTGGCGAGGTCGGCCTCGCCGGCGAGATCCGGCGTGTCGCCGGGATCCAGCGGCGCATTGCCGAGGCCGAGCGGATGGGCTTCCGGCGCGCGATTGTCCCGGCTGGCTCGGACCTGGCGCCGCAGTACGGTCAGGGCCAGCGCCGGCAGGCATCGAGCGGACGCGGCGCCCGCCATGGCGCTCTGGCGAGCGTGGGCTCAGCGGCAGGCGAAACGGCGGTAGGCCAAAGGGCGGTAGGCCAAAGGGCGGTAGCCGACGCAGGGCTCGACGACCCGGATGCTGGCGGCAGCGGCAGCGCTGGTGCGCCGGGTTCGCAACTGCAGGTGACGGAGGTCGCCGACGTGAGGGCAGCCATAGCCGCTGCTCTCGGAGCGCGGTAGGCCTGGCCGGCCAAGCAGGGCCGGCCAAGCAGGGCCAGCCGAGCGGCAGGCTCAGCCGAGCGGCAGGCTCAGCCGAGCGGCAGGCTCAGCCGAGCGGCAGGCTCAATCGGACAGCGGGGTCAATCGGACAGCGGGGTCAATCGGACAGCACGGTCAATCGGGCAGCACGGTCAATCGGGCAGCACGGTCAATCGGGCAGCACGGTCAGCCGGCTTCAGGGTCAGCCGAGCCTGAACTGCACCGGGTTGCTCGAAAGCTTGTCGTCGGTGGCCGTAGCGGTGTAGGTCCCGCTCTTGGCCGCCGTGCCGGGGACGGGGCAGCCTGCAGCCGAGCGCCGACCGTCCCAGGTGATCGGCACCGTCGTAGGAACACCGCGGCGGAGCCTGGTGACAAGCGATGCCTGCCCCTCCGCGCAGTCCGCCGAAGTCCAGATCGTCTTCGATCCCTGCGTCACCTGGAGCAGCAGGTGGCTCGCGCCGATGTTGAACGTGCATGTGCGGTTAGCCGTCGACACGACATCGATGCTGAATTCCGGCGTCTGCCGGGCTGTGTAGTTCGCCTGTGCGGAAAAGAGGCTGAGCACGACATCGGCCGAGAGGCATGGCGACGGCCCGCGGTGGACCTTTGTCGCGTGGCTGCTGGCCGATGATCCCGGCGTTGGCGAGTGTCCGCCAGCGCCAGCTGGCGCCTTCCCGCCCGCTGGGTTTGAGCTCTCCTGGCTTGCCGCGCTGCTCGGCAGCGTGGTCGTGGTGGGCTGCAGCGCGGCTCCAAGGTTTGCGCTGTTCGCGCTGTTCGTGCCGGATGAGTTCGCTGCTGGGGCCGGGCGCGCAATCGCGCCGTTAAGCGCCCAGGCGACAACGGCCAGCACGGCGAGGCCGATCACCAGCGCGATGAACCGGCGCCGCCAGTAGACGCTTGCGCCCGCGACGCGGCCGCCCTCGTCCGCCCACCGGCCGCCATCGCCGTAGCCGCCGTAGGCATGCTCGCTAGGCGCCCGCTCCGACGGAGGCTGGCGAGTCGTCCGCGTGCTCATACGGTGAAGTATGCAAGCCTGACCACGCCATCCCGGTGCGACCCGCCGCGCCCTAGCAGGGCATTTTCGCAGCCAGCGGGCACCGCCGCCGATCCTGCCCGGGTCGGGCCCGGTGCGTTCGCAGGACGCAGGCGCCCGCTGCCGTGCGAGGATCGACTGATCATGCCGACGCCTCACGCAGTCACGCCGATGCCGGTCATAGCGCCGCCCGTGCAGCCTGCGTACGGGGCTGCACCGGATCCGCGCTTCCTGGCGCCGGTTCGGCGCTGGTATGCCGAGCACGCCAGGGATCTGCCATGGCGACATCCGGGCGCCTCGCCCTGGTCGATCCTGGTCAGCGAGATCATGCTGCAGCAGACGCCAGTCAGCAGGGTTCTGCCGGCCCACGCGGCATGGCTCAGCCGCTGGCCCGAGCCCGCCGCTCTCGCAGCCGCCAGCCCCGCGGACGCGGTGCGGCAGTGGGACCGGCTCGGTTACCCCCGCCGCGCGATCCGCCTGCACGCCAGCGCAGTGCTCATCACCGCCCGGTACGGCGGCCGGGTGCCCGCGTCGGCCGAGGATCTGCGCAGTCTGCCCGGCGTCGGCTCGTACACCGCCGCCGCGGTGGCGAGCTTCGCGTTCGGGCAGCGGTATGCCGTCCTCGACACCAATGTCCGTCGTGTTCTGGCGAGGCTGATGACAGGTGCGGGGATGGCGCGGCCAGCGCCGACAGTCGCGGAGGTGCGGCTCGCCGAGTCGCTGCTCCCGTTCGATGGCCGTGAGGCGGCACTGTGGTCAGTCGGCGTCATGGAACTCGGTGCGCTGGTATGCACGGCCGCCCGGCCACGCTGCGAGGAATGCCCGCTTGCCAGCCAGTGCTCCTGGCTGGCCCTCGGCCGGCCGCCAGCCGCGAGCCGCCGCCCTCCGGCCGGTTACGAGGGCACCGATCGCCAGTGCCGTGGCCGGCTGCTCGCCGTGCTGCGGGATGCGGGCGGCCCGGTGCCGCCGAGCGCGCTGCTCGCCGCCTGGCCGGCTGCCGTGCAGCGAGAGCGGTCGCTTGCTGCGCTGATCAACGACGGCCTGGTCACCCGCTGCCAGGACGGCGCCTTCGCGTTGCCCGGAGATCCCTAGTCGTCACCCGGCGGTCGCACCGGGTATGAGACGAGCCGCCCGTCCTGGAAGTCCAGGGCGGGCGACTCAATCTCGTTGCTGGCTCAGCCGGCCTAGTCCGACGCCGTCGTCGCAGTAGCTCCGCTTGCACCGGCGTTGCTCTCGACCTCGACCGGCGGCGGTGCGTCGGGCACGTCTGATGGCTTGTTGATGCCGTTGAAGCTGAAGCTGGCATCCTCGCCCGTGCCTTCGGCGTCCACGATCACGATCTGGCCCGCCTTCAGCTCGCCAAAGAGGATCTTCTCCGAGAGATGGTCCTCGATCTCGCGCTGAATGGTGCGCCGCAGCGGCCGCGCGCCGAGCACCGGGTCGTAGCCCTTCTCCGCCAGCAGCTTCTTGGCGGCCGGCCGGATCTCGATGCCCATATCCCGGTCGCGCAGGCGCTCGTCCACCTTGGTGACCATCAGGTCGACGATCTGGAAGATCTCGTCCTGGCTGAGCTGGTGGAAGACGATGACGTCGTCGACGCGGTTGAGGAACTCGGGGCGGAAGTGCTGCTTCAGCTCCTCGCCGACCTTGCTCTTCATCCGGTCGTAGGAACCGCGAGACTCGCTCGCGGCACCGAACCCGACGCTAACGCCCTTCGAGATGTCCCTCGTGCCCAGGTTGGTGGTCATGATGATGACAGTGTTCTTGAAGTCGACGACCCGGCCCTGTGCGTCCGTCAGCCGCCCGTCCTCCAGAATCTGCAGCAGCGAGTTGAAGATGTCGCCGTGGGCCTTCTCGATCTCGTCAAACAGGACCACCGAGAACGGCCTCCGCCGGACCTTCTCGGTCAGCTGGCCACCTTCCTCGTAGCCGACATAGCCGGGCGGAGAGCCGAACAGCCGAGAGACCGTGTGCTTCTCCATGTACTCGCTCATGTCCAGCTGGATGAGCGAGTCCTCGTCGCCGAACAGGAACTCGGCGAGCGTCCTGGACAGCTCGGTCTTGCCCACACCCGACGGCCCGGCGAAGATGAACGACCCGCCTGGGCGCTTCGGGTCCTTCAGCCCGGCCCTCGTGCGCCGGATGGCCTGCGACAGCGCCTTGATGGCGTCGTTCTGGCCGATGACCCGCCGGTGGAGCTCGTCCTCCATCCGCAGCAGCCGCTGCGACTCCTCCTCGGTCAGCTTGAACACCGGGATGCCGGTGGCGGTGGCGAGGACCTCTGCGATCAGCTCCTCGTTCACCTCAGCCGGCGTGTCCATGTCGCCGGCCTTCCACTCCTTCTCCCTGGCGTCCTTCTTGTCGATCAGCTGCTTCTCCGTGTCGCGCAGCGAAGCGGCCTTCTCGAAGTCCTGGGAGTCGATGGCCGACTCCTTCTCCCGGCGGACGTCGGCGATGCGCTCGTCGAAATCGCGCAGGTCCGGGGGCGCGGTCATCCGGCGGATCCGCATCCGCGAGCCGGCCTCGTCGATGAGGTCGATGGCCTTGTCCGGCAGGAACCGGTCGCTGATGTAGCGGTCGGCAAGCTGGGCGGCCGCCACCAGGGCGTCGTCGGTGATAGTCACCCGGTGGTGTGCCTCGTACCGGTCGCGCAGCCCCTTGAGGATCTCGATGGTGTGGGAGATCGTCGGCTCGGCAACCTGGATCGGCTGGAAGCGCCGCTCCAGGGCCGCGTCCTTTTCCAGGTGCTTGCGGTACTCGTCCAGGGTGCTCGCGCCGATCGTCTGCAGCTCGCCGCGAGCCAGCATGGGCTTAAGGATGGAGGCCGCATCGATGGCGCCCTCGGCCGCACCTGCACCGACCAGCGTATGGATCTCGTCGATGAACAGGATGATGTCGCCGCGGGTGCGGATCTCCTTGAGGACCTTCTTCAGCCGCTCCTCGAAGTCACCGCGGTACCGGGAACCTGCCACGAGCGCGCCCAGGTCGAGGGTGTAGAGCTGCTTCTCCTTAAGCGTCTCCGGCACTTCGCCCTTGACGATCTTCTGGGCTAGGCCCTCCACCACGGCGGTCTTACCGACACCAGGCTCTCCGACCAGCACGGGGTTGTTCTTGGTCCGGCGGGAGAGCACCTGCATCACCCGCTCGATCTCCTTGTCCCGCCCAATGACCGGGTCAAGCTTGCCCTCGCGCGCGGCAGCCGTGAGGTTCCGCCCGAACTGGTCGAGAACGAGCGATGTCGACGGCGTGCTCTCCGAGGGCGCGCCAGCTGCCGCGGGCTCCTTGCCCTGGTAGCCGTGAAGCAGCTGGATGACCTGCTGACGCACGCGGTTCAGGTCAGCGCCAAGCCGCACAAGCACCTGGGCCGCAACGCCTTCGCCTTCCCTGATCAGCCCGAGCAGGATGTGCTCCGTGCCGATGTAGTTATGACCAAGCTGCAGGGCCTCGCGCAGGGAGAGCTCAAGCACCTTCTTGGCGCGCGGCGTGAAGGGGATATGGCCCGACGGGGCCTGCTGGCCCTGGCCGATGATCTCCTCAACCTGCTGACGGACAGCTTCGAGGCTTATCCCTAGCGACTCGAGCGCTTTTGCCGCGACACCCTCGCCCTCATGAATGAGGCCCAGCAGGATGTGCTCAGTGCCGATGTAGTTGTGGTTGAGCATCCTGGCCTCTTCCTGTGCCAGGACAACAACCCGCCGCGCCCGGTCGGTAAACCTCTCGAACATATTGTCGCTCCTCACAGCGCGGTCGGTACGGGCAATTGAACTACCCTTCCCTCCGCATGTTAGCCCGTGCGCCGGTCGACGCCATGGCCGTGCGACATGCCGCACAGCCCAAAACGTTCCCCGCCAGCTGGGCGCTCATCCCATTCAACCTAGGCTGAACAGGCAGTGTTCCCAGCTACGCCGCCAGCGAAAGCAGCAGATCGGCGCTACGCCCGCAGCGAACTTGCTGTGTCAGAGCGGAATTAGTTTCGTATAGCAGTCATATCTAGTATTTCGGACACAAAACGCTTCCGCACTCCCTGCCCGCCTAGTTAAGAGCGCTACCAGCCAGGGCGGTCGGCGACACGGAGGCGCTCAGGGCTATTTGTCGCTTTCGCTCCAATGCGGCTTCTCCGCTGCTCAGCGGAAAGCATGGCACCGGCCCGCCCAAGCTCGGCGAACTCCGGCGGCCGGACTCAGTCAAGACCGGCAGTCATGGCCATGGGCAGCGCCGACGGGTGCGACCTCGCCGGCCCGCACCGGTCCCGTGCCCCAGCCACGACCCCCGCAGCGGGCGCCGCCGGCGCAAGCACACCGCGGCATGGACGGTTCGCTCCGGCGCACGATCGCCGCTGGCGCCACTGTTAGCCCCCGGCCGTCTGGTTAGCGGGACCAGGCGGCCGGCGCTGCTGCGGAACTGGATCGGGGCTACGGAAGTGCGCCGGGTCTGCGGCACCCGGATCGGCACGCCGGCCGGCAGATCTGCGCTCAGGACTCCGAGCGACTATTGCTGCTGCCGACCGGACCAATCCATCGACAAGTCAAGTTGATGAGTCAAGCGCTCATACTGGCTGCCAGAAACGGCTACCAAAGAGCTTAGTGCGTTGCCTCGTATTCCTGAATGATCGATGCCGGAATCCGGCCGCGCTCGCTGACCTTCTCGCCTCGCTCGCGCGCCCACTGCCTAATTTCCGAACTGCGCTCCCTGGTGGGGCCGGTACGCGCCTTGCGGCGCCGTGCGACTCCACTGACCCGTCGCGCATGCTCGATGTATCCGCCGAAGATGTCGTGCAGCTCCTTGGCGTGCGGGGAGCAGACGTCGATCTCGTACGCGGTGCCGTCAACGGAGAACGAAACCGTCTCGTTCCCCTCGATCTCCCCATCATGAGGCAGATCACAAACTACCGTCACCACGGTCTTCTGGACCATCAGGCTGCCTTTCACTGGAAGTCTTTTAGGCACCTAAAGATATACCACGCTGTGCGGCGCTGACAATTCCAGTTGGCTTCTTAAGCCCTTTCGGTATGTGTGTGCTAGTGATCGGCGTTGCAATGCAGGCAGCTACCCGTAACGCTCCGTAATCAGACGTCGGCCCTAGTTAACCTTCGGTGCCCGGCCTTGTCCTCGCATCTGCGCCTTCTGGCGCGTTCTCTGCCGCACCGGCCGACTCGGAGCTAGAGGCCGCACTATCGTCTTCGGGATCGGCACGGCCGGAACGGCCGCGCGTCATCTCGTGCCGCAGGAACATCACAACTGCTGTAATCACCGCCGCAGCCATGAGGAGCGGCGGGGTCAGCACTGTCAGATCCTTCATCGGTCTGCTGCCTTTCCAGCGCGACCGGCCAGCCAGCCAGATTAGCCTCGTGGCCAGCGCAGATCTGCTCCGCCAGCGGCGGGCAGGCATCGGCGCCACGCCCATCAAGTGTCAGGAGCACGCGAGCTCGGGAGCCCAGCGTCCGCTTCCGATTCTGCCGCAACATCGGCTGTGCCGCGTATCGGGGCCGAGCGCACTAGGTGCCGTGAGCGTCCCGCCGACTGGTCCGGCCGGCTTGACAGCCAGCGGCCATCCGATCGGGGAGCGGCCCGATGAGCAGCCTGACCGGGCTATCTGACCGGCCCTGTATTCCGCACGCCTAAATATCCGCGGCGAGGTAGATATACCAAACCGCGATAGCTGAGGCGAGGCGCCTGCATAACGCGAGTCAGTACGCACGCCAGTGCGACCGGGCGGCTCACGCTTCAGCGATCCTTCAGCGATCGGCATTAACCGCGGTACGACCCTGACGCCCGCGAGGCAAGCAGCGGCGCTGTCAAGGTACTGCGCGTGATCACAATCGCAGGATCATGCGGGTGTTGCCAAGGGTGTTCGGCTTCACCCGGTCAAGATCGAGAAACTCCGCCACACCTTCGTCATATGACTGGAGTAGCTCGGCATAGACCTCAGGCGTTGTGGCCTGGCCAGCGATCTCGGTAAAGCCGTGCCGACGGAAGAAGTCGACCGCAAAGGTCAGTACGAATACCCTGCGTACGCCAAGTTCCCTGGCGGCGTCGAGCAGCGCCAGCACTATCTGATTCCCGACACCGCGGCCTTGTTGTCCGACCGCCACCGCGACTGTCCGTACCTCGGCCAGATCTTCCCACATCACATGAAGAGCGCCGCAGCCGATGATTTCGCCGTCGGCAGAACTAGCGACCCAGAACTCCTGCACATCCTCGAAAAGGGCCACAGTGGGCTTGTCGAGCAGCCGCCCGGAACTAGCGTTCGCGTCGACCAGCGCGCGGATGGCCCGCACGTCCGCCGTCTTGGCGCGCCTGACCGCGTAGTCCATCTGGTATCGCCTCCGTTGCCCGCCAGCAGCCATCCGCGTACGCAGGCCGCCAGACCTGACCGGGGCGCCCTGGGAACCGCCGCCCGCAATACCCCGGCGCTGGTCGGCCCGGCTCAGACCTTAACCGGCCAGTCCGCCGGCTCCGGCACCGAGCAAGGCCGCGAGGACGCCGCGGCAGGCCGGGGGAAGCATTGCAAAAGACGGCGCGTGCCGACAATACGGCACTCAACGCAGGGTCACTGGCTCACCACGTATTGCAGTGGACGGTTGCCTCGAACCCTTATTGGCGGCAGATCACGGACCTATCACGCCACCGGATCTGGACGTTTGACACGCGGTCTGACCTGCAGCGATGCGGCAAACACAAAGCATGTGGGCACGCTGCGCGACTATGTTAGCCAGATCCGAGGCCGAGTTGCGGCAGCGGAAAAGGGGGGTCCCGGGGGGAACGTGTTTGCAGGCAAATTTGCCGTATTTCAGCCCGCGCCAACGGTGGTTTCCGTTAATCTCCATCGCTGGCAGGCTGCTGCAGCTGGCCCGTCGCGCGGTGCCCAGACCGCGCGAGAGCCAGGCGCGCCGGAGCCCAGTGGCTTGACCGGCCTGCCGGCCGCACGGCCGGCCGCCGAGGCAGCCAGGCGAGCCGGCCAGCAGGCGGCCGACGAGAGGAGACACGCGTGCTGCACGTGCCGCACGGCAGGCACGGATCACGGCGGTCGCATTATGCGCCTGCCAGCGCGAGGGTCAGGACGGCACGCCGCGTCGCGGTGCTGGCCGGTGCCGCAGCCCTGTGCGCCGCGATCCTCCCGTCCGGTATCGCGACCGCGACACCGACGGCGTCGGATTCCCCGGCTAGCAACGGAAGCAATCCAAGCCTGAAGGCAGTGCTGGCCGAGGCCAACAAGCTGTCCGAGCAGATCGACAGTCTCGGCCAGCAGTACGACGGCCTGAAGGTCCAGCTCGCGCAGGCCCGCGCCGACGCGAAGGCAGCAAGCGCGACGGCGGCCAGGGACCGGCAGCTGCTCGGCGAGGACGAGAACTCGGTCAGCGCTATCGCCGTCGAGAACTACATGAGCGGCGGCATCAACCCGGCGCTCGAGTTGTTCGAGACCAAGTCCCCGCAGGGTCTGCTCAGCCGGGCGTCAATCATGTCCGAGATCGTGCAGGAGAACGGCGACAAGCTGGATCTCGTCGCCACGGCTAGCACGGCCGCGCTCAAGGCGCAGGAAGCAGCCGTCCAGGAGACCCAGCAGGCAAAGGTGCTAGCGAAGGAGATGGCGACCAAGGTTGCCGCCATCCAGAAGCGGGAGAACTTCTTCAACGGCGAGGCGTACCAGAAGGCGGAGGCCGTCTTCGAGCAAACCGGCAAGTACCCGAACATCAACATCCGGGGCGACTCGCTGGGCGTGCAGGCGCTGAAGTGGGCACTGACGAGGCGCGGCGACGAGTACGTCTGGGGCGCGGCCGGGCCGACCACGTTCGACTGTTCCGGCCTGGTGATGTGGGCTTACGAGCAGGTCGGCATCCAGCTTGAGCATTTCACTGGCGACCAGTGGAACGAGGTCGTGCACGTCCCGCGGAGCGAACTGAAGCCGGGCGACCTGGTGTTCTTCTACCCCGGCATCGACCATGTGGGCATCTACATGGGCGGCGGCATGATGATCGACGCCCCGACGTTCGGCCAGGTCGTCCAGGTCCAGCCGGTGTTCTGGAGCGTCTACGACGGCGGCGGCTACGTCCCCGCCTGACCAGCGCTAACGGGCCTTATCCGGGACTGGCCGGTCAGACCGGCCGGACGAGCGGGAACAGCACGGTCTCCCGGATGGGCGCGCCGGTCAGCATGATCAGCATCCGGTCGATGCCCATGCCCATTCCGCCGGTCGGCGGCATCCCGTACTCCAGCGCGCGCAGGAAATCCTCGTCCAGCTGCATGGCCTCAGGGTCACCGCCCGCGGCCAGGAGCGATTGCGCGGTGAGCCTGCTGCGTTCCTCGACCGGGTCGACCAGCTCGGAGTACGCAGTGGCGATCTCGGTGCCGAAGGCGACCAGGTCCCACTTCTCAGCCAGCCTCGGATCCTGCCGATGCTGCCGGGTGAGCGGTGACACCTCCACCGGGAAGTCGCGGTAGAACGTCGGCTCGACCGTCCGCGACTCGACCAGGTGCTCGTACAGCTCCAGCAGCACCTGCGCGGAGCCCCAGCCCGGCTGAACCTCGATTTCCCGCTCGGCCGCGAGCTTGCGAAGCTCCTGCTCGCTGGTGTCTGGCGTTACCTCGGTGCCGAGGGCCGCAGAGAGCGCCCCGTGCACCGTCGCCTCCCGCCATCGGCCGCTGATGTCGACTTCGCTGCCGTCCGGCCGGCGCGCGATCTGGCTGCCATGCGCTGCCACCGCGGCTGCCTGAAGCAGCTCCCTGGTCAGCGTCTGCATGGTGTTGTAGTCGCCGTAGGCCTGGTACACCTCGAGCATCGTGAACTCCGGGTTGTGGGTCGCGTCGACGCCCTCGTTCCGGAAGATCCGCCCGATCTCGTAGACCCGCTCGATGCCGCCAACGACCAGCCGCTTGAGGTAGAGCTCGAGCGCGATGCGCAGGTACAGGTCGAGGTTGAACGCGTTGATGTGGCTGGTGAACGGGCGCGCGTTCGCGCCGCCGTGCAGCGTCTGCAGAACCGGAGTCTCGACCTCCAGGTAGCCGCGCGCGTACAGCTCCTCCCGGACAGACCGGGTCAGCGCCGCCCGCACTTCAGCGGCCTGCCGCGCCGCCGGGTTGGTCAGCAAGTCCAGGTACCGGTACCGGACCTTGGACTCCGGGTCGGTCAGGCCCTTGTACTTGTCCGGGAGCGGGCGCAGCGCCTTTGCGGTGATCGCGTACGAGTCCGCCAGGACGGACAGCTCACCGCGCCGCGAGGAGATGACCTCGCCGGTCACGCCGACGTGATCGCCGAGGTCGACATCCTGCTTCCAGGCAGCCAGCGCGTCCGGGCCGACCCGGTCGAGTGAGATCATCACCTGAATCTCGCCGCTGCCGTCGCGCAGCGTCGCGAAGCACAGCTTGCCGCTGTTGCGGCTGAGCACCACGCGCCCGGCGACGCTAACCACCTTGCCGGTGGCCGAGTCGGCGGGCAGATCTGGGAACTCCTGCCGCACTTCCTCGATCATGTGCGAGCGCGGATACTCGACCGGATACGGATCGATGCCCTCGGACCGCATCCGCTCCGCCTTGCTGAGCCGTACCTTCATCTGCTCCGGCAGGTCCGCACGGTCAGGCTCGACTGCGGTGCCCTCGGCCGCGGCCGCCGCCAGCGCTGCGTCAGCTGCGCCGCCCGGCTCTGCCGCGCTGGCAGCCGGTGCTCCGGCACCGCCGGCGCCGTAGGCCCCCGCGGCGGCGCCATCAGCGCCGCCGGACTCGTTCTCGGTCATTTGCCTGAGGCTACCGGGTGACGCTCAGCCGGTCACCGGAGTATCACTGCCTGCCGCGCCCGCACCGTCCGACCCCGCACTAGCCGCTCCGGCAGCAGCACGCTGGGGCTGACTATCGCCGCGAGCCGCCCCGGCACTGCGCTCGGTGCGGTCCAGCACCCGCTCTGCCCGGTCCGCCCGATCCGCCCGGTCCGCGACGTTGCGCTCGTACGTGAGCCGCAGGCCGATCAGGGTCAGCCACGGCTCGTACGCGTCTATGACCGACACCTCGTCGATGACGAGCGGGGCGAGCCCGCCAGTGGCGATGATCGTCACCGAGTCCGGATCGGCCGGCGCCAGCTCAGCTGCCATCCTCGTGGCGATGCCCTCGATCTGGCCGGCAAAGCCGAAGATGATGCCGGACTGCAGCGCCTCGACGGTGCTCTTCCCGATGACCCGGCTGGGCCGCGCGAGCTCCACCTTGAGCAGCTGCGCAGCCCGGCGTGACAGCGCGTCCACCGAGATCTCGATGCCAGGCGCCAGCGCCCCGCCGACAAACTCGCCCCGCTCGCTCACCGCGTCGAAGTTCGTGGAGGTGCCGAAGTCGACCACGATCGCGGGGCCGCCATACAAATGCATGGCGGCGACTGCGTTCATGATCCGGTCGCTGCCGACCTCCTTCGGGTTGTCGTAGCGCAGCGGAACGCCGGTCTTCACGCCCGGCTCCACGATCACCGAGGGAACGTCGCCGTAGTACCGACGGCACATCTCCCGCAACTCGTGCAATACCGACGGCACCGTCGAACAGAGCGCAATCCCGCTGACGTCGGGCTCGCCCAGCAGCGCGCTCTGCCGCAGCAGGCCCTGCAGCAGCACGGCCAGCTCATCCGCCGTCCGGACCGGGTCGGTCGAGATGCGCCAGTGCTCGACTACCTCAGACCCGTCGAAGAGGCCGAGCACGGTGTTGGTGTTGCCGACGTCGATGGTCAGTAGCATCGTGAGGGTTCCCGATCGCCTCAGCTGGCCTCGGTCAGGTCAAGGCCGATGTCCAGGGCGGGCGCCGAATGTGTCAGCGCCCCTACCGCAAGGTAGTCCACCCCAGTCTCCGCCACCTCGCGGGCGCTCTGCAGCGTCAGCCCGCCACTCGCTTCCAGCAGCGCCTGGCCGGCGGCCAGTTCGACGGCTGCCCTCATGTCCGGCACGGCGAAGTTGTCCAGGAGGATCAGCTCCGCGCCAGCCGCGAGCGCCTCGCCGACCTGGTCGAGCGTGTCGCACTCCACCTCGAGCGGCAGCCCTGGCGCCATCGCCCGCACCGCCGCGAACGCGGCCGCGACTGACCCCGCCGCAGCGACGTGGTTGTCCTTGATGAGGGCGGCGTCCGACAGCGACATCCGGTGGTTCACGCCACCGCCGCAGCGCACCGCGTACTTCTCCAGCGCGCGCAGGCCGGGCGTGGTCTTGCGGGTGTCGCGGATCCGCGCACTGGTGCCCGCCACCGCGTCGGCCCACTGACGCGTCAGCGTGGCGATGCCGGACAGGTGGCACAGCAGGTTCAGCGCGGTGCGCTCGGCCGTCAGCATCGCCCTGACGGGGCCGGAGACGGTCAGCACCGGCTGCCCGGCCGACACCAGGTCGCCGTCCGCGACCAGCGGCACGCAGTCGAGAGCCGGATCCTCAGGGCCGCCCGGCGCCAGCGCGAGCACCGCGGCGGCGACCGGCAGCCCGGCGATCACCCCCGGCCGTCGCGCGACGAGATCGGCGCGGCCGCGCTCGCCAGGCGGGACGGTAGCGGCGGTGGTCACGTCGATGCCGCCCGCCAGGTCCTCGTCGAGCGCCGAGCGGGCCAGGGCCGCCACCGCAGCGGGCTGCAGTCCGGCGCCGCTCAGCTGCTGGACTATCCGTACGTCAAGGCCGGAAACGTAGCCGTCCTTGCCAGTGCCGTCTCGCACTGGCCCGGCCGACTGGCCGGGCGCCTTACTCATGACGCACCGGCTCGAACGTCGACTCCAGCCCTGACGCCGTCAGCGACGTGATCAGGTGACCGCGCCAGTCCTCGCTGGCCTCGGGGTAATCCTCTCGCCAGTGGCTGCCGCGAGTCTCCTGCCTCGCCAGCGCCGCAGCGACCAGCGCCGTGGCGACCTGGTGCAGGTTCGTCGCCTGCCACGACTCCGCGTCCGGCTTGTCGCACCCATGACGGCCGAGTGCGGCCAGGCCGGCAGTTGCTCCGGCGAGCCCCGTTCCCGTCCTGAGAACGCCAGCACTCGCCGACATCAGCTCACGCAGCGGGCGCAGGATCGACGGGTCAAGCAGCACCGCGGGCCGAGGATCGGTGCACGCGGTGCTCGCGGACAAGGGGCCGGCGGGCGGCAGTTCGGCAGCCAGGACGGCGCCGATCCGCTCGGCGAACACCAGACCCTCGAGCAGCGAGTTGGAAGCCAGCCGGTTCGCTCCGTGCACGCCGGTGCACGCCGTCTCGCCGCACGCAAAGAGGCCGGGTACGGTGGTCCGGCCCCAGGTGTCGGTGCGCACGCCGCCGCTCGCGTAGTGCGCCGCCGGGACGACCGGGATCGGCTCGCGTACCGGGTCGATGCCGTGGCTGCGGCAGTTCGCCAGGATCGTCGGGAAGCGGCGTTCCCACGTCTGCTGGCCCAGGCCACGGCCGTCCAGGTACATGTGATCGGCGCCAGTCTCGAGCATCTCGTGCATGATCGCCTTGGCGACCACGTCCCTCGGCGCAAGGTCGGCCAGCGGGTGCCTGCCCGCCATCAGCGCCTTCCCCGCGCCGTCGACCAGGACGGCGCCTTCGCCGCGAACGGCCTCCGAGACGAGGGGCTGCCGCCCGGTGGCGTCCGGCCCGAGCCACAGGACGGTCGGGTGGAACTGGACGAACTCGAGATCGGCTACCTTCGCTCCGGCCCGCAGCGCGAGCGCTACGCCGTCGCCGGTCGAGACGGGCGGGTTCGTCGTCGCCGAGTACACCTGGCCGAAGCCTCCGGTCGCCAGCACGACCGCACTGGCCCGCACAGCGCCGACGCCGTCTGACTGGCCCTGGCCGAGCACGTGCAGGGTGATGCCGGCCGCCCGGCCATCGCCCGTGCGCAGCAGGTCGAGCGCGAGCGCATGCTCGATGACCGCAAGCCGACCGCTGGTGCTCGCGTCGGCGAGTGCGGCCAGCAGTGCCCGGGATACCTCGGCACCGGTCGCGTCACCGCCCGCGTGCGCGATCCGGCGGCGCAGGTGGCCACCTTCCCTGGTGAGGGAGAGCGGGCCGGCGGGCTCGCGATCGAACTGGGCACCGAGCGCTATCAGCCGGGCGACCGCCGCCGGGCCATACGTGACCAGCGTCCGGACCGCGTCGACGTCGCAGATACCGCCGCCGGCCGTGAGGGTGTCGCGCAGGTGCTGTTCCGGTGTGTCGCCAGGGCCGAGCGCAGCCGCAATGCCGCCCTGCGCCCACCGGGTGGAACCGTCGTCGAGCACCGACTTGGTCGCCAGCAGGATGCGGGCACCCGGGAGCTCCCGGCGGATTGCCAGCACAGTCGTAACTCCGGCCACGCCTGAGCCGACGACGACAACGTCGGCCTCGCGCTCCCAGCCCGGCGACGCGGCCAGCAGCCGTGGACTCATCGAGGTCCGCCGAACTGCATCGCGGTGTTGTCGATGAGCCTGGTCCGGCCGACCGTAGCGGCGACCAGCAGCAGCGCCGGTCCGCGATGCTGAGGTCCGGTCTGCGCGAACGTGACCGGGTCCACCAGGGCCAGGTAGTCGAGTTCGAGCGGCGGGCTGGCTGTCGCCGCCGTCGCGAGCACAGCGCGCGCAGCTGCCAGCGCCGCCGCCGGACCCTGGCCCTGGTCAGCACTCGCAGTGGCGGCGGCGAGGGCGTGCGGCAGCGCCAGCGCCGTCTTCCGCTCGGCTTCGGAGAGGTAGGCGTTCCGGCTGGAGGCAGCCAGACCGTCCGGATCCCGATACAGCGGAGCGGCCTCAATCCAGATGCCGAGATCGAAGTCGGCCACCATCTGCCGGATTAGGGCAAGCTGCTGGACGTCCTTCGCGCCGAACACCGCCGCGTCCGGGCAGGTTAGCTCGAACAGCTTGAGGACCACGGTGAGAACGCCGCTAAAGAACCCCGGCCGCGATCGGCCTTCGAGCAGCTGCCCGGCCGGCCCGGGGTCGACAGTCACCTGCGGCTCGGTCGGGTACATCTGCGCCCGGTCCGGGTGGAACACCGCGGACACGCCTTCCTCCGCGCACAGGGCCAGGTCCGCGTCGAGCGATCGCGGGTACCGGTCGAAGTCTTCGGCCGGGCCGAACTGGAGCGGGTTCACGAAGATCGACACCAGTACGCTGCCGTCCGCTCCGGCCAGCTCCCGCGCCAGGCGCAATGGTGACCGGTGTCCGTCGTGCAGGGCGCCCATCGTCGGCACGAGCACGACCGGGCCCGGCAGTGCTGCGCGCGCGGCGCTCAATCCCCTGCGGGTCCGGATGAGCATGGGAATCTGCGGGCTCGTGGTGCTCGGCGTCCCGGCCGGCCGGATCGCGGTACTCGCCCGGGAGGACGACCCCCCGACACCCCCCGCGGTCACCCTGGCACCTCGGCGAGCACGTCGAGTAGCCGCCGGGCATCCGGCGCGGCAAGTAGGCCAGCGGCCATAGCCCTGCTGGCAGTGAGCCTGGCGAGGGCGAGGTAGGCAGGCAGGGCCTCCGGCGCATACGCGCGCAGGGCCTGCACGTGTCCGGCGACGGTCTCGGCGTCGCCGCGCGCGACCGGCCCGGTCAGTGCCGCGTCGCCAAGGCGGAGCGCGTTGTCCAGCGCGGCCGACAGCAGCGGGCCCAGCATCCGGGCGGGCTGGCCGACGCCGGCCAGCCGGAGCAGGTCTTCGGCCTGCACGACCTGCGTTACCAGATGGTTCGCGGCGCCGGCCAGCGCCGCATGGTACAGATCGCGGTCCGCTTCGGCGATTGCCACCGGCTCGCCGCCCATCTCCATCACCAGCACCTCGGCGGCGGGCCGCAGCACCTCCGGCGCCGTGACGCCAAAGCAGATGCCGGTCAGCCGGTCCGCGTCGTCGGCCCGGCCGGTGAAGGTCATCACCGGGTGCAGCGCGAGCGGGAGAGCGCCGAGATCGGTCGCTGGCTGGAGGACGGCCAGGCCGTGCCGGCCGCTGGTGTGCGCTAGCATCCGGCCGCCCACCGGCACGCCGGTGGCGGCCAAACCGCGAACTAGCGGGCCGAGCACGTCGTCCGGCACCGTCAGCAGGACCAGATCAGCTGCCGTCACCACATCCTCGGGCTGCCGGACGGGCGTGCCGGGGAGGAAGCGCTCGACGCGTTCCCTGGACTCGCGGGACACGGCCGAAGCGCCAGCGATCCGGTGGCCGGCCCGGTGCAGCGCCACGGCCAGCGCGGTGCCCACCCGGCCCGCCCCGACGATACCGACGTCGAGCCGGGCAGGATGCTCAGAGCCGGCCGGACGGATCCGGCGACTGCGCACTGGCTCACCGGGTCGCCCAGCGCCAGGCTCATGAGCTGGCTCAGAGGTCATAGGCAGTCCGGTGCCGTGGCTCGTACAGGCCGATCTCGCCGCCGCCAGGGATCTGAATCGATGTCAGCAGCCCCCAGCTGGCCTGCG
>Ga0335074_10005542_pt1 | contig 17471 bp, 13 predicted proteins | sample Lox_Sample_23_FD_206715 | JGI IMG/M metagenome (GOLD analysis project Ga0335074, IMG submission 206715) | Soil microbial communities from Loxahatchee National Wildlife Refuge, Florida, United States - Lox_Sample_2.3 | ecosystem: Environmental > Terrestrial > Soil > Wetlands | place: USA... | reverse complement strand
CACGGCCGGGCGGCTGGGACTGGGCTTTGACCCCGCCGAGCAGCGCGCCCTCGTCCTTGCTGCCCGACATGATCATTCCCGGCGTGCCCATCTCGCGGACCCGCTGGATGATCTGGTCGAACATGGCACGCCCGGCACCGCCGGCCGACCGGGCCAGGATCAGGTGCAGCCCGATGTCACGGGCCTGGGGGATCAGGTCGGCGATCGCGAGCAGCGGATTGGTCGCGCCGGCCACGAGGTCGTAGTCGTCGACGACCAGGAACAGGTCGGAGCCCTCCCACCACGAGCGGCTGCGCAGCTGCTGCGGCGTCAGGTCGGGCGGTGGCAGCCGCTTGACCATCGCCTCGCGCACCTCGCTGATCAGCGGCACGGCCGCGGCCGAGGATGCCGCGTATCCGATGCGGTGCTCGGTGTCCGCGCTGTCCAGCAGGGACCGGCGGTAGTCGATGAAGATCAGCCGGGCGTCGTCGGGCGTATAGCGCTCGACGACGCTCTCAGAGATCACCCGCAGCAGGTTGGACTTGCCGCACTCGGTGTCGCCGAACACGAGGAAGTGCGGGTCCGCGGCGAGGTCCAGCAGCACCGGCGACAGCGTGCTCTCGTCGATGCCGAACGGGATCTTCGTGCCGGTCTGCGCCTGCCCCGGCAGCGCGCCCACCGGCAGGACATCCGGGAGCAGCCGGACCTGCGGCGCCGGCTCTCCCTGCCACGCGACCGCCAGCGTCTCGACCATTTTGCGCATCCCGTCGGGCAGGCTGTCGACATCGGGCTGCGAGTCGATGCGCGGCAGCGCGGTCAGGAAGTGCAGTCCGTCCCGGGTGATGCCGCGGCCCGGCGCGGACTCGGGCACGTTGGCCGCGAGCCGGCGGTCGACCTCGGACTCGTACGGGTCGCCCAGCCGCAACTCCAGCCGGGTGCCGAACAGGTCGCGGATCGCGGGCCGGAACTCCGACCACTTGCCGGTCGCGGCCAGCACGTGCACGCCGTAGCCGAGGCCCCGCGCCGCGATCGCGGTGACGTCCTGTTCGAGCTGCTCGTAGTCCTGGCGCAGGGTGAGCCAGCCGTCCACGACCAGGAACACATCGCCGTACCCGTCGCCCGCGATCTCGCCGCTGGCCCGCATCCGGCGGTACGCGGGCATCGACTCGATCTTCTGCTCGGCGAACTCCCGTTCCCGGCGCGTGAGCACGCCCTGGACCTCGGCCACCGTGCGCCGGACGCTGGTCGCGTCCAGCCGGCTGGCGACCCCGCCGACGTGCGGCAGGCCGTTCAGGCCGGCCAGCGACCCGCCGCCGAAGTCGAGGCAGTAGAACTGGATCTCCCGCGGCGTGTGCAGCAGCGCCAGCGAGCTGATCAGGGTCCGCATCATGGTCGACTTGCCGCTCTGCGGCGCGCCGACCACGGCGGCGTGGCCCGCGGCGCCGGACAGGTCGACCCACAGCGGGTCCCGGCGCTGGTCGAACGGGCGGTCGACGATCCCGGTGACGGCGCGGAGCCTGCCGCGCCCGTTCTGATCGTCGACCGAACAGCCGTACTGGGTGGTGATGCCGAGCGGGGGCAGCAGCTGGTCCAGGGTGGGCGGCACGTCCAGCGGCGGCAGCCAGATCTGGTGCGCGGCCCGGCCATGCCCGGCGAGCTGGCCGACGACCACGGCGAGCAGGCTCTCGGCCGGGTCGGTGTGCTGCTCTTCGGGCGGCTGCTGGTCGTCGATCACCTCGGGCCGGATGTAGCCGGGGCCGTAGGGCACAATCACCGGCCGGAGCCGGCGCTGTGAGCCGCGGGCCTGGCCCGGAGCGGCCGGCCCGGACACGTACGCGGCCTTGAACCTGGTCATGTCGCCGGTGTCGAACTTCAGGTAGCCGCTGCCCGGCTGCGACGGCAGCTCATAGGCATCGGGCACGCCAAGCACGACGCGCGACTCCGAGGCGGAGAAGGTGCGCAGGCCGATCCGGTAGGACAGGTGCGTGTCGAGGCCGCGCAGCTTGCCCTCTTCGAGGCGCTGCGAGGCCAGCAGCAGATGCACGCCGAGCGACCGGCCCAGCCGCCCGATCATCACGAACAGGTCTATGAACTCCGACCGGGCCGAGAGCAGCTCGGAGAACTCGTCGATGACCACGAACAGGGTGGGCACCGGCGGCAGGTCGGCCCCCTCCTCGCGGGCCCTGGTGTAGTCGCGCAGCGAGGCGTAGTTGCCCGCCGCGCGCAGCAGTTCCTGGCGCCGGACCAGCTCGCCGTTCAGGGCGTCGCGCATCCGGTCCACCAGCGGCAGCTCGTCGGCCAGGTTGGTGATCACCGCGGAGACGTGGCTCAGCCGCTCCAGGCCGAGGAAGGTCGCCCCGCCCTTGAAGTCCACCAGGACGAAGTTGAGCGTCTCCGACGGATGGGTCAGGGCCAGGCCCAGCACCAGGGTCCGCAGCAGCTCCGACTTGCCCGATCCCGTCGCGCCGATGACCAGGCCGTGCGGGCCCATGCCGCCCTGGGCGGACTCCTTGATGTCCAGGTCGACCGGGGCTCCGCTGGCGTCGCTCCCGATCGGCACCCGCAGCCGGCTGCGCGGCGGCCGGGGCCGCCACAGCGCGGCGACGTCGAGCGCGAGCGGGTTGGCGATGCCGAGCAGCGAGGTCAGCGTGGTGTCGGCGGCCAGCGGGTCGTCATCCCGGGCGCCCAGGCCCGGCCGCAGGGGTGCCAACTGCCGGGCGAACGCGTCGGCCTCGGCCAGCGACATGGCGTCGGGCACGCCGATCGACGAGCGCACCTCGGCGCCGGTCCGGTCCCGGGTCAGCATGTCCGTGCCGCGGCTGCTGACGCTCAGGCGCAGTGCGGGCGCCGACGCCGTGCCGGGCGCGGACGCCGAGGCCGGGGTCAGGTCAATGAGCACGGCGCCCTCGATGCCGTCGGTGCCCAGCCGGGAGTCAAGGATGCCCTCGCCGCCGTCCACGATCACCACGTGAAACGGCAGCGTGGCCGACCGGGCCGCCGAGAACGGCGGGCGGCTGAGCAGGTCGGCGCCGATGATCGCTTCGAGCTGCGGCAGGCTCGGCGCCATCAGGCGGACCGGTCCGGCCGCGTCTTCCTCGGTCGGATGCATGTTGTGCGGCAGCCACTTGATCCACTGCCACCACCGCATCCGGTCCCGCGATGCGCATACGCAGATCCGGACGTCGTCGGGCGAGTGGAACACCGCGATCTGCGCGATCATCGCGCGGAGCATGCCGTAGGCCGCCTCCGGCTCGCCCCCGGCCGCGATCCGCGCGAACGAGCGCAGCGCGATGCCGACCGGAAGCCGGGGGACGCTGCCCTGGGCCCGGATGAACCGGCGCAGGGCGCCGGCGCACAACGGGTCGAGATCCTCGACCGGCTTGGTCTCGGGCGGCACCAGCCGGACCGCCAGCCGGTGCGTGCCGGTGCCGATCCGGACCTTGGCGAAGTCGTCGCTGGACGCCCGCCGTTCCCAGATGCGCCGCAACTCGGGGTCAATGAGCAGGGACGGCAGGGCACCCGGCTCGGGGCTGACCCACTCGAGCGCCTCCCGCTGCGCGGCGGCGACCTGGCGCACCTTGCGCCGGACCTGGCCGAGGTAGCGCAGGTAGTCACGGCGCAGGCCGTTCAGCTTGTTCTTCCGGTCGCCCTTGCCCCGGCCGATCTGGCCGACCATCATGCCGCCCATGCCCAGGGCCATCGCGCCGCCGCCCACGTACATGATCGGGCTCGAGCTCTGGCCGGCGAACAGGGAGCCCATCCCGACCATCATGGCCAGCATCGGCAGGTACATCAGCGTCTGCTGGAAGTTGTCCGGCGTCACCTCGGGGATCTCGGGCGGTGACTGGAGCACGATCTCGCCGCTCGGCAGCTCAGGCGGGTCATGCCGCTCGGTCCGGCGGACAATGATGGTGCTCACGGGCCGCCTTTCTTCGGGCCGATCCGCCCATATCCGCAGGGCCGTTCCGGCCGTGGCGCAGCGAGATTGGACCGGTTGGTCCGCGCTGAGGCGAGTTATCATTCTACGGCCGCATTTCCGACCCAGCGGGCGATGCGCTCAACGGGCGCCGGCCGCCGGCGCGGCCGGGCGGCGGGCGGGGGTGACACTGCTCAACACGGTTGCGAGGTACGCGCATGACGGCAGGCGGAAACGACCTGTGCCGGATCACCGTGGTCGGGCCGTCCCGGCGCGTCGACATCGCGCTCCCCGGCTACGTGTCCTTCGCTGACCTGTTCCCCGCCGTGGCCAGGTACGCCGGCCTGGACGGGCCCGACGTGGTCGGCGAGAAGGGCGGGTGGGTGCTCCAGCGGCTCGGCCAGGAGCCGTTCTCGCCGGCCATGACGCCGCTCCAGGCGGGCCTGCGCGACGGCGAGATGATCTACCTCCGGCCGCACCGGGCCCAGCTGCCGCAGATGGCCTTTGACGACGTCGCCGACGTGATCGCGACCAGACTGAACGAGCAGCCGGGCCGGTGGGGCTCGCGCGACATCCGGTGGGTCGCCCTCGGCGTGGGTGCCGCGGCGCTGGCCGCCGGGGCCGTGCTCATCCTCCGCAGCGGGCCGCTGTGGCTGGTGCCCGCGGTGACGGCCGCGGCGGTCGCGGTCGCCCTGCTCCTGGCCGTGCTGGCGATGTCCAGGGCCGCGGGCGACTCGCGGGCGGGGGCCGTGCTCGGCTACGCGGCCATCCCGTACGCGTTCCTGGCCGGGTTGCTCGTGCCGGCCAGGTCGACCCCGCTCTCGGGCCTGGGCGCGGTGCACCTGCTGGCCGCCTTCGCCGCGGCCGCGCTGGCCGCGGTGGTGGCGGCCGCGGCTTCCGGGGAGGTGTCGCTGTTCTTCGGGCCCGCCTGCGCCGGGCTGCTCGGCGTGCTCGCTTCGTGGGTCGGCTTCGCCTTCGGCGTCGGGTTCGACGGCGCCGCGGCCGTGATCGCCGTGCCGGCCCTGGCGCTCACCCCGCTGATCCCCGCGATCTCGTTCCGCATGGCCCGGATGACGCTGCCGCAGGTGCCCCGGCACGCCGATGACCTGCGGCGGGACACGCTCACCGTGGACGGCGCCGAGGTGTTCGACCGGACCAGCACGGCCGATCGCTTCGTCACCGGTGCCGCGGCGGGCATCGGGCTGGTGGCCGCGGGCACCGAGCTGGGACTGGCCTTCGCCCGCAGCTGGCTGGGCCTGGTGACCTGCGCGGTGCTCGCCTGCGCGCTGCTGCTGCGGTCCCGCCTGTTCCGCGGTCGCGCGCAGCGGCTCTGGATGCTGCTTCCCGGCTACGGCGGCCTGGTGCTGCTGGCCACGGGCGCGATCCACGGGGCCGGCCAGGCCCAGCACCTGGTCCTCGCGCTCGGGCCGCTGATCGCCGGGGCGGCGCTGGTGGTCGGGGTCGGCATCTGGCTGCCCGCGCACCGGCCGTCGCCGTTCTGGGGCCGGATGGCCGACATCGTGGACACGATGCTGATCGTCGCCCTCTTCCCGCTCGCGCTCGGCGTCGCGGGGGTCTTCGGCTACGTTCGCGGGCTGGGCTGACCCATGACCATGCAGAGCCGCAGGGACCTGTTCCACGCGCATCGGCTGATGACCCAGCGGGCGTCCCTGGCGCTGCTGCGCGGCGAGCCCGACATCCCGGATCAGCCGCTGCGCCGCCTGAACGTCGGGACGTTCTCGGGCGTGCTGGTCGCGGTGATCGTCACCGTGCTGTTCGTCATCTGGGGCCTGCTGGGGCACGGCGGCGGCTCGCTGCAGTACCAGCCCGGCCTGCTCGCCCTGGACAAGCAGACCGGTCAGCCCTACGTGTTCTGCCAGAACCGCAAGATCTGTCCGGTGCTGAACTACGCTTCGGCCCGGCTGGCCCTGGGCAACACGACCGTGACCCAGGAAACGGTGAGTCAGGCGTCGCTGGCCAGGTTTCCCCGCGGGCCGCTGATCGGCATCGCCGGGCTGCCGCCGCTGCCCGTGTCGGCCCAGCTGGTCAGGCAGCCATGGTCGGTATGCACGCAGACCGCGCTCGGTCCGTCCGGCACGCAGACCACCACCACCGTCGCGGCCGGCATTTCGACCGGGGGCAGTGCCATGGGCGGTAGCGCGCTGCTGGTCCAGGCGCCAAGCGGTCAGGACTGGGTGATCTGGAACGCGCAGCGGATGCTGATCCAGCAGAGCGCACTCTCGGTGCTGGCCACCTCCCAGCCGGCCGTGCCGGTGCCGTCGGTCTGGCTCAACGCGCTGCCCCAGGGCCCGGCGTTCGCGCCCCCGGGGATCCCGGACCAGGACGCGACGGTGCCCGGCCCGGTCGGTCCGGTCCGCGTCGGGCAGGTCTACCAGGTGACCGTGGTGGCCGGCAGCACCCAGTACTACGTCATGCTCCGCGACGGCCTGGCCCCGATCTCGAAGACACAGGCGGCTCTGCTCAATTCCGAGCCGGGAGCGCCCAAGCAGGCCACGCTGCCGCCGTCGGACGTCAGCGATCATCGCTCGGCGTCGAGGGTGCCGCCCGGCGGGCTGCCGGCCGCCGTCCCGCCGGTCGTGACGCCGGGTTCGTCGGCTCCGCTGTGCGTCGTCTACGCGGGCGCTGGCCCGGCGCTGGCCAGCCAGGTCGAGACCGGAGGGCGGATGCCATCCGGCGGCACCGCGACCGGCAATGCGGCCGGAATCACGACGGTGGCCCTGCCGGCCGGAGCCGGGGCCCTGGTGGGGGACGCGCCGGGCACCGGCCAGGCCAGCGGCGCGATCAGCTACTTCCTGGTCGTGGCCGGGCAGAGGTACGCGCTGGCCTCGAAGGGGGTGGCGGGCATGCTCGGCTACACCCTGTCGCAGGCGGTGGTCCTGCCGGCGGGCGTGGTGGACCTGATCCCGTCCGGGCCCGCGCTCGACCCGGCCCAGGCGGCCCGGCCGGCGCCGGCCGGGGGATGACGATTGGGTTACGTTTCCGTGCGGCCATTTCGGAAAACCGGCCGGTAACGGCCGGTCGCGCCAGATCAGGAATGCCCGGGACGTCACGTACCTCGCCGTTCACGCCGTGTAGTCGCCTGTCCTGGTTGACACTAATGTCGGACTTGGATTGACTTGATGCCGTTCTGTGGCGGTCGGCGTTGGCTGCTGCCGCGGGGCGCCGACGGGGTAAGGGATGGCTCCAGGATCGCCCGCCTCAACGGCAAATCGGCATCCGAAATGCGCGCACGATGAGGAGGTGCGGCGTGGCGAACGAGACCAGTTTTGACAGATCGTCAATGGCGACGGCTGCGACGCAGGTAGAAAGCACGGTCGGCCAGATCAAGGCCCTGCAGTCGCGGCTGCAGGGGGCGCACGGCGACCTGATGGCCGGCTGGGCGGGCCAGAGCGCGTCGGCGTTCACGGCGGCCTTCAATGAGTTCAACGCGGATTTTTCCAAGGTGATCCAGGCGCTCGACGTCATGCACGAGAAGCTCGTCGTGTCGCGCACGAACTACAACGCGTCCGAGGAAGCCAACACGACCTCGGCCAGCCGGATCGCCCAGGCCCTGAACCGCTGAGCCAGGGACATAAAGGAGACGGAAGATGAGTGGCGATTACACCAAGGCCGTATTCGGCACGCTGGACACGGGGGCATCGGAGTTCGCCTCCACCTACGCCCAGGTGGTTTCGACGGTCGACAACCTCGACTCACAGCTTCGCTCCAGCCTGTCGACCTGGACCGGCGCCGCGCAGCAGGCGTACTACGAGTGCAAGGCGAAGTGGGACGCCGCGATTGCCGACATGGCCACGGTGATCCAGAGCCTCGGCCAGGTGGTCAACACGGCCAACGAGAACTTCCAGGGCGCGGAGACCGCCAACCGGACGATGTGGAGCTGACACGGTTGTGATCGCCGTGCCGCGACGGCTTCGCGGCACGGCGTCGCCTCCGCTTCGGACGCAATTTCTCACGGCAATGAAGACGAAATAATCAGGGCGAGGCCGCAGGAAATGTTGAGTGCGGGCAGGGGAGATTCGTAATGGGCGCGATCCAGGATGAGATGGCGCTTCAGGACCAGGAAAAGCTCGACCAGCAGCAGGCGGCGCAGAACGCCCGCGAATACAACGCGGACGGCTCGGCGAAGGCCAATGACTTCCGGCCGCCGAAGCTCCCTGAGTCGACCTTTCCCAAGGGCCTGACGAGCGGCAAAGAGCTCACCGTCGACCGGGGTCAGCTGAACGTGGTCCGGGGCCAGATGGCCGCCGACCTGGCCCGGCTGCAGGGAACCCTGTCGCAGCTCAGCGGCGAGGGCGCGATGGGCGGGGCGATCGGCGGCTGGTCCACGGCCGACGCGTTCGGCGGCAACGCGACCAACGCGTACGAGGGAATCACGCAATTCATCCAGGCCCTGAACGCGGCCTACGACTTGGTGATCGGCAACCTGAGCAAGACGGTGACCAACTACGCCGACGCCGAGGACACCACGTCGAGCGCGGCCAGCCGGATCGGCGCGGACTCGGCGCCGGGCGGCGCCTGAGCGGCTAACGCGGCCGGGAAAGAGGAACCCCATCATGCTCATCGATGGCGGCGGGTTCGGCACCATCAGCGGTAACTCGTTCCACATCAAGCAGTCGGCGGTCGCGCCGAGCTCGGTCGGCGGGCTCTCGGCCGCCGAGATCGAGCAGATGTTCTCCTACCTGCCCGATGCCGACCTGGTGACGCAGTCGGGCACCGCCCACACGAACGCGAGCAAGATACTGGCCGACATCGCCGACTCCCTGGTCAAGCACGTGCAGGTGCTGCACCAGAACTGGACCGGCACGGCGTCGGACACCGCGGTGGGCGCCTTCCAGCAGCTGCACCAGACCGCCATCGGGCTCGCGCAGGCCAGCGCGCAGACCGGCGCCGTGCTGACCTGGATGGGCGGGATCATTCCCTTCTACAAGAGCTACAAGGCGCCGGCCCTGAGCCTGTTCGGCCACATCGAGGCCGCCTTCGGCGATAACCCGTCGGACAAGGCGGCGCAGGCCGTCCTGGAGCGGTTCAACAACCGCCTGGTCCAGGCCAACGAGAACCTGCCCACCGAGGTGACCAAGAACCTGCCCACGGCCGGCTGGGACACCAAGTCCCCGCTGACCGCCGGGCCCGGCGGTCCGGCCGGCGCGGGTGCGGCGGCGTCCGGGGTGTCCGGCGGCGGCAGCACCGGCCCCGGAGTCGGGACCAAGGTCGGTGGCCCGGGCGGCAGCCAGCCCGTCGGGAAGCTGCCGGGCGGTGGAGTCACCGTTGGCAAGCCTCCGGCCGGTTCAAAGGGGCCGACCGGCACCCCGCCGCCGACTCAGCTGGCCGGGGCACCGCCGGGCGCCCCGGGCGGCGGCACCAGCTTCGGTGGGCCACCCCCGGGCGGCGTCGGCGCCCCACCGCCGGGCGCCGGGCCCGGCGGGCCAGGTGGCGGCAGCTTCCCGGTGGTCCCCGGAGGCGGGCCTCCCGGTGACGCCCCGCCGCCCGGCGAGCCGGGCGACCTGGGCGACCCGGGCGCGCTCACCGACGGCGCCGGGCCCGGCGACCCAGGCCTGATCGGCGGCGAGGGCGGCCTGGGCGGCGAGGGCGTGGTCGGCGTGGCCCCCGGTGACACCGCCGTCATCGGCAGCGACGGCATGATCGGCTCTGGCCCGGGCGGGCCGGGCGGCGGCGAGGTCGGCCTGGAATCTGGCCGCCCCGGCGTGGTGGGCATCGACGAGGCCTTCCCCGACGGCGGCGTGGTCGACGGTGGCGTGGCCAACGGCTTCCTCGAGGGTGACGCGGGCGGCGGCCTCGGGGCCGGTGACAGCGGAGCCACGGGCTTCGTGGGCGCCGACGGCGAGGCCGTGGGCGCCGAGGCCGGCCAGGGCGGCATGGGCATGCCCGCGGGCAGCGCCGGCGGGGCCGGACGCGAGCGTGAGCGTCGCCGCGAGGCCTGGATGGCCGAGGACGCCGAGCTCTGGGAGGGCCACACCGACCAGGTGCCGTCGCAGATCGGTCCCTGACCCGGAGCGCTCCGGTGGCCGGCTGAGGGCGCGGGCGCCCTCCCTCAGTCGGCGACCGGCCACGGGCTGGCGGCCGGGTCCGACCGCGGCCCGGCCTGGGTTCTCGGCGACGCGGCCTCGGGCGACGAGGTTTCCGGCGGGGCAGCTTCGGGCGATGCCAGCCAGGCGTCGATGCCGCTGCGCAGCCGGGCCCGGACGCCGGCGGGCGCCACCGACCCATCCACCGACATCCGGGCCAGCTCCGCTAGCTCGGGGTCGGACATCCCGTGCGCCTGCCGGGCGATCTGGTACTGGGCGTTCAGACGCCGGCCGAACAACAGCGGGTCGTCGGCGCCGAGCGCAACCCGCACTCCCGCATCCAGCAGCGGCCGGAGCGGCACGTCGACCGCCGTGGCCGCGACCCCTAGCGCCACGTTGGACGATGGACACACTTCGAGCGTGATTCGCCCCGAGACGACGCGTTCCAACAATTCTTGATCTTTTACGGCCGCAACCCCGTGCCCGACCCGGTCGGCGTGCAGCTCGTCGAGGCAGGCACGGACGCTGGCCGGGCCGGACAGCTCGCCGCCGTGCGGCACCGCGAGCAGCCCGGCGCGCGCGGCGATCCGGAACGCCGGGGCGAAATCGGCGGCGGCCCCGCGCCGTTCGTCATTGGACAGCCCGAAGCCGGTGACCCCGCGGCCGGCGTGGGCGCCCGCCAGCCGGGCCAGCGTGCGCGCGTCCAGCGGGTGCCGGGTCCGGTTGGCCGCGATGATCACTCCGATGCCGACCCCAGTGGCCGCCGACGCCGCCGCCGCGGCGTCGAGGATCAGCTCCACCGTTCTCGTCAGGCCGCCAAACCTGGCCGCGTAGCCGGACGGGTCCACCTGGATCTCCAGCCAGCCCGAGCCCTCGTCCCGCTCGTCCTGGGCCACCTCGTGCAGCAGCCGCCGCACGTCGGCCTCGGTGCGGACCACCGAACGGGCGATGTCGTACAGCCGCTGGAAGCGGAACCAGCCGCGCTCGTCGGTGCCCCGCAGCCGCGGCGGCCACTCCTCGACCAGGGCCTCCGGCAGGTGCACCCGGTGCTCGCGGGCGAGCTCGACCAGCGTGGAATGGCGCATGCCGCCGGTGAAGTGCAGGTGCAGGTGCGCCTTGGGGAGTCGGGTCAGGGGGCGTGCCATGGCGTCGGCCGCCCGGCTCCGGCGTCAGCGACGTCGCCGGGCCCGCCGTCAGCGGGCCTGGGCGAGCAGCTTGCCGAGCCGGGTGATCCCCTCCTCCAGGTCGGAGTCGCCCAGCGCGCAGGACAGCCGGAAGTAGCCCGGGGTGCCGAACGCCTCGCCCGGGACCACGGCCACGTCGACCTCGTCGAGCAGGAGCTCGGCCAGCTCGGTGGTGTCGGCCGGCCGGCGCCCGGCGAGCTCCTTGCCCAGCACCCCCTTGACCGAGGGATAGCAGTAGAACGCGCCGTCGGGCAGCGGGCAGATCACCCCGGGGATGTCGTTCAGCATGGCGGTCATCAGCAGCCTGCGGCGGTCGAACGCCTCGCGCATCCGGGCCACGGCGGACAGGTCGCCGGCCACGGCGGCCAGCGCGGCGGCCTGGGCCACGTTGCAGACGTTCGAGGTCAGGTGGGACTGCAGGTCGGAGGCGGCCTTGGCCACGTCGGGCGGAGCGATCATCCAGCCGACGCGCCAGCCGGTCATGGCGTAGGTCTTGGCCACCCCGTTCAGCACCACGACGCGGTCGGCCAGCTCGGGCGCGGCCACCGCGATCGAGGTGAACCGCGCGTCGCCGTACACCAGGTGCTCGTAGATCTCGTCGGTGATCACCCACAGGCCGTGCCCGGCGGCCCAGCGCCCGATCTCGGCGACCAGATCGGGCGGGTACACCGCGCCGGTCGGGTTGGACGGCGACACGAACAGCAGCACCTTGGTCCGGTCGGTCCGGTGCGCCTCGAGGTCGGCGACCGAGGCGAGGTAGCCCGACTTCTCGTCGGTCATCACCGGGACCGGCGTCCCGCCCGCCAGGCTGATCGCCTCCGGGTACGTGGTCCAGTACGGCGCGGGCAGCAGCACCTCGTCGCCCGGGTCGATCAGCGTGGCGAACGCCTCGTAGACGGCCTGCTTGCCGCCGTTGGTCACCACGACCTGGCCGGGGGTTACCTCGTAGCCGGAGTCGCGGGCGGTCTTGGCCGCGATCGCCTCCCGCAGCTCGGGCAGGCCCGGGGCGGGGGAGTACTTGTGGAACCTCGGCACGGCGCAGGCGCGCTGTGCGGCCTCGACAATGTAATCGGGGGTCGGGAAGTCGGGTTCGCCGACGCCGAAGCCGATGACCGGCCGGCCCGCCGCCTTGAGCGCGCGCGCCTTCGCGTCCACGGCGAGCGTCGCCGACTCGGTGATCGCCCCGATCCTGGTCGAGATCCTGCGCTGTGAGGAAGCCATGTCATCCATGGTTGCATCCCGGCCGGCCCGCCGGGGCCCGGGTGGGGGATCTTGCTGGGGGCCGGAACGGGCTCGCGCGTTGGCCCGTACTGGTCCTGGTGCGGGTCCGGCGATCGGGGGCCGCGGGTTCGCTGTGTGGTTCGACGACAGGGGTTCCGGCAACGTAGACTTCGACAACTGGTGGCGGTCCACCAGTGGCAGGGGCATGCCCGCGGAGCGTCGCGGCAGGCATCTGCCGCGGTCGTGCCGTCATAGGGCAGTAGCTCAATTGGCTAGAGTCCCGGTCTCCAAAACCGGCGGTTGGGGGTTCGAGTCCCTCCTGCCCTGCGAGTGCGACCCGCGCATGTGGCGGACGCACGGCGCCAGCCGGTCAGTGAAGTGCTGCTCAGGTGAGGACATGGCAACTCAGATACGTGGCACCGCGGCGGAGAAGCCGGCCAAGCCCGGACGCCCGGCCAAGCCGGAACGGACCACGCCGCTGCTGTTCCTGCGGCAGGTGATTGCGGAACTGCACAAGGTCATCTGGCCGACCCGCAAGGAACTTGTCACGTACACCACGGTGGCCATCGTCTTCATCCTGGTGATGGTGGGCATCGTGACCGGCCTGGACACCGCGTTTACCAAGCTGGTCTTCGAGGTCTTCGGCTGAGGTGCCGGCTGGCTGAGCCGTGATCGGCGCGCCCTTGGCGGCGGCCCGGTCACAGGCTGGCCGGCGCTGGCCGCGATGACCGTGGAGCGCCGGGCAGACGCCGGAATGACCGGGAATGACGAGCGGAGAGAAAGAGTTATCGTGTCCGATCCTGAACTGCAGGGCGGCCAAGAGCCGGCCGAGCACGGCTCCAACGAGCAGCCGGACGATCAGGCTGCCGGTGAGGTGCTAGGCGCTCCCGTGGCCGATTCGCTGGCCGAGGCCGGCGCCGAGCTGGAGGCCGAGGCGGCGCTCGAGGCTCAAGCCGCGGAGCAGGCGCAGGCCGAGGACGAGGTCGAGGCCCAGGCCGAGACCGACGCCGCCGAGGAGCTCAAAGCCGAGGCCGAGGCCGAGGGCGATGAGGACCCGGTCGGTGCGTTCAAGGCCGAGCTGCGGCTGCTGCCGGGTGACTGGTACGTGGTGCACTCGTACGCCGGGTACGAGAACCGGGTCCGGACCAACCTGGAGAGCCGTACTCAGTCCCTGAACATGGAGGACTACATCTTCCAGATCGAGGTGCCCACGCACGAGGTCACCGAGATCAAGGGCGGCAAGCGCCAGCAGGTCCAGGAGAAGGTGCTGCCGGGATACATCCTGGTCCGGATGGACCTCACCGACGAGTCCTGGGCCGCGGTGCGGAACACGCCGGGGGTCACCGGGTTCGTCGGGCTGTCCAGCCGCCCGTCCCCGCTGAGCCTGGACGAGGTGGCGGTGCTGCTCGCGCCGGAGCCGGAGGAGAAGGTGGCCAAGAAGGCCGAGACCGCGCGCGCGGCTTCGGTGGACTTCGAGGTGGGCCAGTCCGTTACGGTTATGGACGGGCCGTTCGCGACCCTTCCGGCGACCGTGAACGAGATCAACCCCGACACCCAGAAGCTCAAGGTGCTCGTCTCGATCTTCGGCCGGGAGACGCCGGTCGAGTTGTCCTTCGATCAGGTCAGCAAGATCTAGTCGCAAGATCTAGTAAGGAACGCGAAAGAACATGGCTCCGAGGAAGAAGAAGATCGCTGCGGTCGTCAAGGTGCAGCTGAATGCGGGAGCGGCCACCCCGGCGCCGCCGGTTGGCACGGCGCTCGGCCCGCACGGCGTCAACATCATGGACTTCTGCAAGCAGTACAACGCGGCCACCGAGTCGCAGCGCGGCAACATCATCCCCGTGGAGATCACCATCTACGAGGACCGGTCGTTCACCTTCATCACTAAGACGCCGCCGGCGCCTGAGCTGATCAAGAAGGCCGCGGGCGTGGAGAAGGGCAGCGGCGAGCCGCACAAGACCAAGGTCGGCTCGGTCACCTCCGCCCAGGTCCGCGAGATCGCGCAGGTGAAGATGGCCGACCTGAACGCCACCTCGATGGAGGCGGCGGAGAAGATCATCGCGGGGACGGCCCGCTCCATGGGCATCACGGTCGTGAGCTGACCTTCCGGCACCACCCCGACCAGTGGCAGGGCCAGGCGCTGGCCCGCGGACCACGACCTCCGTAACGGAACAAGGAGCGCACTGATGAAGCGCAGCAAGGCATATCGCAAGGCGGACGAGCTCATTGAGGCGGCCCGCCTGTACACCCCGGTCGAGGCCGTGTCCCTGGCCAGGAAGACATCAACGACGAAGTTCGACCCGACCGTCGAGGTCGCGTTGCGGCTCGGCGTGGACCCGCGCAAGGCCGACCAGATGGTCCGCGGGACGGTGAACCTGCCGCACGGAACCGGCAAGACCGCCCGCGTCCTGGTGTTCGCGACCGGTGACCGGGCCACGGAGGCCGAGGCGGCGGGCGCCGACTACGTGGGTGCCGACGACCTGATCGAGCGGATCCAGGGCGGGTTCCTCGACTTCGACGCGGTCGTGGCCACCCCCGACCTGATGGGCAAGGTCGGGCGGCTGGGCCGGGTTCTGGGCCCGCGCGGCCTCATGCCGAACCCCAAGACCGGCACCGTCACCGCCGACGTCGGCAAGGCCGTCACCGACATCAAGGGCGGCAAGATCGAGTTCCGGGTGGACCGGCACGGCAACCTGCACTTCGTGATCGGCAAGGCCTCGTTCACCGACCGGGCCCTGGTGGAGAACTACGCCGCCGCGATCGACGAGGTGGTCCGGCTCAAGCCGGCCGCGGCCAAGGGCCGGTACCTCAAGAAGGCCACGATCACCACGACGATGGGTCCGGGGATCCCGGTCGACCCGGGCATCACCCGGGGCATCACCGGCGACCTCGAGGACGCCGTCGCCAGCTGACGTCGAGGCGCCATTTTAAGGGTCCTCCTTTGCCCGGGCCGCGTCGTCCGGGCCTCGTACGGCTTTCTGGGGCCGTCCGGGCCGGTTTGAGCCTGGCCTGGGCGGCCCCGCGGCGTGTTGCGGGTGCCGCAGGAGCTTGATCATCTTGACTCTGTACGCCTTCCGGGGATTTGATCACCCAATTTGCGGCCTTTGTCCCAGGGAAAGTGTGAGAAGTGCCGGTTGGCCGGGGCACCCGGGTGGCGGGGGCATTCGGCGCAGGCGGGGTAGCCCCCGGGCTGGCGCGACCGGGTGGCGAGGGCATTCGGCCCGGGCGGGGCGTTAAAGTCGCGGTTGCCCGGTTGTGACGCCGCTACGGCGTGAAAATTTGGTCAGCTGACCCGCCGTCGTCTGTGAGCCCGGCTGCGCCGGGCGCTGCCGCGCTGGGGTGGCCGTCGGCTGGGCGGTGTGAGCCCGGCTGCGCCGGGATCGGCCGGGTTCTTGCACCGGCGAAGGCTTATGCGAAAGGGGCGGGTGGTCTGGGAGGCTGTGGCCGCGGTCGTTCGCTGACGTCGTGTTTCTTTGGCGGGCTGGACCCCGAGTTAAAGTCTGACGCCGGGAGCCCATCTTCAGGGCCGCTAAATGGTGCCTCGAGCCCGCGGACCAGATTTACCGATGCCCCAGGCTCCTGCGAACGACCGCGACCGCAGCTGGTTGCCTTCTGATCGTAGGAGCTGATGATGCAAGACGTGCAAGACGAGCCGCTGTTCGCTGAGCGGGTCGCCGGCCTGGACATCGCCAAGGCCGGGGTGGAGGTCACCATCCGGGTGCCGAGCGACACCACGGCGGGCCGCCGCCAGCAGGAGACCCGGGCCTTCGGCGCCACCCGCGCCGAGCTGGAGTCGCTGGGAGACTGGCTGGCCTGCTGGGGCGTCACCAAGATCGGCATGGAGGCCACCGGTGACTACTGGAAACCAGTGTTCTTCCTGCTCGAATCACGCGGGTTCGACGGCCACCTGTACAACGCCGCGCAGGTCAAAGCCCTGCCCGGCAGGCCCAAAACCGACCGGGCCGACTCGATCTGGCTGGCCAGGATCACCGAGCGCGGCACGGTCGCCTCTAGCTTTGTCCCGCCTGAGCCGATCCGCCGCCTGCGCACCCACACCCGCTACCGCCGGCACCTCACCCAGGCCCGCACCGCCGAGAAACAGAGAGTGGAAAAGCTGCTCGAAGACGGGCACCTGAAGCTGTCGTCAGTGATTTCTGACATCCACGGGGTCTCGGGCCGGGACATGCTGGACGCGATCACGGCCGGGCAGCGCGACCCCAAGGCGCTGGCTCAGCTGGCCCGCGGCACTATGCGCGGCAAGATCCGCCGCCTGGAAGAGGCGCTGGACTGCTCGTTCTTCACCGACGAGCACGCCGCCGTGCTGGCGATGATGCTGTTCACCATCGACCACTACACCACCCAGATCGAGGCGCTCACCACAAAGATCGAGGCGCTGATCGCCCCGTACCTGCGCCAGGCCGGCCAGCTCGACGCCGTGCCCGGCATCGGGCAAGTCTGCGCCCAGGACATCATCGCCGAGATCGGCGCTGACATGACCGTCTTCCCTACCGCCGCCCACCTGGTCTCCTGGGCCAGATGGTCGCCCCAGGTCAAGCAGTCGGCCGGGAAACGCAAGGGCGGCAACGCCACCGGCCGCGGCAACCCCTACCTGGGCGCCGCTCTTGGCGAGGCCGTCAGCAGCGCCGGGCGCACTCAGTCCTTCCTCGGCGCGAAATACCGGCGGCTAATCCGGCGCATGCCGAAAAAGAAGGCCCTGGTCGCGACCGGCAACTCGATGCTCGTCAGCATCCACGCCCTGCTGTCCGACCCCGAAGCCTGCTACCAGGACCTCGGACCCGGCTACTACGAACAGCGCATGCACGTCCGCCGCCAGGCCCGCAACCACGTCAAAGGCCTGCAACGTCTCGGCTACAGGGTCACCATCCAGCCCGTCAACCCCGACACCGGCGAGCTCTTGGCCACAGCCGGCTAACCGCCATCACCGATGCCCGCAGTCCGCCGGCGCTGACGCGCCGCCGGACGCTGCCGCGCGCCCAGCTGAGGTCTTATTTTCGGACCAGATAAAGGTTGGGTTGGGCGGCGAGTTGGCGGGGCGGTTGGTTGCCGCGTATTCTGTGTGGCGCCAAAGACCGTCGGTCGTCGCCATGCACGCGCGTGGTGACCGAA
>Ga0335074_10005541_pt1 | contig 17471 bp, 13 predicted proteins | sample Lox_Sample_23_FD_206715 | JGI IMG/M metagenome (GOLD analysis project Ga0335074, IMG submission 206715) | Soil microbial communities from Loxahatchee National Wildlife Refuge, Florida, United States - Lox_Sample_2.3 | ecosystem: Environmental > Terrestrial > Soil > Wetlands | place: USA... | reverse complement strand
GATAGGGAAGCCGGCGTCCTGGCCTGCCGCCTGCCACGCTGCCCGCTCGACCGCGGCAATGACGATGTCCCGCGACTCCGGGTCGTCCGGACTATCGAGCGTCACCGCGATCAGCAGGCCCTCGCCGACGAACCGCACCGACAGCCACGCGGCAGATGCGCCGGACACGGCCGGGATCCGGAGCAGTTCGGCCGCGATGCTGGCCAGCAGGCCGTCAGGGCGGACGGGCAGCGGTCCGACGCGGATCCGGCCGGAGTCCTCGCCGGCAACGGCCGCCAGGTAGGACACGCCCTGCGGGTAGACAGGGACGCTCTCGCTCGCGCCGGCATTGAGCGCGATCCCGACATCCGGAGGCAGCAGCCTGGCCAGGTCGGCCGCGCGCACGACCATGTGCGGGAGGACCGCGATGCCAGCGTCGGCCGGGGGCGCTGGCAGCTCCGAGCCGGCCGCCTGAGCCGCCGGGGCCTGGTCAGCGGTGCCGGCCGGCAGGCGGGTCTCGGCTAGCTGGGCCAGCAGCTGGGGCGAGGAGTAGGCGGGCACGAAGTCGCTGCCCAGGTAGGACACGGTCGGCAGCGTCACGGCCGTGCCACGGACGACCGGGCTGCCGTCGTCCGGCAGCGGCAGCCAGAGCCGGGCGGTGCGCAGCACATCAAGCAGGTCGCCGATCCGGTCGGCGTCCTGGACGGCGGCCGCGAGCGCGCGCTCGACTGCCCCGGCCGACGCGTTGCTGACCTGGGCTGACTCATCAGTGCTGCCGAGGGCAGAGACCACCGTGGCGCCGGCCAGCGACGCGCCGGCTGGTGCGCCGCTCTCGGGATGTGCGGGCGCCGATGCCGGCATGGCAGTGTTGCTACCGGTAGCAATGCTCATGTGACCGTCCTTTGACAGGGTTCATGGCCTAGGAGAAGGTGCACGGACCGACGCCATCACAGCGGCCAGCGGGAGCTGGCCCGTAGGTTTCATCTGACGGATAGTAAGCGCTCCAGGGCGGTGCGTAATGGAAAACGGCCGGCGTTCTAGTCGGCGCTGGCTCGATGTCGGCCCGGAGCGGATCGAGGGCTGGCTCGAGTCGTTCGCGGACCGGCACGGTGCCACCAGGCCCAGCATCGCGCCAGACCGGGACATCGTGACCATGCTGGCCGCCGACGGCAGCGTGGCTGAGTGCCATGTGCCGTTCCCGCCGCTGCCGGCCGGCCGTTCCGGAACGGCGGCGGAACTCGCTGCGCACGCCGCTGCCGACCGGACCGTCGGGGTGCTGCTGGTCAGGCTCGGCGGCTACGCGGCCGGCGTGTTCGCCGGACCCAGGCCGAACCTGGTGGCGTCGAAGGTAGGCAGCCGCCTGGTGCACGGGCGGAGCGCCGCAGGCGGGACGTCTCAGCACCGGTTCGCCCGGCGCCGGGAGAAGCAGGCCCGGGAGGCCCTGGAGGCTGCGGCCGACAACGCCGTCGCCGTGTTCGGCGGCTATCAGGGCAAGCTCGACGCGGTGGTGCTCGGCGGCGACAAGCGATCGATGGCAGCCCTCCGCGAGGACGTACGGCTGCGGCCGTACTTCGACATCGCGGTGGAGCGGTTCCTGACCGTGCCTGACCCGCGCCTGGTAGTGCTCCAGGGGACACCGCGGCTGTTCAGGGCCATCCGCATCAGCATCACCGAAGATGTCGACAGCGACAGCAACGTGGCCGGCGAGGCCGGCGAGGCCGGCGAGGCCGGTGCGGCCGGTGCGGCCGGTGCGGCGGACGAGGCCGCCGGCAACGCTGCTGGCGGTTAGAGCGAAGACTTCGGCGTCGTACGCCGCACCCAGGTCTTCTTGATCATGGAAGGGCCGGCCAATAATCGCTTCGCTCGCCGGGCTTCCGGTCGGGTAAACTCGCGGCCGTGAAGCCGCTTCTGTACTGACGCCGCAGCCCCGTCTCGGGGGCGGAGTCTGCCTTCTGACAGGCAGGCCAGGGCGTCGGATTCCGAACCGGTACTGAAGCGAGCTTCCTTCCATGATCTCGGCACGCGATGTCGAACTGCGCGCTGGCGCACGGCTGCTGCTGGACAGCGCCACCTTTCAGGTCGCCGCGGGCGACAAAATTGGACTTGTCGGCCGAAACGGCGCCGGTAAGACCACCCTAGCGAGGGTCCTTGCGGGCGAGGGCCAGCCAGCGGCCGGCCTGGTGACGACGGGCGGCTCAGTCGGCTACCTGCCCCAGGACACCATGGTCGGCGACCTGGAGGCGCTGGCGCTCGACCGCATCCTGTCAGCCCGCGGCCTCGACTCGCTGCTCGCCGGGCTGCGCGAGGCCGAACTGCAGATGGCCGACAAGGACCCGGCCCGGCGGGATGCCGGCGTCCGCCGCTACGGCCATCTGGAGGAGCGGCTCACCGTGCTCGGCGGGTACGCCGCCGAGTCCGAGGCCGCCTCGCTCGCGAATAGCCTCGGCCTCCCGCAGAAGGTGCTGAAGCAGCCGCTGCGCACCCTGTCCGGTGGCCAGCGACGGCGGATCGAGCTCGCCAGGATCCTGTTCGGCGGCTCCGACACGCTGCTGCTCGACGAGCCGACCAACCACCTGGATGCCGACTCGGTGAGCTGGCTCCGCGACCACCTGCGCGCGTTCCGCGGCGGCCTGGTGGTGATCAGCCACGACACCAGCCTGCTCGGCGCGGTGGTCAACAAGGTCTTCCACCTTGATGCAGACCGGTCGGTGCTCGACGTCTACAACCTTGGCTGGCAGGCCTATCTCGAGCAGCGGGAGACCGACGCCCGGCGCCGCCGCCGGGAGCGCCTCAACGCCGAGCGGCAGGCCACCGCGCTGCAGTCGCAGGCCGACAAGATGCGGGCGAAGGCGACCAAGGCCAGGGCAGCCCAGAACATGGCCAGGCGAGCCGAGCGGCTGCTAGCCGGTGTGAGTGCTGACCGCGCGCCAGAGCGGGTGGCCAGGCTGCGCTTCCCGGTACCGGCGCACTGCGGCAAGACGCCGCTGACCGCGCAGCGGCTGTCGAAGTCCTACGGGTCGCTGGAGGTCTTCACCGATGTCGACGTCGCGGTGGACCGCGGAGCACGAGTGGTCGTGCTCGGCCTCAACGGCGCCGGCAAGACCACGCTTCTGCGGCTGCTGGCCGGGATCGAGGATCCGGACACCGGCGAGGTACTGCCCGGCCACGGGCTTCGCCTCGGCTACTACGCGCAGGAACACGAGACCCTGGACAACCCCAGGACCGTGCTGGAGAACATGCGGTCGGCCGCCCCGGATCTGGCGGAGAGCGAGCACCGGAACATCCTCGGCTCGTTCCTGTTCTCCGGCGACGACGTGAGCAAGCCGGTCGGCGTGCTGTCCGGCGGCGAGAAGACACGGCTGGCGCTCGCCCTGCTCGTCTGCTCTGGCGCCAACGTGCTGCTGCTCGACGAGCCGACCAACAACCTCGACCCTGGGAGTCGCGCCGAGATTCTGGCGGCCCTGCGGAAGTACGCCGGCGCCATCGTCCTCGTTACCCACGATGAGGGAGCCGTGGATGCCTTGCAGCCGGAGCGGGTGGTGCTCCTTCCCGACGGTGTCGAGGACGCCTGGAGCGAGGAGCTGGCAGACCTCGTGGCGCTGGCGTGACCGGTCCGGGCCGGCCGGCGGCGGATTGAAAAAAGTTTGATCATTTCGCCGCTGTCTGGGTAGCCGAGCCAGGGCTAATGGGTGATCATGGCGAGATACGGTAACGCAGCGGTCACTCAGCCAACCGGGAGGTACGCGTGACTGAGACTCTCAAGAAGGGCACCAGGGTCACTGGTGCCGACCGTACCAAGCTGGCGGCTGACCTTAAGAAGCGGTACAGCGCGGGCGAGAGCATCAGGTCCCTCGCGGCATCCACTGGGCGCTCCTACGGCTTCATCCACCGGATCCTGAGCGAGAGCGGCGTGGCGCTGCGCGGCCGCGGCGGCGCGACCAGGGGCAGGGCAAAGGCCAAGGCCTGAGCAGGTCGCAGCTGACCGGCCGCATCCCCTGGCCGCGTCTGACCAGCCCCATTCGCCCTGCAGCATCCCCGCCTGATATCGCCTGCGAGGATGGACCCTATGTCCGCTGAGCTTCCCGATCTGGCTGGCGCTGGCGTCGAGCTGAGCATCTCCGGCCAGGTCGCCGCCGTCACGCTAACGCGGCCGGAGCGCCGTAACGCCATGACTCCCACGATGTGGCATGGCCTGGCGCGGATCGGCGCGGCGATACCGGAGGACATCCGCGTGGTCGTGGTGCGCGGGCTCGGTCCCTCCTTCTGCGCCGGGATCGACTTGCGCCTGTTCGGCCCGGAGGGAGTGCCGGGGGAGGAACCGCAGCCGCATCCGGTCGACGAGGACACTGTCGCCGGATATCAGGCCGGCTACACCTGGCTGCGCAATCCGGCGTTCGTGTCGGTGGCCGCGGTCCAGGGTCACGCCATCGGAGCCGGGTTCCAGCTGGCGCTGGCGTGCGACCTGCGCATCCTCGCCGACGACGCGACTCTGTGCATGAAAGAGCCGGCTCTCGGCCTGGTGCCAGACTTGACCGGCACCAAGCCGCTGGTCGAGATCGTCGGCTTGCCGCGAGCCATCGAGATCTGTCTTACTGCCAGGAACGTGGCCGCATCCGAAGCTGCCGACCTGCGGCTCGCCGAGCTCGTGGTGCCCAGGGCCGAGCTTGACGCGGCGGTGGCGGACCTGGTCGCGGCGCTGCTGTCGACCGAAGCGCCGGCGGCACGGGCAACCAAGGCCCTGCTGGCTCAGGCCACCGCGAACACGCTGGAGCAGCAGGCCGCCGCCGAGCGCGCGGCACAGGTGAAGCTGCTGGCGGCCAGGTCTGGCGGCTGAGCCAGCCAGTTCGCCGGTGGCCAGCCAGTTCGCCGTTAGCGGAGCCGGGATGACCCGGCGGAGGTGTTAGGTTCACCGGTCATGACCATGCACGCGCAGTTCCATGCCATGCGCGGATTCACCCGCGACCCGTCTGTCACCCAGCAGAAGCTGAAGCCGGGAACTGTGCGGCGGATCGCTTCCTACGCCCGGCCGTACCGGCTGGACCTCGTCATCTTCCTGCTCGCTGCCGCCCTGGACGCCGTGGTGACGGTGGCCTATCCGCTGCTGCTGGCGGTCGTGATCGACGACGGCATCCTCCGCCATCGGCTGAACCTGGTGCTGTGGGTGGCCGGGGCAGTCGCCGGGCTGGCGGTATTCGACGCGTTCCTCAGCGTGGTGCAGCGGTACTTCACCTCCAGGGTCGGCGAGGGCCTGATCTATGACCTGCGCACGCAGGTCTTCGCGCATGTCCAGCGGCAGCCGATCGCGTTCTTCACCAGGGCGCAGACCGGCTCGCTGGTGAGTCGGCTGAATAGTGACGTCATCGGTGCTCAGCAGGCACTGACATCGACGCTGTCGTCGGTGGTCTCGAGCGTGCTGCAGCTCATCCTCGTGCTGGTCGCCATGTGCCTCATCTCCTGGCAGGTGACGGTGGTGACGCTCGTGCTGATCCCGCTCTTCCTCTGGCCTGCCCGCCGGGTCGGACGGCGGCTGCAGAAGATGACCAGGGAGTCGATGCAGCTGGATGCCCAGATGGGCAGCACGATGACGGAGCGGTTCAACGTCGCGGGCGCGATGCTGTCCAAGCTGTACGGGCGGCCGAAGGACGAGCTTGGCCTGTTCTCTGACCGGGCGGGCCGGGTGCGGGACATCGGCGTGCTCACGGCGATCTGGGGCAGTGCGCTGGTGACCGGCCTCGGCCTGCTCGCGATGATGTCGACATCGGTGGTGTACGGGCTGGGCGGCTGGCTGGTCATCAAGGGCGCGGTGCAGATCGGCGGGCTGGTGGCGCTGGCCCAGCTGCTGACCCGGCTGTACGGGCCGATCACCTCGCTCTCCAACGTCCAGGTCAACGTGATGACGGCGCTGGTCAGCTTCGACCGGGTTTTCGAGGTGCTCGACCTCGAGCCGCTGATCGCCGACAGCCCGGACGCCGTGCCGCTGCCGGCCGCCGGCCAGGCCGCCGCCAACGGTCACGGTCGGGTGGCGGCGGCTCCCGACGTGGAGTTCGATGACGTCAGCTTCCGCTACCCCGCCGCGTCTGAGGTATCGCTGGCGTCCCTTGAGTCGATCGCGCTGCCAGCGCCGGAGCACGCCGGGCCGGGCACGCAGGCCCTGACCGACGTCAGCTTCACGGCTCCGGCCGGCAAGCTGACAGCGCTCGTCGGCCCGTCCGGTGCCGGCAAGACCACGATCACGCACCTCGTCGCCCGGATGTACGACCCGACCAGCGGGGTGGTGCGGATCGGCGGCACCGACATCCGGGCGGTCACGCTGGACTCACTGCACGAGGTGGTCGGCGTCGTCACGCAGGACGCGCATCTGTACCACGACACGATCCGGGCGAACCTGCTGTTCGCCCGGCCGTCAGCGACCGAGGAGGAGCTGATCCTGGCCTGCCAGGCGGCGCAGATCTGGGATCTGGTGGCCAACCTGCCGGACGGCCTCGACACCGTCGTCGGCGATCGCGGCTACCGGCTGTCGGGCGGCGAGAAGCAGCGGATGGCGATTGCCCGGCTGCTGCTGAAGGCGCCGTCAGTCGTGGTTCTCGACGAGGCGACTGCGCACCTGGACTCCGAGTCCGAGGCCGCTGTGCAGCGCGCGCTCAAGACGGCGCTGGCCGGCCGGACCTCGCTGGTGATCGCGCACCGGCTGTCCACGATCATCCAGGCCGATCAGATTCTCGTCGTTGAGGCCGGCCGGGTCGTGGAGCGCGGGCGGCATGCTGACCTGCTCGCGGCGGGCGGCCTCTACGCCGACCTGTACGAGACGCAGTTCGCCCGGCAGGATCCCGCGGTGCCGGCCTGACAGCTGCTCCCCGGTCCGGGCGTCGTCCCCGGTGCGCTGGCGAGGCGCCGGGCTGTCCTGGCGCGGTCAGTCCGGGTAGCCGACCCGGCGCAGGTCCTGTCCGGCGACCATGTCGATCTCGGCAAGCTGCGCGGGGGTGAGCAGGCGCCGCCAGCTGCCAGGACCGGGGCCTGGCTGTCTGTCCCGGCGGGTGCCCGGCCCGGTCACCGGCCCGACCTGGTCGCCGACGAAGTCAGAGACCCCGGACGCGATCCGCGCCGGGTGCGCCACCATGTCCTCATAGCGCAGCGTTGTGAGCTGGTCGGCGGTCATCGCGGTGCGCAGCCGGGCCATCGCGCGCACCGACCCGCGCCAGCGCATAGCGCACTTGCCGGCCGGGCTCAGCTCCGGCCACACTGCCAGGTCCTGCTCGGTCTCGACGCCGAAGAACGGGTTCGGGAACTCGGTCTCGACGTTGGCCATGCCCGGCTTGAACCACGCCAGTGAGAGCGGGTCGCTCAGCATCGCGGCGACGACGTCCCGGCCGTCCCTGACGATCTGCACCAGCCTCGCATCCGCAAAGGCGTCGACCAGCGTGTCGGCGCAGTACATCAGATCCGGACTGGCATCGCCGTACCTGACGATGTCCCGTCCGGTCACGCAGCCGGATGGTCCGCTGACGCCGCCCGCCTCGCGGCAGAATGGCGAGCAGGTCAGGCAGCAGTGCGCGGTCACCTGCCAGGCCTGGGCGAACGCGTCGCGGAGCACGGTCGCGGCCGCATCGCTGCGCCCGCGCTGGATCGACGGGCTGCGGGCGAAGGCGTAGACCAGCTTCTGCACAGACTCCTGGCCGATCGTCACGTGGAAGCCCTTGGAGCGCTTGAGCGCGCGCCCGAGCAGGTCCGCGCCCGAGTGCGGGGCGCCGATCGCGAAGACCGGCTGGCGGACCTTGCGGCCGTTGACGACCAGGATGTGCGGGCGGGGTGGCATGGCTACATCAGTGTGGCACTGACAGCGAGATGCCTTGTGCCTGGTGAGCTGATCTTGGCGGGGAGCGGGCGCAGGATCACGCTCGGCGGCGTCCCCCGGTGCGGCGGCAGTGGTGCCCGGCGTGGTCGCTCAGGTTCATGGCGGCCTGGATCAGCGGAACGTGACTGAACGCCTGCGGCGTGTTACCGACTTGCCGGCCGTACCGCGGGTCGTATTCCTCGCTCAGCAGCCCGACGTCATTGCGCAGCGCGAGCAGGCGCTCGAAGACTTCCACCGCCCCGTCGTAGTCACCGATCAGGTGCATCGCGTTGACCAGCCAGAAGCTGCACGCCAGGAAGGCTCCCTCGGCTCCGGGCAGGCCGTCCACGTCCTCGCGCCCGACCGCGGTAGCGCCGTCAGGGCCGGCTGCAGCCGGCTGGGTGTAGCGCAGCAGCAGGCCGTCGCGCATCAGCTCGCGCCTGATGACCTTGACTGTGGAGACGACCCGCGGGTCATCCGGCGGCAGGAAGCCGACCTCAGGGATCAGCAGCACCGAGGCATCCAGCTCGCTGCTGCCGTAGTACTGAGTGAACACGCCGCGCTTGTCGTCGTAACCCTGCTCAAGCACCTGAGCGTGGATCTCGTCCCTGATCTTCCGCCAGCGGTCGGCGGGCCCCTGATTGCCCTGCTCGACCAGGTGAAGGGCGCGATCGAAGGCGACCCAGGCCATCACCTTGGAGTGAACGAAGTGGCGGCGCGGCCCGCGCACTTCCCAGATCCCCTCGTCCGGCTCGTGCCAGTGCTTCTCCAGGAAGTCCAGCAGCTGTCGCTGCAGGCTCCAGGTGTGCTTGTCGAAGTTCAGGCCCGCCTCTCGGCCCATCGTGAGCGCGTCGATGACCTCGCCATAGACGTCCAGCTGGCGCTGCTCCACAGCCGCGTTGCCAACCCTGACAGGCGCGGACTGCTCGTAGCCGGAGAGCCAGCTGACTTCCCACTCGGCCAGGCGCCGCTCGCCGGCGACGCCGTACATGATCTGCACATCCTTGGCGTCGCCGGCGATTGCCCTGGCCAGCCACTGCCGCCAGCTGTCGGCCTCCGCGCTGTAGCCGGTGCGCAGCAGGGCCTCGAGCGTGATCGTGGCGTCCCGGAGCCAGCAGTACCGGTAATCCCAGTTACGCACCCCGCCGATGTCCTCGGGCAGTGATGTGGTGGCCGCGGCGACGATGCCGCCGGTGGGTTCGTACGTCAGCGCCTTGAGCGTGATCAGCGAGCGCATGACGGCGTCCCGGTAGGGGCCGTCGTAGGTGCAGGCTGCTGCCCAGTCGGCCCAGAACTTCCTCGTCATCCCCAGCGCTATGTCGGCGTCCATGCACGCCTCGGACGGCAGGTGGGAAGGCCGCCAGGAGAGCACGAACGGGACCCGGTCGCCGGCCTTGACGTCGAACGTAGCGGTGTGGGTCATGTTCTGGCCGATGCTGCGGACCGGGCTGGTGCAGCAGACCGAGTCCGGTCCGGCGAAGCCGCGGATCTCCGTGCCGTGGCGCTGGACCCACGGGATGACCTTGCCGTAGCCGAACCGGAGCCGCAGCACGGACTCCATCTCGACTGTGCCCTCGATGCCCTCGACCAGCCTGACCAGGACCGGGGCGTCCTGGCCGCGCGGCGGCATGAAATCGGTCACCCGCACGACCCCGCTGAAGGTGTGCCAGGTCGTCTCGAGGATGAGCGAGTCACCCTGGTACTGCCGGGTCACCTCTCCGCGCCGGCTGACCGGTCCTTCGGTCGCAGTGGGGCAGACCTGCCACTGGCCGTTCCGCTCGTCTCCGAGAAGCGCGGCGAAGCAGGCGTCCGAGTCAAACCGCGGCAGGCACAGCCAGTCGATCGAGCCATCGCGGCTGACCAGGGCAGCCGTCTGCATGTCGCCGATGAGAGCGTAATCCTCGATCCGGCTCGCCATAGGCCCTCCAGGTCCGGCGCGGCGCGACTGGCTCCTGCTGCAGCGGACGCCGCGTGACTAGAGACTAAGCGTGACACGGTACCGAGTCGCACGTTGCCTGGTCGTAGAGTGGCGCCGTGACAGCGCGAGGTCAGCGACCAGGTGGGCGGGCGCGGAGCGTGGCTGGCATCGCAGCGGCGGCGGCGCTGCTGCTCGGCGCCGCCGGCTGCGCGAAGATGGACGCTGCTCTGGACAAGCAGTGGATTGTCGTCGACTTCAACCAGGGGACGTCCGTCGCCACTGCGCTCCATGTCCGGGCGGCATGCGCGCACATCCAGGACACGCCGGCCCTGGCACTGCCCGCCCAGCACACGATGATCAACATCATGTACGGGGTGCGCTACGACACGACGAACTCGTCGCCCGCCCAGCTTGCCGAACTCCAGGACTGCCTCCAGAAGTTCAAGTCAGTCGAGGGCCTCGACCCTGAGGACGTCGGCGATGAGGGCAGCTAGGTCACCCCGGTGAGTCACCCCTGGTGAGTCACCCCTGGTGAGTCACCCTGGTGAGTCACCCAGGCGAGTCACCCAGGCGAGTCGCCCCCGTCTGAGCCTCGGGGCGCTCGCTGGGTGCTTACCCGCCGGGCGCTTCCGGCTACTGCCCGTGCCCGCTGAGGGCGGCCGAGCAGATCTGTAAGAGAAATTCCGCTGACTTACTCAGGCTGTCCGCGATGCCGCTGACCTGCGGGGATGCGGCGCGATCCGACTGGCTCCGCTAGCAGTCGCGACGGCAGCGTCCACCTAATTCCCACTCGATATTGTAGGCTGCCGTCAGGCAAACCCGAGTTTAGTAATCGGAAAAGGTGGACCGATGAAAAGAGTACTTGCCGGGATCGCGGTGGCCGGTGTCGCGCTGGCGGCGGCCGGCTGTGGCACCTCGAGCGCTAATACCGGAGACGGAAACGCGAGCACCGCGAAGGTCGTCCTGCGGCTGGGCTTCCTGGAGAACATCACGCATGCGCCCGCACTGATCGCCGTTAAGGATGGTTTCTTCACCAGGAACCTCGGCAAGAATGTCACGCTTCAGCTGAAGCCGTTCAGCAGCGGCACCGAGGAGGCGACCGCGCTGCTGGCCGGTCAGCTGGACGCTGCGTATGTTGGCCCGAACCCCGCGATCAAGGCCTGGCAGGAGTCGAGCGGCAGCCTGATCAAGGTGATCTCCGGCGCGGCCTCGGGCGGCGCCGAGCTGGTCGTGAAGAAGGGAATCACCTCGGCAGCTCAGCTCAAGGGCCAGAAGCTGGCGACGCCGTCGCTCGGCAACACGCAGGATGTAGCGCTTCGCTACTGGCTGAAGAATCATGGCCTGACGACCACCACGACCGGCGGCGGTGACGTGTCGGTCACGCCAATCGCGCCTAACTCCGATGCCGTACTCGCCTTCGAGTCCGGCCAGATCGCAGGCGGCTGGGAGCCCGCCCCCTACGACGCGGAGATGGTCGCGGACGGCGGCCACGTGCTGCAGAACGAGGCAGCCCTGTGGCCGGGCGGTCAGTTCGTGACCACCGAGCTCGTGGTGACCCAGAAGTACCTCAAGGCCAACCCGGCCGTCGTGAACGACCTGCTGAAGGCCCAGATCGAGGCGAACAGCTTCATCGCCAGCAACAAGTCGGCCGCAGAAGCGGCTGCCAACGACGAGCTCGCAAGCCTGACCGGCAAGGGACTGAAGCCGGCGATCCTCCAGGCGGCCTTCGCGCAAGTGAAGTTCACCAATGACCCGGTCGCCTCCTCGCTCATTACCGATGCGCAGCACGCGGTCGCGGTCGGGCTCCTCAGCCCGGTGAAGAACCTGGGTGCGATCTATGACCTCGCACCGCTGAACAAGCTGCTGGCCGCCGACGGGCAGCAGCAGGTCGGCTCGTGAGGACGAGCAGCCAGTCTGTGGTAGCCGGAGCGGGCTCGCCGGACGCGGCGAGCCCGCCGCCGGCGGTGAGCGCGCCGCCGGCGGTGAGCGCGCCCGGCGCACTGGCAATGCCCGGGGCGGCACCCGCGCCCGCCACCACAACTGGCAGCCCTGGCGGCGAGGCGGTCCGGCTCGCCGCGGTCAGCAAGGCCTACAGCACCGGCGGGGGCCAGCTGCTGGCGCTTGACCAGATCTCGCTCACGGTCGGCGTGGGCGAGTTTGTCTGTGTCATCGGCGCCTCTGGCTGCGGCAAGAGCACGCTGCTGAACCTCATTGCCGGCCTGGACCGGCCATCCTCGGGCCAGGTCGAGACCGGCGGTCGCAGGGTCGGGCTGATGTTCCAGGAGCCTGCGCTGTTCCCGTGGCTGACCGCGGGGCGCAACGTGGAGCTGGCGCTGCGGGCGAGGGGAGTGCCACGTGCCGCGCGGCGCGCCGAGGCTGCCGAGCTGCTGCAGGCCGTGAGGCTCAGCGGGTTCGGGGACAAGCGACCGCACGAGCTGTCCGGCGGCATGCGGCAGCGGGTTGCGCTGGCGAGGGCGCTCGCGCAGCACGCCGACGTGCTGCTGATGGACGAGCCGTTCGGTGCCCTGGACGCCATGACGAGGGATCTGTTGCACGACGAGCTGGAGCGAATCAGCTCGGAGCGGGCCCTGACCGTGGTCTTCGTGACGCACAACGTCCGCGAGGCCGCCAGGCTGGCCGACCGGGTCGTGGTGCTGAGCAGCAGGCCCGGCCGGGTCATCGCCGAGTACCCGGTGCCGCGCAGCGGCCCGCGCCGGATGGACTCGCCCGAGGTGGCGCAGCTGGCCGGCGCGCTCACCGACACGCTGCGGCAGGAGATGGGGCGACATGGCAACTGACCAGGCCCTGCAGGGCCTCGACCACCTTGAGCTCTCCCCGGTCGCCCCGAACGGCTCGGCGGCGTCTAGACGGGCGCGCCGGCTCTGGTCGGCCGCCTGGCCGAAGCTGCTGGCGATCGCTCTGGTTCTGCTTGTCTGGCAGCTGGTGCACCTGAGCGGCTACAAGAAGCTGGTCATTAAAGGGCCAGGAACGGTGCTGCCCTATCTCTGGCAGCTGCTGCAGCACGCGCCGATCTGGGACGCCATCGGAGTCACGATGAGCCAGGCGGCAGAGGGTTACCTGATGGCGCTGGTCATCGGCTCGGCGATCGGACTGCTGGTCGCAAGGATCCCGCCGCTGCGCGCAGCGCTCGGCTCGATCATCTCCGCCCTCCAGACGATGCCGTCTGTCGTGTGGGTTCCGGTCGCCATCGTCCTGCTCGGCCTGAACACGTCGGCGATCCTGTTCGTCATGGTGCTGGGCGCGGCTCCGTGCATTGCCAACGGGCTGATTACCGGTGTTGATTACACGCCGCCGCTGCTGCTGCGCGCAGGCCGCACGATGGGCCTGCGCGGCCTGGACCTGTACCGGTTCCTGATCCTGCCCGCCTCGCTGCCGGCCTTCGTCGCGGGGCTCAAGCAGGGCTGGGCATTTGGCTGGCGGAGCCTGATGGCAGGTGAGCTGATCGTGACTGTCTTCGGGCAGTCACCGTCGCTAGGGCCGCTGCTGAGCGCCGATCAGAGCCTGCAGGACTTCACCGGCGTGACGGCTATCGTCATCGTCATCCTCATCATCGGCATCCTGGTGGACATGATCTTCACCAAGGCTGATCTGGCGCTGCGGCGCAACCGGGGCCTGCTCGACCTGGCGGCAGCACACTGACCCCGGCCGGGCTGGGCGGCGCTGGCCCGCAGCCCAGCCCGGCCGGCTCTGACTGACAACTGGTTCTGACTGGCAACTGGCTGAATAGGCACCGCCCGCCTGCGGACTTACGATGTGAGATATGCCGAAGTCCGCGGGTGTGGTGCTGGCCGGCGGGCGGTCATCACGGATGGGATCGCCCAAGGCGGCGCTGGAGTGGCACGGCTCGACGCTGCTCTGGCGCACGGTCAGCATTCTCAGCCGCGCGACCGGCGGACCGGTCGTGGTCGTGCGAGCCGCAGGCCAGGAGTTGCCGCCGCTGCCGCCTGGTACTGCGGTGGTCGATGACCCGCGTGAAGCACGGGGGCCAGTGCAGGGCATCGCGGCCGGGCTGGCCGCGCTGGCGGACCAGGCGGACGTGGCGTTCGTCAGTTCCACCGACCTGCCGTTCCTGCATCCTGCCTTCGTGCGCCGGGTGCTCCGCGCGGTGGAAAGCGACGGCGCGGATGTGGGCCTGCCGGTGGCGCGCGGTTTCCGGCAGCCGCTCGCTGCCGGGTACCGCACTGCACTGTCGCCAGCCGCGGAGCGGCTGGTGGCGGAAGGCCGGCTGAAGCCTGCGTTCCTGTTCGAGCAGTGCGAGGTAGCGATGCTGGACGAGGATGCGCTCCGGTCCGATCCAGTGCTCGCGGCCCTCGACCCGGATCTGGAGTCCGTCGTCAATGTCAACGAGCGCGCCGACTACGAGTCGGCAAGGGCGCGCCCAAGCCCCGAGGTGATGGTGCAGCGTCTCGGCGTGCTCGCCGACGGCCACCGCGGCCCGCGCGCTGTCCGCGCGGCGACGGTCGCGGAGGCGGCGCAGGCAGCCGAGGTCACGCTCGGCCGTCATGTGGTCGCGGCGCTCAACGGCGACCAGATCACCAGGGACGGGCAGGCGCCGCTGGCAGCCGGAGACACGGTCCTTTTCCTCTCCGCGGACGCCGGGGGCTGACGTGAGGACGTGCTGGTGGCGACGTCAGGCGGCCGCGGGCCCTGTCCGTGCTAGCGTGCCAAGGATGCACCCATGACAGCGGGCGGCTACTTCGGGCAGGCGCTGGTGGCAGACGCCAGCACCGGGTCGGCTGACATCCTGCCGCTGCCCGACTCGGTGCTTCGCGCCTACCTCGGCGGCGCCGGGCTCGGCGCCTGGCTGATGCACACGCTGGCGCCGCCGCGTGCCGACCCGCTCGGCCCTGAGGCGCCGCTGGCGTTCGTGTTCTCGCCGCTGGTCGGGACACCGCTGACGACCAGCGCCAAGTTCGCGGTGGTGGCGAAGTCGCCGCTCACGGGCATGCTGACCGACGCGCTGGCCTCAAGTCAGTTTGCCATCGCGGGCAAGTACGCGGGCTACGACGCGATCGCCGTGCGCGGCGCCTGCAGCGAGCTTTCCGTGCTGCTGGTGGACGGCACCGGTGTCCGCCTCATGCCCGCGCCCGAGCTCGCGGGGCTGACGGCGGCGGAGACTGATCGCCGGCTGCGCGACAGGCTCGGCCGTGGCTGGCGAATCGCCGCCATCGGGCCGGCCGGCGAGCGCGGCGTCCGGTACGCGACGATCTCCCACGACGGGCGGCACGCCGGCCGCGGCGGCCTCGGCGCCGTCCTCGGTGCCAAGCGGCTCAAGGCAGTCGCCGTGCACGCCGCCACCAGGGTCGCCCCCGCCCACCCGGACGCCGTCCTGGCGGCCGCCAGGGATCTGCGGGCGCGCTCATTCGGCCCGGCCACGGCCAAGTACCGCGAGCTTGGCACGCTGGCGAACCTGCTGACCTTCAATGCCATCGCGACGCTTCCCACCAGGAACTTCCAGGCAGCCACGTTTGACGAGGCACCGCAGCTGGCCGCCGAGGAGCTGGCTGACATGCGCCGCGTCGCCCGCAGCGGATGCGCGTCCTGCACGATCGGCTGCGAGCACATCTACGCCGCGCGCGGCGGCAAGAAAATGCGGGTCGAGTACGAGAACGTCTTCGCCCTCGGCCCGATGTGCGGAGTCGGCGACCCGGACGCCGTGCTGGCCGCGAGTGCCCGCTGCGACGAGCTGGGAATCGACACAATCTCCGCAGGCGGCACCATCGCCTGGGCGATGGAGTGCGCCGACCGGGGCCTCATCGACGCGCCGTGGCTCCGGTTCGGAGACGCCGATGCGATGCTGCGGGCGCTGGACGAGATCGGCGCCAGGGAGGGTATCGGCAAGCTGCTGGCCGACGGCTCCCGGCGCGCGGCAGAGCAGGTAGGCGGCGGCTCGGCGGCGTTCGCGCCGCATGTGAAGGGCCTGGAGATGCCCGGCTACGAGCCGCGCTCCCTGCATGCCATGGCGCTCGGGCTGGCGGTGAACGCCCGCGGCGCCGACCACAACAGGTCCGGTGCCTACGAGGCGGACCTGTCCGGTGATCTCGACCGGCTGGACGGCGGCGCTGCGCACGTGGCGGCGGCCATCGAGACCGAGGACCGGGCTGCGGTGATGGACTCGATGATTCTCTGCAAGTTCCTGCGCGGCGTCTTCGACGACCCGCTCACCGAGTGGGCCGGGCTGCTGTCCGCCGTCACCGGCTGGGACTGTTCCGCGGCTGAGCTGCAGCGCACTGCCCGCCGGATCGTGCTGGCCAAGCGCGTCTTCAACATCCGCGAGGGCTGGCAGCCGGCCGACGACTGGCTGCCAGAGCGGCTGCTGTCCGAGCCCCTCCCGCTGGCCTCGGGCCGGGTGGCCGCGCTCACGCCGGAGCGGCTCCGCGCCATGATCGACGGCTACTACGCGGCACGAGGGCTGGACCTGCAGGGACGTCCGGGCGAGGCCGAGTACGCTGACCTCCAGCTCGCCGATGGCCAGGCCGCCCCTGGCCAGGCCCGTGAGCGGCCGCCGCTTTGCAGCTAGCCAACAGGCGTGACACCGCCGGGCTGGCGGCTGGACACATTGAGCTAACCGGGCGACGAGGCGGATACTCGTGTTATGGCAATTGCTGCACCCGAGAGCGCTGCCACTGGCAGTACCGAGAAGGTAACCCTCAGCATCGACGGGCGTGAGGTCACCGCCGCGTCGGGCACCACGATCTGGGCCGCGGCCAAGGACGCAGGCATCGACATTCCCGTCCTGTGCCACGACGAGCGCTACGACCCGGTCGGAGTCTGCCGCATGTGCGTGGTCGACGTGGGCGCGCCTGCCTTCGCCGCTGCCTGCGTGCGTGCCTGCGAGAACGGGATGCAGGTCCAGACGGCGACGCCCGAGGTCGAGCAAAGCCGTGCCGCGCTGGTGGAGCTACTGCTAGCTGACCAGCCCGACGTCGAGCGCGACCCCAAGCAGGGCACGACCGGCAACAACGAGCTGCTGGCCCTGGCGCAGCGCTACGGAGTGACTCAGCGGGACGGGCTGGCCGCCGGCCCCGCGCGCGGCACCGACTACTCGAGCCCGGTCATCTCAGTGGACCATGACGCGTGCATCCTGTGCGACCGCTGCGTGCGGGCCTGCGACGACATCCAGGGCAACGACGTCATCGGCCGCAGCGGCAAGGGCTACGGCACCAGGATCGCGTTCGACCTCAACGACCTCATGGCCGAGTCCTCGTGCGTGTCCTGCGGCGAGTGCGTCGCTGCCTGCCCGACCGGCGCGCTGACCAACAAGCCGATCCACGACGTGCCGATCCGCCCGCGCACGGAGCTTGACGCGGTGGACACCGTGTGCCCGTACTGCGGGGTCGGCTGCGCGCTGACCTACTACGTCGACCGTGAGCGCGGGGCGATCGCCTATGCCGACGGCCGCGAGCAGCCTGGCTCGCACGGCCGCCTGTGCGTCAAGGGCCGGTACGGCTGGGACTACGCGGCCTCGCCGCAGCGTCTCACCGTCCCGCTGATCCGCCGGGAAGAGTCCTACCCGAAGGGACCACTCTCGGCCGACGTCCGCGGTGAGATGGCCGGGGCCGGCAACGGCAGTGCCGATAACCGCACTGCCGAGGACGGCAGTGCCAGTAACGGCAGTGCCAGTAACGGCAGTGCCAGTAACGGCAAGGGCAAGGGCAAGCGGCGCAAGCCCGGCGGGCTCGTCGACTACGGCGAGGTGCTGCCGCACTTCCGCGAGGCGAG
>Ga0335074_10005540_pt1 | contig 17472 bp, 14 predicted proteins | sample Lox_Sample_23_FD_206715 | JGI IMG/M metagenome (GOLD analysis project Ga0335074, IMG submission 206715) | Soil microbial communities from Loxahatchee National Wildlife Refuge, Florida, United States - Lox_Sample_2.3 | ecosystem: Environmental > Terrestrial > Soil > Wetlands | place: USA... | reverse complement strand
CATGGGAGGTCATGAACAGCACGAGAACGTCTTTGTCCTTGTCCATGATGCTGCCGATGCCCTGCACGGCGGCCTTGAAATTCTGCAAGTCCGCGACCGGAACGGTGGCCAGCGTATCGCGACGATTGATGAGGCGAACCGTGCGATCCTTGATCGGCAATACGCCGGCGATCGCATGCAGGCCGCCATCGAGCTCCTTGCCGAACACATCTTGATCGGCCCAGCCGGCGATGCCGAGCGCGTATATATCGGTGGCGCCCTTGCGTGGCGGCGCCAGCCGAGCGAGCTCGGCTTTCAGAAGCGCCGACTGCGCTTTTTCGATGCGCGCGATGTCGCCCCGGGTGACCCGCGCCTCGGCATTCTTGCCTTGATGGAGTGCGTAGAGGAATTCCCACCAATTGGCGCTACGGGCGTCGAAATCGGGGGGCAAAAACACCGGGGCTTGCGGCACCAGCGCATTGGCAACGAACAAGGCCACCCACAACGCGGATACTTTCCCGATCAGGGGCAGTCGCGATCGCGGCTCAAGACTGCCGACGACGCTTACCATCGCGCCGATCCACCAAACGACCGCCAGCGCATAGATCAGGTAGGTCGCGATCGGACCGGTCCACAGCGGGCTTTGCTCGAGCGACGTCGTCAGCGCCGGCATCGCGACCTGGAGTCCCGTCGTTACTGCATCCGCCAAGATCGAGAGAATGAACATCGCGGAGAGCGCGGTCGCCCGGCCGGCCGGCTGCACAAAGAGCGCCGCAACGGCGAGCTCGAGCGCGATCCAAGCGACCACGGCATTGAGGCCGTAAGGATTGAAAGCGTGCGCGGACCCCGCCGTCAGCAATTGCAGGGCGGTGCGGAACGCCGCCGTCAGCACCGCGAAGCCGAGCAGAACGGGTAATCCGGCAAAGGGTGGATCGGGCGTGGTCCGCCACAGCGTCGCCCGCCCTGCCAGCTTTAACACCTGCCACACGCTTAACTTTCTCCGCAAAACGCCGTCCGAAGCCGCTGCCGCGAGGCCAAATTCGATACTATATCAGAGCCGAACAAAGCGGCCACCCGCAGCCATCCCCGACGGCCGGTGCGTCCTTCGGCAAAGGACATCGATGAAATTCCTCGACGAGGCCAAGGTCTATATTCGCTCCGGCGACGGCGGCAACGGCTGCGTGTCGTTCCGGCGCGAAAAGTTCATCGAGTTCGGCGGTCCTAACGGCGGCGACGGAGGCAAGGGCGGCGACGTCATCGCGTTGGCCGTCAACGGGCTCAACACGCTGATCGATTACCGCTACCAGCAGCACTTCGTCGCCAAAAACGGCCAAGCGGGAATGGGCAAGGATCGCCACGGCGCCAACGCCGCCGATGTCGTGCTCAAGGTGCCGGCCGGCACGCAGATCTACGAAGAAGACGGCAAGACCCTGCTCGCCGACCTCGCCGCTCCGGGACAGCGTGTCGTGCTGCTGCGCGGCGGCAATGGCGGTTTCGGCAACGCATATTTTAAGAGCTCGACCAACCGCGCACCGCGTCGCGCCAATCCCGGACAGCCCGGCATCGAGCTTACGATCAGGCTGCGGCTCAAGTTGATCGCCGATGCCGGAATCGTCGGACTGCCGAACGCCGGCAAGTCGACGTTTCTCGCCGCGGTCAGCGCCGCCAGACCGAAGATCGCCGATTATCCCTTTACCACCTTGCATCCGCAGCTTGGCGTGGTGAACGTTGACGGTCGTGAATTCGTGCTGGCGGACATACCGGGATTGATCGAAGGCGCTCATGAAGGGGTCGGCCTTGGCGATCGGTTCCTGGGCCACGTCGAGCGTTGCCGCGTGCTGTTGCATCTCGTCGATGGAACGGCCGGCGATGCAGACACAGCCTACCGGACGGTTCGTGCGGAGCTTTTGGCCTACGGTCAGGACCTCGCCGACAAGCCGGAGATTGTCGCGCTCAACAAAGCCGACGCGCTGGGTGCGGACGACATCGAACGAGCCGTGCAGACTTTGAGCCGGGTCACCAAAGGGCCGCCCCTGGTGATATCGGCGGTCAGCGGTGACGGGGTCACGGCGGTGCTGCGCGCCTTGCTCAAGGTGATCGATAGAGCGGGTCACGGCGCCGCTCCTGCCGACGCCGACGCTGCTGCTTGGCAGCCGTGATCAGGTCAATTTTTCACCTGTCCAAATGTGAGAATTTCAGCGTGCCGTCGCGTACGATGCGCGGCAGCAGATCGGTTTCCCACGCTAAATATTCGGCCATCGCCGCCTTGGTGTCGCCTGAGCGCTCATAAGGCTTGCGCCATTGATCCATCGCCTCGTCGGCCATGTTGGCGTCGGCGGCGAATCCTTTTCCGGCGGCCTGCCAGGCCGCATTGCCGCCTTCGAGAAAGCGCACCGGAAAATTGCACAGCGCCGCCGCTTCGCTTACCGCGAGGCTCGCCACCAAGCCATCCTCCGAGGTCAGAACCAGCGTTCCCGCAAGCGGAATTTTCGCCAAGGCAGGCGCGAGCCGGGTTCGGATGGCGAACCACGCTCCCGGAATATGTCGCGCGAGATAGTTGCGGCTGAGCGAAACATCGACGACGACCGCCGCGCCGCGCGATAGCAGTGCTTCGAGATTATGGCAGTCGATAGCGGCATCGGGGTGCGTGACGCCAGGCAGCATCTGCGGTTGGGCCCAGCCCGTCTCGGTTCCCTTCTCCACCAGAACGGAAATGTCCCGCCAGCCCATTTGGCGGAGCCACGAACCGGTCATCGCGGCGCGAACCTCGACATCGTCGATCAGCACCAGCCGCGCGCCGAGCGTGCCGGCATATTGATCGGTCGCCTGGATAAGCTGACCGCCAGGCGCCGATATGGCGCCGGGCACGTGACCCGCTTCGTATTCGGCGGGATCGCGCACGTCGAATAGGTAAAGCGTGCGTGTGTCGTCGGCGCGCCAAGCATCGAGCGTCTTGCGATCGATGCGGTCGATGCCGCAATTGGCGGCCACGCGTCGCGCGGCGGTCTGCGCCCAGGCGAGCGTCGCAGCGGAAACCCCCGGCGCCCGACGGTTCTTTCCGCTGTCGCAGGCAAAGCCTGCCAAGCTCCAGCCCATGGTGCCGTTGCGCAACGCCATCACCTTGTTGGGCAGCCCGGCATTGATCAAGGACTGCGCGCCGATGATGCTGCGCGTGCGCCCCGCGCAATTGACGACGATCGTCGTCTGCGGCGATGGCGCTATCTCTCTGGCGCGAAGCACGAGTTCTGCGCCCGGCACGTTGGTGGCGGTCGGGATCGAGACCCGCGCATATTCATCGAAGGGGCGGCTGTCGAGCACGACCAGGTCGGCGCGCTCGCGCAACAGCCGTTCGAGCTCCTCGGCCGCGACGCCGGGCGTATGATGAGCCTGTTCGATATATTCGCCGAACGCTTTGCTCGGCACGTTCACCCCGGAGAACAGCTCAAAACCCGCGGCGCTCCAGGCCGCCGTGCCGCCGGCGAGAATTCGGACGTCGGAATACCCGCTTCGCGACAGGATCGCGGCCGCGCGCCCGGCCAGTCCATCGTCGTCGTCGCACAAGACGATACGCGTGGTGCGGCGCGGCACCAGTCGGGCGAAATTCAGTTCGAAACGGCTCAACGGCACCGAGCGCGCCAACAGCAGATGGCTTTGCGAAAAGATCAGCTCCTCGCGGACGTCGACGAGCGCAAGCTCGCCGCCGTCGTCAAGCATCTGGCGCAGTTCGACGGGACTGACGGGCGCCGTCACGCGAGCGTCAAGTCGCCTGCTGCGGCGTCATCCGCGTGACTTCGCCTGTTTTCAGATCGAAGCGTACGCGTTGAATCTGATCGAGATTGGTTCCGGTCACCCGAACAAAACGCGAGTGATCCGGATAATCGATCGAATGAATTTTGCCGTCCTGATAAATGCCGGCGTGGCCGGGCGTCAGCCGGTACTTCTTCACCGGTTTGAGCTTGGCTCGATCCGGACCGGAGCTGTCATCCTCGCGTTCCCACTCGGTCATGTCCGTGTAGTGCGTGGCCTGGCCGTAAATCGCCCAGGAGTCGCCATGGTCGTGCGGCGGCGAAACGCGGGCCTTGTCGTTGATGTGAGCGAGGATCTGGAAACCAAGCTTAGGGTCCTCATAAAGCACGTGCAGTCCGCGCGGCGCATCCTCGCAATGTTTGCGGACAAATTCGGGATTTTGCAGGAGATGTTCCAGGTGCGTGCGGACCTCTTCGCGCCCGTGCGGTCCCGGGTCGCGCGACAGGATGGAACGACAATCCGCAATGAAGTCATCGAGCTGATAAGCCATTATCTCCACTCCCAGGGCGAGTTCGTTGGCGGCATTTTCGCGCATTAAATCCCGCCGCGCCAGCGACTTCTTGACTGGTTTGGATATGGCTCCTGCAGCCGCTACATTGGCAGCCATGTTTGGTCTGCCGCGCACTTACGAGCGTCCGCGCAACGTCCGGCTGGATACGCTGATCCGGCTGCGTTGGCTCGCCGTCTTCGGCCAGTTCGGCACGGTGTTGGCGGTGCATTTCGGCCTCGAATTCGCGGTGCCGATCTGGCCGTGCGTTGCCGTGATCGCGCTTGCGGCGTTGCTCAATGTCGCATTGCGCCTGAGCTTTCATCATACTCAATGGCTTGAGCCCGACCGGGCGGCTTGGCTCCTGGCTTTCGACATCGCCGAACTTGCGGCGCTTCTCTATCTGACCGGCGGTCTGGAAAACCCATTTGCCTTTTTGCTGCTCGGACCGGTCCTGATCTCGGCCACGGCGCTGCCGCCGCGCATGACGCTGTTGATCGGGACCTTCGCCATGTTCTGCGCCACGGTGCTGGTATTCTTGCACTACGATCTGCCGTGGGACGCGGAAAATCCGCTCGAACTTCCCGAAATCTACATGGTCGGGGTTTGGCTCTCGATCCTGCTCGCGATCGGTTATATCGGCGTCTATACGTGGCAGGTCGCAGAAGAGGCGCGCCAGCTCTCGGATGCGCTGGCGGCGACGGAGCTGGTACTGGCGCGCGAGCAGCATTTGTCTCAGCTCGACGGGCTTGCGGCCGCCGCGGCGCATGAGCTGGGCACGCCGCTGGCGACGATCACTGTCGTGATACGCGAAATCGAGCGCGCGCTGGAGGCGGGCTCGCCCTATGCCGAGGACGTGAAGCTGTTGCGCGAGCAGGCGCAGCGTTGCCGCGAGATTTTGGCAAAGATCACCGAGCTTCCGACCGGAGAGCCGTTCGACCGCATGCCGGTGTCCGCTCTGCTCGAGGAGGCGGTCGCGCCGCACCGTAATTTCGGCGTTTCCATCGGCGTCACTCTGCCGCCAAATGAGGCGCTAGAACCGGTCGGTGCGCGTAATCCGGCGATACGCTACGGGCTCGGCAATCTGATCGAAAACGCGGTCGATTTTGCCCACAGCCGGGTCGAAGTTTTCGTGAAATGGACGCCGGACCAAGTGAGCATCACGATCAGCGATGACGGGCCGGGCTTTGCCCCGGAGGTCGTCGACCGCATCGGCGCCCCCTACGTGACCCACCGCCGGCCAGGCGCGCGCGGTCCGGGGGACGAAGACGACGTCGCCTTCGGCCTGGGATTGGGTTTTTTTATCGCCAAAACGCTGTTGGAGCGCTCAGGCGCCAGGCTTGCGCTCATCAACCAGGCACCCCCGCTCCATGGCGCCACGGTCACGGTGACCTGGAGTCGTGCCGACTTTGAGCGGCCGATCACACCGCCGGCCCTTGAGCAAACGGCCCGGGCATCTTAGGTCTAAAGGGCAAATTGACCGGTTAGGCTGGCCGCCGAATAAGCGCGACTTGTGAGCGCGGCCTCTCCAGATTGCCGGGCCTCGGCTGTAGGATATTGCGGAGGAAGCGATTTGAGCAAGGTCACCAGCGCCTCGCGCTCGGTTTGAGGGAGTACGATTCCCATGGTCGATGCCGCAGCCGCGATGGTCCCAATGGAACGGACGCTTCTTATCGTCGAGGACGACAAGTCCTTCCTGCAACGTCTCGCCCGCGCCATGGAAGGCCGCGGCTTTGCCGTGACGACTGCCGAGTCGGTGGCCGACGGGTTGCTCCAGGTCGAGAAAGCGGCACCGGCGTTTGCCGTCGTCGATATGCGGCTTGGCGACGGCAACGGGCTCGACGTTATTTCGGCGATGAAGAGACGGCGGCCCGAAGCGCGGGCCATCATCCTCACCGGCTACGGTAACATCGCGACCGCCGTCAATGCGGTCAAACTCGGCGCCGTCGATTATCTTGCCAAGCCCGTCGATGCCGACGACGTCGCCGCGGCGCTGCTTGCGCTCGACAACAGGAAGATCGAGCCACCGGAAAATCCGATGTCGGCGGACCGCGTCCGTTGGGAGCATATTCAGCGGATTTACGAATTATGCGGCCGCAATGTTTCCGAGACGGCGCGACGCCTCAATATGCACCGCCGCACCCTGCAGCGCATCCTCGCTAAGCGCGCGCCGAAATAACGCGGCGCTCCGTCGCCGCCGTCGATGGATCAAAGCTCCCCGGAATAGGGTCCTTGCGGATCGGCCAGCGCCTGCAGCCGCAGCGCCGCGGCGTGCGCAAACCGCAGCATCACCGACTTGCGCGTTTGGGCCGGCAGCCGATGCTCCGGCGCCTCGTACATCACCGCGGCGCCGAACGCGTCGGCGACGATGAGGCCGGCGTCCCGCGGAAAGATCTCGCAAGGCACGTCGACGACCGTGGCGAAGAAAAAACGGTCGCAATGCAGCCGGTAGTCCATCCATTTCTGATCGGATCGGAAGTCCGCCACCGAAGACTTCATTTCGACGATGATGATTTCGCCGTCGCCGCCAAGCGCGACCAGATCGGCGCGGCGGCCTGACGGCAGCGGTAGCTCGCCGACGACGCAATAGCCGAGCGCATGCAGGTAACGCGCGGTACCGCGGGCAATGGCTCGCGCGGTCTGCGATTGCCGGCCGTCGGCCGGCAATGACGATGCGAGGGATACCAGGCTCATGGCCAGAATACCGGGCAGCGGCGGGATCGACAGCGGACGGCACGCAAGCTTACGCACGGCACGCACTCCGAGCGAACGAACATCGGCCTGCTTATTCTGCCGCGCCGGCGCGGTCCGGGAAAGCCCCCGCCAAGGCGGCCCGGGATGCCGCGATAACGCCGCGCTCGGTAATGAGACCGCTCACCAACCGCGCCGGCGTCACGTCGAACGCGTAATTGGCCACCGGCGAATGCTCGGGCACCACGCGCACCGTCGCGATGCGGCCGTCGGCGGCACGACCGGTCATGCTCGCGACTTCATCGCCGTCACGCTGCTCGATCGGAATCTGGGCGATCCCATCGGCGATGCTAAAATCGATCGTCGGCGAGGGCAGCGCCACATAGAATGGCACATTGTTGTCGCGTGCCGCGAGCGCCTTTAGATAAGTGCCGATCTTGTTGCAGACGTCGCCATTGGCGGTCACCCGGTCGGTGCCGACGATCACCAGGTCGACAAGACCATGCTGCATCAGATGCCCGCCGGTATTGTCGGCGATCACGGTGTGCGGCACGCCATGCTGGCCGAGCTCCCAGGCGGTCAGCGAGGCGCCTTGGTTGCGCGGCCGGGTTTCATCGGCGAAGACATGCACGTTGATGCCTTTGTCGTGGGCCAGATAAATCGGCGCCGTCGCGGTGCCGACATCCACCGCCGCGAGCCAGCCGGCGTTGCAATGGGTCAGCACGTTCACCCGCTCGCCGGGCTTTTTGCCTCGAACGGCGGCCTCGATCAGCGGCAAGCCGTTACGGCCGATCGCGGTGTTGATGGCGATATCCTGCTCGCAGATCTCGGCGGCGCGGCGATAGGCAACGGTCGACCGCTCGCCGCGCGGCCGGTTGCGCACCGCCGCGACCATCTCGTCGAGAGCCCATTTCAGATTGATGGCGGTCGGCCGCGTCGCGATCAGGGCGGCACAAGCGCGATCGAGCGCTTCGTCGGAGGCGTCCGCGCGCAGCGCCAGGCAAATGCCGTAGGCTGCAGTGGCGCCGATCAGCGGCGCGCCGCGGATCAGCATGGCCCGGATCGCATGCGCCGCTTCGTCGAGCGTCGTCAGCCGCGCAATGGCGAAGCGATGCGGCAAAGCCGTTTGATCGATCACGCCGACCGACCAACCGTCCGGCTCGAGCCAGATGCTGCGCCTGGGTTTGCCGTCGACTTTCATGGCCATCACCTAGCAGATTTCTCATCGCTGTCGATGCGGCAAAAATCGGCCGGCTTGCCAAGCTGGCCGGCCATGGCCCAATCTCGCGCCGACGAAGGAGGAGCCGCCGGTGGCCGACATCGACTACGAAGCCGAATACAACAATCGCGCTCGCGTCCCCGAGCACCCGGAGATTTTCGCCCGCTGGACGCGCGATGCGGAACTTTTCCGTGCTGAGGCGCTGAAGGATGGGCGCGCCGAGCTCGGCCTCTGCTATGGCGATACGCCGCGGCAAACGATCGACTTGTTCTTGCCGCAGTCGGGAGAAGCGGCGCCGCTCGCCATGTTCATTCACGGCGGCTGGTGGCGTTCGCTCGATCCATCGTCCTACAGCCACGTCGCCCGCGGCCCGAATGCGCGGGGAGTTGCAGTAGCGGTCGTCGGCTACGACCTTTGCCCGAATGTTTCTATAGCCGACATCATCGGGCAAATGCGCCGCGCCTGCGCTTATTTGTGGCAACGGTATAGCCGGCGCATGCTGGTCTACGGCCATTCGGCCGGCGGTCATCTCGCCGCCGCTATGGTCGCGACCGACTGGGCGTCGCTCTATCCCAAGGCGCCTGCCGATCTTATTCCAGCCGGATATTCCGTGTCCGGCGTGTTCGACCTTACGCCCCTGATCGGCATCAGCATCAATCAGGATTTGCGGCTCGACGCCGCGACAGTGCGCGATGTATCGCCGCTCTTCTGGCCGATAAAATCCGATCGCATTTTCGATGCGGTGGTCGGCCAGTTGGAGTCGGACGAGTTCAAGCGGCAGAGCAAGACCATCGCGCAGACGTGGCAACAGGCCGGCGCGCGGACCCACTACGACGAGATTAGCGGGACCAACCATTTCACGGTCGTCGAATTATTGGCGGATGCGCAAAGCGCCATGGCGGCGCGCGTTGCCGAACTGGCGCAGCAAATCAAGCGGTAGCCGGTTTCGCTTGCCGGGCGAGCAGCACGCAAGCGGACGCGGCAAAGATCAGGGCGAAGCCGATGAGATCGGCGGCGGTGGGCCGTTCGCCGAGGATCAGGATCGAGGCGACGACGCCGATGGCCGGACTGCCGAGGACGCCGAGCGACGCCGTCATTGCCGGCAGACGGCGCACGATCGCGAACCACAGGCCGTAGGCCACGCCGTTGGCGAGGAACCCGGTCGACGCCGTGCATAACAAGGCCAGCGGGCTCGCATGGGCGAGACGCAGATGACCTTCGAATATCAGCATGAAGGCCGTGGTGAAGACGAAGGCGATCGTCACCTGCCAGGAGGCGATCGCCATGGGATCGGCCTTGATCTGCGCCCACTTCAGGTAAACCGTACCGGCTGCCCAGCACACGCCGGTCAGCAGCGCCAGCCAGATTCCCGGCGGAATTTTCGTCTGCGCCAGCGGATAAATCAGTATGCCGAGGCCGGTTGCGCATAAGAGCAGCGCCGTCCCTTGCATGCGATTCGGCCGTTCGCGCAGCAACAGCCAAGCGAACAAGACCGACCAAATGGGCATCGTATAGGCGAGGATGGTCACCCGCGACGTCGCCGCGGAGAGTTGGGCAAAGGAGCCGAACACGGTGAAGGCGACGATATTGAGGAGCGAGCCGACAGTGAGATGCAGCCAATCTCTGGCGGTCGCAACCCGCAAGCTGCGGCCTTGCACGCGGCACGCCAGATAGAGCGTCAACGAGCCGAGCGCCGCGGTGACCGTTCGCATGCTCAGCGGCGGAATTTCGTAGAGCGCGATCCGCATGATCGGCCACGTCGCGCCCCAGATGACGCACAGCACGACGAGCATCAGCCGTGCGCCGACGTCGGTCTGGCGCGACGTGTCGAACGCGCGGTCGGGAGTTGTCACCGGATATTCGCGGCGCTGAAAGTCACGGTGCTTTGGGTCCGGCGCCGAGGAACCAGTCGGCGATCTGCGCGCCGGTCCAGAACAGCACGTCGGGCTTGTTGCGGATGACTTCGAACACGCGCCGCAGATATTTCACGCGGTGCGGCGCTCCCATGATGTAAGGGTGGATCGACAGCGCCATGACGCGGGCCGATTCGGCCGCGTCGGCATAGATCTGCTCGAACTGATCAAGCGCGCGCTCGCAATATTCCGAAGCCTTGTGATGCTGGATCAGCATCATCGCGACGTCGTTGCATTCTTGCGTGTAGGGCAGATTGAGGATCGGCTTGCTGCGTGTCTTCAGCCAGACCGGCTGATCGTCCAGCACCCAGTCGGCGACATAATCGTAGCCTTCCTCGACCAGCACGTCGGGCGTCTGCCAGGTTTCGGTGAGGCCGGGGCCGAGCCAGCCCCGCGGCGGCTTGCCGGTCGCTTTGGCGATGACGTCACGAACCTTGCGAATATCGGCGCGCTCGTTCGGCACTTTCTGCAGATTGCGCTGGGTAAAGCCGTGGCCGATGAACTCCCATTTGCGCGCCACCGCCGCCTCTACGATGGCGGGATAGGCGGCGAGCGCGGAGCCGTTGATCGCAATCACTCCCGGGATGGCGAATTCGTCGAAGACTTTGACGAACCGCCAGAAGCCAACCCGGTTGCCGTATTCGTGCCACGCCCAATTTGGCACGTCGGGCATCGGCGAGCCGCCGGCCGGCGGCGTCAGCACGGTGCGGGGCATCGTCTGCGTTGCATCCCATTCCTCGACATTGACCACGACCCAAACCGCCATGCGGGCGCCATTCGGCAAAGTGAGCGGCGGTCGCTGCGGAATCGGCGAATAAGCGATGCGCTCGTTCGGTAGCATCGGCCGCTTGGGCTTTGCCGGGCTGCTTTTTCGAGCGACGGATTTTTTCGGTCGGGAGGTCATTAGCGGATGATGCCTTTCGTTGAAGCGTTATCATGGACCGTTCGTCGATCCACTCAACTTTCGATGGCCGGCGTTGGCGGAGGATGGCGCGCCGCCATGGTGCCCAGCACAGTCAGGGCCACGGCACACAGGCACAACGGGACGAACGCTGTCCATGGCTTGCCGGTCGCATCCCATAGCGCGCCGCTGATGGTCGGAATGATGATTGCCGTGGTGTAGCTGACGGTGAACATGCCGGCAGAGGTGCGCGGCAGATCGGCCGGCAAGCACAGAAGGGGTGGGAGCGCGAGTATCGCCGTCAGCGTGATCGCCGTCGTGAATCCCACCAGTGCGGCGCTGGCGACGATGATGGCGGTCGAGTGGCCGAAGATCAGCCCGAGAAATGCGACCAGCAGGACCGGGCCAAAGAGCAGGAATGGCCACGCGCGCCGCTGCAGGCGATCAGCCAGCAGGATTAACACGATCGGAGCGACCATCTGCGCGCCATTGAGCCAACCGAGAGCGGCACCGAGAAGGTCGGCCTTGCCGGCGCTGGCGAGATAATCGCCGAGAAATGCGTTGGTGCCGAAAAACGGGCTGTTGTTGCTGCCGAAACTCAGACCGAGCAGCCAGACCAATGGATTTTTGAAATCGGGCCACCACAGTGCGCCGATTTTGTTCCCGATCTTTGAGTGTTCGTCGTCTCCCGGACTGAGCATGAAAAACACGGGCGGGATGAGGAGAGCGGGCACCGCCCACGCCATCAGATCGAGCCGCCAAGAGCCGCCGACCAGCGGCAGCATGAAGGGAATCGTCAGCCCGGTCGCGAACAAGGTGCCCATTAGCATGCCGCTGGTATAGGCGATGGTGCCGAGCGCGACCCGGCTGGGCAGCCATTCGCGAACCAGCGTCGGTAGGCCGGGCTGCATGATGGCGACGCCTAAACCCGTCACCAGCGCCGCAGCGTAAAGCGTCCAGACGTCGACGGCCCCGCCGCGCGCACCGCCGGCAAGCGCCGCGATAATCATGCCGATAACCGCCGCATTGCGGGTGCCGACGCGGGCGATGAGCAGGGAGCCGGGAATGGCCGCCGCGGCGAACACCGCCAAAGGCAATCCGATCAACAGCCCGACCTGGGTTTCCGACAGGTGCAGTTCCGCGTGAACCTCGGGGATCACCGGCGGCATGGCGAGAATGCTCATGCGCATGGCGACCCCGGCGAGCCAGAGCAGCGACATAAACTTGATCAGGCGGCCGACGGATAGGCCAGCGCCCGCAGTCCCGGCAGGGTGCATAAGAGAGGGCACGCGTTGGAGTTAGACCGTGCATCAGCCGACGCTGTGGTGCAAGCGAACCGCCCGCGCCGGCAGGGTCGTCGCCGCGCGCGCTTTGCTTGCTCTTGTTCCGGAACAAAGATAGAACGGCTGCCGGGGGAACCGGAATCCATGGCGGACCTCGCGGCGGCACAATGCGCACTTCGCACGACCTTCGGCTTCGAGGCATTCCGTCCCGGCCAGGCCGAGATCGTGGCTGCCATCCTCGACCGCCGCGACGTGTTGGCGGTGATGCCGACCGGGAGCGGCAAGTCGTTGTGCTATCAGCTTCCGGCGCTGTTGCGCGACGGTCTCACCATCGTGGTGTCGCCATTGATCGCGCTGATGCGCAATCAGGTCGCGCAGCTCCACGGCTATGGCATCGCCGCCGCGGCGCTCAACTCCGCCAACGATCCGGCCGGAAATCGCGCCGTGCTTGACGGCATCGCCGGCGGCGCCTTGCGTCTGCTCTATGTCGCGCCCGAGCGGCTGGTCAGAAAAGACACACTCGAGCTTCTCAAGCACGCCAAGGTGACGCTCCTGGCGGTGGACGAAGCGCATTGCATCTCGCAATGGGGCCACGACTTTCGCCCGGAATATGCGGCGCTCGGCGCCGTGCAGGCCGCGCTTGCGGACGCACAGACCGTTGCTTTTACCGCCACCGCCGATGCCGCAACCCGTTCCGACATTCTGAGCAAGCTGTTCCGCCGGACGCCGGCGGTATTCGTCCATGGTTTCGACCGGCCGAACCTGCGGTTGGCGATGGCGGCGAAGGCCGGCGGTCGCAAGCAGATCGCCGACTTCATTGCCGCGCATCGCGGCCAAAGCGGCATCGTCTATTGTTCGTCGCGGCGCAAGACCGAAGAGCTCGCCGAATTTTTCCGCCAAAGCGGCGTCAACGCTTTGCCGTACCACGCCGGTATGGATACGGCCGTCCGCGCGCGCAATCAGGATGCCTTCTTGCAGGACGATGGCGTCGTCGTGGTGGCGACCGTCGCTTTCGGCATGGGCATCGACAAGCCGGACGTGCGTTTCGTGCTGCACGCCGATATGCCGGCCAATATCGAAAGCTATTATCAGGAGATCGGCCGGGCCGGCCGCGACGGCCTGCCCGCCGATACACTGACGCTCTACGGCATGGGCGACATCCGCCTGCGCCGCTTGCAGATCGACGACAGCGACGCCGCCGAGCAGCAGAAGCGCGTCGATCGTCAGCGCCTCAATGCGCTGGTCTCGCTCTGCGAATCGCCGCGCTGCCGGCGGCAGACGCTGCTGTCCTATTTCGGCGAGACCACCGAACCCTGCGGCCATTGCGATTTTTGCTGCGACGGCGCCGAAGTGATCGACGGTACGATCGCGGCGCAGAAGGCGCTTTCGGCCGTTTTGCGCACCGGCGGGCATTTTGGTACCGAGCATTTGACGAATATTCTGATCGGCGAGGCGAGCGACGCGGTCGTCAGATTGGGCCATGACCGGCTGCCGACCTTCGGCGTCGGCCGGGAATACGGCCGGCAGGAATGGCGCGCGATTTTCCGACAGATGCACGGTGCCGGCATTGTGGCGCTCGACGTTGCCGGCCACGGCACTTGGTCGGTGACCGAAGCGGGCCGCCGGGTGCTCAAAGGTCTCGACAAGGTTACGCTGCGCAAGGACACGCTCAAACCCGCGACCCGCAAGACGGCCCGCGCCGCCGCCAATGCCGCGGTTTTGACCGACGGCGGGGACGGCGACACGGCGCTGTTCGAGGCGCTGCGCAAGCGCCGCTCCGAGCTTGCCAAGCAGCAGGGGGTCGCGGCCTATGTGGTATTCGCCGACAAGACCCTGATCGACATGGCCCGGCGCAAGCCGCTAACGCCGGCCGACATGAGCGGCGTGCACGGCGTCGGCGAGAGCAAGCTCAGGCAATACGGCGCCGTTTTCCTCGAAGTCATTCGCGATCATGCCGCCCGGGCAGCCTAGCCCGAAACGTCGGTGCCAGGCTCCTTTCCTAAGGCTGCTCGCGCCGCGTTTCCCTATTGTTGCACCGCAATGCGCTCTATGTTAGCAAAACCGCGATTTTCGCGAGTTCGCGGGGCATTCCGCTGCGCTGGCGATCATCCAGGTCCTGCTTAAATCCCAAGGACTTGTACCCCAAGGACTTGTACCCAAGGACTTGCGCCGACCTTCGCGGCGGTGGACGGTCTTGCGGGAAAGCCCCAAAAGAACGCCGAACGAGCACGCGCAGCGAGCATCAATCTTGGCAGGCGAACACCCCATCGTTACCGGCATGGCCGGCCGCTATGCGACGGCACTGTTCGACCTCGCAGCCGAGGCGAACGCCATTGACGCCGTGAAGGCCGACCTCGAGCGCTTTGGCGGCCTCATCGCCGAAAGCGCCGATCTCACGCGCCTGGTCCGCAGTCCGGTGTTTTCGGCCGACGAACAAGGCCAAGCGCTTGGAGCGGTCCTGCAGCGCGCCGGCATCGGCGGGCTGGCGGCCAATTTCCTCAGACTTGTCGCCGCGAACCGCCGATTGTTCGCGGTGCGCGATATGATCAAGGCATTCCGCGAGCTCGTGGCCCAGCATAAGGGCGAAGCGACGGCCCAAGTCACGGTCGCGGAAAGCCTCAAGGACGAACACACCGAGGCGCTGCGCGCTGCACTCAAGGAAGTCAGCGGCAAGGACGTCGACCTCGATATCAGGATCGATCCCGCCATTATCGGCGGGCTCGTGGTCAAGCTCGGTAGCCGCATGGTCGATACGTCGCTGCGCACCAAGCTCAATGCGATCAAGCACGCCATGAAAGAGGCTCGCTAATGGACATCCGCGCCGCGGAAATTTCCGCAATCCTCAAAGAGCAGATCAAGAATTTCGGCCAGGAGGCCGAAGTGTCGGAAGTCGGCCAGGTGCTCTCGGTCGGCGACGGCATCGCCCGCGTCTACGGACTCGACAATGTGCAGGCCGGCGAAATGGTCGAGTTCGAAAGCGGCGTCAAAGGCATGGCGCTCAACCTCGAAAGCGACAATGTCGGCATCGTGATCTTCGGTTCCGACCGCGAGATCGCCGAAGGCCAGACCGTCAAACGCACGGGCGCCATCGTCGAGGTGCCGATCGGCAAGGGCCTGCTTGGCCGCGTCGTCGACGCGCTCGGCGATCCGATCGACGGCAAGGGGCCGATCAAGGCCGACAAAAAGGCGCGCGTCGACGTTAAGGCTCCCGGCATCATTCCGCGCAAATCGGTGAACGAGCCGATGGCGACCGGCCTGAAAGCCATCGATGCGCTAATTCCGATCGGCCGCGGCCAGCGCGAATTGATCATCGGCGACCGCCAGACCGGAAAGACTGCAATTGCGCTCGATACCATCCTGAATCAGAAGTCGCTCAACGTGTCCGGCGACGAAAAGATCAAGCTTTACTGCGTCTATGTCGCGGTTGGTCAGAAGCGATCCACGGTCGCGCAATTCGTCAAGGTTCTGGAAGAAAACGGCGCGCTCGATTATTCGATCGTGGTCGCCGCGACGGCGTCCGATCCGGCGCCGATGCAGTTTCTCGCGCCGTTCGCCGGCTGCACCATGGGCGAATACTTCCGCGATAACGGCATGCATGCCGTGATCATTTATGACGATCTGTCCAAGCAGGCTGTCGCCTATCGCCAGATGTCGCTGTTGCTGCGGCGGCCGCCGGGCCGCGAGGCCTATCCGGGCGACGTGTTCTATCTGCATTCGCGGCTGCTCGAACGCGCGGCCAAGATGAATGACGAACACAAAGGCGGCTCGCTCACCGCGTTGCCGGTCATCGAAACCCAAGCCAACGACGTGTCGGCCTATATTCCGACCAACGTCATTTCCATCACCGACGGCCAGATCTTTCTGGAAACCGATCTATTCTATCAGGGTATCCGCCCGGCGGTGAACGTCGGTCTGTCGGTATCGCGCGTCGGCTCGGCGGCGCAGACCAAGGCGATGAAAAAGGTTGCCGGCCGCATCAAGGGCGAGCTGGCGCAATATCGCGAGATGGCGGCGTTCGCGCAATTCGGTTCCGACCTCGACGCCACCACGCAGCGGCTCCTCAATCGCGGTTCGCGCCTGACCGAGCTGCTCAAGCAGCCGCAGTTCTCGCCGCTCACCATGGAGGAGCAGGTCTGCGTCATTTATGCCGGCGTCAACGGCTATCTCGACCCGCTGCCGGTCGATCGTGTGCGCGCTTTCGAGGACGGCCTGCTCGGCATCCTGCATAACCAACATGACGCCATCCTCAAATCGATTCGCGACTCGCGCGACCTCGACGATGCGACCGCGGGCAAGTTGAAAGGCGTCGTCGACGCCTACGCCAAGACTTTTGTTTAACGGCAGCTACGCAAGCCCATTCGAGTAGGTCGAGCTTCGCATGCCATCGCTCAAAGATCTGCGCAATCGCATCGCCGCGACCAAGGCGACGCAGAAGATCACCAAGGCCATGCAGATGGTCGCGGCATCGAAGCTGCGGCGCGCTCAGGCCGCCGCCGAAGCCGCGCGCCCTTATGCGAGCCATATGGAGACGGTGCTCGGCAATATCGCGGCCTCGGTCGCCGGCCTCGAGAGCGCACCGCGTCTGTTGCGCGGCACTGGCGGCGACCAGCGGCATCTTCTGCTCGTCTGCACCGCCGAACGCGGCCTCTGCGGACCGTTCAACACGGCGATCGTGCGGCTTGCCCGCGAGCGGGCAAATGCCCTGATGGCCGAGGGCAAGGAGGTCAAGCTCTTTTGCGTCGGACGCAAGGGTTACGACCAGTTGCGCCGGCAATATGCGCCGCAAATCGTCGAATTGGTCGATTTGAGATCGGTCCGCGTCCTGCGCTTCGAAAACGCCGAGACCATCGCGCGAAAGATCATCGCGCGGTTCAATAATTTCGAATTCGATGTCTGCACGCTGTTCTATTCGCGGTTCCGTTCGGTCATCGCGCAAATCCCGACCGTCCAGCAGATCATCCCTCCGGTGCTCGAAAAGAGCACCGCCGATGCCTTGGGCGGCGCGGTTTATGAATTCGAGCCCGACGAGGAAGACATCCTGCACGAGCTTTTGCCGCGCAATCTTGCTGTGCAGATCCTGCGGGCGCTTTTGGAAAACGCGGCGTCGTTCTACGGCGCGCAGATGTCGGCGATGGACAATGCCACCCGCAATGCGGGTGACATGATTCGCCGGCAAACGCTCACCTACAACC
>Ga0335074_10005538_pt1 | contig 17474 bp, 12 predicted proteins | sample Lox_Sample_23_FD_206715 | JGI IMG/M metagenome (GOLD analysis project Ga0335074, IMG submission 206715) | Soil microbial communities from Loxahatchee National Wildlife Refuge, Florida, United States - Lox_Sample_2.3 | ecosystem: Environmental > Terrestrial > Soil > Wetlands | place: USA... | reverse complement strand
CGTGGGGATTGGCGAACACGTACGGCATCACGTACAGGCCGGCCGCGGCGGCCCCGGCGACGTCGGCCTGGTAGTCGGGGTCGGTGTAGTAGTTGCCCTCGCTCGCCTTGATCGCGACGAAGCGCTCGGAGCCGGCCACGTCTGCCCAGTTGATCGACGAGCCGTTGACCGAGGACACGTCGGTGCCCTGGACGGGGGTGACGGCAGCTAGCGCTGCTGATCCCTCCGCTCCGGTCTGGACCGCGGCCGCGAGCGCGAGGCCCAGGGCGATGACGACGATGAGGATGCTACCCGCGATGCCGCGGCGACGCCTGAGCCGAATCACCGGCGGAGCCTATCAACGCCTCTGGTGGGTATGCGGGGATAATTGATGATTTGCAACCGGTAAATGCGTGCCCTTTCCGGTGCGCGTGGGATGTTTCTTCCGCTTTGTCTTGTGTTTCCGTTCTGTTTTAGGCTTCTTGTGCTTCGGTTGGCGCTTGGGCCGGCGCTTTTGGCGGTGGCCGGGTTTCCGGTCCGCGGCCGGGCGGAGCGACCGGAGGCCGGCCGCCGGCTGGAAGAGGTCGAGGTCGGTCCAGCCGATTCCGGGCAGGTAGCCGCTCTCGCTGTACTGCCGGAACGACCACCGGGTCCAGGGCGAGGGATCGGCCGGCCGCCCCCCGTCGTAATCCGCCAGCCAGAGCGGGTCGCGGGTGAACCGGCCGGTCGACCCGGTGCACTCCTGCCACCAGGCGGCGGTGGTGTAGATGATCGGCCACGACCCGGTCAGCGCCCGCGCCCGGCTGGTGAAGCGGGCGATCCAGGCGATCATCCGGCCCCGGCCGAGCCAGTAGCAGTCGCTGGCCGAGTAGGGGTCGTTCTCCAGATCGACGACCAGGGGCAGCTCGGCGCGGCCGCGCTGGTAGCGCGCGGCCCGGACGGCGAAGCTGGCGGTGGCCGCGCCGCCCGCCCCGTCCGGGTTGGCGAACGCGTAGGCGAGCACCGAGAGCCCGGCGCGCGACGCCGCCCGCGCGTCGGGCAGGTAGTAGGGGTTGGCGTAGTAGGTGCCTTCCGAGGCCTTGATGGCGACGAACCTGATGCCGTGGCCGGCCAGCTCGCGCCAGTCGATCGGGCCGTTCGCGTTCTGGTAGGCGGAGATGTCAATGCCGCGCTCGGGACCGCCGGCGGTGGTCATCGTCGCCGCCGCGCGGGCCGGGGACGCGGTCAGCGAGACCGCCGCCGCCACGCCCCCGGCGGTCGCGGCGCACCAGGTCCGGCGTCGGCTCCGGCCCGGCCGGGAAGGCCGATCAGTTACTCTCCGCAACTCATTCATGCGCGGAGAGTAATCATCGCGGATTCGGCGGTTCAAGCAGCAACGCCGACGACACGATGAAGAACGGTCCCGGCTGGCTATTGAGAGTCAGCCGGGACCGTTCGGGATAACTGAATTTGAATTTAAACCGCTAGCAGCGGGTTATTATCCCTGCTCGCGCGAGATCCGGCCGCGCAGCCGGCCGCGCTCCTTGCCGTCGAGGATCACCTTCCTGAGCCGGACCGCCGAGGGGGTCACCTCGACGCACTCGTCGTCGGCGCAGAACTCGAGCGCCTGCTCGAGGCTGAGCAGCCTCGGCGGCACCAGCCGCTCGAGCTCCTCGGCGGTGGACTGGCGGACGTTGGTCACCTTCTTCTCCTTGGTGATGTTCACGTCCATCTCGTCCATCCGCGAGTTCTCGCCGATGATCATGCCCTCGTAGACCTCGGTGCCCGGCGACAGGAACAGCGAGCCGCGCTCCTGGATGTTGAACATCGCGTAGGCGGCGGCGGAGCCGGTCCGGTCGGCGACCAGCGAGCCGTTCTGGCGGCCGCGGATGACGCCGGCCCACGGCTCGTAGCCCTCGAAGACGTGGTGCGCGATCCCGGTGCCCCTGGTCTCGGTCAGGAACTGGGTGCGGAACCCGATCAGGCCGCGGGACGGGACCACGAACGCGAGCCGGACCCAGCCGGTCCCGTGGTTGGTCATCGTCTCCATCCGGCCCCGGCGAACCGAGACCAGCTGGGTGACCGCGCCGAGGAACTCCTCGGGGACGTCGATCGAGAGCCGCTCGACCGGCTCGTGCACCTTGCCGTTGATCTCCTTGGTCACCGCCGACGGGCGGCCCACGGTCAGCTCGTAGCCCTCGCGGCGCATGGTCTCGACCAGGATCGCGAGCGCCAGCTCGCCGCGGCCGCGGACCTCCCACGCGTCCGGGCGCTCGGTCGGGATCACCTGCAGCGACACGTTGCCGATGAGCTCGCGGTCGAGCCGGTCCTTGACCAGGCGGGCGGTCACCTTGGTGCCGCGGTCGCGGCCCGCCAGCGGCGAGGTGTTGGTGCCGATCGTCATCGAGATCGCGGGCTCGTCGACCGTGATCAGCGGCAGCGGGTGCGGGTCGTTCGGGTCGGCCAGGGTCTCGCCGATCATGATCTCGGGGATGCCGGCCAGCGCGATGATGTCACCGGGGCCCGCGCTCTCGGTCGGCACCCGCTCGAGCGCCTCGGTGCGGAGCAGCTCGGTGATCTTCACCCGCTCGATCGAGCCGTCGGTCTTGCACCAGGCGGCCTGCTGGCCCCGGCGGATGGTGCCGTTGTGGATCCGGCAGAGCGCGATGCGGCCGAGGTAGGCGGACGCGTCGAGGTTGGTGACGTGCGCCTGCAGGCTCGCCTCGGGGTCGTAGACCGGGGCGGGGACGGTCTCGCGGATCACGTCGAACAGCGGCTCGAGGTTCTCGCTGTCCGGCATCCCGCCGTCCTCGGGCCGGTTGAACGAGGCCCGGCCCGCGCGGGCGGCGGCGTAGACGATCGGGAACTCGATCTGCTCCTCGCTCGCGTCGAGGTCGATGAACAGCTCGTAGCACTGGTCGATGACCTCGGCGATGCGCGCGTCGGGGCGGTCGACCTTGTTGATGACGAGGATGACGGGGAGGTTCGCCTCGAGGGTCTTGCGGAGCACGAACCGGGTCTGCGGGAGCGGGCCCTCGCTGGCGTCGACCAGCAGCACCACGCCGTCGACCATGGACAGGCCGCGCTCGACCTCGCCGCCGAAGTCGGCGTGGCCGGGCGTGTCGATGATGTTGATCGTCAGGCCGCCGTGCTTGACCGCGGTGTTCTTGGCGAGGATCGTGATCCCCTTCTCACGCTCCAGGTCGTTGGAGTCCATGACCCGCTCGTTGACGTGGGCGTGCGCGCCGAAGGCGCCCGACTGCCACAGCATGGCGTCGACCAGCGTGGTCTTGCCGTGGTCGACGTGCGCGACGATCGCGACATTGCGCACGTCATCGCGGGTCGCCAGGCCGGCCGCGGTCGCATGGACCTCATGGATTGCGGTCGTCGTGGTGGTCTGCTGCGCTGCGGGCATCGTGAAGTCTCGCTCATTCGACATCGGGAACCGGCGCCACGCGAACGCGTGGCCGTGCCTACTAGAACAGTGGCAGCCTCCAGTCTATTGCCTGCCAGCGGAGGCGAGGGCCGCCGCGGCTTCTCGCTGCACAACTAGTGATGAATCAGCAGCGAATTAATTGAACCGGGCGGACGCGGCGGCCGTGGAAAAGAGTGGCGGGCCGATTGAAGCCGGCAGACCGGCGTTTCCGGGGGTTTTTGATCATGCGGCTGTTGGTGACGGTGGTCTGCCCCGCGAGCAGGCAATCGACCGATGTCGTGCTCGAGGCCGACCCGGCGACGCCGATGACGGTGGTGGCGGGCGAGCTTGAGCGGTTCGCGTCGTCGGCCGGCCCGCTTTACGTCGACGGCCAGCGGGTCTGGCGACGGCTGACGCTGGCCGAGGCGCCGATCAGGGATGGCAGCGTGATCAGCCTCGGCAGCCCCGACGGCTGCGTCGTCCCCGCGCCGTCCGGGCTGGTCGACATCCTGGTGGCGGGCGGGCCCGACGCCGGGGTGATCCACCGGGTCGGGCCCGGGCGGGCGGACATCGGCAGCGGCGCGGCGGCCGTGATCAGGATCGGCGACCCGGCCGTGCCCGGGCGGGCGCTGCTGGTCGACGTCGACGACGAGGGCGGCTGCCGGGTCGCGGCGTACCCGGGCGCGGCCGCCACGCTGGACCGGACGCAGCTCGGGGCGCCGGTGCCGTGGCGGGCGGGGCAGCAGGTCGCCGTGGGCGGGACGCTGCTCGGGCTGGCGCCTTGCGCGGCAGCGGACGCGGCGCTGTCTCCGTCGGCGGACGGGGGCGGGCTGGATTTCAGGCGGGCGCCGCGGGCGTTGCCGTCGCCTTCGCCTTCGCCGTCGCCGTCGCCGTCGCCGTCGCCGTCGCCGTTGCCGTTGCCGTTTGCGGCGCCGGTTGGGCCGGGCTGGGCGGACGGGCAGGGCTGGGCGGACGGGCAGGGCTGGGCGGACGGGCAGGGCTGGTCGAAGGATGGGCCGGGCTCGGTTGACCGGCGCCCGCTGCCGGTGCTGACGGCGGGGCTGCCGCTGGTGGTCGGGCTGACGCTGGCGTTCCTGCTGCACCACGTGTACCTGCTGGCGCTGGCCGGGCTGAGCCCGGTGCTGCTGATCGGCGGCGCGCTGACCGAGCGCGGCGGCGGGCGGGCGGACGGGCAGCCGGCCGGGCCAGCGGCCGGCGACGCCGACCGGCGGGGGCGGATCGAGGGCGACGCCCGGGCCGCGCTCGACGCGGAGCAGGCCGCCAGGCGCGAGCAGTGCCCCGACCCCGCCACCGCGCTCGGCATCGCCGCGGGCCCGCGCGGCCGGCTGTGGGAGCGACGTCGCGCCGACCCGGACTACCTGCTGCTCCGCATCGGCACGGCCGACCTCCCGGTCACGGTGGAGGTAGCCGGTTCCGGGCGGGAACCGCCCGGGCGGTTCCCGTCCGGGCGGGAACCGTCGCGGCGGCGGCGGACGGTGGTGCGGTCGGTGCCGGACGCTCTGGTGACGGTGCCGCTGGCGGAGTGCGGCGTGCTCGGAGTGGCCGGGCCTGGTGACTCCGCCCGCGCGGTCGGGCGTTGGCTTGCGGCCTCCGCCGCTCTCCTGCATAGCCCCAATGAGCTGCGGATCTACTTGCTCACGGACGCTTCAGGGCGGGCCGGATGGGAGTGGGTCCGGTGGCTGCCGCACTGCCGGCCAGGACCGGGCGGCAGCTGCGTGGCGCAGCTTGGCAACGACGCCGAGTCGGTCGCCGCCCGGGTCGACGAGCTGCTGGCGATCGTCGCCGCGCGGCAGCGCGTGATTCGCGACGGTTACCAGGGCGTCGGGTGCGGGCCGGGCATCGTGGTGGTGCTCGACGGCTCGCGGCGGCTTCGATCGCTGCCCGGAGTCGGCCCGCTGCTCGGCCGGCTGCTCGGCGAGGGACCGCAGGCCGGCGTCTACGCCATCTGCCTGGATGACGGGGAGCGGCTGCTGCCGTCCGAATGCCAGACGGTGGCCGTGGTCGGCCGGGACGGGCTGCGGGTCCAGGCGACGATGGCGGACACGGTCCGCGGCGTCGCGGCGGACCGTGTCGATCCCGGCTGGTGCGCGCGGGTGGCGAGGTCCCTGGCGCCGATCAGGGACGTCGGCGACGATGTTCACGGCCGGCCGGCTGCGGGGGCGGGCGGCGAGCGGCCGGTCCCGGCGGCGAGCGCCGCGCGGCCGGCTTCGTCGGCTGCACGGGATTCGCCGGCTTCGACTGCACCGGCTCCGGCGACGCGGGTGTGGGTTGCCTCGGTCGAGTGGCCGGCCCTCGGCTGGCCGGCGCCGGCGGCGGCGCCGGCGGCGGCGCCGCTGGCCGGGCCGATGCCGGCGGGCTGAGCCGCATCATTGGGGTACTTTCCGTTGCTGTTTGACGGTCGGTCCCCCCAGTCTTCGCGGCCGAGGGCAGCGGGCCGGATGGTGCTAACGAGTTGCGGGTACGGCCGCTGGTTGCCGGGAGCGGGAGGGGCCGGTTGTCGGTCCGCACGGCGCAGCAGGGCTGCGACCAGCATCAACCCGAGCGCTCGGGTGTGTGACTGTGATTGATGGCGATCGTTCACGATTTTTTAACGGTCACCGCGATTGACGCGCCGAGACCGCGTCGTTACGTTCAACGTTACAAATAGGAAACTTACCTATTTGTAAAACCCTGGGAGCGGGGTAAGGAGGCCGGGTATGCCCGGCATATCGCAACGCGTCATGCGTATCAGAGAACGCGCCACCAGATGGCGCCCAAGAGGCAGGCTGGCGCTCGCCCTGGTCGCGCCCGCGATCGTGGTGGCGGCCCTCGCGGTGCCCGCCACCATGGCGTCCGCCGCGGTCCCAGGCCCGCCGTCGGGCTGGTCGACGGTCTTCAGCGACGACTTCAGCGGCGCGGCGGGATCCGGCATCGACTCCCAGTGGATGTACGACACCGGGGCCGGTTCCAGCTTCGGCACCGGCGAGATCGAGACGATGACCAACTCGACCAGCAACGTCCACCTCGACGGCAACGGCAATCTCGACATCACCGCGCTCGGCAGCGGCAGCTCGTGGACCTCCGGCCGCGTCCAGACCACGTCCGCCAACGTGGGCGCGCCGGCCGGCGGCGAGCTCGAGGTCACGGCCTCGATCGAGCAGCCGTCCGGCGGCCTCGGCTACTGGCCGGCGTTCTGGATGCTCGGACCAGGCCAGTGGCCGGAGAACGGCGAGATCGACATCATGGAGGACGTCAACTCGCTGTCGGAGCTGTCCGGGACCGTGCACTGCGGTACCGATCCCGGCGGGCCGTGCAATGAGCCCGACGGCATCGGCAGCGGGCTCGTGGGGTGCTCGGGCTGCCAGACCGGTTACCACACCTACACGATGATCCTCAACCGGACCAACACCTCCGACGAGTCGATCACGTTCTACCTGGACGGTAACGAGTACTTCACCGTGACCGAGGCTCAGGTGGGCACGTCGACCTGGCAGGCGGCATTCGACCACAACCTGTCGATCATCCTGGACCTCGCGATGGGCGGCAGCTACCCGAATGGCGTCTGCAACTGCACCACGCCGACCAGCGCCACGGCATCCGGCGGCACGATGAGCGTCGCCTACGTGGCCGCGTACTCGACGAGCGGCAGCGGAGGCAGCACTCCCCCTCCCACCGGGAACACCGGGCCGATCACCGGCTACGAGGGACTGTGCGTTGACGTCCGGGGCGCGAACACCGCCAACTTCACGCCGGTCCAGGTGTACACCTGCAACGGCACCAACGCCCAGCAGTGGACCGTGGTCGAGGCGGGCAGCACCCTGCAGGCGCTCGGCAAGTGCATGGACATCAACGGAGGCGGCACTGCCGACGGCACGACCGTGGATCTCTACACCTGCAATGACACGGCCGCGCAGGTTTTCATCCCGCAATCCAACGGGGAGCTCTACAACCCGCAGTCGAATAAGTGCCTCGACGACACCGGCTACGGGGGCTCCGGGACCCAGCTGCAGATCTGGGACTGCGCGGACACCTCCAACCAGCAGTGGAACCTGCCCTAACGCCGGCAGGCAACCTCGGCGCCCGTTCCCGCGCAACCGCGGGAACGGGCGCTCTGCACCTGACCTGACCCGGGAAGGTCCGGGTGACGGATCGGCTCGGCGGTCGTGTCGCGAGCCGCCCGCGCGACGCTAGCCGCCGCCGAAGCAGACGAACGGGCTGAACTGCCCGGCGCAGGACGCTTCGGCGAGGGCCTCGGCGGGCCTCATCCCGGCCGTGAGCAGCCGGTGGTACTCGGTCATCAGGCTGACGGCATCGGCGTCGTCCACCCGGGTAACGCTCGAGATCACGGTCTCCGTCCCGATGTACAGCAGGGCTGCGGAGAAGCCGAGGATCTCCTCGCCTGGTCGCGTGACGATCCGCCCGACATCGCACGATGACAGGACCACCTGCCGGGGGGCGGCCGCGAGCCGCTGGATGTCATAGGCCATCAGAGGGCCGTCGGCCAGGTCGAGCCGGGAGAACAGGAAATTCCCCTGCTCGTGATGCCCGTGCGCGACGAGGTGGGCCAGCGGCGCGCCGTCGAGGGCCTGCAGGGCGGCACCGACGGTGGCCGCCTCCGCCAGGAGCGGGCGGCATCCCGGGTAGAACCGCGCTATCTCGCTGACCTCCCGGGCCGCATGCTCCAGATCAGGTCCCGCGACCAGCAGCGGCGGGCCGGGCGGGGGCTGCCCCGCCGCCGCCCGGCCACTCCGCCAGGCGGCCAGCCAGGCCGACGCGGACGGGCTCACCGTGACCGGGCGGCCACGCAGGTCCGGTAGCACGCTCCAGGGAATGCCGGCCAAGTCGCCGGTGGGGACGAAGACCACCCCGTCGTCGCCGAGCCACGGTCGCAGTGGCTCGACGATCTCGGTCGTCAGCAGCTGGGTTTGGTGCCGGATCGACTCCCGGATCACGGCCTGGAGCCGGGTGGGCAGCAGCCGTCCGGCTTGGGTGTCAAGGTCGGCGTTCAGGCGCCTGGCCGCCTCGGCCGCCGTTGCGAAGTCACCGAGCTCGACGAGGCGGACCGATCCGCGCCGGATGACGATCGCGAGCATCCGGCCTCGCCGGGCGAGGATGCTGACGAGGGTCTGCCCGCTGTCGTAAAGCGCGGCGCTGACGTCGCCCAGACTGGACAGCGCGGTGGGCCGGCCGCTGCCGCTGGCCTGCCAGTCGCGCTCCCGCAACTCCCGCTGCAGCTCGGCCCGCCGGGCCATCAGGCGCGGGTCGCGCTTGCCGCGCAGCTCGGCCTCGCGGATCAAGTAGCTGAGCTGACGCAACTCTGCCAGGTCGGCCGCCTGTGGTTCGGCCGGCGGGCGCACCGGCCGGACCAGAAACGCCTGCGCCCGGGAGCGCTCCAGCCAGGCGAACGCCAGTGGCGCAGAGTCTCGCTGCAGGGCCAGCCGGAGCCCGGCCGCGGCCAGGTCAGCGCCCAGAGCCGCGGTGCCAGTCTGCAGGTCGACGCTGCCGAGTCGGCCGCGCCAGGTCCGCACCAGGGCCAGGCCAGCCCGCAGCTCGGCCAGCGCCGACCCCGGCCGCCCTTCTCGCTCGGCCAGCTCGGCCTGGGCCAGCCGTCGCAGCAGTCTGACCGCCAGGGGCATCGGTGCCCGGCGGCCGCGAAGGCCGGCGAGCCGTTGCCTGGCCTCTTCCAGACGGCCGGCCGCGAGCAGGGCCCGAGCCGCGAGCAGCCCGGCCATCTCCGCGTCATTGGCCAGTCCGAGGGCGTGCAGCCGGCCGGCCAGCCGCGCGGCCTCGGCCGCGATCATTGCCTGGCGGCCCGGCGCGGCCGATCGGGCCCGCAGGCGGGTGAGCTCGGCCAGGCACGCGGAGGCGTCGTTGCCGTGCCGAAGGAAGCGCCGCCGGGCGGCGGCCGCCCAGTGCCACGAGACGGCCGGCTCCCCGGCGGCGAGCGCGGCCTCGGACCGGGCCAGCTCCGCTTCCGCGAGGTCTTGATCGAGACGCTGCTGCCGGAACGCGGCGATGGCGCTGTCCATCTCGGCGGCGGCGTCGCCGGCCAGGCCGGCCGCCAGCAGTGCGCGGGCTTTGTCCATGGCCACCACCGGCAGATGGGTGGGGGCGATCCGCCGGAAGCCGTCGGCAGCGGCGGTGAAAAGCTGCAGCGCGGCCGGAATATCCCCGGCCAGCAGGTCGCAGCAACCCAGGTTGTGCAGCGCCTTGGCCACGTGCAACTCGCCGAACTCGTTGCCGAGGCCCGCGGCGACCTGCCGACACCGGGTCAGGTCACGCCGCGCTGGCCCGACCTCGCCCCGGTTGAGGTGGGCGAAGCTGCGATTGAGCAGCACCGCCACCAGGTTGCGCGTCTCCGCCGGATCACCCTCAAGCAGGGCGATCGCGCCGCTGAGTGCGTTCAGGGCGTCATTATCTCGTCCGGTCCGCAGGAAGATGTAGCCCCGCTGTTGCAGCAACAGGCCCCGGTTCTCCGCTGGGGCCAGGGCTGCGGCCCGGTCAAGCAGCTGCAGCGCATACTGCGGACGTCCCTGTTCGGACTCCATGATCGCCAGAAACGCCAGCAACCGAGCCGCCAGCGCCCGGTGCGCCTCGTGGACCCGCTGCGCGTCAGGTCGGTCGCCGTCCTCCGTCCAGCCCAGATGCCGTAGTCCGGCCCGGGCGTGGTGGGCTCCGGCTGCGGGCCGCCCCCCGACCCCCGCCCGGACGCTGCGCTCACGCGCCTCGCGGGCTTGCTTCTCGGCGCGGGCGAGCGAGCGCGGGGCCGGGAGTGAGCACGGCTCGAGGCGAGGCATTCGGTCGGCCATCGGTCACAGGATGAGCGCGGGGGTTACTACCGACGCGCCTCCCCCGCCGGGTTCGCTCCCGGCGGGCCTGACGATGAGCTGCGCCGTTCCCCGGGGCACCTGGCCGAAGGCGAAGCGCCCCTGCGCGTCGGCGCGGACGAGCAGCGGGTCGCCAGCCGTCTTGATCTCAACCTCCCGGCGCCCCGGCGGCGCCAGCCAGCCGTCGACCCGCACCGTCCCGTCCTCATTGGGGTCAATCCGGATCATGACGGTGAGGCTGTCGCTGTCGAAGGTGATGGTGCGGCTCTGCTCCGCACCGCGGGCGCCGGCGGCCGACAGCTCCTCATCAGCGAGGCGGGCTAGCTCGAACTCCATCTCCCCGTCACGGAGCGCGAGCGAGACCCGGATCCGTTCGGGAAGGTCCGGCGGCATCGGGTCAATCGCCTCGAACACTTCCCTGATGCCGGCGAGAAGATCGAGATCGAGGTCATCAAGCGGCTGGTCGGCCGGCCGTCCGTCGCCGCTGTCCGGGTGCGTCATGATCGTCAAATGATCGTCGGCACGTTGTTGTAGGCGGCCTCCGCCCGGGCCCGCCTCGCCGCCTTGCCGGGGAGGTTAAGCCGGAGCGCGCCTCCCGCGGCCTGCGCGTCGGCGAGCAGCTCCTTGACGACGAGCGCGGCCCCGTAAGGAGCCGAGAACGACGTGCCGCTCCAGAGTGCGAAGCCGGCCGAGAAATCATCCGGGTCGAGCGCTTCCTTCCCCTGCGGCCACTGCCCGGCTGGGTCCCGGTTGACGGGGGTCCTGAGCTCGGGGGCCCGGCTGCCGTCGATGTCGACCGGGTACGTGCTGAGCACGTGGGCGCCCGCCGCCCAGGAGGTCACCCAGTGGCCGTCGTTGCTGAACATCGCCTTGGTGCCGTTGACGTTGAGTGCGCCCTCGCTGATGACCGGCACCTGCCCCGGCGGGACGGGCTCCAGCGCGAACGCGGCCGGGTAGAACCTGCGCCTGGAAGCGGAATTCCCGGCCGCGACGAGGACGACGACACCCAGGGAAATCAGCACCTTGATCACGCGCCACAGCCCGGAGCTCGCCATCTGGGCCGGCGAGGACTCGCTGTAGTAGCCGACCGACAGCGATAGGACGTCGACCTCGGCCGCCAAGTCGCCCGGCTGGGCGATGGCGATCCGCTTGGCCAGGTGGCGCAGCCCGCAGATGAGGTCGCTCTCGTAGAGGATGTCGTCGCTGCCCATGACCCGGACGGCCAGCACGGTAGCGTCGGGGGCGACCTGGCGCAGGATGCCCGCGATGAACGTGGAATGGCCGAGAGCCTCGTTGAGCTCGCCGGTCAGCGGGTTATCGGCGACCGGCTTATCCCAGGCGTCCCTGATCACCCGGCGCGGCGTGCTGCCAGCGTTGGCCGCCCACTGGCTCTCCCTGAAGATCTCGCGTTGGATGTTGGGGTCGGTGGCGACGAAGCTGTCCGGGATCGAGGGCATATAGCCGCCGGCCCCGTCCGGGATCATGTCCAGCCACGGGTGCGCGCGCACGCCGGTGTCGAGGACGGCGACCACTGGGCGCCGCCCGTAGTCGGTGTCACACTCGTCTTCCGACCGGCGCTTGGGCGGATTGGCCAGGACCATCACCGGGGTCCGCCCGTCCCCGCTGAACACGTAGGAGTCGTTGATGCCGGGCAGGCCGCCGTTATCCGAGCCGCCGCCGATGCCGCCGCCCCCCGGAGACCCGGACGGGCTGCCGGTCATGACGGTCGAGCCGGTCAGCAGGTGCTCAAGCCCGATGAGGTCAACCAGCTCCCGATCCAGCCGCACCTCGTCCTGGTCAGCGGCGGCCTCATCGCGGTCGGGATTCGCCGGAGCGGCGGCCGCGCGAAGGGTCTGCAGGACCGCCCACGCGTCGATCGTCACCGGACGCCGGTAGCCGGGCAGCGGGACGAGGACAGCCGGCCGGGGCAGCCGGGCCAGCTCGGCCAGCTCCTCGAGGACCTCCTGGTCGGGGTCCGACGTATCGAGTTCCTCGTCGACGTCGCGCTCCGGCGGGATCAGTTCTATCCCGATCGGCTTCAGTACCTTGTTGACGGCCCCGATAAAGTCCTGGTTCTTGAGCAGGTCGTCGGGGACCAGCAGGGTCGTGGCCCGGTACACGGTGGGCCGCGGCGGCGGGTAGCCGGCTACCGCCGCCGCGCGCGCGGGGTCAAGCACCAGGGCCCCGTGCCGGTCAAGCAGCCCGGCGGGCAGGACGGGCGAGGAGTCGTCATCCTCATCCTCATCCTCATCCCATTCTTCCCGGTCGGGGTTCTGCTCTGCCGCAGCCTGGTTCCGTGCGGCCTCGTCATGGCCGCGACGCGGCTCGAACAACGATTTCATGGCCGGATCCCTCCCCTAGAACGCAGTTCAGCCTAAGTCCGGTGATTAAGAAAAATCCAATGCACATCAGGGGAAACTCTCTAATCGGTCAGAGGGTCACAGTTACCGTCAAATACGTCACGAAGTAACAGAATGGTAACAAATTTGATGTCGGCTTCATATGCTGCACAGGATTAGTGACCTTGCGCAGCCTCGCCGGCGCCGTCACTGCCCTGCCTCTTCCTGCTTAAGCGGCGGGTCGCAGTGCTGTGCGGCGAACCCGCCGCCGCCTCGAGGAAGACATCAGCGGGCACGACCACCAGTATCCCGTCCCCGCCACGGCGGAAGCGGACGACCGCGTCCACGGCTGCCCCGGCCCCGCCCGTGATTTAAACAAGTGGCCGCGACCGGAGCTGATCTGATGAGCTGCGGTGGTGACGGATCGCCAGCTGCCCGGGGCCGAGGTGGCCCGTGGTTTCTATGCCGACGTGGTGGGACCGCTGCTCAGCCGGGCCCTGCCGGAACTGAGGTACGCCGCGGCCCGGCTGGGCTCGGGATCGGACGTGCTCGGCCTTGACGACGCGATGAGCCGCGACCACGACTGGGGGTGCCGGCTGACCCTGCTCGTCGATGAAGACGACCGCGACCAGGTGCCGCGCATCAACGCGATGCTGGAGGATGAGCTGCCGGAACGGTTCGGGAAGTTCCCGGTCCGGTTCCCGGTCACCTGGGACCCCTCGCTCTCCCATCAGGTCGAGGTCGCCACCGTCGCGGACTTCACCGCCAGCCGACTGGGCGTCGACCCGTCGGACGGGCTGTCGGTGCTTGACTGGCTGACCGTGACCGGGCAGAGCGTGCTCGAGGTTACCGCCGGCCGGGTGTTCACCGATCGGACCCGTACCCTGGCGGCAGTCCGGACGCTGCTGGCCTGGTATCCGCCGGACGTGGAGCGCTACGTGCTGGCCGCGGGATGGCAGCGCATCTGCCAGCTGCTGCCGATGATGGGCCGGACCGCCGAGGCGGGCGACGAGCTCGGCTCACGGCTGCTGAGCGCTAGCCTCGCCGGGGACTTGGTCTGGCTGGCGTTCGCGCTGTCCCGTCGGTGGGCGCCGTATGCCAAGTGGCGCGGCACCGTCTTCCGCTCGCTCCCCGTCGCCGCCCGGCTCGCGCCGCTGCTCGACGCCGCGGCAGCGCCTCAGTGGCGGGACCGCGAGAACGCGCTGGCCTCCGCGTGCAGGGTGCTCCTCGGCCTCCAGCGCGAACGGGGGCTGCCGGCGCCCGAGCCCGCGGTGATTCCCTTCTTCGACCGGCCCTACCGCACGCTGGACGGAGCGGTGCCGCGGGCGCTCCTCGACGGCATCGCTGATCCGGACGTCCGACGGCTGCCGCCGATCGTGGGCTGCATGGAGCAGTGGATGGACTGCGTCGACGTCTTGTCCAGCCCGGGCCGCCGGGCAGCCTTGCAAGCGGCCTATCGAAGCTTGGCCGGCGACAGGTAAGGCCGGCGACGATGCAGACGTCAGAGCGCCCGCGCGCGCTGGCCGCGGCCGTGTCGGTCGCCGCGGCACTTGGCCTGACGGTCGATGACACGATCGTTCTTCATGACTCGAACAGGCTCACACTGCGTCTGCTGCCGTGTGACGTGCTTGCCCGGGTCGCGCCGGCAGAGCATCAGGTCGCGCACTTCGAAATCGAGCTTGCCCGGCGGTTCGCCGCGTCCGGGTGCCCGGTGGCTGCGCTTGAGGCCCGGGTGGAACCGCGGGTCTACGAGCGTGACCGCTTCAGCATCACGCTGTGGACGTACTACGAACCGTCGGGACCCGAGGAGCCCTCGCCGGCCGACTACGCCGGTGCGCTCGCGCGGCTGCACGCCGGCCTGCGCGAGCTCGATGTCCCCGCGCCGCGCTTTACGGACCGGGCCGAGCAGGCTCAGCGGCTCGTTGCCGACCGCGATCGCACTCCGGCCCTGGCCGACGCGGACCGGGAGCTCCTCGGCGGCACGCTGCGGACCCTGCGACGGTCGATCGGCGACCGCGGCGCCGCCGAGCAGCTACTGCACGGTGAGCCGCATCCGGGAAACGTGCTCACGACCAAGAACGGGCTGCTGTTCGTAGACCTGGAGACGTGCTGCCGCGGGCCGGTCGAATTCGACCTCGCCCATGCGCCAGAGGAAGTCGGCGAGCACTATCCGGACGCCGACCAAGAGCTGCTGGCCGATTGCCGGACGCTTGTGCTGGCGATGATCGCAACGTGGCGCTGGGATCGGGACGACCAGCTCCCGAACGGGCGTCAGCTGGGCATGGAGTGGCTCGGCCAGATCCGGGCAGCACAGGGTCGGCGGTAGGAGCCTCGACGGGCTATCAGGATGCGGGCGGGGTCGTTACGACCTCCCCCTCGAGCACGCCTCATGCGCCCCTTGGGCCTCTTCGGTTGAGGCTGATCGGCCGCGCACTAGCCGGATGCCGACCGCGGGAACGGGAGCGGCCGGTAGACAGGAGAGGTTGATCGAATTGCCGTTCGATGGCGTGTTATGCTGCGATTATGGCTGCGTACATACCGCCGGACTGGCCGACCGGAGTGCATCCGCCGGGTTCCGAGGACTTCGAGACGACCGCTGTCGCCTGGCTTCTCGGCGTCGTTCCGCCCGACTACCGGCTGCACGGCGTGCTCCGCCGGCACCCGGCGGCGCTCGCGGCGATGGCCCGCCATCACACGCAGGCGTGCGTCGAGGGCGCCCGGGCGGCCTACCGATCGGCCCGGACCGAGCTCGGCGAGGCGATCCCGCCGCACGCGGTCGACGCGGTGCTCGCCGCCTACCGGACCGAGGGCCGCCGGCTGGCCGCCAACGCGCGGTCGGTCGCCCTCGTCGAGCGGGCGCTGCACGGGGAGATGTTCGCGCCCAAGATCTAGCCGCCGCCCGGCGGCTGCTCCGCCGCCAGCTGCCGCAACCGCTCGCGAATCTTTCTTTTCCGGATGACAGGTCTTGCGGAAAAAACTGATATCAGTATGATAGCCTCTGGTATCAGTGAATCTCTCCTGGAGGTGGGCAATGTCAGCCCAGACTCAAGCTACGGCCACTCCCCTCTACTCCCCGGCCGTGCCGATGCGCGAGCGCGAAGCCTGGTACATCCGCGGCGTGATGTTTCTCCTCATCGACCTCGTCCTGGTGGCCGTGATCGCCGTCTTGTTCTGGCAGGCCGCAGTGACCGGGGGGGCGGTCAAGGCGGTGTTCATCGTCGTGGCCGTCGTGCTCATCATCATCGCCAGCTCGGTGACGCGCGGCCTCACCGTGGTCGCGCCCGGCCGGGCGCACGTGGTGCAGCTGTTCGGCAATTACAAGGGCACCGTGCGCGAGCCGGGCATGCAGTTCGTGAACCCGTTCGCCGTCCGCATTCCGGTCTCGACGCGGATCAGGAACCTGGAGACGGCCCAGACCAAGGTGAACGACGCCGACGGCAACCCGATCGAGATCGCGGCCGTGGTCGTCTGGCAGGTCAAAGACACCGCGCAGGCCACCTACTCGGTCGACGACTACGTGAAGTTCGTCGCCATCCAGGCCGAGACCGCGGTCAGGCACATCGCCTCCAGCTACCCGTACGACAGCCGCGGCACCGACGCGATGTCGCTGCGGGAGAACGCCGAGGAGATCACCGGGAAGCTGACCGCCGAGCTCAACCAGCGGGTGCTCGCGGCGGGCGTGGAGGTCATCGAGACCCGGCTCACCCGGCTCTCCTACGCCGCCGAGATCGCCCAGGCGATGCTCCGCCAGCAGCAGGCGAGCGCGGTCGTCGGCGCCCGGTCTAAGATCGTCGAGGGGGCGGTCGGCATGGTCAAGATGGCCCTCGAGCGCCTCGACGAGGAGAACGTCGTCGAGCTAGACGAGGAGCGCAAGGCTGCCATGGTCTCCAACCTGCTGGTGGTCCTCTGCAGCGAACAGGCCACCCAGCAAGTGGTGAACACCGGCTCCCTTTACTCCTGACGGATCTCATGGCCGAACGCAAAAGCATCCTTCTCCGGCTCGACCCGGCCGTCCACGACGCCTTGGCCAAGTGGGCGGCCGACGAGATGCGGTCCACCAACGCCCAGATCGAGTTCATGCTCCGGCGCGCCCTCGGCGACGCCGGGCGGTTGCCACGGGACGCCGGCGCGATGCGCCGGCCCGGCCGTCCCCGCTCCGACGGAGCGAACGGCCGGGAGGCGGACTCGGCTTAGGCCGGGGTCTTGGGCGAGAGCCAGCCGGCGTCGGTGTGCTCGCGGATGATCCTGGCCGGCACGCCCGCGACCACGCACCGGTCGGGGATCTCGCCCCGGACCACCGACCCCGCCGCGATCACGACGTTGCGGCCGATCCTGGCGCCGGGCAGCACGATGGCGCCCGCGCCGAGCCACGAGCCGCTGCCGATGCTGACCGGGCGGTTGACCGGGAACTGGCGGCCGATCGGGACGTCCGGGTCCTCGTAGCCGTGGTTCTGGTCGGTGATGTAGACGTAGGGGCCGGTCCACACGTCGTCCCCGATCTCGACGTCCTCGTGCGCCACGATGTGGCTGCCCCGGCCGATCACGCAGCGGTCGCCGATCCGCAGCACCGCGTTCGGACCTAGATCCTGGCCAGGGACGAGGCCGGCCGACAGGGAGACCAGCGCGCCGATCAGCGTGTCGTCGCCGATCGCGATCGAGCCCTCGCCGAAGACCGACCCGGCCGGGAACGCCATCAGCGAGCCACAGCCGAACCGGGCGAAGGCCCGGCCCGCGGGCGTGTCGGCGGTGACCATGCCCGCGCTCTGGAACTCGCGCCAGCCCCAGTGCACCGCGCGCCAGACGAATTGACGCCGCGCTGTTCCAACCCGCCGCTCGAGGCTCTTCCACCACATCACCCCGGCATTCTCCCCTATCCGCACTCCCCCGCGGATCAGCCGCGTCCCCTGTGGGCGGCCCAAGTGCGCATTCGGGCTC
>Ga0335074_10005537_pt1 | contig 17474 bp, 12 predicted proteins | sample Lox_Sample_23_FD_206715 | JGI IMG/M metagenome (GOLD analysis project Ga0335074, IMG submission 206715) | Soil microbial communities from Loxahatchee National Wildlife Refuge, Florida, United States - Lox_Sample_2.3 | ecosystem: Environmental > Terrestrial > Soil > Wetlands | place: USA... | reverse complement strand
CTGTAAGCCGACTCCCCGACGCCCAAGCCGCCGGGGGTGAGCGGCAAGTTGTTGGCAAGATCGCCGAGCGGAATCACCAGGCACATTTTCATCGACATGCTGGCCGGATGCAGCGCCCAAATCGCCAGTGCAGTCGCGCCAATGAGAGTGAGGTTCGCCAACAGCGACAGCCCCAAAGCCGCTACCAGCACTCGCGCGTGGCCGCGATAGGCGGCGACGCTCGCAATGCTTCGTTCCGCGAGTTTCTTCCCCGGCAAAAATCGAAACCCCCACTCCAGCAGCCGGCTTAGAGCGGCGGGGCTCCGCAGACAAAGGATGAGTCCGGCGAGCATGCAGAGCGCGAGGATAACCGCAGCGATCAAGAGCATGCGCAATACCGCCACGTCCCGAATCAGCGGACGAAACAGTGGAGCAAAGAGCAGCGGAAGGATCAAAATTGAGAAGAGACCGATCGCGCGATCGAAAATCACGACCGTGACGATTTCGGCCCGCCGTCCTTTGTTCTCTTTCGCCGCATAGAAAAGCTTGGCAAGGTCCCCACCCGCCGCTCCCGGAAGGAACGTGGCGAAGAACGAGCTGACAAGCGTCAACTTCAAGGAGTTCGCAAACGAGAGCTGCAGGCCCTGTGGCTTGAAGAGCATGGAAAGCCGCGCTGCCATCAGCACTACGTCGAGAAATATCAGCGAGACGGCTGCGAGATCGATGGGCCACGCTGCGATCGGCTTTAAGAGTGAATGAAAATCGATGATGCGGGACTTTGCGAGGTACGCGATGAGTGCAATTCCGACGCTGAGTCGCACCAGGAACCACACGGCCGGCCGGGCTGTTTTGGCCCGTGGTGCCTCGTTTTCTTCCGCGTGAGTCCCGATCAAGACGGATGGATCATCCTTTCCGATTCTCGCCCGTCCTTGAGCAGCCGAGCCGCAAAAACGGCGCATCTGCACCGAATTTTGGTGCGGCTCGGATCGCGCCTATTGACGCGACTGGGAAGTCGCGCTATACAAGCATGCTAACCGATAATGGCGGAAACAAGTGTAATTACGGTGCAGGAAGCGGGCCGCGAAGTTGCGTATCGATACCTTGCTTCCGTCGAGGAACTGAAGAAAACCGGGCAGCTGACTCGCTGGATCGACGACCACGACATCCTTTTGTACGAATACGAGGGCGAAACCAAGGCTCTCAGCAACGTTTGCCGCCATTTCGGGGGTCCCGTGGGCTATCACAAGGCAAAGGACGGCATTTTCGTTTGCCTTTGGCACAACTGGAAATTTTCCTGCAAAGACGGCTCGTGCCTCACGCATCCCGGCCTCCCGCTCCGGCGATATGCGCTGAAGATTGTGGACGGAAAAATCTACGTCGATTTGCTCGGGGAACCTCAGCCATGAAAGTTGCAACTTTATCCGCGCAGTTTCAGGCGGAAATGGATTGCCCGAAAGAAGTGGTTATGTGGAACTATTACGACCACGAGCATCTCGTCGGCACGCACTACAAGCTCTACAACAAAGCGCGAGTCCTCGCGGAAAAGGGCAACTGGTCGCTCGTGTACCGCAGCAAACGTATGCCGCTCTTGCCGTTTTATACCTCCGGCATCGGGTTTCAGTATATGGACGGCAACGTGATGAAAAGTTTCCACAAGGACTCCATCGGTTTCATGCTGCAGATGGAAGCGGATTTCAAGGATTTGCCCAACGACCGTTGCTCGGTAACAGTGACCTACCGTATCGATACGCACCCGTTTTTCAAACTCTTCGAGCCTTTCTTCCACAAAATATTCAAGCGCTGGTTTTGGGCGACCTGGGAAGAAGACGCTCCGATGCGCCTGCGCCGCTGGAAAGTCCACAAGCTCGGATTCAAGGATTTCAGCGGCATCGAATATATCAACAAGAAATTGCCTGTGCCGGAACACATCAACGCGGGTCCCTACATATTCGATCCGCCGGTCCGCACCTCCTCGCGTATCAAGACAATCGACGGCGAGGAGCGGCCTTTCAAGCAGAGCTTTGAACTCGGCTACAACGATTGAGTCTGGCCCGCGCTCGCAGCGCCAAGCTCGTGCGACCTATTCCGCGGACCTCAGCTCTCCATGACATCGCGGTTTCCATTTAATCATCCCGAGATCGAAGCAGTTCTCGCGCGCCTGCACAAAGCGTCTCGAAGGGACAAGTGGGCGCTTGCCCCCAACATTCCGCGTTACTTCTGGGCTTCCTTCCGCGACCGCCTGAAACAAGGCTCCGGCCAGCATCCGATGTTTCGCAACGTCTATAGCGCGGTGACCGAGGAACGCGGCGCGCTTCTCTACTTGGTCGCGCGCGCGATTCGAGCGATGCGCGTCGTCGAATTCGGATCGTCGTTCGGCATTTCGGCCATCTATCTCGCGACGGCGGTGCGCGATAACGCCGCGACGGAGTCGAACTTGGCCGCGTGGGTGGTCGGGTCGGAAATGGAACCCGGCAAGTGCGAACAGGCGACCGGGAATTTGAGCGCAGCGGGGCTCGCCGGTATCGCCACCATACTGCCGGGCGACGCGCTCGAAACGCTCCGAGCTGTCGAAGCCCCGGTCGACCTTGTGTTCCTGGATGGCCGCAAGGACTTGTATCTCCCCGTGCTGAAGATCTTGAAGCCGAAATTGAGGGAGGGCGCAGTGATACTCTCGGACAACATCCACTCGTTCAAACGCGACGTTGCCCCGTTCCTCGCATACGTCCAATCGGGAACAAACGGATTCGCATCCTCGACCGTGAATATCTCGGACGGGATGGAATTCTCTGTCTTTCAGCGGTCCATGGATTGAAAAGCTTTTCGGTTGCGGAGTAGTCGGCGTCTACCGGCCTGCCGCCCCAGCTCGCGGAGGCACGATGCGCGCTCTTGCTTCCGCGCGATCGCGGTCGCGGCCGATAAATTGCTTCACCGTGTAGACGGGCTTGTTCTGCGATTCGTAGTACGTCCGGGCCAGCAATTCACCGATGAGGCCGATCGCCAAAAACTGAATGCCGCCCATCACGAGAGCCATGCCAAGCAAAATGAGGGGACCGTGGTTAGCGAGCAGTCCTTCGTCGAGCAGCGCCTTTCGAGCGAAAACCCAGAGGCCGATCCCTCCTCCAGCCGCCAAACACGAGAGCCCCGCCACGCCGAAGAACTGCAGCGGCTTCGTCGAGTAATCCAGCAAAAACTTCACGCTAAGCAAGTCGAGCAGGACCCGGATGGTTCGCGAAATGCCGTAATTCGACTTGCCGTTCTTGCGCGGGATATTCGTGATGGGCACCTCCGCCACGGAAGCGCCGGCCCAACTCGCGAGCGCCGGGATGAAGCGATGCAGCTCGCCGTAGAGGTGAATTTCCGAGAGAATTTCGCGGCGATATGCCTTGAACGTGGTCCCGAAGTCGTGAAGGTCGACGCGCGATAATTTCGCCATGATGCGATTCGCCACACGGCTCGGTATTTGCCGGGTCAGCCAGTGATCAGTTCTCTCAACCCGCCAGCCGCTGACGATGTCGTAGCCTTCCTGGATTTTTTCGATGAATCGTGGAATTTCAGCGGGGTCGTGCTGCAGATCGCCGTCCATGGAAATGATGATCTCGCCCTCGGAGTGGTCGAAGCCCGCCTTCAGCGCGGCGGTCTGGCCGAAATTGCGTCGCAACCTCACAACTACCACGCGATCGTCGTCTTGGGCGATTTCCGACATCAGTCGGAACGTCGCGTCCTTGCTGCCGTCATCCACGAACACGATTTCGTACGGCTCGCCGAGCGTGTCCATCACCTCGATGATCTTCACGTACAGCTGCGCGACGCTGTCCTGTTCGTTGTAGAACGGCACAACCACCGAATAGGATGGACGATTTGCTTGGGGATTCATCCGGGTCATTGTATTACATCATTCGGATGCGAAGAAGCCGAGTCCGTTTGCCTGGGCCGAACTCGTAAAGGGATGGTTCGTCAGCAGAAGCTTGCCCCCGCTGGCCGCCACGGTCTGCAATTGACTCGCGCCGACGAGGTCTTCGTAGTGCGGCAGGTCCCGCTGAAACGTCAGCAAGTAGTAGCGCTCGGGCGTGGCCCACAAACTCTTGAACTCCGGGTCCTCGATGAACACGTGGGGCGCGCCGGGAGCAAAGGATCCATATTCCAGATTGGCTCGCCGCTGCGACAAAAGCAGTCCCGTGCGGTTCGTATAAAAGAACACCGACGAAAACTGATAGTAAAACCCCTGAGCGATGAGTTCGCCCGGCGGAGCCTTCATCAGCGCATTTGCCAGCGAACGTGACGAGAGATACGGATTGAACGCGACCAGCGCCAGCCTCGCGGCGTGGAAAAACAGGACCATCATCAACGCGGCAGCCAGGAACGCGCGTTGGCCAACCGCTCGAAAGCATCCAATCGCTCCCAAAACGAAAGCGCACCCGGCAAGCGCCAACGGCAGCCGAAGGTACGCGAAAGAATCGATAGTCAAGTCTTCCATGTGGCCGAGCGATAGCGTGTACGCCTTCGGATGGCGGCTCAACGCGTCGGAAATATCTCCAGGTGTAGGCAGACCGCGGACGTGCCACAGAATTGCGAAAACAGCGACCGCAGCGAGAGCGGCGACCACAGCGAGAACTCGTGTGCCGCGGCGAATCCAGTCGCCGCCCGCTGCCATCGCCGAGCCGAGCAATAGCGCGAAGGCGGGGTACGCGGGCATCGAATAATATTCCTGCGTGGTCGAAAACGTGAAAAAGACCAGCACGAAACCAAGCCAGCACAGAGCGAGCAGCCGCGTGCGTCCCGCGCGGTCGACCGGCTTGAACGAAAGCTTGGCGATCGCCGGCAGGTACACGCTCCAGGGAAATAGCCATACCAAATGCAACAGCCAGAACCAAAGCCGCGGGACTGTGTTGTAATCCCGCGGGTAGCGCAGGTTCAAGAACCGCAGCAGTTGCTCATTGATAAAAAAGAACCACAAAAACCCGTGGTACTGCCCGGGCCCGGCGTGAAGCGTAAAGGCGAAATAGGGCGGATTGCGCAACGTGGCGAGCACGTGCCAGGGCACTGCAATCACCGCAACGATCAGCGCGCCGCTGAAAACGTGAAGGCGTTTCCAGGTACGCCTGGAAAAAAGCTCGCGCGTGATCGCCAGGTAGATCAAGGCAGCTGCGGCGGGAAAAACAACGCCGATCAAGCTCTTCAGCAAGAGCCCGGTCCCAAGGCTGATGGCCAGGATCACTGACCAGAAACGCGGGTGTTGCTCCTCGTCGTCGATCGCTCGCAGAAACGCCCACAACGCGAGCGCCACCGTGAATGTCTGCATCACGTCCGGAAGCAGAATGCGCGTAAAGAGAAACAGGCCCACGCATGTGGCCATGCATAAGCCGGCATAAAACCCGGCTCGCTTTCCGAATGCCCACATTCCGAATGCAGCCGCCAGCCAGCAAAGCGCGATCGCCGAAAGCGCGATGGGGAGCCGCGCCACCCAATCATGAACGCCAAAAACCTTGTACGCGCCCGCCATCGACCAGTACACGAGCGGTGGTTTCTCGACGAAAGCGAGGCCGTCCAGCCGCGCGGTCACCCAATCGCCCGAAGTGAGCATGTTGCGTGCGATCTGGGCTTGGACGGCGTCCACGTCGTCCAGCAATGATGGAGGAGAAATAATGCAGCCGAGGTAAACGGCCGCCGCAAAGAGAACGACGATCAGATAGAAGTGAGAGCGTTTTCCGCCACCGGATGTTTCGGAGCGGGAATCGACACCGTTTGGATTCGCCATTTCCTCATCCAAAGAAATAGAATCATCAGGCCCCAGAGGTGATAGCCGAGATTCGCGCGCCTTTCGAGATGATCGCGCAGGCACCGGTCGATCGCGTCTTTGCGAAAAATTCCACCGTGCTCGGCGATTCCGCTTTGCAAAGCGTCCAACAGCAGTCCCCGAAGGGGGCCTCGCAGCCATTCGTGCGACGGGATATCCAGGCCCGCCTTGCCCCTCGTGAGAACCGACGGAGGCAACTTGTCCTTCATTAAGTCCTTCAAAAGCACTTTCTGCCGCGAGCCATTCACCTTGAACGACGCCGGGAGCGACGCCGCGAATTCCACGATGCGGTGATCGAGAAGCGGAGGCCGTGCTTCCACTGCGTGCGCCATGCTCATGCGATCGACCTTCATGAGTATATCGTCGGTCAAATAGTATTTCTGATCGAACCAAAGGTAAGGACGAACGCCGTCGCCCGGCAGCTTTTTGCGCAGATCGCCCAAAGCGCGATCAAGCGCATTGGGAAGGGGCGCTTGCGTGAGCCCCCTCGCCTGCGTCGGCGAAAACGTCCCGTTCCAATAAACGTGCGCCCATTCGGGAGGCATCGCGCAGCCTTCGACGAAGCGCTTCAATTTGTATTCGAAGCTGATTTTGTCGTCCGACACGGGCCATGCACGCAGGGCGCTCCGTGCGAACGTCAGAAGTGCGGGCGGCAGGCTTCGCGCCATGCGCGCAAGCTGATTCGCCCGGTAAGTAAGGTAGCCGCCGAATATTTCGTCGCCGCCTTCTCCGCTCAACGTTACGGTGACCTTCGTTTTGCTTAGCTTCGAGAGAAACCAGATAGGCAGCGCGCCCGCGTCAGCCGTCGGCTCGTCCGAGTAGTAGGCAAACTCTTCGATGGCGCCCACCAGATTTTCCGTGGGGTTCAGATCGAATTGCTCGTGATCCGTCCCGTACCGATTCACCACGTCCCGAATGTATGGCGTTTCGTCGAATGTGCGGCCGCGAAAGGAAATCGAGAGCGTCTTCAGTTTCGAGCTGGAGGCTTGCGCCGCATAATGCAGAACCGTCGAGGAATCGATCCCCCCGCTGAGCCAAACGCCGAGCGGCACATCCGACAACAGGTGCTCGCGAACCGCGCTGCTGAGCAGATGATCCAATTCCTCTTTTGCGGAATCTACATTCACCGTCCGAGACGGGCCAAAAGGCAAACTCCAATACGTCTCGGAAGAAATTTTGCCGTCCTTCCACTCGATCCAGCATCCAGGCGCCAGCTTCTCGATTCCCTCAACTAACGTCCACGGGTACGGCACGTAATTCAGCGACAAGTAGCAATCGAGCCCGTTCAGGCTGAGATGCCGGTCGATTTCCGGGTGAATCAGGATCGCCTTCAGCTCCGATCCGAAAAAGAGGTCCTCGCCCAGCCGCGCGATATAGAGCGGCTTGATTCCCATCCTGTCGCGGGCCAGCACGAGCCGCTTGGCGGATTCAGTCCACAGCGCTACGGCAAACATCCCGCGCATGCGCGCAAAGCACTCCACATCCCATTCGAGAAACGCGTGCAGCACTGTCTCCGTATCGCTATGCGAGTGAAACCGATGGCCGCTCGCCTCGAGTTCGGCGCGCAGCTCCAGGTGGTTATAGACTTCGCCGTTGAACACGATCACCGTGTTGCCGTCATCCGTTTTGATCGGTTGATTGCCGCCGGCGAGATCGATGATCTTCAGGCGCGTGGCGCCGATCGAGCAGATGCTCGACCGAAACACGCCCTGCTGGTCGGGGCCGCGGTGCAGCAGCGTCTCAACGGCGCTTGCGATCCGCTCTGGCGCCGGGCTCCATTTCTTGTTGGTGAAACCAGCGATCCCGCACAATTTCTTATACTCCTTGCCCTAGGCGCATCCCGGGCCGCTCGCGATAGGCGGGCCAGTGCGCTCGTTCCACAAACAAAAATCTGCGCTGCGCCTTCTCGTTCGGGATCGCCATCAGCACGGTCGAAGCCGATAGCGTTCGCTATTCATAGCGTAGAGATTCCACAGGCGGAAGTCGAGCGGCCGTCTTGGCCGGAAGGTACCCGAAAAATACGCCCGTCGCGCAGGATACTATAAAGGCCGAAACCACTGAAAGCCACGAGATCGTGATGTTGAGGCCGCCGGGAATCGGAAGAAATCGCTCCAGTATTTCGACGGCGAACGGAATGGCGACGGCGAACCCGATGCCGATCAGCGCGCCGATCCCGCTGATCAGGATGGCTTCGAGCAGAAACTGGTAAAGGATTTCCTCGCGCCGCGCGCCGATCGCCTTTCGTATTCCGATCTCGTGCGTCCGTTCGGTCACGCTCACCAGCATGATGTTCATGATACCGATGCCGCTGATTATCAGTGCCAATAATGCGATCAATAGGAGCACGATCGTCATGGCCAATGAGATTTGACGCGATGTCTCGAGAATGGACGAAAGATTTTGTACGTCGTACTCGACTTCAGGGCGGTGTCGGTTTCTCAGGATTTGCGCGACCTCGTCGGTGACCTCGGGAACGTCTTCGGCGCTGTCTGCCTGCGCGTATAGCGTGACGATGAACGCGTTCCCCGTGTAGTACTTGATCAGCGGAAACGGCACCAGCACGGTATCCACTCGAATCTCGGACTGCCCGAATGTTTCCACGCGCTCGTGAAAGACGCCGATAATCGTCAGGTTCACGTCGCCCACACGGAGCCCCTCGCCAACCGGGTTCCCGTAAGGCAGCGCCGTCTGAGCGAGGTGCTCGGACACGAGGCATACTTTGCTCACCGTCGAAAAATCCGAATCGTCGAAATATCTGCCGCGCGATACCACGAGATTGCGAATTTGCTGGAATTCCTGCGTCACACCTACGAGCGCAACGGGCCACACCTTCCCGCTGGCCACGACCGACATTTGAATATCGTTTGTGCCGGCCACGCGGATCGCGTCGGGAACGCCTCGGCGCACGGCCTCCAGATCGCCCATCGAGATCTGGTCGGCAAGCGCCGTCGTCTCCGAAGAGGCCGACTGCGAGAGGCTGGCATAGACGATATTCGATCCCACAGCCTCGATCTGCCTGCGGATGTATGTCTTCCCGGTGAGCGTCACCGTCACCACGAGCACGATGCAGGCGCTGCCGATCACGACTCCGAGCATGGTCAACGCCGCCCGCACCTTGTTTGCGCGAAGCGCTTCGATCGCCAGATTCCAGGTCTCGGACCAGCTGATTGCCGACGCTGCCAGAAATCCTCCCGCGCTCTCGTTTCCACTAGGTTGAGATGCAATATCAGTCAGCGAGCGGTGCCTCTCGCGTGCTCAGCGCGTCGTCGTTTCGGCCGCGAGTTCAGGTATCTCGATCCGGATTTGCGTGCCCTCGCCTTCCTGGCTGCGAATCACCATCTCGAACTGGTCGCCGTAGAGAAGACGCAGGCGCGCGTGGACGTTGCTCACGCCGATGCCGCCCTCGTACACGTCGGAAAGCCGCTCCGCGGACATTCCCATGCCGTTGTCTTCGATTTCGATCACCAGGCGGCCTTCGCGGCGCTGCGTCCGGAGATGGATTTCCCCGCCCGCAAGCCGCGGCGCAAGTCCGTGCTTGATCGCGTTCTCGATGATCGGCTGCAAGAGCATGCTCGGAATAAACGCGTCGAGCGTTTCCTCGTCCACTTCCTTGAATATCTGCAGGTTGTCGCGCCCGAAACGGATCACTTCGATGTCCAGGTAGTCGTCGATGAATTCCAGCTCCTCGCGCAGCGCGACGAACGTCTCGTGCTTTCTCAGGAGCCTCCGCAGAATGTTCGAAAGCTTCAGCACCACGCCGCGCGCCATATCCGGATCGAAGCGAATCAGCGACGATACCGTATTGAGCGTATTGAACAGGAAATGCGGATTGATCTGGCTGGTCAGCGCGTCCATTCGCGCTTTCAGCAGCAGCTGCTGATTCTGCTCGAGGTTCATCTCGATGCGCGTGTTGTTCCAGATTTTCACCGCCATCGCCACGCACATCGTCGACGACAGCACCACGAGCGCCAGGTATCCCCAGTTGCTCGGATGAATCGCGAACAGCCAACGCCCGGGTACGTGATCTGCGAGCTCCACAAACCCCACTTCGAAAGCTGCGCACGCAAATAGCGGCAGCATCGCCCAGTTCCCTTTGCGGTCGCGCAGAAGCCTTACGATCCACTGTGGAATGTTCAGGAAAAGAAACGGACCGAAGTGCCACACGTCTTCTTTCTCCGGAATCAGCTCCCGAACTACTCCGGCCAACAGCCCTACCAGCGCCGCCATCGGGCTCGCCAGCCACTCGTGATTGAAGAAAGCTGGCAGGCTGATCAGCGATCCGCCGAGCAATCCGACCATGCGCCCGCCGAGCAGCCCCATCAGAAACGACCCTTCGAGCGTCAAATCGAAGAAGTTGTAGCCGAAGAGCCGCAAAATCACGCCTACCGCGAGCGGCGGCGCGAGAAACAGCAGCAGCATCACCTTCTGATCGGAATTGCGATTCTCGGTGAAGACGAGCCTGCGAAACGAAGCAAACCTCACCAGCAACGCTGCCAGCGATGCCGCCCAGCCAACTTTCAGGACCAGCGTGAACAGCAGGTCCCGGCCCGACAAAACTACTGTGTCCATTTTCGCCCGCGAACCGCCGTTTGGTAACCTGAGGCTAAATTAGCCAATGCGGGAAGGGATGTAAAGCAGCGGAGACGCGCTGCCTGTTGTGCAACACGTGAACAACGCGCAAACCCAATTTCAACTTTCCAATTTCCAGTTTCCGACTCTACTGCTACTGCTGCTGCTGTTGTTGCTGCGCAGGCTGTTGCGGGCGCTCGGCCGTCAACGGCTTCCCGGGGGCTGGCGTCGAAGTGGAAAGCTGCTCGCGCCCCTCGTCGTCGAGCGCCGGCCGAACGCGCACGTCCACCGCCAGGCTCTGCCCAGCCTGTCCTTTATACACGCCGCGAACCGGCGCGACGTCGCCGTAATCGCGACCATAAGCGACGCGTACGTGCCGCATGCCCACCGGCTTGCCGAGCGTCGGATCGAATGCAGTCCATCCCGTCGCGGGCATGAAGACCTCCGCCCACGCATGCGACGCCTGGCCGCCGATCACCTCTTCCTGCCGTATATCCGCCGAAGCGGCACCCCCAGGCACCAGATAGCCGGACACGTAGCGTCCTGGCAATCCTCGCATCCGCACCACGCCGAGCAGCACATGTGCGAAATCCTGGCACACTCCCGCCCCGATCGAGAGCGAGTCCTCGATCGAAGAATGCACGTGCGTCGCGCCCTTTACATAGCGAAACCGCTCGTGGATCGAGTCGGACGCCTTTTGCACGAATCCTTCGACCGTTCCGTCGCTCGCCGCTTCAGCCGCTTCGATGATTTCGCGAAGCTCGCTCAGATGCGGCACGTACGCAGTCGGCGCGAGGAAGTCGAAATGCTCCTCATCGAATTGATGTTTCCTCGCATCGAAATCCGCAAGCGTGGTCGGGTCAGGTGCCGCACCCGAGGCGTCGTGGGCCAGCACCACCGATTCCGCCTCGACCTTCAGCCGCCGGTGCTCCGGCAGTACGTTAAACTGGTGCACCCAGTTCCCGTAGGCGTCTCGATACGAGGTGCCGCGCGAGCCGGGCGCCGTCATTAGCCGGAACGAAAGGCAACTCTGCTTCTCGTCGTGCATGGGCCGCAGGCGCACCTCGTTGTAGCTTTCGGAAACCGGCCCGTCGTAGAGAAACTCCGTGATGTGGACCAAATGGTAGCGGTTCATGCCACCACCGCGTAGTAGAAGTAAGTTCGCGCGATATCGTCTCCAATTGCGCCGCACATGTTCACGACGTCGTTGAGGTATCCGTGCAAGCCCTGCTTGAAAATTTCGCCGATTTTGTCGTAGCTGAGCCTCTCGACCAATTTCCCCGATAGCCTCTCCGCTTCGTTGGCGTAAGAGCTCCGGCCCGAGCCGCTGACGGCTCGCAAGCTCGCCTGAAATTCGGCAACGTTGAAGCGAATCGAGTGCGGATGCTGATGATGCAGGATCAGCATCTCGGCGACTTTTTCGGGCTCGAGCGGCGGGTGATATTGCCGGTGATACGCTTCGTACGCCCCCACGGAGCGCAGCACCGCCATCCACTGGTGATTGTCGAGCGCGTCCGCGGCCGGCGGACCATCGAGCAAATTGTGATACTGCACGTCGACGAGCCGCGCCGTCATCTCCGCCCGTTCGAGCGACCAGCCGATGCGTAGAAACTCCCAGCCTTCATCGTGTGGCAGCGTCGCGTCCGTCACCCCGTGAAACCGGTGCGCGCCGAACTTGATCCGGTCGCAGAAACGGTGCGGTCCCGCGGCGATCTCCTCCCGCGGCACGAACTGGCTCACCGTGTAATAGAGCCCGTTGATGTCCTCCCACATTTCGCGCGAAATGCGGTCGCGGATCGTGCGCGCGTTTTCGCGCGCCTTCGAGATGCACTGCACGATCGAGCTCGGGTTGTCCGGGCGAAACGCGAGGAACTCGAACACGTTTTCGGCGTTCACTTCGCTGTAGAGCTTGCGAAAGCGGTCTTCTTCCCCCGCCATGATAATGAGCGGCTCCCAGCGCAGGTGATACGACTGCTGCGACTGCTCGAGCAGCATGTGGTAGTTCACGTCGAGAATGCGCGCCGTGCCTTCGGCGCGTTCGATGTAGCGCGCCAGCCAGAAGAGCGATTCCGCAATTCGCGATAGCATCTCAGTCTTCGCCTCGCAGCACCCACGTGTCTTTGCTGCCGCCGCCCTGCGACGAGTTCACCACCAGAGAGCCTTTTTGCAGCGCCACTCGCGTGAGCCCGCCGGGCACAATGGTCACTTTCTCTCCGTCGTAGAGGCAGTAAGGCCGCAGGTCAACGTGGCGCCCGCCCACGCTCGCTTCCGCGGCGTCATACGAAGGCACGCGCGACAACCCCACAACCGGCTGCGCGATGTAGTTGCGAGGATTGGCGCGAATGCGTTCGCGGAACTCTTCGATTCGTTTGCTGTCGGACGCCGGGCCGATCAGCATCCCGTACCCGCCCGACTCGCCCACCGCCTTTACCACCAACCCGGGCAGATGATCGAGCACATAAGCCAGGTCGTCGGGCTTCGCGCAAATATAAGTCTCGACCGACTGCAGCACCGGATCTTCGCCGAGATAATACTTAATGAACTCCGGCACGTATGCGTAGATCGCCTTATCGTCGGCCACGCCATTGCCCACCGCATTCGCAAGCGCCACGCTGCCTGCGCGGTACGCTCCCATAAGGCCGGGCACGCCCAGAATCGAATCCGCGCGGAACGTGAGCGGATCGACGAACTCATCGTCGACGCGACGGTAAATCACGTCCACCCGCGTCAGCCCGCGGATCGTCTTCATGTAAACGATCCCGCCATCCACAATCAGGTCCCGCCCTTCCACCAACTCGATGCCCATCTGCTGCGCCAGGAAGCTGTGCTCGAAATACGCGCTGTTGTAAATTCCCGGCGTGAGCAGGACGATCTGCGCGTCATCTTCCCCGCGTGGCGAAAGGCTGCGCAGGATGCGCGAAAGCTCCGCGGGGTAGTGATTCACCGGCAGCACCTCGCATGCCTGGAAAGCGTCCGGGAATGTGCGCGTCATCACGATGCGATTCTCGAGCACGTAGGAAACGCCGCTCGGTGTCCGCACGTTGTCCTCGAGCACGCAAAATTCGCCCGTTTTCGAGTCGCGGACCAGGTCGATCCCGCAGATATGCGTGTGAATTCCGCGCGGCACTCCGACGCCGATCACTTCCCGCCGGAAATGGGGGCACGAATAGACCAGCGAGCGCGGAATCCGCTTGTCCTTGAAGATCATCTGCTGGCCGTACACGTCCATCAGGAAGAGATTCAGCGCCATCACGCGCTGCGAGAGTCCGCGGTCGATTCGATCCCATTCCGAGCGCGGCAGTATGCGCGGGATCAGGTCGAACGGAAACAGCCGCTCGGTTCCCCGCCCGTCGCTATACACGGTGAACGTGATTCCCTGGATCAGAAACGACAGGTCAGCAAGCTTCCGGCGCTCCTCGAACTGGCTGGGCGCCATCGCAGCCAGCTTCTGGAACAGTTTGGTGTATTGCGGCCGGGGCTGACCTGGCGCCGAGAACATCTCGTCGTAAAATCCGCCCGTGTCGTAGCCCTCAAAAAGGCCGCGGCTCACCATCGGTATTGGGACCGCTCCCATTGGACGCTACTGTATCAATCGGGTTCGTACCAGGCTCACGGAAAGAATTGATCGAACCCATCAACGTTTTCGGTGGATTCGGCCCGTGCCTGGCCGAAAGAGGCGGGTTCCCCTGCTACTGCAGCGGCACGCGAAACAGGTTGCGGTGCACCTCTTCTCGAAGGAAGGCGGTCTCGCCGCCCGGCCCCGGGAAAACGGCGCTTTGGATCACTTTGGCGCCCTTGAGCTGGCTTAGGCTGGACTCCGCCAACCCTCCCGCCGGAAGCGCGGGCAGGCCTTTCCCTGCGGGCAACGGAATCATCACCGTGCTCACCCCATGCATATCCACCAAATAGATCGCGAAGATCCGCCCGTCCCGGCTCCACCTCGAATCGCAGTAGCCGATGCAGATGGGCACCGGCGTCCCTTCGCCGATCGGCTCGGCCGTCACTTGGACCTCCGAACCTTCCAGCACCACGGCCCACTTACCGTCCGCCGAAATCCCATGCAGCTCCAGGACCGGATTCGACAGCATCTTGATCCGCTGGCTGCCGTCCGCATTCATTCGGTAGACGAAATTCAACTTCGCCTCGGCCGCCCGAAAGTAGATATGCCCGGCGGCGTCCCAGTAGGCCTGGTCCTCGTCTACCGTCGACACGAATTGCCGCGGCGGAAATCGAAAGTCCAGCGACGCCAGCCACAAGTGCGACCGATCCTGCTCGTCCTTCGTCGAAAAAACCGCCTGCGTGTCGTCGGCCGAAATGTCGTACCCCGTGACCAGCGTGTCGCCCAGCAGTCGCTGGCTGCTTCCGCTGCCCAGGTCCGTCACCCACAATTCGCCGTCCTGCCTCGTAAACTCACCCGTCAGCCCGTTCCTTCGGATCATGTAATACAACTTCTTGCCGTCGTGCGAAAACTCCGGCGATATCGCGTACCCTTCCGACGAAATCTGCCGTTCGCCGTGCGCGTCGCGGACCCACACCGTGCTCTGCGTCGAGCCCACCGACGTGATCAGCGAGTTTCCGTCGGGCGTCACTGCGATTCCTTCCTCGTCCGTGCCGCCTGACGTTACCGCCTCGGGATCGCCGTCGGGAAATCTCTGCCTCCAAATGTGGAAGCGGCCGCCCGCGTTCGAGTTGAGGTACATCCACGTTCCGTCGGGCGACCACGCCGCGTAGGTACACGCCGAGTCCGGCGGGCCCACCCTCTTGCCGGATGAGCTGCCGTCGAATGGCACCAGCCGGCACGGCAGCCATCCACCGTTATCCATCTCGGCCACCAGCACCCACTTGTGGTCCGGCGACAGCGCCGACCGGTGCGCCATTCCTCTCTCTCGCGGTGGCGTATAGATGAACCTCTCATTCGAGCGATCGCCGTCCGATGTCGCCAGCGCCATATGCAATCCCGTAAGGATTTCCGAAAACAGCAGGTGATTGGGGTCGATCCAGGTCATTCCTTCCGTATTCGGAAACACCAGCCGCGCCTCGCCTCCCAGCACCGGGACTTCCCATGTGTTCCATCCGGTCACCCCCGGAGGCGGCACCGTGTACGCGATTTTCGATCCGTCGGGCGAGAATTGCGGGCTCATCTTCTCGGTTGAATCGTGCGTCAACTGCACCGCCTCCCCGTCCGGCAGCACCTTCGCTTCAATTTGCCCGGGACCGAAAAACGTGTCGTCGCCGCGGATAAACGTCAGCATGTGGCCGTCCGGCGAAAGCGCGGGTGAAACGGCCGAGTCGGCAAAATCCGTGATCTGCACCCAGTCGCCGGAGGACACCGCATGATGCGCCTCGGGCTTGGCGCCGAAGAGCCTGTATCCGCCCCACGCGATCAGCGCGAGCGCGACCACTCCCGCGGCGGAAAGCGCCCAGAATCGTCCGCGGCGTGAATCCGTCCGCGGCGCGGATATGTTGGCGTCGGAACCAATCGCCTCGAGCGTCGCGCGGATTTCGCTCGACTGCTGGTAGCGGTGTTCGCGCTCCTTCGCCAGGCAGCGCTGCACCACGGTCCGCAGGCTCGCCGGAATCTTCTGCGGCAGCGGCTTCGGCTGCTCGCGCAGAATTGCTGACGTGAGCTCATATGCCGTTTTGCCCTCGAACGGCGGCCCGCCCATCAGCATTTCGTGGAGAATCGCCCCCACTCCCCACAAGTCCGTGCGCGCATCTGCCTGCTCGCCGCGCAGCGTCTCCGGCGCCATGTACTGCAGCGTCCCGACAATGGCGCCGGGCCTCGTGAGCGAGTGCTGCAAAAGCGTTTCGTCGGAAAGCTCGGTGCTCGATACGCGCTTCGCCAGGCCGAAGTCGAGCACCTTGACGTGGCCCGTCGCCGTGATCATCACGTTCGCGGGCTTCAGGTCGCGGTGAATGATGCCGCGCTCATGGGCGTGCGCCAGAGCGCCGGCGATTTCGATCCCGTAGCGGATCGCCGTCTGCGGCGCCAGCCCGTCGCGCGGCACCACGGCGTTCAGCAAACGCCCCTCCACCAGTTCCATCGCGATGTAAATCCGCCCCGCGCTTTCGCCGACCTCGTAAATTGTCGCGATGTTCGGGTGATTGAGCGCCGAGGCGTGCTGCGCTTCCCGCAGCAGCCGCGCTCGCGCCATCGAATCCGCCACCAGGCTTTCGGGAAGAAACTTCAGCGCGACCAGCCGGCCGAGCTTCGTGTCGCGCGCTTTGTAGACCACTCCCATGCCGCCCGCGCCGAGCTGCGCCACGATTTCGTACGTTCCGATTCGCGCGCCGCTTTCGAGCACCGTCGCCAAGGAGAAGTCGTCGACGAAAGTCGTGCCCTCCCGCTCGTGCGCGGCAATCAGCGACTCGACTTCGCGGCGCATCTCCGGCTCGTTGCACACCTGATCGAGGTACGCGCGCCTCTGTTCCGGCGCTTTCTCAAGCGCCGCGGCCAGCAGCTCTTTCACCTGTTGCCAGCGTTCCGGGGTCATGTGCTGTGGCCTTCTCCATTCACGCCGCGCCGGACGTGCGCCCAATGCGCGGTAATCGGCCCAACCGGAGTTACGGAAAGGTACAAGCCTCGAGGGATGGAAGTCAATTTCCCAGGCGGCCTTGCTCGTGCGAATCGGCGCCTCGGCTACCTGCTATAATGGTCTGCTCCGATGAAGCGTCGAAAACAACCTGAGAAGGCTCACGTCGTGGCCAAAGCCGATCTGCCGACGCGCTTTGGCCGTTTCACGATTGCCGGGATTCGCGGCAACGGAAGCGGCCACGAAGCTGTGGCGATTCAGCACGGAAAGTTGCAAGCCGGCAAGCCGCCGCTTGTCCGCGTTCACTCGCAGTGCCTTACCGGCGACGTCTTCACATCCGAACGCTGCGATTGCCGCGCGCAACTCGAGCTTTCGCTCCGCAAAATCGCCAAAGATGGCTCGGGAATCGTTCTCTACCTGCCGCAGGAAGGCCGCGGTATCGGCCTGCTCAACAAACTGAAGGCTTACCAGTTACAGGATCAAGGCCTCGACACGGTCGAAGCCAATCGCAAACTCGGCTTCGCTGCCGATCTGCGCGACTACGATTTCGCCGCCGAAGCCCTGAAAGCGCTTGGCGTCCACTCCGTGCGCCTGCTTTC
>Ga0335074_10005536_pt1 | contig 17476 bp, 12 predicted proteins | sample Lox_Sample_23_FD_206715 | JGI IMG/M metagenome (GOLD analysis project Ga0335074, IMG submission 206715) | Soil microbial communities from Loxahatchee National Wildlife Refuge, Florida, United States - Lox_Sample_2.3 | ecosystem: Environmental > Terrestrial > Soil > Wetlands | place: USA... | reverse complement strand
TACCTCAGCTACATCATTCTTCAAGGTCTTGCTGTCTTCGCGGGCACGCTTGTGGGCATTGCTGGACTCATTGTCACGCCATTGCTCGTTCGCATTCTCGGATCCACGCCTCGCAAAATCTGGCAGCGATGGAACCAGCTTGGTGGTGTCGGATGGGGAACTCTTTATCCTATTTATACTAACCTGATGGTCATCTGTAAGTTGAACGGTTTCTTGATTGCAATTATCACTGACATGTTCCAAAGCCCTCAGCTACTCGTGTATCGCACCACTGGTCACCGGTTTTGCCGCCATTGGCCTCTTCTTATTTTACTTCGCCTTCCGCTATAATTTCCTCTTTGTCTACGACACGGGCGTCGACTTGAAGGGTCTCGGCTATCCGCGTGCTCTGCAGCATCTTTTCGTTGGCCTGTACATTGCCGAAATCTGTCTGCTAGGTCTTTTCGCCACCCGTCTCAGCAACGTCGGCGCAATCGGCCCATTCGTCTTGATGATCCTTCTGATCGTCACAACCGCGCTGTATCACGTTGCGCTCAACTCCGCCACAGCGCCGCTGATCAAGTTCCTACCGAAGACGCTAGAGGCCGAAGAACATTCGCTCCTGGGCGCGCACAACGAAGGTGTAGACGTCGAAACCGGCCACGCAAGCGAAGTGAAGAAGGAAGTGACCGAGAACAGCGCCGGCAACGGCGTTGCTCCCGCACCCCCGCCGAAGAAGAAGCCCAACATGTTCACTAAGTTCCTGAAGCCGCACGTGTACAACGACTACGCATCGATGCGGGAGCTGGTGCCAGCGATGGTGAGCGATTCCGACGCCATAGACGACGGCCTCGTTCAAGACGCGTACCTGCCGCCCTCCGTGTGGGCCGAGACGCCCTCGCTGTTGATCCCGCGCGACGTCATGGGCGTGTCCACGCAGGAGTGCCGCGACAATACCAAGGCCGGCATCCAGTGCTCCGACAACATCGCCACCCTCGACGACAAGAACAAGATCGTTGTTGACGATGACGCTATGGGCCAGATTTACTTTGCCAGCCGCGAGCAGGTTATAAAGGATTGGTAAGGGAGCACACTGCACTTGGGAATTTGCTTTCGTGGGAAATGTGCCCATGACATATACACAATATGTAGAGCGGACTAATGAAGGAAAAAGAAGTTTATCCTCGCGTGGAAATAGGGAGCAAAGGGGTTAGTTTGAGATGATACCCTCATGATTTACACCTTATTTGTTTAACATTCAACCAAAATCACTGTTCTAGGCAACAAAGCACGAATATTGTCTATTCATTTAAATAGGTATCAATCAAATTACTTGGCTACCTAAAATGGGTTCATCATAGACTATAAGTGCGAAGTGATATGAATCGACTTGCAATATCTCACGTGCCTACAGTATTAGAAGGTTCATCAGGGAGTATTGGCCATACACATTGCGTGAACGCATCTAGCCGAATTCCTTCGTTGCACTAACAGTGAAGGATAGAGATATATCCTTGGGAACTTGAACGGCTGTGAAGCAAATATTTGCTCCGAATTTGCGCCGATGTTCGATTACAAGGCTATAGCCAGTGCCACCTTAGATCGACATTAGGAAAGGAATAGGTCGGTAAATCCTGGATACAAGCCAAATTGCCAAGTCTCGTATTTCTCGCTGTTGAACAAAAGACCCTTCCGCGCGTCAACTCCTTGTGGGGAGATTCCCCTTTGGGCCGGTCATCACGTTCGACGTCCTTCGGGCCATTATTGACCGTGAATTACCGCCATTGGAAGAATGGCGTGTCGGATCGAAGGGGCTAATGTTACCTCCGTCGAGCCGCAAGCATTGGGAACCAGGATGCTTTCAGATGCCTACACTAGCTGGATGCTAACAGCAGCGGCTCCGCTCATGTCTACTTGGCGCTATGCGTTCGACCGACAGGTGGAGAAGGCTTGGAGTCGAGTATATCTCTGTGCTCAAAGAGCTCTGTTTTTCGAGAATGTCGAGCTGAATCTCCTGCAATTGATGTGAGGGTCTTCGTATTTTTGGCCCTTGGTGAACTGGCATCGAACGAGAATAGGAAAATTTGGCGACCGATCAGGTGAGATCAATCGACTTCCCTTGAAGCCGCACACCACGACCAACTGCGTGGCGCTCCAGACCACCTCATCCCCGCTTTCAGCAACGCGCTTCTACATCATAGATAACGTTCTTTACGTGACTTGCAGGCCCAATTGCAGTTCCAACCATGCATATACGCGCCTCTCATCCGCATCTAGTGGACCGTTGATGCTACGGTGTTACTCTAGGCACCTTTGGCCCGGACCCGTCAGTCCTCATCCGATCGTCCTAGTTGCGTGACCCTGCCAAAACTCCAACTTTCTGTCTCGTGGATCTCAAAATGGCGCCGGCGCGTTTTGATCTCTGTTGTACGTACCGCTGAACACCAATTGAAGCTGATACTTCGTCCTTGGGAATACCACCGCGCCGTTACGCCGAGAACCGTACCTGGATGCAGCTCCAGTATTGCCAATTCAAGCATTACGGACCCATACTACTTTCGTTCCGGAGTTGCAGAGCTCATGGAGTAAGGATCGGAGCTTCCTGGAGTGGGGCATATGTTGATCCTCCGCTTTTTTCCTGACGATTTGTTGCAATTGATGTATATAAGTCGATGCTGTCTTTTAGAATTTTCATGTCCAACAAAAAGTTTCCGTCCCATGCAATTGTCACTCCACCGAGCTTATCTATTTCTATTTAATCAGGTCATATCCAACTTCCTTCAACGTTTCTTCTCTAGACCATTAACCCCTAACTGATTCCCAAACTCTCTACACAATGTCTCCGAACATCCCTTCCGAGCAATGGGCACAAGTTGTTGAGAAAACGGGCGGCCCAGTCCAGTACAAGAAGATTCCGGTCCAGAAGCCAGGTCCGGATGAGGTGTTGGTCAACATCAAGTACTCCGGTAAGCCTGAGTCAAGCGGATGGGAAGATAGCACAGATTTCTGACGTTAGGACAGGCGTCTGCCACACGGACTTGCACGCGGTAAACGGCGACTGGCCGCTGCCCACCAAGCTCCCTCTCGTGGGCGGGCACGAAGGCGCGGGCGTCGTCGTCGCGAAAGGCGACCTCGTCAAGGACATCGAGCTCGGCGACCACGTCGGCGTCAAGTGGATCAACGGCTCGTGCCTGGCCTGCGACTTCTGCCAGCAAGCCGACGAGCCCGTAAGTTGTTCTCAGCGGGGGATCCACGACCGTCTTAGCTGACTCCGCGAGTAGCTCTGCCCGCACGCGCTCCTCTCGGGCTACACCGTCGACGGCTCGTTCCAGCAGTACGCCATCGCGAAGGCCGCGCACGTGGCGCGGCTGAGCAAAGACATGGACCTGGCGGCGGTGGCGCCGGTGCTGTGCGCGGGCATCACCGTGTACAAAGGCCTGAAGGAATCTGGAGCGCGGCCGGGTCAGACGGTCGCGATTGTGGGCGCGGGCGGCGGGCTGGGGTCGCTGGCGCAGCAGTACGCGAAGGCCATGGGCCTGCACATCATTGCCATCGACACCGGCGACGAGAAGAAGAAGATGTGTGAGGCGCTGGGCGCGCAGGCTTTCGTCGACTTCGCCTCCAGCAAGGATGTCGTCAAGGAAGTGCAGGCTGCCACGCCGGACGGCCTTGGGCCCCACGCTGTCATCCTCGTCGCTGTCACGGAGAAGCCCTTCCAGCAGGCTGCTGAGGTACGTACTATGAGAGGATTCGAAGCGTGCGTAGGCTAACGGATGTTTGTAGTATGTGCGGCCGCGAGGCAGTGTCGTGTGTATCGGGCTGCCGGCGGGCGCGTTCCTGAAGGCGCCCGTGTTCGAGACCGTCATCAAGATGATCCAGATCCGCGGCTCGTACGTGGGCAACCGCAAGGATACGGCCGAAGCGCTGGACTTCTTCCGACGCGGCCTCATTAAGGCTCCGTACAAGATCGTGGGTTTGAGCGAGCTGCAACACGTTTATGATCTGATGCACAAGGGCCAGATTGCTGGCAGGTATGTTCTGGACACGAGCAAATAGATAGATGGTAAAGGCTTGGTCGCTTGGTTAGATCTCTTTGGACTTTATCGACTTGTCTGTACATATTTAGCCGCGTGAGGTGAGATCCCCAAAATTGAAATGCACAAATATCTCCTAGTCAACCTCCACCACAGGTATAATCAAAACCATCGTGCGAATAAGTCACGTGCATAGACAGCCATAATTTATGTCCGCCTCGGAAAGTCTAATTCCCATACAATGCTAGCGTTACGATGAACGTGAAGGAGTCTTTATTACTAATGGCCTACCCTGTTCGCTGATAAGTTGTTTGCATAACGAAGAGGGAGCAATTTCGTCGAAATGTTAAATTGTGTTCGACTTCGCGTTTCATTGGCCGAGATCAACAGCCTTGTTAGCGTTTGTTGGATTTTACTTCCGATATTAGCATATGTAGATTGCTGTAGCTGAGGAGATCCACAATCGGAACACGATGTCGCGAACCTGTTCCTGCATAGAATACAGATACAGAATCTACATTCCCAGGATAACCCTACCCTGTCTTGTGTTGTTCATATAATTGCCTCGTTTCACCGGATCATGTCGTTTCAGCCGCAGCCAACGGCACCTCCGCGATGGCGCCACGCACCTACTCAGAGCAGGCGGCCACGGCCGTCGCGGACGCGCAATTGCAAGCTGTAAACGCACACCTCATTTCGCCACACCGATCGACGCACGCGGTACTCGCGTCTCCAAGAGGCCGTCACCGCGGCGCCACTGCCGCAATTCGGCGCCGCCATCCTGGAGCGCTCCGGCGCCTGTACGCAGTCCCGGGGCCGCCGCCGGCGGTGCGCGAGCGCGTCGACCGCGCCATCATCGTGAATATTTACCGGGCGTTGTCGTGCTTGCGGGTCGGCCCGCTCGTCGTCATGGTGCACGAGGGTGGCTGGTGCGTGTACGACGTGTCGGACGAGGATCAGAACTGCCGCATGTTTGCGCGTGATGTTAGTGCTGTGTTTGTCGACGTCGGCTACAGGTGTGCTTTTTGTGGCCAGCTCTTTGCCGCCGTTGCTCGACGGTGCACGCCGACAGGCGTCTGATGCGCTTACCGGAGCTTTGCTAGGTTGGCGCCTGAGCACCCGTTTCCGCAGGCCTGGAATGACTGCTGGGATGCGCTGAAGTGGGCGGCTGCAAATGCAAAGACGCTTGGTGCCGATCCTGCTGTTGGCTTCATCGTTGGTGGTGCGTCCGCGGGCGGAAATCTGTCTGCTGCGATGACGCAGCTCGCGAGAGACGAGAAGCTCGATCCTCCTTTGACAAGGCAGTACCCGAACTTTCCGGCATTGTGTCACTTCGATGTCGTGCAAGAGAAATATCGGCCTGAGATGATTTCGGGCGCGGAGAAGGTGGATGATCCAGTGCTTGGGAATATGTTGAGGTCTGCAAAAGCGTTGGAAGCAGCATTGCGGCTTGATGTTTCGAGCCCACTATTCTCTCTGCTCATTCATCCAAAAGGGCTTGATGGATTGCTCCAGCCTACATTCAAGTGGGAGGGATGGTTCCATTGCGAGACGCTGGCCTGGTGCATGAAAGAGTGCTACAGGAGGAATATGGCGTTCCAACGAGACTGGATATATGTAAAGGTTTTGGCCATACGTTTTGGGCCAACTGGCCGCAGATGGACATGTTGAAGAAGTGCGTGGAAGACAATTCAGGGAATGAAGCAGTTGCTTAGCAATCCCAAGGCGTAATTGTAGCAACTGGGCGTGTCCAAAAGCTTGATGAATCGAAATATAGAGAGTTTTGACACTAGAATTGGGGATAGATATCTGGAGAGAAGATTGTTACCTTTGGCTACCTTTCGAGATCGTCGTCAACGAAAGTTGTCTTGGTCATCCTAAGGACTTCCAAAGCATGGCGGAATCAATGGCACCGAGAAGTCAGTTGTCAGACATTTGTTCTCTCTCGCATAAAGTAGAAGTCACCATCAGTCTGACAACCATGGTTCACAGAATTTGGAAGATAGTTCCGAGGTGAAGTGGATGAGGAGAACTAAATATCTCCGTGCTTCAAGAATGTATCCAACCAACCGAAGTCTATGCCATTCACGTCTGAGCCAAGGTTGCCAAGGTTTGAATCGATGTTCTCTGCAAATGCGTGACCAAGGTCTCGGAAGTGAAAACAGATCTGCTTGAATGACCTGGTATGGCCAAGTGATTTGTGAATCTACTTGCGCATCTGTTAGGACCAAGTGTTTGAGGAAACGTTGCCCTCCGGTCACAGTATACTCCCTGGGAAGTGTACGGGCTACAGAAATTTATGCTGAGACCCTCGGATGGCCTATCGATGGATAACTGCCAAAATCTGCGTAGGGTGTATTGGCAAGTTCCATTGTCCACCTGATGGGTCAAGTTGCATCGTTACGTATTCACCTCTGAGGCGTAGCTGCACCATAGCGTTATTGTGCTCAAGCACCAGGAGGATGAGTGGAGATGGGTCGCTGGTTGCAAGTGTTCGAGTGTCGAATAGGGATAGGTACCATTGCGATTTCTCCGCAAATAGACTGTGGCAGAAGGCCAGGAGACGGAGATTGATGGGAAGGATGTTCAAGCATAAATGTTTCGAGAGTAGGGTGGCGCTCAGACGGGCTGTAACCACCATCACCGCATGTGAAACGGCTCCGGCCAGAGGCGGCAAGGAGTCGGGTGCGGCTGGCCCAATCATCAGCGCCCCTCCCCTGAAAATACCCTCTTCGGCCGCAGCGTGTTTGCGTTTGGCATGTTGCATCTTCCGCCGTTTTCCTCTCTCCTACCCCAATGAGCCGCACCGCGCTCAACCTGTGTCGACATCGGTCTCGGACAGTCACCACCAACTCCACCATCATGTTTCAATGTCATCAAGAGCCTCTGGAAAGGCTCCGCAGGCTTGTATGCGTCAGCCACCCGGTCCGCTTGGCCCAGATCCAGGCTGTTTTCCACGCAAAACAATACCACCTTAATGCCATGTCGTTTCAATGAATTCACCATTAAAGCTTTACGATTCCTTACGCTCGTTTGCTTCCTTCACCTTGCCCTGGCACATTCCTTTGCCTTGACTCTTTTTCACTTTTCGCTTTATTTGGCTCGTCTGTCCTTTCTCAAGCCTTGCACGGTCAACGGCGTTTCTTCATTCTTCTGTTCTTTCTGGGCACGCAAACACTGAAGTTGTAGAACATCTTTCAGCAGCACTTGCCCTTCCTTTCTCTTCGTTTCTACCTTCGCTGTTCATACTTGATCTCTCTCCTTGCTTTTAATTCCCAGTGGCTGCAGGTCAGCGTGAGCCAAAATGCATTCTCCACGGGCACTTTTGTTGCTCGTCTCTTTTTTGGTCACGGCCGTTTTCACCAGCCCAACTCCTAATGTGGAGAAGCGTAGCTTCACCCACCGCGTAAGGAGGTCCGTCAATACCTATGGAGAAAGTGCCGGCCGCGATGCTATGTTGAAAGCATACCGCAAGTTTGGTTTTCAACTGATTGACCGAGCGGCAAATACTACTACGCCATCGAGTGGTAACGGCCAAACCGGCCAGGTTACCGCAACACCTGAGGAAAACGACGCCGAGTATCTTGAGAAGGTCACAATTGGAGGCCAGACACTTACTATGGACTTCGATACCGGCTCGTCTGACTTGTACGTAATTACTACACTCAAAGTTTGGGTGATGCTAATATTCTTTAACTAGGTGGGTCTTTTCTACGTCTCTGTCACAGCAGACGATCGGCCAACATACCGTTTTCAATCCCGCGAAGAGCACGACTTTCAAGACCCTTCAAGGTTCTACGTGGTCCATTTCCTACGGTGATGGTTCAGGCGCTGCGGGTACCGTTGGCACCGACACCGTCAACATTGGTGGTGCTACTGCAACGGGACAAGCTGTCGAACTCGCAACCGCTGTTTCCCAATCTTTTGTCGAGGATACTCTCAACGACGGCCTGGTGGGTCTCGCCATGTCTTCTCTCAATACGGTCAAGCCTACTCAGCAAAAGACCTTCTTCGACACTATCTCGCCTCAGCTCGCTCAGCCTGTCTTCTCCGTCAACCTCAAGAACGATTCCACGGGCACGTACCAATTCGGTGCTATTGACAACACCGCCTACACGGGCCAACTGACTACAGTTCCTGTCCAAGCCGGCGGCTTCTGGCAGGTTGCGTCCCCCACCTTCAATGTCGGCAGTACAAAAGTTGAAAACCAGGGTGGATCTCCAGCGATCTTAGGTACGTGACCGATTCGGTTTCAGACCCCTGCTTTTGTTTCCCGAACGGTGAAGGGAGAGCAACCTTGTAGCTAACGCTCCATCGCAGACACTGGCACTTCATTGATTCTTGTAGATCCAGCCGTCGCTCAGTCCTACTACAGCAAAGTACAAGGCGCTCAAAACGATGCACAAGCCGGCGGCTACGTATATCCGTGCGACGCACAACTGCCATCCTTTGGCATGTCTATCGGCACCACCTACACGGCCACGGTGCCCGGCAACCAGATCACGTTCGCACAGGTTGACCAGAACACTTGCTACGGTGGCGTGCAAAGCAACGGAGGTTCCAACTTGCAGATCTATGGCGACGTCTTTTTCAGGACGCAGTACGTGGTGTTTGGCGGTGGTGCGACCAAGCAAGTGCAAATTGCGCCCAAAGCCCAGTAAGCGCGGCAATGCCTCTACTATTCTGTTCCGCGCATTTTGTTTCAATGTAGATGGCTGATTTAGTTCTCTTCTGTACGCAGGGGCACTACGACTGCGAGCGCAAGCAACCAGCAGCAACAGCAGGTAGAATCATCAAAGAAATCTTCTGGTGGCTCTCGAAGGATGATGGGAGGATCCGGCACTATCCTGCTGGTCTTTTCGGCCGTCGTATCCTCATTCTTCGCCGCAATTTTCTAGACGCGGTATAGCAAACACCGAAATGGAATTGCTGTACTCATTTGGCATATGTTTTTGGATTGATGGACGTTCGAATGTACAACGAATGTCAGCTGGCGCACCGGCCGCATCTTCTTAAACCGGGCAGTTCCACTTTGGGCGTTAGATGAAACTAAGATCTGTACGAGGATGGCGGGTGTACGGTTTCGGCGGCCAAGTCTTAGGAGCCTCCTCGAATTTCCGTATGCACCATCGTCAGACGTCAACGGAGCTTATTATGTAACATGGTCATTAGAGATGGAAGGGCTAGCCAGGTGCTGGCAAACCACCAATGAATAATGATTCATGATGCAATTCGTGTCTTGCCTTATGCTGCCATCACTGCTTCATCTGATCTCACCGTCGTCCTCTACCCAATAAGTCATGCCACTTCCTGGCCTTCGAAGCGTTTCCAGAATCCTGTTCTGTTTGACCTGTTTCTACGGCCGTCGACGTGAATACCGAACGAGAGGGTTCTTTCAATGAAATTGCGCCTTCAGCGTGTTCTACAAACAAATCCTATGAACGGTGAGCTGATATATTACGACGACATGATGGAGATCATACTTGAAGTAATTCCAATTGAGCGTGTTGATGCCAACTATCAGGCAAACGTTTGTGCCACTGTTCTACGACGGTGGACGCAGCGCAAACACCTGTTAACTGCGTGGAGATTTCGAGGAGCAGCTGGCCGACAAATCGCGCAGCTATCTTTGGATCGATAACAGTAGCTTTCACTTTCAGCATGGCGTCTCCAGCATCATACCGCTTAACTTACTGTCTAGGTTCATATCGTCCTCAGTCTTCCTTGCGAGCTCTCCTTCCGCGGGAGCAACACGTTTAAGTAAAGCTGAGTAAAACTCCCAAGGAAGTTCTTTTATGGATGTATGCTCAACAAGAGGTCGCCATATCGCATTGAGAGAGAAGTTCGTATCAAGAGGAATGGCCTCTGCCGTAGCTGCGTTCAATATGTCCTCCCATAGAACCAAGACGGTCTTCGCACGGGGCCTCAAACTGTAACTATCACATTCAAATAAGATCATGTCGACCCATGCACTCTCCAGCTCTCCGTTGGAGAAAGGCAAGTTGGCGAATACTTCCCGTTTGGTCCATTTCTGCAACGGAGGCTGCTCACCCCAAAAGGGTAGTAGATCCTTCAAAAGCTGATGAGGCCAGCCTGTAGACGGCACCGCCTCCAATGTTGAACCACATTGGGCTACAGCAGCAAGATCAAGAACGGGAGAGGAACCAGCTTTGGAAATAAGGCGAGGCTGAAGAACATAGACTGAATTAGATGTCTGGACCTGACGAAGTTCGAAAGTCTTGGAGTCGGTGCAAAGAACTGCATTCCCATGATTAATGAGTCTCTGTTCGCCCGCAGCATTCTTTGTCAGGCCCAAAGACTTGATCGACAGACTGATTCGAGGTTATTTCTCCGGCCATCCAATGGAGCATAAAAATACCAACGTTGGTGGGCTCGGAGCAGTCAAGAGCTCCAGCACTTCAGGAGGAAGCTCCAACAGCTGGCACCGCTCCTGCTGATATGCAATTGATAGACCGACACCTGACTGATCGTGACTGGCCATATTGAAGCCGTATGCTGTTCAGATTTTGGGAGGTGTGGCTTTTGATGGGCGCGATTGTTTTGCGGGTTGAGGGCTGAGAGCTGACTGAGATAGGCGGTGGCGTGTTCCTGCATTAGCGGCTGTGGGTTTGGCGGGGTTCCTTATTTCGCGCCTCAACGCGAACTTAGCTGAGCCTAGTAAACAAACCGCTCCCGCTTCTACAATCAGATTGCCAGGACTCGGAATACTTGGTGCAACCTCTAAGCTGCACGGCACACCCCCAACGCTGACAAGGAGACCTTGCTTAGGGATCCTTCTGGCGATTTTATATCTTCCGTGCTTCAATCATTCGACTTCCTGCACGCCTAAGTGGCCGGCTCCTCCCGATCCTGTTTACCTTTGAAGCTCAACCGGGCTCCACATCCGCGATACACAAGCTACCGACGCGTTCGACCATGTCCCGGCCTTGAACTCTTCTTCAGGATCGTCTTCGAACAACTGCGTTAATTGTCTCACTTCGTTTCACGCAGACAACTTCAAACCATGGTTGTCGTTGTTCCATCTCCACCGACTCTGTCGCCGGAGGTCATCTCCGTCTTCTACGTCGTCGATGAGCTTCTGGCTCGCTCACCTCTACTCATCTTCTATGGACCTTCTGCCACACCCACTGCGACATCAAACAATTCACGTATCCAAGCTCACATCTTCTCTCCTGCTGGCCTGCAATCTTATCCTCGCCTCACCATCTCACCCAGCTCTCCACTATATTCTGCTGTCAATTGCCTGCCTAGGGAAGAACAAGGTGACGAAATATGTCGTGGCCTGGCATTCAGTCTGTACAAGTACTTTGGGGAGCTTCCACAGGCTGTGAAGAATGTTTGGGAGAACATGCCTACTGCTCTAGGCAGGCTTCGCTCTGCACCAGCCCTCTTCAGCGACGCCCATGCAGCTATGATGGCGAGCAAGATGATTCAATTGCAGAATGCTGCCGAAGTCATCAAAGATGTGAGCCATGCGCTTGCTGAGCAGACTGTCTCGTGGCTCGATATGGATGTGCTGTTGCCAGCCGGCTCGATTAAAGAGTTGGATGCAGTTGGGCGGGACTCGATCCTGCCAGACCCATCGGAAGATGACATTGCAAATGCACGATATGGTTCATATGCTGCTTTAGTTCAGATCTTTGGAGAGACAGCTTTCCTGCCAACCTCTCGACTCAGACGCCAACCTTCTAAGCCTACAGTTCTGAACCGAAACGGAACCTTCCACAAGAAGCAGAAGGAGAATATAAGACGTGAAATGTGCGAACTTCTTGATACCGAAGAAAGCTATGTTGGCAAGTTGTACGACCTTGTGCACAGCGTTGCAGAAGACTTTAGGGAGAGGGCAAGAGACATGAGTGCATCCAGTACTAGTCCTAGCATCGAGACGTTGAAAGGCCTGTTCCCTCCGAGCCTGGATATGATTCTAGAGACGAATTCAGGATTTCTCGAAGCACTGAGACGCGTAGTAGAGGAAACCGAAAATGCTGCCATTCAAGATATCGAATCTACCGGCGAAGATGGCACAGAGCTCTCCAGCGGCCCAACGAAAACTGACGTGACGGGAACCTTGGATCTCGCAGCTTGTCTACGCGCTTGGTTTCCCAAGTTTGCCGACAAATATGTTGCATACATGCAGGCACATTCGCAGATGTCCTCCTTTCTCCGTGTGTTTATGAAGGAGACTGGGTCGAGCTTTTCTCAGCGAGTGCGAGAGACGGGCGAGCAGCGACTCATGTCGATGCTCATCGAGCCAGTACAGCGTCTACCACGCTACAATCTTTACATCGACAACATAATAAAACAGCTTCCAGCAAAGCATCCGGCTCTCAAGCCTCTCCTTAAGGCTCGAGATGTCATCTCGGAAATCTGTTCACAAGACAATGTCTTCTCTTTCCAACCCTCACGTGTCATCGACCACCTTCGCCGGACAATTCCCTCCTGGCCGATGACATTCAATCCTGTAGGGCGACTTATCTCTGCTATTGACGTTGTGGAACTTCCTCCACCATATCGATCCGACCTGCAGAATCCTCGAGCTACCCACGGCATCCTTTTGTTGTTTACCGATTTCATCGTGTTTCTCAAGAAAGCTGACAGAACATCAACTACTGCCAGAGGCCTTCTTGCACAGATCGATGGCGTGGATGTTCCACCAATGGATGGCCAAGGTGACAATTTGTCTTTCCGGCAGGCTTTGGAGTTGTTTTCCTTCGACATTACCGAAATGGACTCGGGTAAAATGCTCCAACTGGTTCCATTGAAAGAGGAGTCGCGACCAGCAAGTTCATCGGGACGACCTGGCTCATCACGTCCACTCTCCTTTGGAGTTAATACAACCGTTCAAGTCTTCTACTTGGCCGGAGCTAGCGAAGGCAAGGCTAGCCGTTTTATGGAAGAGTTTGTCAAAGCGAAGATCGAAGGTAGATTCCCTGAAGCTGAACGAGAGAGCCACAAGTGGGAAGCGCGCTGTGCGACTGGCTTGGACTTGACAGTCTTTAGTGCACTCTTCGAACAGAATGAGCAAGTGTCACCTGGTCGGGGACCACCTGCCCGGGTTAGACTCTTGATTGATCCGAGCAAGAGTGGACTTTCGATCAAAGACAACGTGGAAGGCGTTGATATTGCAGCTTCTGTCTCTACAGTTGGTGAAGGCTTCTATCGGCTGGAAGTCGTAGGTCCCAACGACTTCAGCACAAAAGACCATTTGACGGGCACAGAGTTTCTTCCGGTGCTCACTAAACGATGTAAGTACTCACCTAGCTTATCTGCCCTTCCGCACAAATTATTCGGCTAACACTGAATAGTGAGCAATGTCCTTCAAATGCGCTCTCAGATCCGCAACCCTGCTCTGGCGGCTACCCTTCTGCTTAGAAACCAACATATCCTCCAATCGCTACGCATTTCAACGGACTACAATGTAGAACATACTCCCCATGGACGATTGTCAAGACCACATTCACCGGTTAAGATAATCAAAAACTTGTTCGAAAGTACCCTGCCCAAAGAGCCATCAAGGATCAAAAGGCCAACTGCTTCTTCGGTCACCGCAGATGCTCCTAAGTTGTTGCCTACTCCTCAGTCGAGACCATCGTCAAATGATGGACCAGGCAAAAGTTCGATTGCTCTTAATACAGCCAACGGTGCCATTGAGAGTTTGAATCGTCTTGAAGAGACCATGTCAACGTATATTTTGGCCCTTCACGCTCGAAAGGGTAATATCGTTGGGAGATTACTTCGTGCTCGCCACGCCAGTGATGAGCTGGCGATCAATGAACTCTACAACTCGCTTCTTGAAGACCCATCCAAACACCAATTGGCGGCAGAAGTCCCTGTTGATGTGCTCTTTGCGTCTTTTGAGAAGTTCGTCAAGGTCGCATGGCACGACCAGATGGGTCCGATTATCTCTCGGCAATCGTACAAGGCAATACAAATAAAGCTCGACACGATGGAAGAGTTTGAAGACGCCTTCCGTTCTGCCGTTAGTGACATGGCATCGCAGAATCAACGTGCTTTCCGGGATGTTGTGAAGCTTCTAATTGACTTGCTTGATGGAACGGGCAATGATGGAGATCGAGGCATGCTAACTATCAGCTTTGCCGAGCTTCTTGTTCCTGAGGGCAATCCACATGACTTTGTATCAATTCTTGATCGCCTAGTCGAAGATTCCGACCCTTTGCTCTCGGAGCAAGCACTGTCCGGACAGCCGACGCCATATGGATCTATGAACTCAGAATCTCGCAACCGGCTCGCACACTCTGGCTCTGTGACGTCTAACACATCGTCCTTGCGAAAGAAGTTTGGCTTCGGCATTACCAGGAAGAACAGCAAAATACATGACTCTGAGCAAGAGGGTAGCTCCGTTTGGCGATCACTTAGCAAGGCCAAGCACAGTCATAGTGAGAGCCAGCCGGCAAGTCTATCAAAAGCATCCTTGGGGCGCTCGAACTCTACAGATACGACTCCTTTCGGTGCTTCACCGAAGAGACCGGTTTCTCGAGAAAGGCCAACCGTCTTGGGCGCGTTTGGATTCGAACAACAGGCATCTCCTTTTGCTTTGAGCACGATTGGCGAAAACCCTCTTGCAGGGCCTCCTCGGAAGAAGCGCCGCAGTTCTGTATCAGATATGCGGTCTCTTCAAGCATCTGCTGGTAACACACCAACGTTTGCGCCTCCAATGGGTGATGTCAACGACTCTTTCGACGCGAGCAGACTGAATAGCTCCCCGAGGACGCCCTCACCAATGAAGCAATCGATGATTCCAGCACCGGTGCCCGCCAGCCCGTCGACTCCCACACTTGCTCATGCTACAATCCGTGCTGCATCACCAGTGCGACGGGAAATCCCTCCTCCCCGGACGCTCCCCAAGCCACCAACCGCCAGCAAGCCGTCGACGTCGCCGCAAAAAGCCGACGAAGTGACGATCACGAGCGCGGCACCCACGCACCGCCGCAAAAACTCCTCGGTGTCCGGCATCCCCAAGCCAGGCAGCGGTCTGTCCGAGCGGCCAACGGGCGGCAACGCGCGCAAGCTGCCGGCACCGCCGCCGCCGCACTCACCAGAGAAGCACTCGCCGGCGAAGCCCGCGCCCAAGCCGAGCGCCATCCCACTGCCGCCGCCGCCCCAGAAGCCGAAAATGCAGTCGCCGACCAAGCTGCGCGAGCGCCTGGCCTCGGAGCAGCAGGCGATCCACGCGGCCGACGCCGCGCTGCAGGCCGAGCTGCTCAAGATCGGCGCCGAGCTGGCGCGCCTGAGCAAAGGGGCGACCGCGGCGCCGTCGTCGGCGCGGCCGCCGCCGCCAGAGCCCAAGGCGGAGCCCAAGGCGGAGGCGCGCCTCGCCGCGCTGGCCCGCCGCCACGCCGACATCGTGGCCGCACTGTCCGCCCGCCTCGACGCCCTCGCCGCCGACATCGCGTCATCGCTGCTGGTGTCGGAGGCGCGCGCCCGCGGGCTCGACGACCTATACCGCGAGGCGAACGCCGAGAACGAGGCGCTGTATGCGCGCTTCAACGAGGAGCTTGCGCGCTTCGCGGGCAAGGTCAAGGTCGGCGAGGCCGAGGCCGAGGTGCGGCGCCGGTGGGCGCTCGCAGAGGAGGAGGCGGAGATGTTGAGGAGGGAGAATGGTCGCCTCAAGAGGGAGGTTGTGGGGCTGAGGGCGCAGGTTAGGGAGTAGGTGCAGTGGTGGACTGGGAGGAATGGTGGGCATGGTGGTGGGTGGTTTGCACGAGCATGCTGAGACGTGAAAAATGTTCGATGGTTAATGGCGTTTCGATAGAGCAAAAGCGTGCATTGATTTGATTGTTTTTCCTGTACTATATTGGCGATGAACTCCGCGGAGCCGCGAGCGGAGGATGCTGGGCGGCGGGCAACTGTATTTGTAGTCTAGCAGAGGAATCATTGCACGGACATATCTATGGTATCACTATCGACGGTAGTTTTACTCTGTTTTCGCATTCATCGTTGCAGCCGACGATTCCAGTGTCGCTCAATGCCCATGCATGTCTTCGTCCTCGCCCCTCTGTTCCGGATCCAATTTTATGAGCGTGTCAATCCGCATGATTGCTATGCACGCCTCCACTGCGGACTTCAACTGCTTCACTTTGCTCATACTTGGCTCCAGCACGCCAGCCTTGATCTCATCTACGACTCTTCCCCTCATCAAATCCAGACCATAGTTTTTGTAATTCTTCTTCCTGGCCAGTGCTTTCTCGTCATCAGCTGCAATTCCTCCCTCGGCACTAGGTTCAATAGTTCTTTGAGACAGAGCATGCCGCGATCGAAGTTGTGCCACCAGTTCTGTTGCGTCAAGGGCTGCGTTGATTGCGAGTGTTTTAGGGACGACGAGCAATGCCTGGGCGAAGGCAGCAATGGCGAGCTGTTCTCTCGAACCGACACTCGTTGCCCATTCTTCCAGATAGATATGCAGTGCTGTCTCAACCGCTCCACCACCAGGAACGATCCTTCCGCTCTCCAGTGTTCGTTTGACTGCGGACAGAGAATCGTGCACCGAGCGCTCCATCTCATCGAGTGCGTAGTCGTTAGGACCTCGTAGAATGATTGATGCCGAAGGATGCGTCTTTGTGCCCTTGACAAGTATACACTCATCGTCTGAGATTCGCTCCTGAACAACCTCCTCTGCGCTGCCGAGATAAGCGGCCTCGAACTTCTCGTCACCGTTCAAATCCGACAACGTGCTGACGAGCGTAGCGCCTGTTGCCTTGGCAATTCTTCGAAGATCCTCCTTCTTGCAGCGTCGTACCGCCATCGCACCCTTCTCCACGAACAGCTTGAGACACAGGTCATCGATGCCTTTCGTTGTGAGCACGACATTCGCACCGGATTTCAGGATCATTTCGACTCGCTCGAGAACGAGAGATGCTTCACGCTCGCGGATCTTCTCAAGCTGGGCTGGGTCGTCGATGGTGATGTGTACGCCAAGCTTCATGCGTTCTTTCTGGAGGTTCATGTCCAGGCAGGCAATCTTTGCGTCCTGGATGCGTGTCTTGATAGCCTGCGACGCAACGGTGCAGTTGAGAGCGTAACCTTTGACGAGCATTGACTCGCGAGCAGATTGACCATGTGCCTTGAGGATATTGACTGCTTTTACGGGATATTTTGGTTCGGTAGGCTTTTGTGGGTTGGCCGTCTTAACGGCTTGCATTGCGTCGACTATCATGGATGCGAAGAAATCATCGTCGCTTCCGATGATTTTCGAGGACATAGAGGTCTTTGCGATGTTGACAAGGCTTTCACGCCCAAGTTGTTCGACTTTGGTGGCGATATTCTCATTCATGTGGCGCACGGCTTCGCGAAGGGCTAGTCGGTAACCTGTGATGATGGTGGTAGGGTGTATTCGGTTCTTCATGAGTTCGTTTGCTCTTTTCAATAGCTCGGCCGCGATGAGCACTACGCTTGTTGTTCCATCTCCTACTTCCTTGTCCTGC
>Ga0335074_10005534_pt1 | contig 17480 bp, 13 predicted proteins | sample Lox_Sample_23_FD_206715 | JGI IMG/M metagenome (GOLD analysis project Ga0335074, IMG submission 206715) | Soil microbial communities from Loxahatchee National Wildlife Refuge, Florida, United States - Lox_Sample_2.3 | ecosystem: Environmental > Terrestrial > Soil > Wetlands | place: USA... | reverse complement strand
GATGGAGAACGGCCTCGGCATCCTCGGCTGGGGCGTCGGCGGCATCGAGGCCGAGGCGGCCATGCTCGGCCAGCCGATCTCGATGCTGATCCCGCGCGTCGTCGGCTTCCGGCTGACCGGCGCGCTCCCGAGTACGACCACCGCCACCGACCTGGTGCTCACGATCACCCAGATGCTCCGCAAGCACGGCGTGGTCGGCAAGTTCGTCGAGTTCTACGGCGAGGGGGTAGCCGAAGTCCCGGTCGCGAACCGCGCCACCATCGGCAACATGAGCCCCGAGTTCGGCTCCACCTGCGCGATCTTCCCGATCGACGCCGCGACGATCGAGTACCTCACGCTGACCGGCCGTGGCGCCAACGAAATCGACCTCGTCGAGAAGTACGCCAAGGCCCAGGGCCTGTGGCACGACCCGAGCCGGGAGCCGCGGTTCTCCGAGCAGCTCACGCTCGACCTGAGCACGGTCGTGCCGAGCATCGCCGGCCCCAAGCGCCCGCAGGACAAGATCGAGCTGACCGGCGCCAAGACCGCGTTCAGGGACGCCCTGCCGGGTTACACCGGCGGCGACGGCAACGGCAGCTTCCCCGCCTCCGATCCCGGCGAGCAGGAGGACATCCGGCCCACCCACGAGGTCAAGGTCACCCTCGAGGACGGCAGCGAGGCCACCCTCGACCACGGCCACGTCGTGATCGCCGCGATCACCTCCTGCACGAACACCTCCAACCCGTTCGTGATGATCGGCGCCGCCCTGCTCGCCAAGAAGGCGGTCGAGAAGGGCCTGAACCGCAAGCCCTGGGTGAAGACGACCCTCGCCCCCGGCTCCAAGGTTGTCATGGACTACTACGAGCGCGCCGGGCTGATCCCGTACCTGGACAAGCTCGGGTTCAACCTCGTCGGCTACGGCTGCACCACCTGCATCGGCAACTCCGGCCCGCTGCCGACCACGATCAGCGAGGCGGTCAACGACAATGACCTGACCGTCGTCAGCGTCCTGTCCGGCAACCGTAACTTCGAGGGCCGGATCAACCCGGACGTGAAGATGAACTACCTCGCGTCCCCGCCCCTGGTCGTCGCCTACGCGCTCGCGGGCACGATGGACATCGACCTCGACCACGAGCCCCTCGGCGTCGACCAGGAAGGCAACAACGTCTTCCTCAAGGACATCTGGCCGTCCCCGCAGGAGGTCCAGACCGTCGTCTCCTCGTCGGTCGCGTCGGACATGTTCACCACCGACTACGCCGACGTCTTCAACGGCGACGACAACTGGCGCAGCCTCAGCGTCCCGACCGGTGACACGTTCGACTGGGACCAGAACTCCACCTACGTCGCCCGGCCGCCCTACTTCGACGGCATGCCGGCCGAGCCGACGCCGGTGACCGACATCCACGGCGCCAGGGTGCTGGCCAAGCTCGGCGACTCGGTCACCACCGACCACATCTCGCCCGCGGGCGCGATCAAGGCCACCGCCCCGGCCGGCCTGTACCTGACCGAGCACGGCATCGACCGGAAGGACTTCAACTCCTACGGGTCCCGCCGCGGCAACCACGAGGTGATGATCCGGGGCACGTTCGCCAACATCCGGCTGCGCAACCAGCTCGCGCCCGGCACCGAGGGCGGCGTCACCAAGAAGGACGGCGAGGAGATGTCGATCTACGACGCCTCCCGCGCCTACATCGCGGAGAACACGCCGCTCATCGTCCTCGGCGGCAAGGAGTACGGCTCGGGCTCGTCCCGCGACTGGGCGGCCAAGGGCACCGCCCTGCTCGGCGTCCGGGCCGTGCTCGTCGAGTCGTTCGAGCGCATCCACCGCTCCAACCTGATCGGCATGGGGGTGCTCCCGCTCCAGTTCAAGCCGGGCGAGAGCGCCGAGTCCCTCGGCCTGACCGGCCAGGAGGTCTTCGACATAACAGGCATCGAAGAGCTCAACAACGGCACCACCCCGGCCGAGGTCACGGTGACCGCCGACGGCAAGCGCTTCACCGCCGTCGTGCGCATCGACACCCCCGGCGAGGCCGACTACTACCGGCACGGCGGGATCATGCAGTACGTGCTCCGCTCGCTCCTCGCGACGCAGTAGCCGAACTGAATACAACGCAAGCAAGAACGCCTGCGGCAACCGTTTTCAGAAGCGTTAACGGTTGCCGCAGGCGTTAGGTTTAGTGGCGCCCCTGCCGCGTACCGCGCCCGCCCGCAGGCCGATAGGCTCGACCCATGGCCCACGACCACGACCACGTCAACTCCCACGGTGTCGCCGATGACTTCGATTACGAGGACATCGACATCAAGGAGGCGCTCGGGCTGCCCGACGCGCTGCCGCCGATCCGCCTGCTGCCGCTGCCCGAACTCGCGGCCGAGGCCCGCCGGGCCCCGCTGATGGGCCAACTCGCCGCGCTCGCCGCCTGGGTGGGCAAGGACGGCAAGGAGGTGGACTCCACCGGCGACCTGACCCCCGGGGACCAGGCCGAAATCGTCGCCGAACTCGGCGTCACCCCCGAGGACTTCGACTTCCTGTGGGAGTACGCGCTCGGCGTGGAGTGGCTCCTGTTCGACCCCGATGACGAGGACCGGGTGCTGGCGGGCGAGACCGCCGACGACTGGGCCTCAGGCAACGACGAGTCGGTCTTCGCCGCCTGGTCGTCGACCATGGCGGCCGTGCTCGGCGAGACGCTGGAGCTCTACGGCCCGGAGCCGGACTTCGACGAGGACGACCTCGACGAGGACGAAGACGACGAAGACGACGAAGACGACGAAGACGACGAGGAGTTCAACTTCACCGGCCAGGGGATGGCCATCGCGATCCTGCTCTTCCTCGCCCGCCGTGAGGGGCTGACGGACGACGAATTCACCGAGGTGCTGTGGGAGAACGCGTCCGGCGCCGACCCCGATGACGACGAGGAGCTCAGCGACGAGCTGGCCGAGGCCCGCGAACGCTGGGAAGAGGAGTACGGCGACCCCGCCCGGCTGCTGCTCGACAAGCTGCAGACGGTGCTGGCGATTTCAGAGGACGACGGCGTCATCCGGCTCACCCCGCTCGCCCTGGCCGCGCTGCACGAGCAGCTGGTCGAGGCCGGGGTGGACATCCCGCTGCTGCCGCCGACCGCCGCCGAGCTCACCGGCGGCGAGCTGCTGGCGATGGCCGAGGGCGTCAGCGACGCCGAGTTCGAGGCCGAGGCGCAGGCGTGGGTGGAGTCCCGCGGCGACGACCCGGCCGCCAGGGAGCTGCTCGAGCTCGGCGCCGAGGGTCACCCGGGCGAGCGGATGCTCGCCGTCGCCGTCGTCACCGCGATCGGCGCCCCGGCCGAGGCGGCCCTCCGCGAGGCCCTGGCGGTGGAGCCGCTCCGGGGCTACGCCAAGGTCGCGCTGCTGTCGCTGGCGGGCGTCGACGACATCAGCGGGGCGGGCGACGTGCCGTCGGAGCTCGAGCTCGGCCCCGACGACCTCGCCTGGATCGCCACCGACCTGCTGGCGCTGGCCTGCGACGACGAGTACCCGGACCCGGACGACCTGGCGGTCAGCTTCCGCGAGGCGGTCCCGGTCGGCCAGGAGGTGCCGCTGTTCGACGCGATGGCGCGCAGCGCCCACCCGGACGCCGAGGACGTGCTCAACCACCTCGGCCGGCACCACCCGGACAAGCAGGTATCGAAGGCGGCCAGGACGGCCGCGCACAAAGCCGCCTCGCGCTAGCGGCACCCCCGGTAACGTTGTCAGCGGGTCGGCGCGGGAACGCCGGCCCGCCGGGGACAACTGAATGGGGAAGGCGCGCCGATGTCCGAGGGCACTGGAAGCGGCAACGGTAACGGCACGGGCAACGGCATCGGCAACGGCAGCCTCGCCGCGATCAGCCACGTCGTGGTCCTGATGCTGGAAAACCGCTCGTTCGACCACATGCTCGGCTACCTCTACTCGGCCCGGGGCAACGTGTCGCCGTCGGGCCAGCCGTTCGAGGGCCTCTCCGGCACCGAGTCCTGCCCCGACGGCAAGGGCGGGACGGTCGACGTCTACCAGATCACCCCGTCGACCCCGAACGCCTACTTCATGCCCGGGGGCGACCCGGGCGAGGGCTACAAGGCGACCAACAGCCAGCTCTACGGATCGACCACCGCGCCCGCGACCGGGACCCCGGCCCCGATGACGGGGTTCGTCACCGACTACGCCTACACCCTCGGCTGGCAGTCGAAGGACCCCGGCTGGTCGGTCCTGCCCGGCACCACCGCGAGCATGATCATGGGCTGCTACACCCCGGCCGCGCTGCCGGTGCTGTCGGCGCTGGCGGCCGGCTACGCGGTGTGCGATCACTGGTTCGCCTCGGTGCCGACCGAGACCATGCCCAACCGCGCGTTCACCTGCGCGGGCACCAGCATGGGCCAGGTCGACGACAACACCAAGACGTTCTCGGCCCCGTCCATCTTCGGAGCGCTCGGCAAGGCCGGCCAGACCTGGGCCATCTACGGCTACAACCAGCGCCCGCTCACCGCCGACACGTTCACCGACGTCGCCACCGCCAGCGGCGGCGCGATCGGCCTGTTCACCGACTTCCAGGCGGCCGCCGCGGCGGGCACCCTGCCGGACTTCACGTTCCTCGAGCCGAGCTGGCCGTCGACCGGCAACAGCCAGCACCCGAACTACGACGTGGCCCTCGGCGAGCGGCTCATCCACGACGTCTACGAGGCGCTGCGGTCGGGCCCGGGCTGGGCCCAGACGCTGCTCGTGCTCACCTACGACGAGCACGGCGGCTGCTTCGACCACGTGCCGCCGCCGTGGGGCGCGACCCCGCCCGACAGCGCCGTCGAGGCGGCCTACGACTTCACCTTCAACCGGTTCGGCGTCCGGGTCCCGACCGTGCTGATCTCGCCGCTGATCGCGCCGGGCACCGTCTACCGGACCGCCAGCTCCACCCCGCTCGACCACACGTCGATCCTCGCGACCGTCGAGCAGCGCTGGGGGCTGCCGCCGCTGACCGCCCGCGACGCCGCCGCCCCCGCCGTCGGCGACGTGCTCACGCTCGCCGCCGCCCGCACCGACGACGTCCTCGCCGGGGTGACGGTCCCGGTCTCCGGCAGCGCCGGCCCCTCGGCCGGCCTGACCTCCCACCTGGAGGCCATCCGCCAGCAGCTCCCCGCCAGCACCGCCCCGGCGGGCGCCCCCGCCGCTCCCGCCATCCTGCCCGCCCTGGCCAGGATCTCCGCCCCCGCGACCCCCACGGCATAAAAAATCAAAGCCCTTGATTTCGAACGGACCGTGACCGCTCTCCATCCGCCCATGACCCGCCGCGTCGTGCCGGCGATCACCCCCGCCGCAAACCAGTGGCGCCATCAGAAACCGCATGGCACGGTGGCGTCATGACGGCAAACCCGGTGGCCGAGTACTTCGACGGCGTCGCGGACGTGTACGACCAGGTGATCCCGTTCTTCGCGAGCTTCGCCGGGCAGGTCGCCGGCGCGCTCGACCTGCCGCCGGACGCCCAGGTACTCGACCTGGCGGCCGGGCGCGGCGCGCTGACCAGGGAGCTGGCCGGGCGGGCAGGCCGGATGGTCGCGGTCGACGCCGCGCCCCGGATGGTCGAACTGCTCGCGCGCGACCTCCCGGGGGTCGAGAGCGAGCTGATGGACGCGGCCGCCCTCGGGTTCCCCGACGCGACCTTCGACCTGGTGGTGGCCGGCTTCGTCGTGCACATCCTGCCCGACCCGGTCGCGGCCGTGGCCGAGGTGCGGCGGGTCCTGCGGCCGGGCGGCCAGTTCGCGTTCACCGTCCCCGGCCGGGCCGACGGCTCGCCCGACCCGTGGCCGGACCCGCTCGAGGATCTCTTCCTCGACTACCGGAAATACCAGGTCGGAGGGACCGGGTACCGGCCGAACGACGCCGACCCGGCAGAGCTGCTCGGCCAGGCCGGGTTCACCGATGTCAGCCGGCAGACGCTGGAGATCGCCATCGCCGTCCCCGACGGCGCGACCTTCTGGCGCTTCACCATGAGCCACGGCGCCGGGGCGGGCATCAACGGCATGCCCGCCGGCAAGCGTGCCGAGCTCCATGACCGGATGGTCGACGCGGTCGACGCGGCCGGCGGGACCACCCTGCGCCGTTCGGCCACGCTCACCCTCGCCCGGCGCTAGCCGCGTATTCCGAACCCGCGCACTTCACCGACGCAGGCGCTGTCGGCACGGGTGTAGCTGACCGACTGGAAGTCGGTGGGACAGGCCGTGGCATGGCTTCCGGTCGTCGCCGCGGTGCCGTCGTTCCTGGCGCCCACGTAGACCCGGCCGCCGCTGGTCGCCGGGACCGAGAACTGGGACGCGGCGCCGATCGGAAGGGACCGCAGCTCCGGCAGGACGCCCTTGTCGGGCAGCGCGGAGAACGCGTCGAGCGAGCCGCCCGCCCCGGTGTCGCTGTCCGCGTGGATCTCCCAGACGACGGCGGAGGCGGGGGCCGCGCCGCGGGACGTGACGACAGGAGACCCGGAGGAGAAGCCGAAAGTCTGGGACGTAGCGCCGATGTTCTCGAGCACCGGCTTGGCTGGGTTGGTGGCGTCGAAGTTGAGGACGTCCATGGTGTCCGTGCCGCCCCAGCCGGTGCCCTCGTAATAGATGAAGTCGACGGGGCCGGCCCGGCCGGCGCCCGCGAAGGCCGCCATATGGCCCCACAGTCCGTGCAGAACGCCGCCGCTGGCGCTGGGGTCGCGGACGAGGCTGGGCGAGCTGGTGTAGACGGCGGTGCTGCCGGTCGACGAACCGCTGCGGCCGCCGAGGCTGGACTCGTTCAGCAGGTACAGGACGGCCTCCTTGTCGGCCGTGACGAACAGGTGCGGATAGTCCTTCGTGCCGAACGGCAGCAAGATCGGGCCGCCGGACCCGAAGTCATGGTCAGCGGCGGTCATCCGGTCCGCGTCGCCGGGGGAGAAGAGGTCGGTCGCCCGCAGCGAGCCGTTGCCCTCGACGCTGAGCCTGACCATCGACTGTGCGAGGTGGCCGACCGTCGGCGCGGCGCTGCCGGCCGTCCCCAGCGGCGGAGCGGCGCCGTTCGCGGTCGCGAAGTAAATGCTCGTCCCGTCCGAGACCAGGCCGCCGCCGCCCTGCCAGACCCCGCCGTACTCGAACGAGACGTTCGGGTCGTCCGGCTGGTCGGTCCACAGCGTCTCCGCCCGGGAGGTCGTGCTCACCCCGGCGATGTAGCCGACGTACTGGTGGTCCGGGGCCCCGTCGGGGCACAGCGCGCCAAAGCCCAGGTACACCGAGCCGTGGAGCAGCAGCAGTCCAGTCCGCTGCAGCTGCACGGCGGCGTTGAACGTGAGGTGGGAGTTGTTGGTCGGCGAGCCTGCAATCTGCTTGCGCCATTTAATAGCGCCAGTCGTCTCATTGAGCGCGAACAGGTCGTACGTCGGGCTTCGGGTTGACAGGTGACTGTCGTCGCCGGGCGGTCCGCTCTGCATCCCGCTCACGTACAGCGTTCCCGTGCTCGGGTCGTAGACGGGAGCGCTGGTGACGCCGATGTACGGCAAGACGACCGGCGTCTGCGCGCAGTGTTCCGCGGCAGCCGCGTACGGGGAGCCAAGCTGCCTCGACCAGTTCACCGCGCCCGTGCTGCGGTTGATGCTGTAGACATAATCGTTCTCGGTGGCGACGAGCACGCTGTTGCCCACGGTCAGCGGCTGCGCGAACACCTGCCCGTTGACCCGGGTGTCGAAGATCTGGCCAAAGCTCTTCGCCGCCACCGCGGCCGGGGACAGGGCCGGCTCGCCGCTGTCCCAGCCATCGCGTGACACGTTCTGCGATTCGGTGACCTCGCTGGCGGGCTGAACCGAGCTGGTGGCGCTCTGCCCGTCGGCATTCGCCCCGGTCGGCGACGCCTGCCGGCTGCAGGCGAGCAATCCGGTCAGCGCTATCGTCACCATGAGTACGCAGGATGTGGCCCGCATCTGGGCTCCGTTCGTGGGCGTGCGCGGCATCTGTCAACACGTCTGCTCAGCCGGGCAGTTGGGAACCCGCGGGAAGCGACTTGCCTAGAGTGGCATAAACGCTATGTGACTGACTAGTCACAGATGAACGTCGGGCCGATGATCGTACAGTCGCCCCGGGGCGGACGCCGCGTCTATCCCGGTTCGCCGGGAATCTCCGGCGGCTCGGCGCGCGAACAGGAACCAAGCCCGAGACCGCTCCGGGCCCGTCGGGAGCAATCCTGCCCCCCGAACGGGCCCGTCGCGTTGCCTGCGACATGAGGGATGTCTCAGGCGCGCAGTGACCTGGGCGGGGGGCCTCAGGCCACGGAAAGGACGATGGCGCCGGTGTAGCTGCCGCCCGGCTCGATCTTGGTCGCGGTGCCGTCGACGGTCATCGTGACCTGCTTGCGGCCCGGTCCGCTGACGCTCGAGCTGGCGTCGATCGAGAGCGCCGACAGGTAGCTGGTGCCGGTCACCGTCCACCGGCTGCCGCCGGTGAGCGACACGATCACGCCGTTGTTGATCGCGGGCTGGGCGGTGTTGCTGACGTGCCCGAGGTCGTACCAGTTGGTCGAGTCGATGGTGTCCACGTAGTGCTCGGCCAGGGTCGCGCTGATGATCCCGGTGACCTGGCTGGACGCGAAGTTCAGTACCAGGTTCAGGCCGACGGCGGGGCCGCCGCCCGGTCCGCCCCCGGCCGTCGCGGGACCGCCCCACAGGCCGTTGTAGAAGTTCCCGTTGAGCTGGGCGTCGCTGAACGTGAAGACCGAGTCGCTCGAGTGCGCCGCGGTGACGTCGAACGTCGTGACCTTCGTCGGCGTGCCGGTCGGCTGGGTGTAGACCCCGGCGTTCTCCAGCACCCCGTTCACCATCACCGGGCCCGGGTCGTCGTTGTCCATGACCTGCACGATGATCCCGTCACCGGGGTTGAACCGCGCGCCCTTGCCGCCGTCGACGGTGACCACCGTCTGCGAGCCCTTGTTGAGGAAGGTCGCGTGGGGTGAGTTCACGGTCGTGCCGCCGCTGATCGCCAGCGTGTTGCCGTCCGCGTGCCACATGAAGCCCCACTGGCGCGAGTTCACCACGGTCGGCCGGTGCGGGATCGCCCGCAGCTCGGCCGCGCTCAGGCCGAGGCCGAGGCTGGTGTTGAGCGAGGCCACTGTGGCCGGGTCGCTGTCGCCGTAGGTGGCGTTGCCGCCGGTGAAGATGGTGGCGTAGGAGCCGACGTTGAACTGCATGCCGAGCAGGTACTCGGTCGCGTTGCCGATCGCGTAGGTGCCGTAGCCGCTGTCGCCGGTGTTGCTGACCACGCTGTTGACCGCGACCAGGGTGCAGTCGCTGCCGGAGTCGGTCGACAGCACGCCCCACGACTCCGACGTGATCGAGCTGTTGACGTAGGCGGCGATCGAGTTGTTGCCGAGCAGGTTGGTGGCGCGGACGTCGCCGGCCCCGTTAAGGCCGAGCATCCATGGCGCGTCCTCCATCGTGTCCAGGTTCACGGAGGGGATGTAGCCGGTCGGGAGCGGGCTGTTGCGCACCGAGAGCTGGGAGTTCTTGACCACCAGGGTGGCGCCGTTGTCGGCGATGGCGGCGGTCCGGACGATGCCGTGGTTGCGCACCACCGCGCCGTCCACCACTAGCCGGGTGCCGGTCCCGTTGGCGAGCAGCGCCGCGCCGTAGCCGACGAAGTCGCACCGGCCCGCGCCGTCCAGCGTGATCGCCGCGCCGTTGAGCTCGTAGCTGCCGCCTTCGACGACGACGCCGTCAAAGCAGTCGCCGGTCGAGGTGATGCGCACGCCGCTGGCGGCGCTGCTGCCGACCCGGCCGCCGACCGCCGCCGCCAGCACCGAGTAGCCGGGCACGAGGCCGGTGGAGTCGGCGTAGATCGCCTGCCGGAACGGATAGGTGTGCTGCTGCCAGGCGACGTCGTCCTCGGTGGTCACAGTCAGCACGATGTCGCCGCGCCAGCTCCCGGCCACGAACGCGGTGTCGGCCGCCCCCGTCGCCACCAGCCGCTGGCCGGTCTCGACGCCGTTGACGGTCATCGTCAGGCTGTGGCCGGCCGGGGCGGTCAGCACGCCGCCCTGCTCGATCGTCACGGCGGAGACGGTGGTGGTGGCGGCGACCGTGTAGGTCTGGCCGGACGCCACCGTGATGCTGCTCCCGGCGGCCCGCCGGGACTGCGACGCTACGGTCGCGGCGTGCGCCGCGGGCGCGAGCAGGGTCACGCCCGCCGCGGCGGTCCCCACGGCCGCGCTCCCGGTGAACAGAAAGGAACGTCGGGTCACTGCGCTCATGCTTTGCCCTTCCATCGGACTCGTGCCGTTGCGTGGCGGGCTGGCGGCGAATTCAAAGTGATCTCGATCACGGAAACTAGCAATGGCCCGGCCTGTACCGGAACCCGCCAATTGCCGATGGTTGGCATACCGGTTGGTGATTTCTCCAACGCGACGGTCGGTTGTTAACGTCGCCTGGGAACGGCTGCGCGCTGTCGCGGGGCCGGAAAGGGGTAACGCCGGATGGGCAGGCTTGACGGCAAGGTCGCGCTGATCAGCGGCACCGCGCGCGGCATGGGCCGGGCGGCCGCGATCGAGTTCGCGGCCCAGGGCGCGGCGGTCTTCGGCTGCGACCTGGACGAGGCGGCCAGCGAGGAGACCGTCGCGCTGGTGACCAAGGCCGGCGGCGAGATGGCGGCGATCGCGCCGGTGAACCTCAGCGGCCGCGACGGCGCCCAGGCGTGGGTGAACGCGGCGGTCGACCGGCTCGGCGGCGTGGACATCCTCTACAACAACGCGTCGGCGCTGCGTAACGGCCCGCTGATGGACCTGTCCGACGACGACTGGCACTTCACGATCAAGAACGAGCTCGACATCGTCTGGTACTCGGTCCGCGCGGCCTGGCCCGAGCTGGTCAGGCGGGGCGGCGGGTCGATCGTCAACGTCGCCTCGATCGCGGCCAGGCTCGGCGCGCGGTTCGTCGGCCAGGTGCCGCACGGCTCGGCCAAGGGCGGGGTGCTGGCCATGACCAAGCACCTGTGCGCGGCCGGCGGCCCGCTCGGGATCAGGGCGAACGCGATCCTGCCGGGGCTGATCTACACGCCGGAGACCGCCCGCTTCATCGACGACCCGGACGGCCCGCTGCCCGGCATCCTGGCCAAGATCCCGCTCGGCCGCTACGGGCGCGCGGACGAGGTCGCGAAGCTGGCGGCGTTCCTGGCCAGCGACGACGCGGCCTTCATCACCGGCGCGGAGATCGCCATCGACGGCGGCGACGGATCGGTCGCGGCGTGAGAAGCGGCGACGGCGTGAGCGGCCACGGCAGCATGACAGGGGCGGTCTGAGATGAAGTTCGCACGCTACGCCGACGGCGGCGCCACCCGAGCCGGCGTGCTCGACGAGGACGAGCGGCTGCACGAGCTCGCGGCCGGGGAGACCGTCGAGGCGCTGATCGAGCGGGGCGGGCTCGGCGCGCTGCTCGACGCCGGCGCGGCCGCGCTGCGCGGCAGGCCCGGACCGGCCGTGGCCGACGTGCGGCTGCTGGCGCCGCTGCGCCCGGCCTCGATCCGCGACTCGGTCTCGTTCGAGGCGCACATCGAGGGCGCCCGCCGATCCCAGGAGGGCGCCACCGACCCGGTGCCCGCCCGCTGGTACGAGGCGCCCTGCTTCTACTTCACCAACCCGCACGCGTGCGTCGGCGCGTTCGACGACGTGCAGCGGTTTCCCGGCTCTGAGCTGTTCGACCTGGAATGCGAGGTCGGCGCCGTCTACGGCGCGCACGGCCGGAACCTGACCCCGGAGGACGCGGCGGCCGGGATCGTCGGCTACACGATCTTCAACGACTGGTCCGCCCGGGACATCCAGCGGCTCGAGGGCCAGCTGCCGTTCGGCTTCTTCAAGGGGAAGGACGGCGCCCACACGCTCGGGCCCTACCTGGTCACGGCCGACGAGCTCGAGCCCTACCGGACCGCCGACGGCCTCCTCGACCTGACCATGCGCGCGTTCATCAACGGCGAGCTGCTCGGCGAGGACTCGCTGGCCAACATGGCCTGGACCTTCGAGGAGCTGATCAGCTTCGCCTCCCGCGGCTCGTTCGTCGGCCCGACCGACCTGCTCGCCTCGGGCACCCACCAGCGCGGCTGCCTGACCGAGATCTGGGGCCGGGCGGGCGAGCGGGTCCCGCCGCCGCTCGTCCCCGGTGACGTCGTCACCTGCGAGGTCGAGGCCCTGGGAGCAGTCACGAACCGGGTGGTCGACCCCGACCCCTGCCCGCCGATCCCAGCCGCCCGCCGCGGCCAGCCCCGAGGCCCCCGCCACTAGGCGCCCGCCCTCCCCGGCCAGTCCCGCCCCCCGGCCAGTCCCGCCCCCCGGCCGGTCCCGCCCCCCGGCCGGTCCCGCCCCCCGGCCGGTCCCGCCCCCCGGCCGGTCCCCCCCGGCTGGTCCGCTCCCCGGCCGGGCCCGAGGCTCAGACCCGGCCGGCCACAGACCCCGAGCCGGCCGTGACGTGGCGGGTTGCGGCCGGCTCGGACACCCACCCACCGCCAGACGCCCACGGGGACTTGCGAGCCGACCGAGGCGGGGCCCGTCATCGTGTGCCGTTCGGGGCAGCGCTTCCCGTCCGCGGGCGCCAGCGTGTGTCGTTGGGGGCACCCCGCGACCCGAATGATCCACGTTAACGCTCATCATCATCCGGCCTGGTGTCCGTGGTGACCGTGAGGACGGTGCGCCGACGCCCCCCGGCCCAAGCGCTACTCGACCTGAGCAAGAGCCGTACCCGGTGTTTGCCGGCCGAGATCGGCGGGGGCAGGATAGGCGTCATGACAGCACACGAGGACGTTGCCGACCAGATCAGGGCGCTGGAGGACCGGCGCTACCAGGCGATAGCCGACGGCGACGTCGCCGCGCTCGACGAGCTGTTCGCGGCCGACTTCGTGTACACGCACTCCGATACCAAGACCGACACCAAGCAGAGCTACCTCGAGAAACTGGCGAACGGCTACTTCAAGTACGGCCCGATCAGCCACCCGGAATCGAAGATCCTGGTGCACGGCGACTGCGCGCTCGTCTTCGGCGACATGCGCGGCGAGGTGCGGATCGACGGGCAGATGCGGACGCTGAACACCAAGACGCTGTCGGTCTGGGTGCGCGAGGACGATCGCTGGCTGCTGCTCGCGTTCCAGCCCACCAAGTACCCGGCCTAGGGAGATCGAGGGCGGTCCCCGGGCTCACCGCCCGCGAGCGCCTGCTGGAGGAAGCGCAGCGCCTGCACGAAGCTGTCGGGCGGCGTCCCGCTCGGGTCGATCAGCCGGTGCAGCCGGAAGCCGTCCTCCATCGCCAGCAGCATCGCCGCCACCTGCTCCGGGTCGACGGCGGCGCCGAGCCGGCCGGCCAGCTCCGTCCCCTTGACGATGTCCACGATCAGCCGCCGCCTGGCCTGCAGGAACTCGGTCAGCTCGGGCCGCCGCGCGGCCGCCCGGGCCGTGTGCAGGATCAGCTCCAGGTGCAGCAGCGGCGACCGGCCGAGCGGATCCTGCTCGCTCCGGTCCATCGCCATCAGCGCGGCCACGAACGTGCCGGGGTCCCGGTGCCTGGCCAGCAGCTCCAGGTGGCGCCGCGCGGTCTGCTCGACGTGATCGGCCAGCATCGCCGTGATCAGCTCGTCCTTGCCGGCGAAGTTGGAGTAGAACGCGCCCCGGGTCAGCCCGCCCGCGGCCGCGATCGCCTCGACGCTGGCGCCGCCGATCCCGTGCTCGGCGAAGGCGGCGGCGGCCGCCTCGAACAGCCGCCGGCGGGTCTCCTCGCGCGTCGGCCGCACCCGTGATCGTGTCATACGCAACACGATACATAAATGTATTGACTCGATGCAAGATCGCACCGACACTGGGATCGACAACGGGGACAAGTACCGGGAGGTACAGACAATGACGGCACTGCTTGACGCGAGCGGCGTAGTCAAACGATTCGGCCCGACGCTGGCGCTCGACGGCTTCGACCTCGCGGTCGCGGCCGGCGAGATCGCCGGCCTCGTCGGGCACAACGGCGCGGGCAAGTCCACCTTCGCCCGGATCACGGCCGGGCTGGTGCGCCCGGACGCGGGCGCGGTGCGGGTCGACGGGCTCGACGTGGGCCGCGCGGCCGCCCGGGTCCGCCCGATCCTCGGCCTCGCCCCGCAGGAGCTCGCGCTGTACCCGACCGCGACCGCGCGGGAGAACCTGTTCGCGTTCGCGGGCCTGTACGGCCTGCGCCGTAAAGACGCAAAGCGGCGGATCACCCAGCTGGCGGAGCAGCTCGCCCTCGGCGGCGTGCTCGACCGCCGGGTCCGCGACCTGTCCGGCGGCCAGCAACGGCGGCTGCAGGCCGCCACCGCGATGATCCACCGGCCCCGGGTCCTCTTGCTCGACGAGCCGACGGTCGGCGCCGACCCGATCACCCGCGACGCGCTGCTCGCGGTCGTCCGCGCCACCGCCGACGACGGCGCCGCCGTCGTCTACACCACGCACTACCTGCCCGAGCTGGACACGCTGGGCGCGACCCTGGCCGTCGCCGACCACGGCCGGGTCATCGCCCGCGGCACCCGGGCCGACCTGCTCGCCACCGTCCCGGCCGGCCCGCCACGCGAACCACGCGAACAGAACGCACCGACCCTCGACGACCTCTACCGTCACCTGGTCAGCGCATGAGGCCCCCGTCCGGCGTCCGGCTCGCGGCCGAGGTCCGGCACCAGGCCGCGCTGATCGCCCGCGACCCCGGCCCGCTCATCGGCTACACGGTGATGGGCCTGCTGCTGATCACCGCCACCCGCCCGCTCTACGGCGCCCTCGGCCGGGTCGGGGCGGGCGAGGCCGAGACCGGCATCGACCTGGCGGCAGCGGGCATGGCGGTCATGTTCTCGCTGTTCGCGCTCAAGGTCGGCGCCGCCCAGCTGCTCAACGAGCGGACCTGGCGCACCTGGGACCGGCTGCGGACCAGCCCGGCCGGCTTCGGCGAGATCCTGGCCGGCAAGTCGGTGCCGATCCTGGCCGCGCTCGCCGCCCAGCAGGCGATCCTGTTCGGGTTCGCCGCCGCGGCGTTCGGGCTGCACCCCCGGGCGGGCTGGTGGGCCCTGGCCGCCTGCGCCCTGGCCTGGTCGGCCTGCGTGCTCGTGCTCGGCCTGGCCGCGTCCACCCTCGCCCGCACCCCGGCCCAGCTCAGCGCCGCCGGCGACGTCGTCGCGCTGCTCACCACGGTGCTCGGCGGCGCCCTCGTCCCGGTCGGCCTGCTGCCCGGCTGGATGCGCGCGGTCGCCCCCGCGTCGCCCGGCTACTGGGCCCTCGGCGCCTACCGCGCCGCCCTGGCCGGCGACCCCGCCCAGCTCGCCCGCCCGCTGGCGATGCTCGGCGTGTTCGCGCTCATCGGCATCGCAATCGCCGCCGCCATCGGCGCCCGCCAGCACGCCCGCTCCGCCCCCGTCCGCCCGCTCTCGCCCGCCACCCCGGCCTAACCACAAGGCCCAGCACATCAACCCCGTGATCCCGAACGGTCCCGGCTGACTCCACCACCCCGCCGCGCGCCCCCCGGCGCGGCGCCCGCCACGACGCGGCACCGCCCGGCCGGCCGCCGGGAACCTAGCGCCCGGCCCGGCGGAGCGCGTCGACGATCGACTTGGTGCCGCCATGCGACGTGTGCCCGCCGTCGACCGGGATCTCGGCCCCGGTGATGTAGGAGGCGCGGGCCGACAGCAGGAACACCACCAGCTCGGCCACCTCCTCCGAGCGGCCCTCCCGGCCGAGCAGCGTCTGCCCGACGGTCGCGGTCAGGAACACCGGGTCGGCGCCGACCGAGATCGGGGTGTCGATCGGGCCCGGGTGGACCGTGTTCACCCGGATGCCGCGCGGGGCGAGCTCGAGCGCGGCGACCTTGGACAGGCCGCGCAGCCCCCACTTGGAGACCGTGTACGCCAGCGCGTGGTGGGCGGTGAGCCCGGCGATCGAGCCGATGTTGACGATGGCGGCGCCGTCGTCGGCCGGCATCAGCGGCGCCAGCGTCCGCATGCCGAGCATGGTGCCGGTCAGGTTGATCGCCATCACCCGGTCCCAGCCGGCCAGGTCCATGTCCAGCAGCCGGGCCCGGTAGGGCACGCCCGCGTTGTTGACCAGGCCGTGCACCGCCCCGCCGTCCGCCCCCAGGTGCGCCGCCAGCGCGGCCCACTGCTCCTCGCTGCTCACGTCGAGGTGCCGGTACTCCATCGTCCCTGGCCCGGCCGCGGTCAGCCGCTCGGCCAGCGCCCGGCCCTCGTCGTCGAGGATGTCCGCGCCGATCACCCGCGCCCCCTCGCGGACGAGGAGCTCGGCCTCGGCCGCGCCCTGGCCGCGGGCCGCGCCGGTGACGACGATCGTCCGGCCAGTGAATTCGTCAGCCATCGTTACGCCTCCCCTCGCTAGCGCCCGGATCGTGCAGCGGATCGTGCAGCAGCCCGCCGAGCACCTCGTCGCCCAGCGTTGCCAGCAGGCCGGCCGTGAACGCGCCGTCGATGAGGATGAACGCCATCCGCGCGGTCCGCTCGGTCCGGTTCTCCCAGCGGTGCGAGGTGCCGCGCTGCACGGCCACGTCGCCCGCCCGCAGCGTCGTCTCCGAGTCGTCGAGCACCAGCACGACCTCGCCCTCGAGCACGATCCCGTAGTCGACCGACTGGGTCCGGTGGACCGGGGAGACGACGCCGGGCGGGAACTCGTTGATCCGGATCTTGGTCCCGTTCGGCGGCGGCGGCACGGCCAGCGCGCCGACGGTCGGGTCGGGCTCGGCCGCGTCGATCCGCGCGGGCATCGCGTCGGTGCCCCAGATCTCGTAGAAGTACGCGCCGTCGGGGGCGGTGCGGACCACCGGGACCGGTCCGTCGTCGGCGAACACCGACACGCCACGGTGGTCATGGCCGGTCACGACCCGGCGGGGAATGGTCGGCATCAGAGGCGCACCGGTCCGTTCGATAAAGCTGATGGTGACTTTGGTCTTTGCCAGCGCTCCATCACAGCACGGCCCGCGCGCCGGGGGTACCCGGCCAGTCATCGGCGGTTCCGATGACTGGTATCGGCACTGCCCGTGCGAATAAATCGGCGCAACCTCTTGGCTCGGGGGCGGCGGCTGACCTACAGTTCGGCAGTGTGATCACCATGACCGAGCACGTCGACGTGCTGATCGTCGGCGCCGGCCTGTCCGGCATCGGGGCAGCCCACCACCTGCAGGCGGCCTTTCCGCGGCGCAGCTACGCGATCCTGGAGGCGCGGGACGCGCTCGGCGGAACGTGGGACCTGTTCCGCTATCCAGGCGTGCGATCCGACTCCGACATGCACACGCTCGGCTACCGGTTTCGCCCGTGGACGCAGGACAAGGCGATCACCGACGGGCCGTCGATCCTGAACTACGTCCGCGACGCGGCCGCCGAGGCCGGCATCGACCAGCGCATCCGGTACCGGCACCGGGTCGAGCGCGCGGCCTGGTCGACCGAGGACGCCCGCTGGACGGTCGACGCCGTCAGCGACGGCGAGCCGGCCCGGTTCACGGCCGGCTTCCTGTTCGTCTGC